>Ga0307512_10002299_pt1 | contig 24699 bp, 23 predicted proteins | sample 14_EM_MG_FD_200267 | JGI IMG/M metagenome (GOLD analysis project Ga0307512, IMG submission 200267) | Populus trichocarpa ectomycorrhiza microbial communities from riparian zone in the Pacific Northwest, United States - 14_EM | ecosystem: Host-associated > Plants > Roots > Unclassified | place... | reverse complement strand
TGGAGGCCGTGATGGAGTGGGATTGGAAGAGTACTTGGAGGCGATCGATGGACAGCGCACCCGGTGCTGAGACTCTATTCATTAGTCAGATACCTTGCAACCGTGGGAATGTGAAAAGGTGACTTTACTTTTCAGCTCTCATAGAGAGCTGGCTGATGGCGGTCGATTGTGTAGCAAGGCACGCCGGAAGGTGAAGTGATGTTCAGGGGTCAACTCGTAATCATGAGAATGAAGGGAAGACAAACAATCTTGGGTGGATGCTGTACTCGGTGTCAACTCATGATCATGCCATGGAGAGATAGAGAGGGATGACATAACTTTGTGTTCTGCGATGATGGTTGAGATGTGGATGAGAAAGAGAGAGATGCGGGATGAAGATGAGAACGATGTAGAAGATACGAGCGGATATGAGAAATCAGGGGTACGACTTGCCTGATTGGGTTGGGAAGACCTCGTATCGTTGTTATTACACACTGGATCAGGACTCGTACCTGCCGTTCCGGGGACGGTCAATTGACTCGCACACGAAATTCTCTTAAGTCCCAGCTTCTCATGATGATTTGTCCCATCTCCTCTACCATCACCTAAGAACACGAAGTTAAGTCATCCCTTTCTGTCTCACCAGGCCATGATCAAGAGTCAACCTGGCTCGCGGAGCATAGGATGAGGGTGAGAAGATCTGATACTACCTGGCCGCAAGGGTCCACGCAATTGCGTAGATCCATGAAATCGTTGAAAGCGTGAGTGAGATCAAAAGATGGGAAAGATAAAGTGTGCATTTCGTATAGACCAACAGAGCAAGAAGAATCGGCAAAACGGCGATTAGAGGGCGATATGCAACGCGATGCCGGGTATTGACGCCAGGCGCGGAGTAATCCGCCACTGGGGTGTCTCTGACGGCTTTGACGGAGCGCGTCCACTCTGACGGAGCCATTCCGCCCGGACGGAAATGTCTTTTGCTGATGTAACATGAGGTAGCGATTCCACCTGTCTTGGTGAAATTCAGAAATATCAAAGTCCTTATCTACCAGTTTGGAAAGTTTTGTCTGTCATTTCGGTCAATATGGATCCACCTGGATGTCATATCTGATCTTCCTCTACGAACTTACTATTGTGATTCCTCGACTTCCTTGCCTCTTCAGGATGGCCAAAGCTGTTTCATCAACCGTCGAAGTAGTCAATTCAGGAACCTCTGACTCTGTTCATTCGTTTAACTTTGCGATGCGAGCTTTTGCCAGCAAGTGTTTCCCCATTGAGCTGGTCCCATGTTCAGCTGGATGTCGAAAAACTTGATGACAAACAATACATATGATGCCAGGGCTGCCGGTCTCCTCAATTCCGCAGTGTAAATTGAATTCCCACGAGGGCACATGTCGAGAATTATTCCAAGCAATAGTCTGCTTCGATTCTACATTCATGGAAGCCCACCAAGCAATGATGCGATTGTGTAAAGTATGGTCGCTCAAATCAGGAATAAAGACACGTTAATTTTTGGAAGAGATTATAACCTCGAGCAATGAGGTGTTCAAAGATTTTGAATCTGACATGGCTGTGGGAATTTGACATCTGGGTAATCTGACTAGAAAGACTACCAAAAGTAATGATACAGCAAAGCAGACTGCCGGTTTTTGAATATTGACTCTACTGCTCCAAGTGAAAAAATCAGATCTGTAAGACAATGCATGCATATTTGTGAAGTTGTATACAAGGTTAGATTGCAAAGACTGACCGGGTAAAACTCGATGTAGGCACAGCACAATACAGTTCATTGTTGAGTAGCGTTCTGAGCCTCCACAAAAACTGTTGACTATCTGTGGGCGCTCAATTGTTGGAGGCAGACGCGATATCGTCACGAGCATTTACGCCTCTAAAGGCTCCCGATAGGTCCATTGTGGATGACCTACGGTCCATTGCCGTTGGATTATCCATGATGCATGATCAAAAATCATTGACGCTCCGTTGGCGCTCACTTTGGTACATGGTAACGATCTTGTCGTCAGCATTTTTGCCCAGAATGCTGGGCGATGGTTCGATTATGGATCAAAGTAGTCTCATAGCCCCTTGATATTCCAGGATGCAAGGCCTAAAATTGTTTACGCTCCGTTTACGCTCATTTTTAGACCGTACTGACGAGGTCGTCGAAACCATTTTGGCCTAGAAAGGCGGCCGATAGTTCGATTATGGATCAAAGTAGTCTCATAGCCCCTTGAAATTACATGATGGAAGGCCTAAAATCTTTGACACTCTGCTGACGCTCATTTTTACAGCATAGTGACGGAATCGTCGAACGTATTCTTGCCTTGAAAGGCGACCAATAGTTCGATTATGGCTTGATGTCGCCACCCAGCCCTTGCATTGTCCAACATGCAAGGCCAGACGTCGTTGACACTCCGTTGACGCTCAATTTAGGACATAGTATCAATGTTGTTGCAACCAGTTTAGAATAGAAAGGTGGGCTATAGTTCGATTATGAATCAGCGTTGCAGTGAAACCATCTGGATTTTCCACAATGCAATGCCAATAATCGTTGACGCTCCATTGACGCTCACCTTTGAGCTCACCTTAGACACATACTAACAGTCATTGGGTGCTCAACAATTGTGCATAAAATCCATACAATCTTCTTTGGCAGCCAGTATACCTTTCCTAAGTATTATCATTCGAATCCAAAATCTTCGAGACATCTCAGTTTCTGAGCCACCACCATGCTTGTCATTTGCATGATGAATGACATAAGTTCATCCCATTTCAGCGCTTTCGGCCGGCAATTTATCACATAAAAATCCACCCACTATTGATATATTTTTATATCGCGACGTCCTCACCATTCCTTATCCAGCTCATTCTCCTCGATTTCCATGTTGTACCATGAGCAATTTTCAACTTTTCGACCATGTGCAGGAGGTCTGAGCAGAGAGTTACGTAGTTGGCTGCATGGATTGATCCAATCTCAGGGCTGTAATTCATCCGGCTTTCGGATGTGCATTGACTGTTCCTCCTATCAGTCGTATCACATCACTGACTTAAACTTTGTTAGTAAATTTTGTCTCAAATTTGGGTTTTGTTTTATCATTTAACCGTAACAGACAACACCATAGATAGTTCGTTGTTCGTCAATCTACTTGATTTGGTGTCTAGAACATTTGTATGGCCCGTACAACCCATGCTCACACACTGACGAATAATCTTGTCCCACAATTTGGTCACTGACATCCAGAACAAGCTGACACATACCCAAGTAGGTACAAATTGCTGTTACTCGAGATACATCGTCAAGAATATCTATTTGGCTTTCTATTCTTCCGGTGACGCAGGAGCCGTCACCATGTCTTTGTCCGAAACTGATTTCTATATGGTAATTTGCTAGCGACGCTATACGCTGGGGTAACTGCTCATGGGTTGAACAGGCTTTGCAATCTCCCTCTCTAACGAATCGGGCACCGCGTCGGGCATGGGAAATACTATGTGATCGTCTGCCTGAGGTTTCTCTGAACCCAGCCAAATTTGACTTCTTCCCTGTTGAGACGTCACTTACGCCATCTGGTATTGTCCGGGGATGATATCAAGAACCTTCATATGCTCTCCAAATGTTGTCGGTGATGGTGTGGCTGCTGTCGTGTCTTTTTGGGGCTTCAAAACTGCCAGAACCTACAGTTCAGTCGTCCCGTACTTCATATCTCGCTCACGGAAGTAGTCGGCTGCGTCCCCCCATCCGGGTTGGGTCAGTTCGTCAAGCCTCATCTGGTTTTGCCGAAAGCTCTCCAGGCGGTGCTGTACCGTTTTGGAGATTGTGCCCACTACCCAGCCAGGTTCATCATCTTCTCTCAGATTGCCATGCTCTGTATCATCCTCATCATCATCCTCATCTTCCCCATCCTCCTCATCTTTGGAACTTGCAAGATCGCTCAAACTATCTCCGATAGCATTCAACATCTCCTCGAATATTGTTTCAGGCTTTGTGGTTGTTGATCGTGCCTTTTCAACATTCCTCATATGTCCCTGCTTGTGCATAATCGCTGTCTCTGCGTCTTGAACTTGCATTCTTGCCACTGTGGTCTCTCTATCCACATAATCCTCGATCGATTTCTCTTTTTCTTCATTGCTTGTATCGTCCGTTTCCCGTGTTTTCTCGGCCGAAAGCTTCTTTTTCGATCATATGCTGTGCAATGCTCCCAACGCTCGGCCGCTTTCTGCCTCCAAGCCACTCTTGCCTTTATTCACTTGATGACATCATTGTGTGGATTTGATCATTGATTTGCCGTATTTGCCAGCCAGAAGTGGCGAAAGGTCTTTTTTTGGAGCATCGACCATTGTATCTTGTGTTGACCTTGTTGTTGGGCGAGATGTTGGAAGTTGCAAGATATGGACCGCATGGAGGCAAACTGAGTCTTTTATGTCAAGGTTGGTAGGTTTCACCAATTAGAACAAAGCAAAATCAGCATTTTGACCGTCACTTCATTGGGAATAGTCATGCTAACCGTACATTATGACTTGATGGTTAGCTTGTGATTCATGTAAGATCCTGGCGATGTCTTGAGACAAACATCACCAGACTTCCTTTCTGTTGAGGAATGACCTTTTAATATCTATCAAACATGAGATATCAGCAGTTGTTCATCACAATATATCCCTGCAAACAAACAAACAATACCGGACCGACTTACAGCAAATCGCGGTACTGTTGGAATGCCCTGCAGCTATGCGCAGTGCAGCTATACACAGCCGGATTCAGCTAGAATTGAAGGTGCAAGTTGGCTGTCACTTGTTCCATTTTGACTTGTGGCTAACTATATAATCTTCAGGACTTCCCACTTCTTTTCGTGATCATCTTCCTCACCATTCCACAACAGCAAGTCATGGCTCCAGAAATACTTCAACCAGGGGCCATTGAGGCAGAGTCGAGCTGAACAACAAGGGTTTCAAACAATGCGCCACCCACTGAGACGCAGCAGCAATGCAGACACCAGTTAGTTCACCGCGACGCTGCAATTGTAGCCGCCGAAAATATAACCCAGGACACACATTTGAAAATAGTATGTAAAACTGGAAGCAGCAAGAATAAGCAGCAGCATGCTATTGGATGTGAGTCGATCCATATCGATGCAGATGACAGTCAAACTCCAGTATAACGCACAGCTGGAGTATGTATAGAGCTACGTGACCATTTCATTGCTGCCCGTAATGGGAAACCTCCATGGTCTACCAAGGCATTTGTTCGCACATTCCGCGGAATTGAACATCCCGATGTCGTCAGCTCTTGGATTTTCGCAGACGAATTTGGTGATAAACGTCCGCAGGACAGGAGGACACAGGTTTTAAAGACCTTGGAGGAGGCTACGCAATGGTATATGGTTGAGGTAACAGCCGATTCTCACTCTAGAAGCAGCAACTAAAATCTTGTAGGTTTTCAACATGTCAGCTACTATGGCAAGACAAGAAGGTCTGGTACAGCTTGAACAGTCCAACATGCGTCTTGCCTTGACTATGGCCAAAATGGCTAATGATGGGTTTTTGCACGCCGGCATTGAGGAAATGCAACAAGTAATCCACAAACCACGCAACGAAGTTTGAGAAGAGAAGAAGCGAGGTGTTGTGTCTCCCGGGCATGACAAGGTGAAGGCTGCGATAGACAGACACCCGGAAATGGTTCAGGAAAATCAAAGGGACAGCTGTCTTCCTTGCCAAAATGGCACAGCAAAGAATCCACAGACTCCCTGGAGGCGCAAAGGCACAGGTGCACCTCGACCATGACCGGCGCCACCGAGGCCTGGAACGCCACCTGCGCCGCCTGATGGCAGGAAGAACACTCAAAGCTCCAAAACAGAAGGTGTGCCACCCAGATATGTGTATATACGTACTCCGCTTCCCAGCGCTCAATTTTTCAATCTTGATCCAAATGCCAAAGATCGCATGTGCGATAAAGATTTTATTCCAGATTTGCTGACTGATGGAAGTCCATCCACAGGTTAGTACACAATCAGCTGCGTGGTAATGCAGCTGACAGCCATTTTGTAGACAACAGCAGCACTTTGAGTGAACATCACAGTGAAGACGAGAGTTGACTGAAGGGAATGTGATCTTTGAGTATTATCATGATCTACAATTAGGAGACACTTTAAAGTATATTTTGAAGGGTATATTTAATGCATCATTAAAGAACAATGTAGTTAGAAAGGAGAATGTACATGGACAGCACAGAACAGCTGCCACAGGACCATTATTGATAAAGTATGCCAAAGTAAATGGTTCCATATTGCGGTTCCGCCCGTGGCAAAATGAGACTCAATGGAGTGTCAACAAGTTTAGGTCCTCTAAGTTGGGTAATAAAAATGCGATTTGGTAGTGAATACACATAATAGAAGTGTTGCCACCCTTTATAGGCAAAAGAGAAAGCAACACGCTCCCTGCCCCATGTTGAAAATGAGCGTCAACAGAGCGTCAACGATTTTAGGTCTTGTTAGTCTTGTAATTATGATGTAATTTTATAGTGGTTATACATAACGACAGCATTGACGACCTTTAGACGCAAAAAAGAAAGCGAATCACTCCCTGCCCCATCTTGAAAATGAGCGTCAACCGAGCGTCAACGATGTTTGGTCTTGTTAGTCTGGTAATTAAGAAGTAATTTTGTAGTGGTTATACATAACAACAGTATTGACAACCTTTGTACGCAAAAAAAAAAGGCAAGACGCTCCGTGTCCCATCTTGAAAATGAGCGTCAATGGAGCATCAAGGATTTTGGGTCCTGTAAGTCAGGTAATGAATACACGATTCGGTAGTGATTATACATAATGGAAGTATTGCCACCCTTTGTAGGCAAAAGAGAAAGCAACACGCTCCCTGCCCCATCTTGGAAGTGAGTGTCAACAGAGCGTCAACGATTTTAGGTCTTGTTAGTCTGGTAATTATGAAGTAATTTTGTAGTGGTTATACATAACAACAGCATTAACAACCTTTAGACGCAAAAAAGAAAGCGAAACGCTCCCTGCCCCATCTCCAAAATGAGCGTCAACGGAGCGTCAACAATCTTTGGTCATGTAAGTCAGGTAATAAAAACGCGATCTGGCAGGGAGATGACATCATGGAAGTTTTGCCACCCTTTATACGCGAAAAAAAAAGCAACACTTTCCCTGCGCCATTTTGAAAATGACCGTCAACAGAGCGTCAACGATTTTAGGTTTTGTTAGTCTGGTAATTAAGAAGTAATTTTGTAGTGGTTATACATAACAACAGTATTGACAACCTTTATACTCAGAAAGGAAAGCGAGACGCTCCATGTCCCATCATGTAAATGAGCGTCAACGGAGCGTCAACAATTTTTGGTCCTGTAAGTGGGGTAATAAAAACGCGATTTGGTAGTGATTACACATAATGGAAGTGTTGCCATCCATTACAGGCAAAAAGAAAAGCGTCACGCTCCATGCCCCATCATGACAATGTGCGTCAACAGAGTGTCAGCGATCTTGGGCCTTCGATCAAGGTTTATCGCAGCGAGCTACAGCTGTTAAAGTCCATACAATCAGTTTTGGCCATTTTTGTAGTCTAAAACGCTCGTGAACACTTATTTGCACCTTTGTAAATGAAATAAGTTGTTACAGTTCCGGAGACTATCGCGGGAATATCATTTGCTTATTTGCTCATAAAGGCTGCTAATCACTTGTTTATGGATACGTGTGATCAAGCGCCACTTAGATTACCCAAGATGCAAGACCATCAAATGTTGACGCTCGATTGACGCTCATTTTCAGGATGGGGCAGGGAGCGTCTCTCTACTTGTTTGATATATAATGGTAGTCAATACATTGGAAAATGAAAATGCAGTACCATAGTCAATATTTTGCAATTAACAGTAGGATATCTGAATGCGACCATAAACAGAAAGACCCAAAACGCATAACTGGAGATTGGACCCGACTGGTTAAGCGAAACCAGGCGAAACCCACGGGTTGATGGGTACAGGGAAGGGTTCGGAGAGCCAACAAGCAGTGGGTCGGGTTTTTGGACGGTTCTGGACCCAAAATGAGCTGTGTTTCAGGTCCCAACCCGGAGCACTGGTGGGTTACCCGGACCCGTTGCTAACACTAGATTCAACATACCAAGAAAACGGTAAAGGTATGATGAAGATTCAGCGGGAATCTAATCGATCCCAGTTGTCGTCAATGCCAAGATTGCTAGCGAATGGGTCATTAATAGTCACTCACATTACGATGTTGCACATAATATCTTGTAAACACCGCATCATTTAATCACAAACTCATCATGAGTCTCAATGCTACAATGTTGACTTAACATAAATATTGGCGTTCAACGCAGTGCATAAGAACAATATGAATCCATCATGAAACTTCATCTGAGAACGGAAACACGAATAACAGGATGCAGTTCCGGCCAATTGCGGTGCAGCGAGCATTGAGTCAGCATACTTGTACAGGATTCAATCTAATGTAATGGCTAGGATTGTCGGCTCGTCTTCCATCGACAATTACTTGTACTCTCAGACACTGCCTTTTCTTAACTCGAGCTTTCATCACGATTTGTTGTTAATATACTCTTTGGATTTGACGTTGGCGGAAATCAGATATTGTCTGTGCATGATTTGTCACGAACTTCAGGCATTCAAGATAGGTGGTGGGCAGTAGCTTGCCGGACACCGATTGAGCCACTGAGCAGAGACTGGCAATCAGTCACCAATTGAGCCGCTCAGCAGAGCCTGGCATTCAGATTCTATCTCTTAGAGCTCTCTTGATGGAAATCGGTTCACATAATCTATTTTACAATACGGTTGTTGGCGGCCCAAACATACATGTGACGCAAAATGTAGTTAAGTCTGCATTCGAAGCGTTCTGAATTTAGGCCTATTGAAGGAAGTGTGGTATACAAGTGAGCAGGAGTTGCCAGTCATCTGCAGAATTGCTGAGCAGAAGCTGTCAATTGAGGTTCAGTATCTCAAGCTGCAGCTTGAGTATGGAGCCCGAACGACACAAGCTATTTCAGGATCTTGGAAATGTAAGGTCCGAACATACTTCTTAGTCGAAATCCAGTTAAGTGTGGTTACTTATCGCCCAGCGCTGTGCATCTACACTAAGCGTGTCATGGACAGCTTCCTGCAAAGGATAGGTTGACATGGAGGATGACAGTCAGGGCATTCAAGTGACGGCCTTCACATACCGATCAAGCATAGATTGTGAGATTACGCTGGGACCAAGCGGGATGTGCTGCGCCTGCACCTACAAGTTTAGTGTCTGAAAGATGACACTCTGTGTGCTGGCAGCCACAGATTCAGAGGTAATGCAAAGTGGGTATACACGGTTCAGAGGCATGCCTGGAGTGGGATCATATGTGAATAATGAGTGCCTGCATTGTCAAAATTAGCCATTGAATAGAATATGCGTGCGGTGTCATATCTGAGATGATCACACTCGACAGGAGAGTGGATCTGGGGTGTGCCTGAACTTCATTCCTGAGCGAGGAAATACTCGCCTGTATTCTTCGGGTAAGGCTGGAATATGTGAGCTGTGTTTTAGGATATGATACATCAAATCGATATCGCTTAGACAGTCTTTCTATCCTTGCATGATTAGAGATATACTGTACTCTACTGGATCAGTCTCAGGAGAGTGGAGAAGTTGACAGCGATTCTCCAATCGACTCTCAATTATTCAACATTGTTGTTTCAGAGAATATGCCGCATGCTTTCGTGACTTTAGTATCCGGTGCACCTGAAATAGACAAGCAACAAATAATTGGAATCAAACTCGGAGGTTCAGGCGTACCTGAAAACTCGAATCTTGTTGGCAGATTTCGGTATCACAATTCCACATGGACAATATTGCATGAAGATGCGCAGTGACTGCAGCTTCGACAGATTCTCACCAGAGAATATACAGCACCGCGGAATTTGACTTAGTCCATCATTAAACTGGTGCGCCTGCTTGTCATCACATATGGGATCATCCAAATGAGGCTATGATTCAGTTTACCAGATATCTGTTTACCATTGACATCATCTCAGATTCATCACTATAATCAACTAACACGAAATGTAATCAAACTCTAACCAATACCCCTGGACTCCTCAATTGCGCCTTATTCTCCATACGATTTGACTATTTTGCATCAGTTGGTGAGATTGTGTTGGTTGAATGTTTAAAGAGGTGTACCTTGATTTCACTGCCCTGAATATTATCATTCATTCCCACCATCTGACGGCACGAAATCTCCATGCTCCGTGAGCTGCTTTGTAGGGTCTTACCAACACCCCAGAATCAGGTATATCATCGTCGTCATGATGTTCGGTCGGCTCATCAGACCATACAGGACTCCCATTTGAGCCACTCCAGAGAGCTGGTGGAGATCACTCGCTCTGTTATCATAACAATTGGGTCCAGTGTTCAATAGGCATGTGTGTGGAACTCTGTTTTGCCCCAGCCGGACAGCCCGTGCAAATGCCTGCTGCTGCTCATTCAATACCCAGAACTTCTGAGTTATTACCGCATGGTTTGCTGCTGTGAGATTGAGGCCTGTCCCACCCACTTTGGGTGTAGTTACAAACACAGAGGGAATTGGCAAATCTTGGAATTTGAGCTGAATTTCTGTGCGCTCATTGTTTCCCATTTCTGAATACATGTAGAATATATCCAAATGATCCGCAAAAAACTTTGTGAGCCACCACTTCAAATGACGAACTTGGCCAGGAAGAGGACAAAATAACACAGCTTGGAGGAGGTGCACAAGGCATGGTGCTTGAATCACTTTCAGGTACATGCAGGAAGACCTGGTTTGATGCTTCGTCTTTGTCAGGTTCGGGATACTCTGCCGGTTCCTTGACAAGCATTGGCAGAAATGTCTCTCGTGGCCATCAGGAAATCGGAGAATCCACCCAAGTATTGAGTGCTCATTCATAGTACCATTGTCCAGACATGTCATTCTAATCCTCGGTGTCTCCCAATACCACTGAGAAACATGCTGGCTGCCATCTATGTACCCTCCACGCTCCTGAAGGACCCCGTGAAGTGTACCGCTCCACAAGCGTCTGTACTTTCGCTTCCTCGTCCTCAGTCCATTCGAGATCAACGGGGTGTGCATTCTGCTTTGGTATCCGGATAAGTGGTTTCCCATTGGCGAGATTCGATTCTGACCACCTCCTGATCGTCCAGAGCCTCGCAATTTGTATCATCCCGTGTGCCGCATTCTGTTGAGCCTCTTCGTCTTCAGTGAGGATGGCATGCATCAAACTCTTCACAGCTGAATTCAGTGCACTGGCACTGTGCTTTCCCATCACAGCATCATCGTCTAGATTTTCAGGCGCACCTGAAAACAGCCTCATCGTCTGATAACACCAGTCATAGAGTGAATGGAATCCCGGCTTTGCAGTGACTTGAAGTTTGAATCCAATTCTCGCATTCATCGCAATTCTCCAGCCCACGCTATTTCTTGTCTTGTACCATTGCGACTCATCAAACATCCCAACACTCCATGAATAGTGTGAGAGCCGGCCATTCTTGATGGTTTCGATCTGGATGTTAAGGTATCATACAACACAAGGTGGATATTCCATCGGATGTCTGGCTTGTCAATACAGGTGTTCAGATCCTCGTGGGTGAGAGTTGCATTTGTTGCGAGCAATGAGTTGACGAGTTTGAAATCGGTTCCATTTGTCATCTCGTTGGTGACAGTCTTAAAGGTCTCTGCCACTCCAGGCATTGTGACCACCAAGAGTGGTTCATGGGCCAATATAAGTGGTGCATGCCCGTGAGGTGGTGTTGTCTGTATCTCCAACAGCCGGCTGGGGACAGAAATCAATCTCTGGAGCGGATACCACACCCGTTCTTCACCTACAATGCTGGGAAAGTCATTGTCCGCCAAAATCACCCACTCTTCAAGGGTATTCCCCCATACAATGGATAGTGGCAACCCCATTACAACTTTCTCAGTCACCAATTTGCAAAGCAGTGCCGCTGCAACCAAGGTGAAAGTCTTTCCAAGACCCATTTCATCCGCCTCCAGTGCTCCTGGCATATCAGCATCCCAAACCCATCTCCTCATAATGAACCAGATGGCCGAAACCTGGTGCGCCAGAAACTTAGTTCCGGGCAGGCCTGGAATTGAATATTTGTGGCCTGGAACATGGTCCACTGTTGATGGGCGAATAGGATGGGCATTCAGCAGCCTGACCTCCTCATCAAGACACTCATGTTCAAATTCGTTGTTGATTGTGTTGAGAACAGTGCTCAATAAGGCTGAAATGGTATTATCTGGATTGAGGACCTCCTGGCCATCCACTTGCACCGGAACCTCACTTGTACCATGGTGAGTCTTCTTTTCGTCCTCAATGATCTCTTTCAGTTGCTCCGAGGTAAGTTGGGCAGATGGGCTCATACTCCGGCGCTCATGGAATTCATTGCAATGTTAGGTATTTCACAGACAAGCATTTGGACCCCATAATATGTGGAATGTAATCAATTCTATTCACTCAATCAGAACTTACATTAAAACTATCAATCCCTTTCCCACCTGCCTCCTCATCCACCACTCTTTCATTTTCATCACATCCCTCCGAAGTCTAAGTATACTGATTAGCAGTGGGCACAACTTACCATAAAGAGGCTAGCAAGTATTACCTTGGCCGGTCTCATTATGTGCTCCACAATCTCCTTCCCTGTCGCTGCCTTCATTTCTACCACAAATTGTTTCACATTGTGTGCCAGTTTCAACTTGAATGCATTAGAAATGGAACTGTTGTATGAAATCAGACCATTGAGAGGGACATTCATCATTTGCCCCGGTGGGTATAATCCCATATACTCTTCGTCCAATTCTTCCGGTGTCAAGTTGCATTTGTATGTTGCAGTCAGACAGTATGGTTCTTTCAGGCAACAATTTTTTTCAATGGAATCGATCGGCTCCTCCCAGTTCCTCACATCTGTGTATGACGCTTGAAGATGGATGCTCAATGTCTAGTCATTGTTGCCGTTCAGCACCCATTGAATCACAACTATACAAGTTGTATTTGGCAACTCTGGGATGTTACATCTCCCTTTTTGCCCAAGAGCTCTGCCAAATCCCTCGCCGGTCGCTTGTTGCCTCACCTTTCCTTCTTCCTCGCCTTCCGAACCTCACTTGCACATTTCTTCAAAAACATCTCCACCCACTGTCACCGAATCCATTCGGCATTATCAAAATTTTCCAATGGCAGACAGTTCTCAAAAGTCTCCAAAAAATCTGCAACCGCCATCTCCCAGTGCAGGGGGCCATCTCTGAGCTGTTTCAAATGGTTCTGTCCCAGGATAATGGACCGATGCATCTTCTCCAAAAACCCAGTCACCCATCCTTTCTTCCACTTGTTGAAGGTACTAATGTTGGGCTGCCCCATCCTCTTGGCAAATTGCTTCAAGAAGAATTCCATTTGCTTCAAGCTGATTGGGGCTTTGCCTTTGGCCCCGCCCAAGTCCGACAAATCAGTGATCTCATAATCTGCATCGAATTCGTCATAAGAAATCTCTGGTAATGGGGCCAAGTCCGCAATCCCTGCAACATCTGTCCTGCGCGGTTCCGCAGCTGCCTGAAATTGTTTCATTGGGAGGCAAATGGGGGTCTCACAGGTGCGCCGGGAAGTTGTCCATATGGAGTACAGGTGGAAGAGGTTGGCCGAATCACAGGATTGTTTCCAGGTGGTGCTGGTGGCACTCGAGGAGCGCATGGAGATGACGGCCCCTGTCCTGTGAATCGCTGAGGGTGGAACATTTGAGGTCCACCATAACGTCCTTGGAGGAAATCATATCCTTGCCACAATGGCCCATAACTCGGATATCATTGGGTTGCCGCAGAGCTTGGTTGTAAGCTTGGTGTCATGTTGAATGGTGCATGGTGGTAGAACTGAGGAGCACCTGGAAATGGTGGCTGTGAAGGCGGGTAACAATACCCCTGTGGTAGATGGAAATGATTTGGGGGTTGCCCGAATTGAGTGTCTTTGCTCGGTGTTTATCCAGCATTATCATCTGATGCTCTCACATTGTCCTCCGGGTGTTATTGAAAGGCAAACAGCCCACGTGTTGGAGCCATATTGGTTGTCTTCGGTGGAGATCTGTTCGTTGACATCGTATGTGAAAACAAGATGGTAGTAAACATATTATCAATTCAATTTGTGATTTCTCGAATGAAGCAGAGTATAGTTGAGAATATTGATGGTAGCAGTGACCTTCAGCGGGATGAAGGCCACTTATATCCATCTTATTTGTCACGAACTGTGGTGTTTCACTGCACCTTCGATGCCTTGAAGCCCGGCTAAGAGAAAGAAATCGTAATTTCACACATCCTGCCTTTCTTTGTTATATGCTCAAATTCGTATACTAGGATCTTGGATAGAAGCTCACCATTGATCGGCTCATGACTGAAAAGGTCATGGAAGGGATACAAGATGATATCTCCAGGAAACCAACAAGAACTATATCCGGTTGGAAGGTTAGCACGACTAGGCATTTTACACTCAAAATGTGTCTGTACGACCTACTACTTCATTCAATATGAGTCCTGTTAGTCAAGCAGCAACAGTGATTGCTTCCTTTTGAGCTCCTTGTGTAAACTTTGTTGTCTCCTCAGGATCCACCTACCGTTCAAGGATTGTTACTGACGAAAACATCTTACCGGCCAATCAAGTTCTCAATGATCATTGAGCGGGCATACAGCCAGCTAGGACACTTACCAATTCATTGTATTGAGCTGATGTTATCTGCTGCTTGAGGCTCGAGCGTAGACATAATCTGCACAATGCCGCAATGACATACTATACAATAAGGCTGATTATAGCAGCACCTGATGATAGTTTGTGAAGAAAACTAATCGTGAGGTGACTTTGTTTTACCCCTCCTCCACATTTGGAGGGGTGTGATGCAGTTTTGAAAGTGATACGCTAACCTGAGCGGCTTTGAAAGTGATACACCAACCTGAGTTAGCTCGCTTTCAAACAATACCTCTGAGGCTCAAATCCAGCAACAAACCATACCCCCTAAAGCATCATCAAGATTGGTCAGAATACTGAGCATTTCACAAATATGGTCAACACTCGCCAGAAACATGTTAAATGCTATATCTGTAAAATGAAATCATGCAACGAGAACTGACTGGAAGCACGCAATCAACAATATCACCCAATATCGATGAATGAAGGGCTATTACCCAACAGGATTCTACCACCTGCCGGCTAGGATCACCCTGAGCCATCATGGTTTGACTACAGTAGGTGCACCTCAATGGCCATCGACAAGCTGTCAATTAATGATCAACTCAAAGACAATGTTCCGGGTGCACCACCACCTCAAAATACTCCCAACGAAGAACCTATCAACCCTCAGCAGCCCGATCTCACCTGTACCCCTGATCCAACAAAGACACAGGGTCATGGGCAGGTAGTTGGAGTGGAAAATGTGGGGGGGAAAGCATATGGAAAAGCAACTGGATTGTACAACATGCATCGCAAGTACTCAGAATACTGGAATCCATGCCATCCATTTCGGTCCGCACACAACTTTCAGCAGGCTCAGTCTTTTAGCCAACAAACGAAATCCTGGATAGATCGACATCCCAGGCGTGGACAGAAAAACTTCAAAATCGAATCATTCCAATCAGCAGATGCCGTGAGAAAGCTCCTGTCTGAACTCAATTTTGGGCTCGGCAATGATTGTTGGATTGAAGGTCATTCACATATCGTCAGAACATTATACTACTGGGATATTTTCAAATGTATCCAGATCCTTTGAGCACATCTCCGATTTCAGGCGCACCTCGATTGTCAACCAGTGCACCTCACTGACTCTGAGGGTCGTCGAATCTACAGCGAGATGAACATGGGCGATTGGTGGTAGGATACACAGGATCAATTTCCTACCGGAGCGATGATTGTGCCAGTCATATGTGCATCTCTCAAGACTCACATGACCAATTCTTCGGGCAATATCAACAAAATGTCAATCAGTCCGGAAGCCACACGCGATCCTCCCAGACACTCCGGGCGACATCACCAGTGCTTCTAAGTACTTCTAGATGCTCCCAGACCCCCCTGGAGCTGAGCAGAGTGCTCTCAGACTCTGCAAGAGCTTTCTCAGGTGCTCCTGAAAGCACCTGCAGTTATGGAGGTGCATTCAGGATTCCACGAGATTTGACTTGTACAATTGGCAAATTTTGGAGCTACTGAGACCTCTGCGGAGATCTGTGGGAGACTTCGAGAGAAGCTGAGACTGCTGCGGAGCACTGTGGGAGACTTGGTGCCGTATTCTCACAGGAGTGGTTCTTACATAACCACAAAGCATTTTGTCTTATCATATTCGTCTTTGTTACAGTCACAAGATTCGCTACATCATAATATGGCATGCATTGTTTCAGTCTCTCTATATATATACATACGGTCAATCTGGCTGCAGATGGCACTCGAGCATAATCAGAGGAGTACCTGGACACGCCCATTGAGAGAACTTAGAGATGCACCACTTGGAGGCCATTGTGGTGAAACAATGAAGCTAGAAGGCAGAGAGCCCACCATCAACATTCCGCTGCACCACTCGCGACATCCAATCGTAATTCATGAGACAGAGCGTAGGAATCGAGTGAGAAGATATGATACAACCCGGAATTGAGGATTCACGCAATGGCATGGATCCACGAAATCTCGGACAGAGCGAGTGAGGCCAAAAGTTTGGAAACATAAAGTGTGTATTTTCATTGTATGATAAGATGAGATGGAAATGAGATGATGTCTATCTACTCCGGGGTCTGCCGAAAATCTACTCCCCGTCACTCTATCCACCTCTGTTATCCCAGTATCTCCGTACACCTGCTGTTGCTCCTTTAAGATGTACTTGGAGGCCCTGATTGAGCGTGTTTGGAGATGCACTTGGAGGCTGGGATTGAGCGAGATTGGAGATGTACTTGGAGACCGAGAGATCGAGTGAACTCCGAGATGCACTTGGTGGCCATGATTGAGCGAGTTTGGAGACGCACTTGGAGGCCGAGATCGAGTGAACTCAGAGATGCACTTGGAAGCCGTAATTGAGTGTGGTGTAAGATACACTTGGAGGCCATGATCGATCAAGATTGAAGGAGTACTTGGAGGCGGTTGATCTGGAGGCGATTGATCTGAAGGCGGTCAATCTGGAGGCAGTCAATCTGGAGGCAGTCAATCTGGAGGCAGTGAATCTGGAGGTGGTAGATTGGGAGGCATGTGCGATGGAAGCTGAGACTCTATTCATTGGTTAACTTGCAATTGTCAGAATTGAGTACAACAAGGTCGGCTGAGAGCTGACAGACTGGCTGGGAGCGGGAGACAGTCAATCGTGGGATGATGCAGTACCCGGTGTATGCAGTACTCGGTGTATAATGTACTCAGTGTCAACTCTTGATCCTGGCATGGAGAGATAGAGAGGGATGACTTAACTTCGTGTTCTTAGGTGACAGTAGAGTTGAGGATGAGAAGGAGAGAGATGAGAAGAGATGGGGTAAATTATCATGAGAATCTGGTACTTAGAGAATTTCGTGTGAGTCAATTTACCATCCCCGATACGGCAGGTACGAGTCCCCATCCTGTGTGTAATTTCACCGATACGAGGTCTTCCCAACCCAATCAGGTAAGTTGTACCCCTGATTTCTCACATCCGCTCGTTTTCTCCACATCGTTCTCATCTTCATCCGCCAGCTCTCTCTTTCTTGTCCACAGCTCTATCATCCTCGCAGAACACACAGTTAAGTCATCCCTCTCTATCTCACCATGCCATGATCATGAGTTGACACTGAGTACAGCATACACCGAGTACAACATACACTGAGTACAGCATCCACCCAAGATTGTGTGTCTTCGCTTCATTCTCATGATTACGAGTTGACCCCTGAATGTCGCATCAGCTTCCGGCATGCCTCCCTACACCATCGACCGCCATCAGCCAGCTCGCCATGAAAGCTTAAAGGTAAAGTCACCTTGTCACATTCCCACGTTTGCGAGTGAACTAACTAATGAATAGAGTCACAGCACCTGGTGCACCGTCCATCGACCGCCTCCAAGTACTTGTCCAATCTCGCTCAAATATGGTACTCAAGTTCACCTGATCTTGGCTCCCAGGTGTATCTCGAAACTCGCTTGATGATGATCTCGGAGTGCATTTCTAAGTTCACTCAATGACGGCCTCCCAGTGTATCTCCACATACGGTCGGTTACGGCCTCCAAGTTGGCACAATCACGGCCTCTAAGTGCATCTCCAAACTCGCTTGATCACAGGCTCCAAGGCCATATCCAAACTCGCTCGATCACAGCCTCCAAGTGTATCTCTAAACTCGCACGATTACGGTCTCCAAGTGCATCTCCAATCTCACTCAATCACAGCCTCCAAGTACATTGTTAAGGAGCGATGGCGGGTGTACAGAAATCCAGGGGTTACAGAGGTGGATAGAGTGGCGGGGAGTATATACGGCAGACCCCGGAGTAGATAGACATCATCTCATTTCCATCTCAACTTATCATTCAATGAAAATACACACCCTTTCATTCCCAACTTTTGGTCTCACTCGCTCTGTCCAAGATGTGGATGCAGGCAATTGTGTGGATCCTCAACGCCAGGTAGTATCATATCTTCTCACCCAATTCCTATGCTTCTCGAACCAGAAACGCTCTTTCTCATGAATTCCGTGTTGATGTCGCAAGAGGTGCGGCGGAGTGTTGATGGTGGGCTCTGTGCCTTCTAGCTCCATCATTTCACTACAACGGCCTCCCAGTGGTGTATCTCTAAGTTCTCTCAATGGGTGTGTCCAGGTGCACCTCCAATTATGCTCAACTACTATCTGTGGCCAGATTGACCGTATGTATATATATACAGAGAGTTATATAATGCATGCCATATTATGATGTAGTGAATCGTGTGACTGTAACAAAGACGAATATGATACGACGAAATGCCTTGTAGTTGTTTAAGAACCGCTGTTGGGAGAATACGGCACCAAGTCTCCCGCAGTGCTGTGCAGCGGTCTCGGCTGCTGTCGAGGTTCCCCGCAGAGCAGCGCAGTGGTCTCAGCTGCTCAGGAAGTTTCCCGCAGATATGCGCAGAGGTCTCAAGAGCTCCAAAATTTGACTATTCTATAAGTCAAATCTCGTAGCATCCTGAATGCGCCTCCATAACAGCACGTGCTTTCAGAAGCACCTGAGAATGCTCTTCCAGAGTCTGAGAGCGCATTGCATAGCTCCAGTGCGGTCTGGGAGCATCTAGAAGTACTAGCAAGCACTGGTGAGGTTGCCCTAGGTGTCTGGGAGGGTTGCGTGTCGCGTCCGGACCGATTTACATTTTGCTGATGCAGATCATCCTTCTACCTGCACTAGGATCCATAGGTGCGGGTCCTGGATATCCAGCCACCGTTCGAGCAGGCGCTCCTGCGGGATCCTTTGGAGGGGCCGGTGGTCTGGGGGACAAGGCAAAACCTGTGCTTCCACCTCTATTCTGCGCCACCTTTTCCATGCGTCATTATCGGATCTGATTATCCCGCTTCTGGCATACCGTCACAAAAGCAGGAAGTCCCTCTAACATATCGCGTTATGTGAAGGAGTCCTTCATTTCTTCGGATAACCCCATTTGTAAGGCATTTCACAGGCCCGAAGGATTCCAATCCAGGTCTGCAGCAATAACTTGACACTCAGCATAGTACTGAGAGAACTCGCAGTTCTTTTGTTTAATCTGCCACATTTTCTGTTCAGTGGTGGCTACTCGGTCGGGGACCCCAAAAGCTGCTTCCTGGAGTTCTATATAAGCTGGTAGGTCTCCCAGCCCTATCGTTCTGTCCACCCGGACATGTAGCCAAATCTGGCCTAAGGCAATGCCTGTCAGGCGATTGAATGGGTACCTCATCTTTGATTGTTCGTCGGGAAAGCTAGCGGGCCTGTGTCGTATGACCATCTGGATTTGAGCAATCTAGCCTCTCAACTGAGTTCGATCCGATCCTGAAAAGTCTGGGGAGTCGGGAAACTTCTGTCCTTGGTCCTCTAATCGCTGGGGGGGAGTTGGGGCTGCACGAGCCGCCAAGGACAGGACATTCACAAACTGCGTCCTCACAGCTCGGACTTCTTCTGCCGATTGTCTGGCATCCTGTGTCATATCGTCAAGTTCTTGTTGTAGATCCTCGTCCATTCCCACCATTCTCAGGGTTCTCCTGGCCTCTTCCAGCTCCTGGCTGAATGTCTCCAACTGTTGTTCGAACGCTGAGTGGTCGCACTCTGGAGGCAGGAACTGTTGTGACTGTAGGTCCGTGATCTGTTTCTGTAATGCGATGATCTGTTCCAGGTAATTACACACCGTCTGTACCATGGTCGCGGGTTCGGTATACTGTGCTACTCTCCATAGCAGCTGCTCTGCTTCTTCAAGCAATTTCTGTCTCTCCCCGACGTCGATCTCCAGCAGGTCCCTGTTGACGATTCCTCCTATGATGGCCTGGTCGTCCACAGACACCAGTGCCACCCGATCGTGCTGTTCTGATCCTGACATCGCAATGAATCAAGCACATTTACCAATGCTATTGATCTGTGTCGATTTCTGAGGGGGTCGGGGTCAGAGGTTCAATCACAATCAAGGGCACCAGCGCCGGTTGTGCTGTTGCTGCTGCTGCTGGTGCGTGTCCTTCCGTTGAATGCGTTCCTAAACAATTATGTCCTTCGCACTCACAAGGTAATTCTGAGTAACTCTCTGTAACACCGGGAGATTCACCCTAAGTCCTAATCAATAAAAGCCCCTAATGAGCTCCAGACTTATACAGAGGAAGATGAATAAGGCTTCACTCAGGATGCGTAAAAGGATTAACACCCAAATAAGACAAGGGAACTGTTCAGTTCTCGATTCCCAATAGATAGTATCGACCAAAGAGTATCGTCTTTAAGATATTCGTATGCTGATGTACACAACTCCAGGACATCCTGAAAGAAGTATCCTCTGAACCACCACACTATCGTGATGACTCTCGGACTTCCAACGGATGGAAGAGTATGATCCCAACAACCGGCACTTATACTTGAAAACCGACAGTCCAAGAATGCGATGACTCCAAGTATCAACTTGTCTAAAAGAAACAGCAAAGTAGTTCCACCTCAGCAGGAGGAGTAGTGCCGACTCAAGAGTATCCTAGCAGAAGGATTCTCTGAATCACCACGCTATTGGGGTGATCTTCAGACTTCCTTCGGACTCAACAGTATCGTCATGCTCTCTCCCCGATCAACAACTTGCTTTAACGAAGGTACTAAGAATAACCAAGAATGAAGAGTGATAGATGTATCCGTCGTATAGAGCTGAATAATGAACGTACAACTCTGAACTTCACAGGAGATGTATCCGCGTTGACTTCGATACAGAACTAATAGATAATACCAGGGAATGAAGTTAAGGCTTAACCTCCAGGTCGAGAAGGTCAATAGGTATCCATAGATAAATCTCAATATAGATTGTATGTTGATAGTAGGTTATCAATGTCCTTCCTCCCAGTCGGTATCGCTGATATATATTAGATGATCCACACCCTTAACAATCCTAAGACTGCCAAAGCCTGTTTCGGAGTTCTCATACGTAACTGCCTCTTCATCCAAGGCTTCTACCATTGATATTCGAGATCTAATTCCCAGCAGTATTAACTACGTCATCATGGTAATATGCTCGTATTGCGACACAATTGCTATTGGTGATGCCTCGTATGAATACAAGCTTATCTAAAGCCAATTATCATTGAACAAGTTCGTGTCACCAAGAGCCAATGAGAGTGCCCTCTCATATACCCACCGGGTACTTATTGGTTTAATGATTACGGCAAACGTCAGAACCCTTAATTTGACTACGCTTTATTGGAGCCAAATATACAGTATTCTGTAACTGAGTTGTTTTGGCATATATTGAACAGAGAGTATTCCACGCCACTCAGAACATATAAATCCAAGGTCCCACTTGCCCAGACCAAGAAAGTGTGGTGGAACTAAGGGTTGATTCGTATAAGTCCATTCGGTCAACTAGGCTCCGATATATCGATCATTGTTTATCGACATATCTCCTACATGACTCTGTATATCATGAGATGCAATAGTGTTCTGACATTGACGACATCTCATCTCATAAGGAATAAACCATTGGACATGAGAGAATAGTCGTTTGTTCTGTGACTGCAAATAAGGTTTCCTGCAGATAAGGAATGACCATTGAAAATAGAGATCCTACGACTAATACCGAGTTAAAGATAAGGTATATTTTATTTGCCCTCGGCTTGATTGCTGTCGTTGATCACATTGATATGAAGGTAGGGTAATGGAGATATCACCAATAGGTGAACAAATCCGGAAGGTTGATCCAATTAGGAAATCCGAGTGATAATTCATGATATCGGATTGAGTATCCATATTTGGATAATCGAGTGATCCGGAATGATCATGGAAGTATACCTGAAACACCAAAGGTGTAACACAATCGAACCAAGCGTGGGCTCCCCAATACTTAGTTCAATTGCTTCCAAACACGGGGTTGTCCAATTCCAAGCCTCCTCCATATGCGGCGGCTTCTGTCCAATAAATATTCCAGGGGGAGAGAATGTGTGACTGTTCCTCAGAATATGCTGGCGAATCAAGGTTGTCTACCTCAGTATTCGATAATCCTTCGATGCTTTCGAAGGCGTTCAATGGTTCCGGTTCTGACAAAGAGCAAAAGGTCCCGGCAAGATCAAACCAGGTTGTTCTTGATCTGCAGTTACTGTCATACTTTTGCATCTGAATATGGGGATCAGTGTGGGTACTGATGGATATCAAATCCGGTAAGTCGTAGTAACTCGTCAATGCAATCGTCCCATATGTGAATCTACCGATGGTTGGGTCCTAATTAAACCAAAGAAGTATCAGAACATGGTTCGGAGCAATAATTACAACCGTTCGAAAGATGTAGGCACATCCACAATTGTTAGATCGTGGCTGCACAGGTAGCAAATCTAGATATAACTATTGGTATCTTCGCAGTATTACCAAACAAAGACAAAGCAAGGGGTCAAGCAATGTTGACAATACATTCAATAACAGGTACGTTAGGTGGGATTCGTTCTAGTGTAACAGGCGGGGTCGGAAGTAGGTGATATTGGTACTCGAATATAAGATCAGGATCAAGACAAATGCTCGAAGTTTGTATCGAGGAAATCAGGACAGAACCAGAATCAGAGCTGGTTCAAAGTTGTACTTGCATTGATTATACAAGAGAACGAGTAAAGAGAGAAGAAAAGGAAATCCTCCAACACCAAGCAACCTCTCTTTATATACACTTCGTCTGCCACCCTCGAATCATTCCTCATGCTCCATTGTACCATCTGAATATCCAACCATGGTCTTACACACCACCATCGCAACTCTTATCAGTACAAGCACGCCACATCATCCAACGTCGCAACACCTCAAACCACTTCCTCATCATAACATATTATACCGCCACCAGCTTACCATATTCCCATGCCATCTTCGCGTCTATCCACATCTCCTCATTTCAGTAACACTCATTTCTTCCATCCGCCTGATATCATTTCTAAGTATCCTTCAACTCATCACTCGCAACCTGAGCTGGGACAGAATGCTCCCCAACACTTGGCCCGTGGAGATCAGCACATTCCCCAATACCAAAAGCCACATTTGATGTAGCGATAATGTTCATGAGGGCAATCTTATTCACAAAAACGCCTTGGCCAATATTATCTGATGACAAGTACTAGATGGCTGATAAAGCTTGGAAAGTAGCCATTGAATCTCAGGATGGTCAGAGGGCATTAGCAGGTAGTCCTATAGGTACACCAGCTGTATGACAATTGCCCGGTAGTCCATCTCTCAAAATCAATCTGCCAACACCAGAAGCTGAAAGTCTTGTATTCTGTATAATGCTCCTCTATCAGATTTATGATATTGAATGTGACCTAAAATATACCTAGTTAAACCTGAAGATATGTTACATTCCTGGATGGTGGGCAGATGGGGCACATTGAACTGTTGTTTATACTTTCCAGTTGGATATTGGCTCTGAGACTGATATTTGGATCCAGGTTGAGGAGCTCCTGTTTCATAATGCTTATCTCTGAAAGGTCGTGGATGATAAGAAACCATGGTTTACCCAAATGGAAGTGCTTGATCTAATTTAGCATTATTTTTTTTCTTCACCAGCAATAGTTTGGGGCCACAGCCCCCTACATACCAGTATTTCCAACCACCTGCTCCACAGACTTCAGTGCTGGCAGCTGCCACTATTCATTGTGCGCGGTCTGAATATGCAAGCGGGAAGAAGGCCACAGCTATGTTCTCGCAAGATGAATATTAAGGTACATCTTGCATTTGCTCTGTGGTAACTTTTCCTCTGGAAGCCACTGCACTCATCAATCACACGTTAGTGGGCCGTGTGATACGCCCCCTGCGGTGCAGCTCCACGAGGATAGGCACTTCTCTGTCCCTGTTGGCACTCTGCAGTCTAGATTGACCCTCTTCAATTTCAATCTGCAGACATTTCCTCCTCTTTCAGCACTCCTCTGCTGGGATAGGCACTCCTTGATCTCCTGTCTGGATTGGAGCTCCTCTCCTGTATTCCGTGCTCTATACTCCCCTTTCCGCATTCCTTAGCCTGCTATGAGTGCTCCTCAATTCCCACCTGCACTTCTCAGTCTGAATTGTTGCGTCTAGATTGCAGTCCA
>Ga0307512_10002298_pt1 | contig 24702 bp, 25 predicted proteins | sample 14_EM_MG_FD_200267 | JGI IMG/M metagenome (GOLD analysis project Ga0307512, IMG submission 200267) | Populus trichocarpa ectomycorrhiza microbial communities from riparian zone in the Pacific Northwest, United States - 14_EM | ecosystem: Host-associated > Plants > Roots > Unclassified | place... | reverse complement strand
ATTCCCGGGATCGGGATTGTTGGACGTAATCCAATTGCCTTTGTAGTTTTCGCAGTCCTCCGGGCTTCTTCGAGGTTGCTAGAGCTGTAGGCATACACAATGCGCTGACTCGCAATCGTCTGTTGACTTCACCTTCGGCTCTCGGTATTGCCGATTCAGGGGTAAGATCGCGCCTTTGACTGTAGGTTCTTCGACTGATGATCACGCTTAATTGACTTGTAGGAATGGTATTCGATTTCTCTCGTTGATAGGGTCGAATCCTGTACTCATGTTAAAATCGTCATCATTGCCGGCGACATGTTTCGCCCATTGTAGCTTCTCTGGCTGATGATCGGACGCAATTGACTCGTAGAAATGGTGTTCGACTCAATATCTCGATCGTATTCGGTTTCTCTCATTGGCCGGATCGAATAGTCGCGGACTGTAGTCGTGATAATTGTCGCCATTGCCGGTGACGTGTCTCGTGCGACGGTTGGTCTCTGAACTCTTCTCCGCTGCCATCAGGGTGCTCAATTGAATGCTGAAACGATCGATATCCGTGCTTGCAGTAAACATGCTTCGATATGTCGTTTTCATGGCTGTAATCTCAATTGTAGACTGTATGATGTGGCGCGTTTAAGGGTATGGCGATCGTGTAGACTTCGACAATGGCTGCTCAATGCAGCTGTCGGTATTTGAACTCGTCTCAATCGACCGTATGCAATTAACTCTTTTGACTTTTGGCGCAATTCGGAGTCGATTCTGGTGAACTCGTATGCGACACGTCGAATAGGGGTAAAACTCGTGAATCCCGTGAGCGAAACGAATCCGTTTACTGAAAAGCCATCATAGTGTAAGGGCACGTACGCCAGCGCTCGGCCTTATAGGCATACGTATGGTAATGATGGTATATGGTTGCAAACGTGGACTCGAGTGAGAGTAAATAGGTGTATAGGTAAGATTATCGCTAGAGATCTAAGTCTCGTGGCGAGCTGACTATATAGATGGCCGTTACTCGGACCTGGGTCACGTGCCGCCGTTACATCGATTTGGGTGGTCGAGTACATCAAGATAGCGCAAGGATGCTGGGATTCATCGATTATTAGCTCTCGATTCGCTGCTCTATTGCTTCTCCAGACTCCGGGCCAGACCCCTTTTGACCTTTTCCAGATTAACTCCGATTGACCCGCTTGTAGGCTAAGTCAATTCGGCTCGTCGAGTACATTATGACCTTGCAACGACGCTGGGGTACGTTCATTATGGACCCCCAATTCACTGCTCTATTCCTCCTCCTCCTCCTGCAGGGCTGACCCCCTTGGATCTTGTACAGATCAACTCCCATTGACTCACTAGTAGGCTCAGTCGTTTCATCTCGTCCGGTACAATATGATCTTGCAAGAATGCTGGAGTATGGCCATTATTGACTCTCAATTCGCTGCTCTACCCCTTCTCCTCCTCCTGCATGGCTGACCACTTCGATCTTTTGCATATCAATAGCAATTAAGTCGCTGGTGGGCTCAGTCAATGCCACTCGTCGAGTATATTGTGCCAGTGCAAGGATGCTGCGGTACATTCATCATTGACTTTCGATTCGCTGTTCTTCCCACTCCCACTCTTTCCCCTCTTTCTCATCCTGCTCCTTCATGTCTGACCCATTTCGAACTGTTGCAGATCAGTTCTGATTGACTCGCCGGTATCCTCAATCGATTCCACTCGTGAAGTATATTAGTGAATGGTGCAATGACGGAGCCGTATATTCAATGTTGACTGGGCAACGGGGGCGTACGGAGATACAGAGGTAACTCATCTTACCAACATACAACGAATTACAAACTCTATCATTCCGTGCTTCTGCTCTCACTTGCCCTTTCTGAGATTTTCTAGATCCAGGCAATTGCGTGGATCCTCATGGCTGGGTAATATTATACGATCTCACACACTTACGCTGCGGGAGCCAGAGCCGCTCTTTCTCACCAAATCCAGTTGAATGCTGCCAGAGGTGTGGTCGACTGTTGATGATGGGCTTTCTGCCTTCCAGCTCCGCTGTTTCACCACATGGCCCTCAAGTGCTACCCCCCTCAGATTGCACACTAGTAGGTGATTCAGTGAGACCTCGGAATTTAGTGTCGCAGATAGATTTTTGTGTAATCAGAACTCGTATAGAAGTAATCCGTTGTTCAGAATTGGCAATTGGTCAGTTGTGAGTTGGAAGGAGTGAAATGGGAATTGAGATGATTAGTTTCCACCTTCCGGGGTGAGGTTTCTGAGGTTCATGCAACAATTGCAACTACTGCTTGAACAGTCAGACATATTTGAGCAATGCCATATGTCAAGGAAAGCTCAGTTCCATTTTTTGGGGTTTGTGGCTAAAATAACCTGATTAAGTTTAATGAAGCAAATTTTGTATTTGCTGATGCAGGTACAGATGATGGCATCTGTGATGGTGTGACTGTTGCTGAACCGCAGGGTGACTGCTGTATGAAGAAAGAGAGTTTCTATATAGCTATCATAAGACCATAGTATTATACAACTTTTGTAAATGATTGTTTGACTGTCTACCAACTATCAAAATTGAACTCAGATGGTTGGGTAATAGTCATACTAGGTTAATGGTCCTATGACCACAGTAAAAAAAACCCACTTGTTGAACGTAGTTTGTTAGTCCACTTACCACTTTACTATATGCCCTTACATATTGCGGTTCATTCATTCAATATTTCAATCCATATTGTTTCAATAAGCATGTGGTAGATCTATAAGATCGCCCATTAGCAATTATATCTCCAGTCAGAGTCCACAATGACACAACAATCACATACAAATCAGCGAATCTAACTTGTAAATGCAAGTACTCATCTTTCAAACCATCATCCAGCACCTCTCACTGATTGAATCTCTCGAGTATGCTCAATATGCTATCATTGTGCAAAATAAGTGATGAGAATAGTATATGTGATGTAATACTTTGATAGGGTACCGACTTGATGATTTCATGCAACATCAGATCTATTACTTGGTGTGCAAAGGTCAGTCCGAGGAAGGAGCTCCAGTACTGGAACACCTGAACCTGACCACAGCAGTGCTGGCCCAGAGATATATCCAATAGTCAGAATAGCTATTGGGTTAGACATTCCTTCAGATCCTCCAGATTAAAAACTTTCTACTCAAAATGCAATATTCTGGTTACCACACCATCCAGAATTTACTACCTCAAAGACAACTGATAGAGCCTGGAACTACAAAGACACATTTGAATAGGGACAGATCTCCAGGACTAGCAATATAGATAACAGTGTCATGAAGACAGCTCCATAATTTGTCAGTAACTGGTCCTAGTGAATCCCATCCAGTCTCTTCCGGCTGTAGCCAACCCCTGGAATATATCAAACCTAAACCAACTTGGGTAGCGTACTCTCAGCACTCACTTGGTAATTTCAGTGGCATTTATGATAACAATCGTATCTGATGGTTATCATCAGGTGATTCCACAGTGCGAAACATGAGGACCGTTTTGTGGGCTGCAAATCTTATCACACTCCACCTCAAATGTCAGTGGAAGCATTTGTTTGTGATATGGAAACAATTGTGCAGCAACGATTGTTAGGGGTTTTCCCCCAATAGCAATAATGGTGGTTGCAATAGTTATATGAATATATGTCATGGACTTACTCTCAGTCTAGTCACATGTCATACATATAACTTATTTATGATATTGCAAGTATTCCAGTCATGTATCCTTTTGCAGGGATATACATGGATCGTGTGTCACTTGAATAAGAGAGGCAGCGTAGTGGATTCACTTTCGATGATTCAGCTATGTCGCCATTAAGGGGAACTTTAGTTATCAACAATTTGCAAGTTTTCAACCGCATAGATTCAGAAGAATCTATCGGGACATGTCTGATCGGAATGGAGATTGCTCAGTCTCACGGAGACAGCATTCGATAGTCAATATGCAAGTACATAGACCTGCTCTAGTATAGCCACAGATAATAAGTGCGATCAGCAAACTACCCGGCCAAAGAGAACAGTCTCAGTCTAAGCATGATGTGACTGTGGGAATTATGATGTTGGCTGATGATATGAGGCCAGATGCAACCCTGCTCATTGGTTTGAGTTAGTTTACAACCCAACGTCAAACTCATGTTACATATGAAATGGAACATTAGGTTTCAAGTTGACATAGTATTGGTTGGTTAACAAATCAAACTATGACGCAACCCATTAGCCATTAATGTGAGGCATAGATTTGCCATAAGCACTGCCAACTATGATTGGATGATGATTTAACAGCTGACCACAAGGAAAGTAAGATAGCTAGATTCAAGTACGATCTGTCTCATTGTCTGATACGATATTGTGCAATGAATGGCCAGATTTTTATCTAGAGCATAATACTCGGAGACCACATTGCATGAACACAATAGGCTACCAGGATGCAGGGCATTTATCACTACGCAAATCCGGAAATGGTTTGATGTGACTGCGATAAAACTATCATCAGCAATGGAGACAGCGCATTGATTCCTGGGTGTACAAACCTTCGAAGATGACTTTAACGAAATCGCATTGTTCTGGCAATTAGAATAACAAGCTCAGGCAGCAATCCACAGTCCACATTCGGAAACACCAAAGATGATCATAACACATTATTAAGAATTCTCGCCACCAAACTTTCAACATTACTTCTTGATTATATACTCATGATCTATCGCTTTATGTCTGGCTACAGATTGACACAATCTCAATAAGCACACCAGCGAAAAGTAGAGTCCTTCAGTGTAAGGGGTTTTCCTGAAGTAGCTGCCATGATGTTTGAATGGATTGCAGCAGGTATAAGTGAAGATCTTGAACGTGACTCATATGCCAAACACCTACCTGTGGAACAACATCATGTTTGTCAGCCAAGTGATCTTTAGCAACATTACACTTGGGCTGCGTGTCAATCAATTAGTAATGGATACACCTGCTCTAGCGGATTCAAGTATGATTGTGCAATTATGTTACCATTACTGGGAAATGAAAAACTTTCAGGAGTACATGTAATTATTGGCCACACCTACTATATCTTAGCCAGCAGGGCACCCCATATGGAAGTTGCATTTACTCCGAATTCCGTGTTCAGCAGATTATCACCCAATCTGCAAGATAGAGTGATCTCCAAACCTGAGCGCTAAACGGCAGAAGCATTTTCAGGAACTCCGTAGTCTACCGATGGTCAAGACCTAAGCATGTGGTGTCTGAAGGATTCATAATATAGGCTGAAGATCAGAGGTCAGAAGCATCCCTGCTCTTTGGATTGTGTTAGTATGCTGTACAATGTCATGCGCATATCAGAATGGAGATTTCCAGAGTATTGCTTGGTCGCCGAATACATCTCTGATGTAATGTTGAATAGCCATATTAAAGGTAAGGAATTTGATCGTGAAGAGCATGTACAATATATTGCGATAAGCACCGATAAAACTACATGTTGTCAGATGTTCCAACTACTGCACGAGCAATACACAAGAGGTCTAAGTTGCAGTTATGAGCTGTCATTTTGGCACATTTAATATTACAATTATGAGGATAGCCCTATGGGGAATCTAACATCTGAAAACCACTCATGCATGAACACGATAACCAAGGGACCTTGTTGCATTATCAATTAGGCACTTACGTTGTTCAAGGAGATATTCTATCTGGCACTCATGGTGTCATAGTGCAAATTCAAAGGCAAGCTTAACCTGAGGATTCGACTATAAAGTGCTCACATTGTTTCAGCAATGAAAAGAACCATGCTCTAGCAGCAATCCACAGTCAGATATTACCAGGGAAGAACCCCTTAAACTATTATTCAGATTTCTATCTATAAAACCATCAAAATTATTTCACTATTCCATTTACATAAATACTCTGGATATGTATTCAAACGGATTGACACATTCCCAGTAGGCTCATAGCAAGGTCCTTGAAGCTTTTGGAGGTCCATTCTTCTATTACAAAGAGCAGGGTGTGACTGTCATCACCTGCATGCTTATGTACTCAGCGATTGTCAATGGTATTCGATCAGATCTATGTTGGTACATCTCTTTATGATCACTACCCTACAAGGAATTGTTGGAAGAATGACATTTGGACCGAGGAGGACCAGTGAGCTCGCATTTGATATAAGATGATGAGTATTGGGAAAGACGAGAAAGGTGTTTTCAGATAGGCTGCTGTACTTTGTCTAATGAATGTTGTATTGATTATTGAGATTAAAGTAGACCCATAGCATTTGGCGATCTTATTGTCGCATTACATGAGCATTGTTCAATCAGCATTCCCCACATGATCTGACTTCACATGAGTTCTGAAGGTATTGGTTATGACATATATCGGTACTTATATACAGGGTTAGTACCCTTCAAAGAATTTTCAGAAGAGTGTTGATTTCTGAGACAGAAGAAATCTTCCAGCAGGGAGATAATATCGATAAATGGGTAGGTGTTGATCTCGCAGCTCTTGAGGTTCGTCAAGAGGTTGAGTCTTAGAATAAGACATGGAAAGAAAGCGTTCCTTAGATAGGCGGCTGTACTTAATTCAATAAATGTTGTATTGGTTTCAGGGATTAAGCACCCCCACAACAATGATCACGATAACAGCAGCTTTTATACTAGTCATCCGGCATGACATGATCTTGGTGACGGGTTTTTGTTTGGAGGACTCGGAAGGCACGCCGTAGTAAAGAGTTATGGCGTTTTTAAAACGAGGTTACCGGTGTTAGGCTCGCGCGGTTGGTGGCATAATAGAACTTTCCAACGCCAATTGTTGCTGTTGCGCCTAAAATATACTAGTTTTCCTAACTAGCAATTCGTTTGCCCGGGTTTTACACAACTGACATCCAGATCATCCTGAGCATAAGGGTCCGAGAGGTCGGCAATGCCTTGCTCAGTATATAGCACTCAGAGCCTAAATGAGCCCTTTCGCAGAGTTATGCCTCCAATTATGTACGTCGGAATGGCCAACGGCTGGAGTCCATAATGTTCTAGACTTGCCACTACTGTCCCGAAATTGTGTTCGAATTTGCTATTCAAATTTCTTATGAATTTGTGTCATGTCGGCTCATCCCCATAGTCCCCGGATGGTAAGTGATACAATGTAGTCGAATAGTCACAATTCTCTGTAACGAAATCTGGGCCAAGGCAGCCCTTCATTCGTGCCACAATCGCCACCACTGGTTGCTTTGTGGATGCGGAGATGCAGTCGGATGTGTTGTTGGGCGAATGAAATATTGGCATTGGTTACTGTTGGAGACCTATAGAGTAAGTAGTACTGCGCTAAGTGTTAAGTCTGAGATGGTGGGATGCATTTTTCGGGATGCAAATATTCTGTCATTACAAAATGGAGTGACATACAGTGCAGGTGTTTATGCGCCGAGTGACTCTGTGAGGTCATGAAGTGGAAGGCCTGGGAAGCGAGAAGGAGATGGCAACCACACTACAACACTTTCCACCGGCAGTCAGGGTAAGGTTTAACTTGATCATGTACGATGCGTACTGCTCATGATGTAGTTACTAAGTAGGCACTTAAGATCTCAACACATGATCTTATCAGCCGATCCCACCTTGTGTATGTGCATAGGCCTTCTAAATGCCTGTCGCAGATGGGAGCCCTAACTGCGGTAGTGATGCAATGATTGTTGGAGAAAGGTGAACAGGAGGCGTACAGTTAGCAGGGTTTCAGTACGATAGGATGCACGAGAGTTAAAGAGAACAGCGGATCCGAAGCTGAATTCGTGGATTGGAGAAGTAGGATTGGATGGTGTCAATGCACAACAAACAGCGGATCCGAAGTTCAAGTGGTCATCAACCTTTGATGTGAAACCCAACAGATTTCAACGTAGCTCCACATATTTCCTAGCCACGCCCACAAGTTCAATGTTTCAAATAAAATTGCATAATAAATGAAGTGTAGAGAAAAAGAAAGCTGAAATCTCCTATAAAGTTCCTGGTTTCTCTGCATAATCTGTTTGGGTTGGTGAGTTGGTAATAACTGCTTAAACTAACCAAGAAACGCCAAATCCCATGCATGTAAAAAAAATGCAAAACACAACCCAACCCGCACGCACCGCTATAAAACAGCCGCAAGAAACACTCCGCGCTTAGCGGTAGTAACCAAAAACACATGCCCAGAAACGCCTATTATCAGTGCTCTTCCACCCCCTCGCAAAGCTCACCTCCATCCGACGCCGAGCTTCCAATGCCAACCTGTTCAACCTTGGAACCATACTCCATTCCGTCGATATCCGAGTCGCAACCGTCGCTGACAATCTCGCTGCCTTCGAGTGGCTCATATTCCTCCCCACAATTATCCCACTCCAGGATCTTACTCACAAGACGATCATCATCGAACCGCTTCATCTCCTTCTGCATCGCCGCCGGTGCATCCGCGTGCCGCCAAACGCTGAAGAAATCGCCATCCTCACTACCCCAGACTTCGTCCTCTATATCTACATACCTCGGGCTCTCAGGGTAGAACCCCCCGGTCGGCTTGGTGAAGATGGTTTTCCAGATATTGTCGTACGAAGGCAGTGCGGCATAATTCGCTTGAGTACTGGCGGTATAGTTAATTTCTTTGAGGTCCTGTAGGTAGAAACTGAGGCGACCAAGCATCTCGGCGTCAAGCAGCGTTACTGGAGTGGGGGCGTGTCGATACCACTATAACCTGGTCAGATGAAGGAACAAATGCAGAGCGGAGGGATCAAACTTCGTCATCTTTGTTCATGGAAAGAGTATGTTGATATGCCGCCACCCAAGCTGGACGACTATTCTTCCAGTCTTGATCGCCAGCTTTAAATGCAAGTCGGAATCCAAGAAGAGGATGCGGCTCCAGATCCCAGTCGATTGCAGGAATGGGGATATGGTGAAGCTGTATGACCTCGTTTGCGGTTGCCATCCACTCGCTCGCTTTCCAGGACCCCTGCCATCCTCTGGGAGGTCCCCAATAGGAAACGATAGGGTAGAACCTGATCCGCACGCTGTCATTGGGATATCGAACTGCGTTACTAACAAGGGCGTGGCGTGGCCTGGGGCCACCCGGGTACGAAGCTTGGGAGCCGAATGACGAGGCGATAATAGATCGCGGGCCGTAGGGGAAATCGAGGTTAGCCATTTCGTACGGAATGTGAATAACTTCTCCAGGTTGAGGGAGCGGGACACTGATATCTGCGAAGTTGATTGCAACCCAAGCGGTTTCGGTGTGTGGGGTCACAGAGGTGGAGGCAACGGCAAGGTTGTTGGTAGCGCCATCGGAATTAGGATTGAGGGCGGGGGTTATAGCTGGGGGGGTCATGACTGGGTGGAGGTTGCGAACAGACGCCGAGATGGCAGTGTAGTTATTCAAGGGGACTTCGGGTGTGAGATCGGGAGCAGAAGTGGCAGTGGGGAGCGTCGTGGCAGCGCCAGGTTGGGCAGAAGCGGTGACGATCGTGTGGTGGCTCGTCATTGCGTTGGAGATATTGAAAGTAGCGGTGTGGTCTATGACTTCATCGAGGTTAAGTCCGGAGGCCGAGGCGGTAGTGGATGGGGTGACCATTGCATGGGAAGTAGTGGTAATGGCGGAGTGGTCCATGGTTGCACCGAGGTCAAGGTTGGTGGTAACTGGGACGTCCGCGATTTTGTCAGAAGCGGGAGTTGCCCCAAGGAGGATCACGGCCGTGTCATAGGTAGTAGCGGTAGCGGGGTTATTCATACCACCCTCAAAGTTGAGAACAGTGGCAGTAGTTGTCGCGAGGTGGTTCACGGTTGCGTCGGAGTGGTTGATAGTTGCGTCCAGTTTGCGATCCCTGACAACGTTCATAAGAGGATCAATCTAGCCGGCCATGCCGGGTAAATAGTGTTGTTGGAGGTGTACGTGACCATCAGATAGTATCCACTGTGGGATCTAAAAGATTTGCGAGCACTTCATGGCCTCAGACGCATTACGAGACACCTCGATGCTAAGCACACGGACGGATCTTTGAATTCTAAGACATGGTCTTCTAAACTCCTGTTACAAATGGGAGGCCTTAACTGCGGCAGTGACACAATAGCTTAGTGCCACAAATCCACATGTGTTACGTTGATGATTATTAGATAAAGGTGAATAGGAGGTGTATAGTAACTTCATACAATTAGAGACTCAAAGCTAGGTTTATAGGGTTAGATGGCTTGTGTGGCGCCAAATGACGGAGCGCAAAAGTTGCCAATGCCGGCAGTGATAATATATATCCGAGTACAGAGCCACAATATTCCATACATAGAATTGAATCTCTTTAGCGGTAGCTTTGGATATGACAGCTGGAACGAACAGCGGATCCGGGGCTTAGTTAGTGTCACTCCTACTCCCCCAAATATCACCTCCAGCACACCGCAATCATCGCATAGTAGGTCACAAGTGCCGTACAATTCTATCATTCCCGATACCCTGTACGGGTTTGGTAATTAGCAACGGAAATTCAAACGAGTACTGCTTAAGAGTTCGACTCAGTTCGCTGACAATCAAGTTAACTTCTTACCGAATGCCGCTCCATATACCCTGATCAGGTATAGCGCATGTGGTTCCACCGCTCCCGCAACGCTCCCGCACCTGTTAGTAAGAAAATTTACAAAATCCGCCTGAAATGGGCATTCCAGTCCTGTTGAATACTTGTTTCTATAACTTAGTAGGCTTGTTGAGCTCTTGTAAACTGTGACCCATAGTCAGGGCGCATTTAATCGTATGTGGGGTCTATAGCGCCTCCAAAATTATGATGCTCTGCCTTCTAGTCTGTTATGCGGCGTTGCTACATGCCAGCGAAAAAGATAGCCGGCTGAGAGACTACCTGCATTCTGCGGCTGAGGCACGAGAAAAGAGTTATCTACGATCTGATTAAATTCTGATCTAATCTTGTCTTATCGGTACAATCTCCATCTTCTTGGCATTCATCGTTATCGCTACCTCATCGTACTTATCAGTCAGATAACACCAACCTACTCTACGAAACCTCGGCCAACAGCTTATGAGCAAAGAGTTCTGGGCTCGACGGAAGGCCAAAACCCTTGCTAAATCTACTCGGTGATCTAATCACTGGAGTATGCTGAACGACTCTGCTGATGTGAATCCGCAGATCTGCTTAACTAGACATGAACGAATCAACTTAGGCTGTATGCGCATTGCTGTAGTCAGAAATCGATAATCTCCATCTTATTCCTATCGATTTCCTGTCATCATGTCATAGATAATCGCATCTTATCTTATCGGTGGACTCCCCTTTCGAACCAACCATAGTAGAATCCATGTTTTTCGTTCGGTATGTTACCGATTTCAGAAATTTCGTTGGGCCAATATTGTCGCTTCAACCTTTTTGTGTTTTATGTACTCCGCTGTGAATTCACTTAGTATTAACCCCACCTACTCGAGCACATTATAGCTTTAAATAAAGCAGCAACCCCGACCAGCACAGCTTTTATCACGTCCGCTGCGTGTACTTTGAGGTTGAGATTGGCGGGTATGGAAGGTCCTGTGTGACGCAGCTATACCAAGATTTCCACGGAAAATAATGCGCGCGTATGAGCCTTGAGATTACAACAATATCTGATGAGGGTTTGTTTTCTGGATAACAATTAGTGCAGCCAGGGTTGAAGTGACGCTAGCAAAAGTTGTGTACATATAGTTGCACCTGATCCACCTGCTCATTGGCACGGAAGTTGGCAGGGATTGCCAATGCCATTATCGTATCATGCACAAAACTTTTGCACCCTTTCGAAGTTCCATATTTGCTTTTTTCAGCGGAACTTTTATGTGCAACGTCAGCCTGAGATGGGAATATTCTCCCATGTTGTGTAGTTTACACCACAAAAGTCCCCTTTGTGGTCTAATTCACACTGTGCCACACCAATACTTTGTACCCTAGGGTTAGCAGTACCCTACGGCGAGCGATGGACGGTTCATAACAACTGTACATAGAACGAGCCCTGATGTTACCGACACTACGAGTCCCGAAAAGGGAGGTCGAGATATTGGCCATAAGTTATCGGGAGAACAACTCAGCTACGACGCAACTCTTTGCTGAAAAAATGGAAAGCCACTGCCGTTACTGCAATGGTGCTCCCTCTTCGGTGGCTGGTCGTAACTCTGGTTCGATCGGGTGGAGCGTACTGAGTTCGACGAATGACACCGTTTATCCACTGCTCTGCTGTGCCCACCACACTCGATTCCAGACGCAGAACCAACCAGTCTTCCGAGGTGAAGAGTAGAGACTTAAGGTGTGTAGTATCCTTTCATTACAGTTTTCCTCGATTCCTACACGTCCTCCCATCTAAGCTTTCATTTTTCAGTCTACTTCTTCACCCCCGGACATGCTGCTAGTAATGACAAGAGACAATGTAGCGGAAAACTAACTTCACCAGCCCTCCTGCGATAGCGGATAAGTGCAATTCTCCTGGCACTAGCAACATAATGATACCGGCCGTTGTTTTCTAATACACGCTAAACAGTGAGGTTAATATCACACATCGTGACCCCCAATGATACTACCTAAAATCACAAAGCAAATACGTTTCAGTTGATCCATCTCATCTCTTGTTAGGGTGTGGCTGCCACATTCTCAAATCCAATCAATTTTCTACCTCTGGATCCCACTATATGCAGGGCCTATGACCGCGCCGTTAGCAAAATCGTTTGGTAACGAGAGCCAAGTAAAGAGCAAACCATTTCTGTGGATGATGGGATCTACAACGCGATGTCAGGTTTGTGGTATTTCAGGCCTGGTCACTGAGGTCAGGGAGACTTACTAACTATCAAACTCTGAAGGAGCACTTGCTTTTCTTTCAAGGTAAGAAATCCACAACACGAATAATGGCCGAAGCCCTCAAAAACATCCCCCATTCCACCAAAAACCACGACATCGGTGCTTCTATGAGCCATTCCAGAGGCAATGGTGAGCAATCCCTCTACCAAACCGGCGGCAACAACGCAGTATTTTCCGGCAGAGTCAGCAGGCATTCTTCCGTCCACAGCATGACAGATCATTATACACTCCGCAATCTTAAAGGCTGCAGAGAGGAGACCCATCCCAACAATGCACTTTTGGGAATGATTATCGAATTCCGCGGGGTTGTCTCCAAGAAAGTACAGGCCGATGTGAGTGGCTAGCTCACAAGCCACAGCGAATGCCGTAAAACACTTAATGGAGCGCGGCTTTGCAACTCCATCAGGATAGGATTCCTGCGTCGCGAAAACAAGGGAGACGCTCAAGCTAGCGAAGATTATGCACGCTAGTAACTGTCTATGGTACAGCTTGCGGAGATATGGGATACAAAACCCATACCAAATAGTAGACTTATAGTCAGAGTCTTTACGGTTTTCCGCTTCCTGTAAGAAGTGCAGGGCAGTGGTTCGACAAGCTTCACTGATATACTCCGTCAGACATCGTTCGTGAATCCTGTTAAGTGGTTGGATTACAAGGAACTAATGCTACCAGTTCTCCTGTATGATTGAAACGCATCGAATGCTTGCTCCCAAGCAACGTTTAGCGGTCGGTAGTGACCAAAAGCCGCCATAGTAGTTTCGAAGTCTCTCTTCAATCCGCCATCAACTTTCATGGGAGACGGCATCCAAGCCGCACGTTGCAATAAAGCGTTAGGCATTGATGTTTCGGTGAAGCGGTTGATGCTAACGTTGTTGTAGTGCTAGAGGAAGGTGTCGGAGGTACAACACAGAAGCTTCAATACAAGCTGTTAAGCATCCAAGTGCTGAAGTACCAAGATGACCACTAGGTACGGAAGTACGGAAGCACACAGTAAGTGTGCACAAGCGAGTCCAAACCAGTCATTCCTCCTTTCAAATCATTCCAGCACAGAATACATGACTATGACTGCATCGAATATCGATGCGAATCTTTACAAACTTCATGATATGCAGTCTATTGTGATTGTAACTACATATGGATCCTCTCGCGATCGCGGGCGCTCGCAGTCTGTTTCAAGTTCACCAGCCCGCACAACGATAGAATCTAAGTCCTCCGCCGGCGCAGCACACTCGCCTCACTCGAGGTATCCTCGAGGCTAGCCCCGCTATCCTGTAATTCCTTGATAAACCTCAATACCTCGTCAGTAACCATCTCAGCCTGCGCAACAATCTCCTTTAACTCATGGCAATCATCAACGCTTTCCCGGTTTCTCCATTTCTGCAGAATACGATATCCTTCCGGTCTCAGCGTAGGAGATGCAATGCAACGTGGCATCAAGCACAAGAAACCGACCTCATCGTACAAACCCGCAATACCGGATTGCTCGCGGCTGACGATCGACATTGCACTCTCGAGCCGCTTCATGACATCTGCCTCATGTCTGAGATAGTGTCGAGCGGAGCTGGCAGCGGGCGAATCATGTTGTTCCAGGTACCTGCGTACATCGTGGAACTGTGTCTTCAGTTTATAGTGGGGCGGGTTTTCGATGATCAACTGGCGACCTGGAAAGCAAGCCTGTACCAATCTGGGGCCTGACAGTGCTACGCAGCAGTAAAGATCGTCGAGGGCATCGTAGACTTTCCCGCATATGGTATATGCTTTCAGGATATCGTGCCGCGAGATTTCCGGAGAGAGCGCGCTCACGAATCGGTGGCTGGGAGCATTAGTGTTTGGGTGTTGAGGTGGGGAGAAACGTATGTTTACCAAAACCCCTCTTCACTTGACATTTTGCCCAAGTACAATGGCACACGGTTGGATGATAACTGACGTTCAAGAGTGGGTTATGAGGTGCACACTGCACAGTAGCGGGGTCCTCGTTGCAGCGGAAAGAAGGCTCAATGCAGAGAGTAGTTGAACTGACTAAAGTTTATTTACCCTGTGTGACATCGCCAAGTATATCACGTAATGTGGGGCAATCCGAGGTGAAGTCTATTCTCAGTTGCTTTGCAAGTTTTCAATCGTCGTGCGGCTCCCATCGCCGACATTTTATTGCAACGACGAAATTCAGATGTCACAGGTATCCAGAGCTTGGGGTACGTATCATTTACACCTATTTTGAAGTCTGTCCTTCAGCAAAAGGTACGGTCATCTCTTTATTCCCTCAGTTACATCTGTCATCGGCACATATAGTCCGGAGGTTATTATGGGTGGTCTTGTGATCAGATACATATAATACCGTGCAATTTTTGATACTCCGCGGTTTACCACCTCCATCATCACCGCCTCTCTCCCGAATCCCACTGCCTGATATCTCTATATTTTAGACTTCGTTACAGCCTCCAAACTGAGTTTTGCAATAGGGCTAATCACCATTTAGCTCAAATATTGATCCAATTGCATCAATTATCACTCATCTGTATTCAGTTAGCCTTGTTAGGATATGGGGAGAACCGCGTGCATAGACTATGGTACAGAGAAAGAGATGAGAGAGAATCTAGATATATACAGGAGGCATCGGCCCCTGCAGCAGGACCGTGTATCAGACCTGTAACAAACCTGGGTACTGTACCTAAAAATCGTCAATCTAGCCCCGTCTGTGCTTGTGAACGGCCATTTTGAGGCTGCACTCCACATTATCTGTCACCGCAATACTTTATGCCACACAATAAGTTCCGGTTTTTGTCTTGCCCCGGTTCAACTTCTTCTCTTCCACTTCGCTACAAAATCGCGCATTCTTTTCCAGCACACATTCTGCAGAATTACCGTTTCCATATGTATCACAGATAGTTCATAGCTCCTAACTACCAAGTCCGCTCACTAGCAATATGCCAGAATCTGGTCGTAGAGTGGATCCAATAATTTTATTTTCAGTCCAATATGGATACCCTGTAAATTTTTTTGTACCTGAGGGTTATTTAGGTATAATCGGCAAAAGAATGGGTTTTCCTGCAGTCAAGAGGGTTATCTGGCATAAAAATCGATCAAACTATCATTTCTGTCTGCCTGGCGTTTGGATGCTTGTCTAAGGAGAATGTAAGATCTTAATTTTATAACGCCCAGCGCTCCTATCGAAGTATAAGGTACTACATTCAAATGTATCTTTGAATCGATTCAAGTCGGACATTTTATTGCATTCCCGGTTATTGTTTTAAAATATTCATATATCAAGGCAAAGTCCTCCAAACAACATTGAAATTACGCCAGTTATTATTACAGGATTAAGGTTCAGCACGATCCACCATAACCTGAATCGATATTTATTACCGGTGTGGTCAGATGTCATCCTAGCTTGAGATATTCTGATTGAATGCAGGCCAATAATCGCGAACTGAGTTAAAGTAGCGACATAATTGACAAAAAAGCAGAATAGCGAAGAATGTGAACGCTAGAAACTGTTTTCGGAGAAACCTGTGACAAAGAGATCCATTACGCATCATATCGAGGGCGGTTGGCTCGCATCAAGTGGGGGAACTAGAGACTTTGAATAAGAGTGCTCAGTCATATCGTCAGTCGTTGCATTCATTGCATTGTCCACACTTTCCGTGTCGAACTAACCCCTTAAATAAGAGCGCTATAGTGAGGACTTCGGAGTTATCCCATTATTTCCTATTGACCAGTTATGTTGCACCAGGATCCCCATATGTTTGGGAATGGTCGTAGAGATGCAATTTGTTTCATTTCTAGTGCCATCACTCGGTCATACATTATCACCGCTTTTAAAACAATATTGCACTGACAGATGACACGAACATCATCGGAAGGGAGTTGGAAAGCAGGTGGGATGGGAATTGAGGATTCAAGTTCCGGTTTCAATATTGCATGATGAAGAGAAAAACACACACGCTATAATGGATTTTGGGCTGTTACAGATGTGGATAGGACAGTTGGAGCGGAGAAGGCGGATAGCTCAGATAAAGGAGCGAGGAGTAGAGTTCTGTAAATTTTTTTGGGGTGAAAAGTTAGGGAAACTCGGGGATGAGGGTAGGGGATGAAGAGTCACGGATTTACTTGATTCTTTTGTTAGGGTCAAGGAGTGATGAGGATAGTTTAGGAAGATGTATGCTATGGCCGCAAGCGGCCGAATACAATATGGTTACAAAAAATAAAAATGGCACGATCGTCATCCGTCATATCTCGCATATCATCAAAATTGATTATCGACCAACTGCGGGGCCCATATGGTAAGCAATCGTCGAGGTAAACCAGAATGATGAAAGTAAACGAATTGCTGGCTTTAGTTAACGACGAAAGTACCTTCTGCCTTATTTATTAGACTACTAAGTAGAGTTTAATGTATGAGACTGTATGTAGAAAGTAGATTATCGTCCTGCTACGGTACTTAAATCTGACGATCCAGGGGATGCTTTAAATGATATTGAGATTCAGACAATCGTTCTGAATGCCGTGTTTCCAATTCACAGACAGGCTGCGGATGCCTTAGTGGGAAACCACCATATGACTCATTCAACTGAATATAATTGCTAGGACGGACTAGCTGGATGTATCCGCTAATAGATAGTCTTAGAAGGGATTCGTTACTTGTGGTTCCGCCGATTCGCAAGGACAGGTTTCCTGGGTTTTGTCTCCATAATGTGAGAGGAGGATCGATTCCACTGGGGGATTTAAATGGATTCCGGATAAATATTGGTTATTGGCTCTGGTCTGATCTAATGCTATAATTTCAATTCTGAGCCTAGCAGCAGGTATCCTAAGAACATTTCCCTGCGGCTAAGGAAATAGGCCTTGATTTTGATCCGGTGGAGCAGTAACAGTCCTAAAAAGGAGACATCCGGAAATACCGATTTTAGATATTGTAATCCTAAGGCTTGAAAATTTGTGCTGTTGCATATACGATATGTATGTAGATACCCTGACCTACCGTGTGCGTGAATGCTGTCTATAGATGTTCATAGCTTCTTACATGGATATACCCATGAGCTAAGACGAGCTCTCCTTACAGAATACAATCAACTATCTTTGTATCTAAGTAACGTGTGCCTCGTTGAGATCGAGTGACTTCCGGTAATTGGTTATCGAGAATGAACGAGTACTAGGACAGTGACCGAGATATCGACAAGACATGGCTCCGCTGCTTGGGACACCGAAGTATTAGGCGCCGGATACTGTTAATGCGCGGGATTCCTTGTGCATACCTAGATGCTAACTAGTTCTTATTTTGTCTACATCGGTAGATTACTCTAGACAGGGCCTGATGATATGGATGGATCAAAAGTAGGGGGGGCAACGTCAAGCAGAACAAAAGTTACCGCAAAGTCCTCACTTCTGCTAGGGCATATATGAATATCAGGCAACAGATACATCATACCCGGCTAGTTAAATTATGGGATTTCACCCTGCGCATAGAGTACTATTAGCAGCCGGTACATGTAAAGCATGGATTAACTCTTACCTACGAATGCAGCTCATACCGGTAATATATACCCTGCTTTTCAGCAATAATATACATACTCGTTTCAGGTAACATCTGCTTGGGCCCTACAGTCCCCAGATCGGGCCCTAGGGATTTCACATTCGGCCCGGGACGCCCTAGGGAGTACCTGAAGCGGTGCCAAGCCAGGTCATCGAACCGTTAGAACCCTGTAGTCACTACGGTTATCGCCGATTGCTTCTGTATCTCTGAATGTTGTACCCTACCACCTGTACTTACCAGCGCGCGTGCTGCAGAATAAAAAAACTACAGAAAGTGGAACGAGTTAATGATCCTGCTTATGTTCAGGGTCCACGCTTACCGGTATTCCAGCAGCTCAACTTGGCTGCCGACGAAATCCAGGTAACAATTGAGCTGCACGTCACCTGGTAGTTTTATACTTATAAATGCTACTGCGAGCTTAGCTGGATGGAGTACTACTAGGTAGTATATTTAGCGTCATTGCAATTACACACTACTAGGTATGAGGGTTATACTAATAACTGGTGGTAGATAATAGCCGTAGGTGAGCTGCTGGACACAGTTTAGTGTCCATTTTGTACCTGCATTCGCTCTTACACCTCCTGGAACGTGTACTTCCATCAAACGTCCCCATGAATCTCCTCCGAAGTGTTTTTCCACTCTATACAACTCAGGATCGAGGATGTTCAAAATCTGGCAATATTCATCAGCGCCCACACATCCGAAACAAAGAGAACCGTCGGCCGATAGAGAAAAGCTTGAGCATTGGGTTGTGTAAACCCAACCCAGATACCTGGATGAGCGGACTCGTCTCACACCCATGCATGCTATATTACGGTCTAATTTTCGTACCGGATAGGACGTGCGAATCTCACGTGGGAGACGACAGCGGAGATATATCATCCATGTGAGTGTCCCCCTAGCCTGAACTAGAGGGATTTGCTCTAAGACTAGTTGTTGCATATCTGGTGGCAAGTGACTCAGAGTGGCGAAGCATCAACGTTTTCCTCGATGATTCTCTGTATATAAGTCGAGTCTTTCTCCTTCTGTCTTCTCACTGTATCATAGAATCTACGCACATGGTTCTCCCCTAGGTACTATTGTAACACTAGTTGCATGTATATATAGAGCTGATGGCTAGCGGGGCTGGTAGTAAGGGGCCACACTTCTTTCTCATATATAACTCGCATCTCTCCCCTTCTCTCTTCTCTCTGTATCTAAGTCTATACACGCACACGGTTCTCCCCATACTTCAACACTAGTCGCCCTACGTCAGTCGAGTGATTCTGGATGTAATCGGTGCATGCAGTTCGGGTTATGCAATGAATCAGGTAAACTCTCACCTTTCACATCGTCGGGCATCATAAACATTGTGTTCGACGCAACACCCGAAACTCTGAGGGCAGTCGAAAACAGATCCCGCATTGTCGGACCGCTCACGGAGGTCATTATGTTGAGATCGTTCTTAATCGAGCTCAGGACGAAGAACTTCCAGCTCTGGATCCACATCCTGGATGACGAAATTGGAATCATGTTTCACCTAGAGTCTTTAATTAGCGGCATTTTATGTCCCGCTGGAATGTTACCCAGCATCTCATCAAAGATATAGGTGAACGTGCCGTGATGTTTTCTCCACCGATGACGAGGTTGGGGACTGATTAGGGTGTTACATGTTTAGTCTGATGGAGACAGTTACCGTCAATGAGAGTTGTCTTGCTGTACCCGCTTATCAACGGCTCGCAGTTTTCCATTATGAGGGGGTGATTGCTGAGTGCACGTGAGTATTAGAACTCTCTTAAGTAAATCCTAGTGCAATAATCTTGACTCCACACGACACTTGTCCCATCGTATCTCCAGATCTACTTAGATATAAAGTGATAAAGCTCCATTAGCTATTAACAGATTGTATTGATTGGGTCTAATTTCAGTCTTATCCAAATCTAATTTTGATATGATCGCTGATGATCATATCTTACCCGTACGATGTTATCTGCGTTTTACCCACCGCAAAATCCGCTGTTTAGCGTCCAGTGAGGATTGAGGGTCTCGTTACCTAAACCGATAACTTGAGAGTCGGCCCGAAACCTGTTGGTGTGACCTGTTGGTGATGCTTAGGATCTGTTGATCCGAGTACATCCAATCTGGAGTACCAATGCCAAGCGCCAAGAGCCAATCTATCTGATCTAATCTGAACCACATCATGGCCCCATCGCCTCGAATAACAGTCAAAAAAGAAGTGCCATCTCGTCCGTTACAAATAATTTGCAGCTGTTCTCAGGAAATTACATCACCAAATTCTACTAAACAAAGCCCGTCGCACATTTGCTCGGTAGAGTGTACCATCTTTTGCACTCCACGGAATATTGCAACGGGAGAATATTCCGTATCGCAACTTGAATTGCGCGGTCAGGACTATATGTAGGGTTGTATGAATTGCAACTACATAGTCAAGATATATGGAAGGGTGAAATTTTAGTTGCCAGCTCTCTCGAGCTTATCGCAAGCATATTTTTCCCATCTGAGACTACAATAATCCTCACTGTCGTTCGCATGAGAGTCAGACTGGAGAGAATTAAGTTTGTACCCCACCGTAGCTTACCGACAGCCGTGGATGAGGCGGCCCTAGTTGCTACCGCCCGACCACTACAATATTGTTCATTTCCGTGACAGTGTTAGTTATAGCTCAGCGGCGGATTCTGTGAGGTTATATGGTTCGGTAGACAGTCTTAATCCATATGAAGGTAGAACACTCAGATTGTCCATGGCGTGGATATGCGGAATTACTAGCTGCGGGGATCATAGGCGGGCTTCGAACATGGGTATTTTCCTGAACCATCCGCAGAGCCGCATGCGAAGCTAGCAGTGAAGGTAGCGCTAGCAAAAGTTGTGTGCATATTGTGTAAGCTTATTGACTCGGGATCGCAACCTGCTCTGTAGAACGCTGGAATCGTTGCTTTCTACTTGTCTATAATCTAAAATTCGCTATGTGGTTGCATATATTCCATGCACGAAACTTTTGCGCTCACTGGAAGCGCTACATTCCGCTGCTTCCCGACGCAACCTAAGGAACACAGCCAGTGCGACGTCAGTCGTACACGCAGTGTTCCTTCAAGCGTAAAGTTATTTAATCCACAGCGAACTCCTTCTGTCTGATTATTTGAACCTCTTTATCTCCACACTCAACGACTTACTGATTGAATTACCCACACACTCGCACCCGGGGTATGGAACCACCATCCCGCCCTCCAATCTCACAAGATGGAATCAGTTCCGAACTTTGGGATACTCACAAGAAGACCATGGCATGGCTGTTTATGCCAAATGGCCGCAACCTGAAACTTTCAGAGGTAGCAACAATTATGGAGCAAGAATATCACTTTCGTGCAACGTGAGTTTGAGAGGCTTCCCCACAACCCTTGCGCTGCATCCTACTTGAGTTAACTGACATGTTATGTATGTCTGTTCGGAACTAGCACGGCGCAATATAAAACTAAATTCACGGCTTGGAAATTTCAGAAAAATATTCCGAAAGAAAAAACATTACCCATATTAAAAAAGCAAGATCAACGTTGGTCAGAAGGGAAGGAAACATATTTCATGTTCAAAGGCCAGACAATCAACCACAAGCCAGATCGCGCGCGGAAGCGATTCGAAACAGAATTAGCCGCTTACACCCTGTCACCTACTGCATGTAAGTTGTTCGAATTCGAACAAATTCTATTTGACTGAAAAGGTTATAGCTACGCCGTCAGATGTCGACTATGGAACACCACCTTCGGCGCTATCAGATCCTGGTGTTAACTCGCCCTGTCCTAGTACGTCGTTAATTGATGCGGTAATGTCAACGACCGACCCAGGAAGCAATACAGTGCCAGTTTTTTCGCCAGCATCACCGGTTGATGTTAACCCGGTACGTTCCATCTCTTCAGCCATTATTTCGGTTGTGATCCCGAAAACCATGGGAGATAACTTAATGCAAACCCTTGATTATGATATGAACTCCAACCATTTCGTCACCCCGTCCGTCAAGCCTATCCGTAACAGCTCACCATCCTCGGAGAGGCATGTGATGCATATCCAACAGGCGAAACCACAGTCTTTGACACCCGAAACCACACCCGTACAAAGCTCTACCGAATATGAACCATTCCACGAACACAGCAGTGACTTCTCCATCGGAGATAAGGCTCTTCAAATGGAGGCCAATGCCCCATCCGAATATTCAGCCAGACCGGGCTCTATAGATAATGAACGGATGCCATATCTAGAGGAAGGTGCCATGCCTTTGGTGCAGAAGTCATTCCAGAATACTACTTCTAACGTAACCATGCAACATCTACCGGACGATTTGAAACGATGTACCCCCGAGGTCACAAATTTGTACGTGAGGCGGCCTGTTCTGGTTTCTCCAAAACTCGTTGGGACGGAAAGAAAAGCAATGGATATGTTTTTATATAATGCAAAGCAGATTGTCGAAAACATTACTCCAGCAGGTAAGTAGCACTTCTCCTGGAGTGGCTATCATGCTGATTTATCTCACAACGTTAGAGTTTAGCGAAGCTCTGGTCCTCATCCACCAGCTAGACTGCAGCATACTTGCTAGCAAACTAGCGGGTTCCTATATTGCAATCTCCGTTGGGTCTTTCACACAACGGTTGTCCGCATACAGCGACAAATTGCGAAGTATTAAGACCCAAGTAATTAAGGGAGTAACCGTAAACTCTCAGGGTGCCGTGATCGAGAGTGCAACATTCAAAATCTCTTTTGAGCAATTGGGGCGAGATCACAAAGAGTCAACTCGTATTCTAGGGCTGTGTGCCTTCCTGCATAACGAGGATATCCCGAATGAACTAATCCGGCGAGGGCTAAGTCTTGATGGTAAGTAACTGGTGCCCAATTTTCAGTTACAATACAATTGATAACATTGAATGCATTAGATGCGGAAGTCCAGCAGATGATTGGTGCAATAAGTTCCTATTCCCTGATCGAGCGCCAGCCTACCAACAATACATTCACAATACCTTTAACCATACACTCGTGGTTGAGAGAATCTCGAGATGATACGCAACTAGAAGACAGATTATGGGATGCCTTCAGGCTCATCAGCAAATCCGTTTCTAAAGAACCGCAGGTTTCGGAAGACTTCACCTTCGAAAGAAGGATACTTATTCATCTTCATGCATGTTGGAAGAACATCCACGATCACTTTCGGCCACAAGACCTTAAGCATTACCCCAACACGCTACCGATATACCATGCGGCATGTCTTTTATCTCGACAGGGAATGTGGACCGATGCTAAAGATATATTTTGGCGTATTATGGCTGTCTCAAAGAGGTTGCTTGGCCTAGACCATCCCAGTGTTCGAAACGGGCCGGGCCGGGCCGGCCCTGACGTCTTTAGGCCCGGCCTGCGGGCTTTATATCAAGCCTGGCCGGCCCTGACGTCTTTAGGCCCGGCCTGCGGGCTTTATATCAAGCCTGGCCGGCCGCCCTTAGCGCGGGCTTTTCAGGAGAGAAGCCTGGACGGCCCAGTAGCCCTTGTGGGCCGAGTGATTTGTTGTGATTCACGCCCGCGGGTGGCCCACACATTGAAAATGTCATAGAGCCATGGTATCATTACTGGCTATGCTATAAATTGGAGACGTCAAACACATACTAAAGGAGAATACATGGACTGGAAGGATTGACAGATAAGGGCCTAGGTCCGAAGTAATCGGCTATGGGGTAGTGGGGATCAGGACCATTTCAAGAAGACAAACTATACCTCACAATCCTGACCTCATAGTCTTGTTTTACAACTTTTCCGGCTGTCTTTCCAATGCCTGAAGCGTCTCCTCCAGCTTCCTGACCTCATTTGACTCCACAATGCCAGCTTCTTCCCAAGAATTCATACATTCAACTGCACAAATCACATCATCCCCCAAGCGATTTCGGCGATCTGAGATAAGCAGCTTGGAACTACTAAAGACCCTTCCAACCTCACCGGACATGGCAGGTATAGAATGTATTCGATTATAACAGCGAAAGTCCGAAGAGATTTATTAGAATCTCAGAAAAAGTATACAAAGAATAAGTATTGCAAATATAACGAATTTAAGAAACGTTCGAAAGATAAGCATATACTGAGAAGAGGATTCGAGAGGAGATATTGTAGTATTCCAATCGATGTCTGAGCAAGTCTAAAGAACTGTTCTCTAACTGGAGAAACAGTATCTATATATACAATAATAAACGGGTGATTGTCCGTGACCATGGTCGCGGATCAATAACCAAAACAGGAAGAGAAAACCTCTGCAACTGTACAAAAATACATAAGAACCGTAAAGAATATAACAGAACAATCTAGGCGCGTTCTTTTAAGATAAGCGCTGATAAATCCCTCTTCCAACGGAACTAAAAAGAAGGTTCTAGACAAG
>Ga0307512_10002297_pt1 | contig 24712 bp, 11 predicted proteins | sample 14_EM_MG_FD_200267 | JGI IMG/M metagenome (GOLD analysis project Ga0307512, IMG submission 200267) | Populus trichocarpa ectomycorrhiza microbial communities from riparian zone in the Pacific Northwest, United States - 14_EM | ecosystem: Host-associated > Plants > Roots > Unclassified | place... | reverse complement strand
GGCAGAGGACTGAGCTACGGCGGGTGTACGGAGATACAGGGATGACGGAGATGGACTGGGCGACGGGGGCGGACGGAGATACAGGGGTAACGGAGGTGGACGGAGCGACGGGGAGTATATATTCGGGAGACCCCGGGGTAGATAGCATCTCATATCTCATCTTGTATCATCTTATCGTACAACGAATCACACACTCTATCTTTCCCAACTTTTGATCTCACTCGCTCTTTCCGAGATTTCGTGGATCCTCACGGCCGGGTAGTGTCATATCTTCTCACCCTCTTCCTACGTTCCTCGAGCCATAACCGCTCTTTCTCACGAATTCCTTTCGGAATGCCGCGAGAGGTGCGGCGGAGGTTTGATGATGGGCTCTCTGCCTTCTAGCTCCGCCGTTTCACCACAACGCTCATGACAGAGTTTCACTTCTGAGCTAAACAGTAGATGCACTGGGAAGAGATTGCACTGTTGCTACCTACTATGCCAAAAAAACCCCGTTTATTGATGTGACTACAGTACCACATTTACCCGAGTGCAGCATGACTCCCAGAGTCCAGTGATTGTAGCATATTACTCAATGTAAGATTCCAATTACAGGGGAATAGCTCAAAATACCACAGTAATACAAGATACCAGCAAATATGACATTGTAAATGATTGAGTATTTAGTTGAATGGGGTAATATTGGTCAATTGAGCAGCACTGAGCATTTGTATAGATGTGGCGGCATTCCACATTCTTGTCACAATGATGTGACAGTAATAAACCAGTATACCTACAAATAGCCCTAACATGATGTTAGTTCAGCAAACTACATAGTGTAGTGGTTAGTGGGTGTGTACAATACCCACTAAAACAGGTTTGAATCATGCCAGAGATTTTTTTTTTACCATACGTCAGTCAGCTGGCAGCAAACCATTGGGCATGGGCGAGCGTGTGCGGGTATGTGTGGGCATGTGCAGGCATTTGCGAAATATACACATGTGGAAGTAATATAGTATAACTCTACTATTTAACTCAATGCACATTATTTTGAATATGACAGCAATCCAGCATCAATGTGGCATCAATATACCACCTAATGTAGTCTTCTGTGCTACATTAGTGTGAAATTGATCCCACATTCAAAACAATTGATATTGTTGCAAATTCTAAAATACCCCACAAGTTCAGCCAATGTATACATTTATAAAGAATTCAACATTAATACAGCATTAACTCGGCATCAATAAACGGGGCTTTTTGGTACAGTAGGTTGGGGCTTTGCGGACCCGATATGCGTGTGTAGATTAGTTGCTAGTACCACGTGCACTTCGAACAGCCACATGGATCTTCCATTCTTGTTCACAACGCAAGCTATGCTCATTTAGGGAGGTGATGTAAGCCAAGTGATGTCAAAAGTATGCTTCGATTGAATTACTGTGGAGGCTGTTTGGCCATGCTGGACCTTAAAACCGTTGCTCATAGTATGTCTAAGTGTACCAGTTACTCAAGTTGAGCTTGCACAGCCTTACAGTAACTCAACAGAAAGAAAAGATCGCAAGTTTACACAGCCGCACAGTTGATCACTCATACTGACGTGTACACGGCCAATCATAATCTTTGATACCCACTGATTACAACTCCGCGAAGATCAAAACGACGAATTTTCCAAACCCGAGCGTGTAGGGGATAGTTAAGTAAATACTCTAAATGGCTAGTAGTGGCTTCCGAATTGACTTGCCAAGTACTCTTTCTGAGCAAGAGATCCTGAAACGAAAGACAAGCAGCCATGCATGCCTTGTGCGGGCACGCGGAATCCAGGATGAAGTTCGGAGATACATCAACGGGATCGGTTCTTGTCTCACACTGTGGCCATGGCCACGGAAATGGTCGCCAGTAAGATGTACAGGTGCAACATGAACAATCACACTACCGAGGTATGCGTGTCCGCGCCTGTGGAAAAGCGAGATAGTACCAATAGCTCCGGAAACAGCGGCAACGATGGACTCACCAGCCACCTCAAGGCCTGCTATAATCCTGTCGGCGAATACATATGCACCGTATTCGCCGCCACCACGTGCTTACAACCAAGGCTATTAACTAGCGCTTGAGCTAGATTAAAGAATTGCACGGGGAAATGCTGCAAGCAACCAAATCTCGGTGGCAACGGGCAAATATTTTCCCGTGGGTTTTGGTCGCATCTTACCAGGTGAGCTCAGCTGACTAGGCACATGGATTTCTGTCATGTCGCCCTGTCAGATACTTAACAACACAGCACTACTTTTTGCATCGCCCCCACCTGCACCAAGCAACTCTCAAGGGGATAGCTTCTGTTATAAAGCCTTACAATCCCGCAACATAATACTGTGTATTCGATCTGTGTAGCATTTCATATAATCAATTATATTCGAGCCAGTATCTAATCTTTACCATCGGAAGTAATCTAATCCCATCTCATCATCGTTACAACACTCAGAGTAGTTTCTATTTTAAGGATCATCCCGCCCGTCAAAGTATAACTACCACCGAAAAATCCGTATGCAACTGTTCACCATCCGAATACTCCGGATGAGGCCCGCGAAGTGCATTCCATTTAACGTTATTGATACTGCTTCTTACAGGGACTAACTAACGTTCGGTACAAGTATTTGCGACGAAGACCTCCGAGATTACGCCGATTCCAACTCAATTAAAATGACCGTCCAGGAAGTAAGTACTTCTATTGAGTGCTAGTTATACCAGCCGCAACATTTTATATACAGTCCCCTGAACCATATTCGCCATGGATATCACGCGGCCCAGAAGTGGGCTGGCTCCTTCCAAGGCCATCGCGCTCCAATAATTGTCCGGTGCCAGGTGACATATCACCACTTCTGCATCTCAAAATTCGCCCATGTTCCACTTTGTAGTGTACTTCGAGTCGATCGTATTCCGGTCGGAGGTAAATGGCAGGTCGTCCGCGGCAGCTACGCAGCTGAGATCGTAGAAGAACACGGTTAGAATTTGTTGACACGTAGATGTTGCAATGTGCGCGGAGAACTCGTCAATCGTTTAGTCTGTCTACCTTAGTCTAAAGTCTAAAGAGAGAAAAGGAGAAAGCCAATAAAGCCATGAAGCCGACAATACTATACTAAGAATGGGAACCCACGTAACAGCCAAGCAGTCCCATAATGCCCGTCGATGATCTGGGGCGAAAGCCCATATCTCCGTCAACAGAACTTCAGTACGCGGAATATGAAACCAACGAAAAGGGACCACCCGAACTTAGAGTACACCGAGAAGACATGTATCAATGGAGGAGAGGCGCTAACAGTTGATCCGGCTGGATTTGTGAGGTTAGGACGAGGGAAGTCGAGGACGCAGTAATTGCAGAAATATGTGTCTCTAGACAACATCAAGGCTAAGGCCAGGTATGAGAGAGTGATAGATACTATATTTATACGCACCTGGCGTAGGTCAGAGGAGATCCCTCCATCCCAAGGCGGAGCAATTGGGCTGCATCCCTGATTCTGCGTCGCATTTTATGCAACTTTCAGCCGTACGCAGCCAAGATTTATCGAGTTCTGTTCATTGGGTAAGTTCTGGGGTGTGCTGCACCACATGCTGTCAATATGCAAGCCACCATAATGAAATGGCGTGAAGCTGCCACTGTCATTGGTATAGCCACCGAAAAAGCAGATCAATGGAATGCAGGGGTGACCAAAAGTGAGATAATAGTACCCTTATATCTCTGTGGATGTTCGCCATTTCGCAATCTGTATCCTGCGATCACCGCGATTATTTCTAAAGGAAGTTTTCGCCTTCAGTCAAACGATACATGTATGGTGGTTACGGTTGTTCTACGACTCCAACAACGATAAGTAGGCGAAAATCAATACCGGCATTCTATCAATAACATAACGACCATTATCTCATCTCCAGCTGTTATCTCCATCTCACAAAATGTAGGTTCACAGAAGTGGCTGACCAGAAACATCATCCCTACACGAACAAAACTAATGCTGTACTCTTGAAGGTTTTCATGCGCAGCATTGACATTCGCTATCATTGTTAGCATATGGCTAGCCATATCTACTCCAGTTTATTCGCAATGCACTCGCGTTCGTCCTCCACTTGTTGCCTTTGGAATTGGTAGTGGACGAAAGATTGCGATTGTTATCGACAGCTCAGCGGATAACAAGAGAACGGACCCTAAGAATCTGCGCATAGCCGCAGCCAAAGATTTCAACAATAGACTGACTACCAAGGCTGAGGCCGCCGGGACGAACCAACCAGACCTGGTCACGGTTGTCGATTTTGCTGACAAGGCAAATATTATTTATCCACTAGGCGACCCCGAAGAGACTATCTTGAACATAGGTTCCTCTGGCAATGTATTTATTACCGGAGGTATTGAAAAAGCAATCGGCGAGTTAACAAGAGACAGCCACGTCTCAACGGAAAATAAGACGGGGATTGTCATGTTTACGACCAGAATACCGAATAGTGAACCACAGATGGTTGAGAATATTAACAGGGCAAAGACTCTCGGCATTCGTGTTTCTGTTGGCTACCTGAGGTCTGACAATGTGGTGATTCCGAACCAAGCATTTTCGGCTGCCATCCTCGACACTGGCGGCATATTTTCCATCTTCAATTCTGCCGACGCATATCAAAGCTTTGTGGACCTCGTTATTGCAAATGGTCCAACACAGGCTGATAACCCCAATAATACCAACACCAAGATACTCTCGGGTTTATCTCTCATCAGCGTCACTTCGGCTAATTCACCACGCACCATCACCTACAGCGCACAAGCAGGCGAGAAATTGGAATTCTCCATCCAGTCCCAGCTAAACGTGTCTTCAACCCTTCAAGGTGGACAAGATTCAGAGGGGACTGCCTTCAGAGACGCAAGTGGAAAAGGCTCCCTTACCCTAGATGGAAATGGCACCCTGGCACTAAACCCCTCGAAGAACATGACGCTCGAGTTGATCGTTAAAGCCACGAAGAACCGAAGTGTGTTCGCGGTGACTCTCACTGGAGGGTGTCTCCCATATCCTCCTCGCCCCCTACCACAGAAGGCCGCCCCACTGGCAAAAATAGTCGCGCCAACAGTTGTAGTCCTACTTGTGCTTGCACTCCTGATCACCTTTTTCTGCTGGCGGCGTCGACGTCGGCAACAACCCCTACCTCCTCCTGAACTCGATGAAGATAACCAGCTTCCTCCTAGTGAACATCCGGGGGTCATTACTAAGTCGGAAAAAGCGGGCCCAATGGCGCAAGGATTCGAGATTTCCCCTCCAGAGCCTACTGTCGTCGAACTGGACGCCAGATCACCCGTTTTGACTGCGGCAGGCGTTTCGCCACCAGCTCCAGCTCCCGTCTCCGACATGGAAATCACAGCAGCAGTGTCACCAGAGTCAAGACCAGAAGTGAGGGTAGATTGGATTGAAGAGGAGCATCGTAAGGTGCAGCAGGAAGAAGAGAGGCTGCGGGAACGTGCAAGGGCATTAGTGGATCTACGGAGGCTCCGTGACGAGGAGGATAGAATCCGGGAGGAGGAAAGACAGGTTCTAGCTCGGTTGGATGGTCTATGAACTTGTACAATGGTTGACTATTACTTTGAAATTGCGTCTACAGCGTTCGCCGAGGGTCATTACGTGCTAGCGTGATACAATGTCTACCTCATGTATCGATAAAGTATTCCAATGAATCCCAGCGCCAGAATCATTCCCATCTTGCTCGGCAGTACCCACCAAGGACCGAGAACACCGCTTGAATAAAATAATGGGCAACCTACGAATCAAGGACGTTGGTAAACCCGGAGAGGTCGGGCTGTCATTCGCCTTAACGCCTTAGGCATTACTCATAGTAGGATCACTCGATTTCTCAAAGATTAACGTTACTTACTTCAGTGCTTTCGGGGATATACCCGTCTACTCTGCCTGCTTTTCCAACATGACAATACATACTTTACCTAGGTGGTTTATACTCGCAGTCCACCAAATTGACATTGTGTTGGTCTAGCCATGTGGCCAAGTTGACACGTCTGCTGGTAGGTATTACTGATTACTTGTGTATTGGAGTACTCTAGGCGAACACATGCAGGAGGAAATTAAATGGGGAATTGCTCACGCTGGCCCTCAATTTGGGTGACTTAAGCGAGCTGTTAGGGCTCAGGATTGCATGTCCCACTGCTATTAGGCTTAGCGTGAGTCTTATTGGGTACATTTGGCTTCGAGTTACAGATCTTTCTTTGGGGATGCTGTAAGGATCTAACGACAACTAGAATTTGAAACTCACCATTGGCTAACCCCTGTCGTCAATTTAGCGGACCAGAGGAGGAGGCGGAGAGGTCAGAGAGCGAGGGTCGAGCTTTGGGGGGATAAAAGTTGACGTTCTTTTTTGGCGGTTTGTGTTGGGGAAGGGGCTCGCGACTTTGCTTTTGTTTGGTTGTGTTACAGGAGAAGCGGGAGGAAATATGTTAGGTACATGCCATGGCCGCAAGCGGCTGAATGCAATATGATTACAAACAAACAAACCTCTGTCGTCAATCATTCGGAAAAGTCTAGATTCGGATATCACTGCCAGCACTGAGCGCGGAGGAATTGGCTCCCCGGCTGCGCCGTTGCAGCTGCCCCCGGGCCCCGACAAACTACCAGGGTCATCTCGTCCTCCTCCCGGCTTCCCAAGAAAATCGGACTTGCTATCACCGTGGTACTCGTGCTCGGCCTCCTCTAGATCTTCTCTATCGGCGATGTCGTCTTCGCACAGAGTACTATGCGGTCCCAGAACCGATGAGCTGAATTTCTGAAAACACGTTAACCCGTACAGGATTGTCCCGCCCCGTTCGTGGATGGGGTAGCGTTTGGTGTGATTCGCGAATAGGGTAGCAACGGCTAGCGATTTCTCACCACACGAAAATTCGCAACACCAACACCACCACTACCACAGCGCATCATCATCCTGACATATCATCAATCACCATGTACATATTGGGATGCAAAAAAATAACAACCTAGCCGAAAAATTATGCTTGCTACCTGTGCTCTGATGCTCATATATGTTCCGACCGGTTGGCGATTTCAGCGGTTCGCGAACTGAACAGACCAGTTCGCGATATTCCTGTCCGGTTCGCAAACTTAATCCCGGTTCACGAACTGGCCTGCCCGGTTTGCAAACGTAAGAAATGGATCCTTGATTCCTATCCAGTTCGCAAACGTGAGAAACCAGTTCACGAACCATAGCTATATAGTCAGCTGGAAATCTGCTTAACTTGGACCCACACCTGCACATGAATCCGATAGACAGCGGCTAATTTAGTTTGACTTCGTGTATATAGAATTACTAGTATTTCTTCTAAACTAAGCATTCACTGTACCTACTACTTCTAATAGTCTGCTCCAGTTTAACCTTGTGTTTAACAGATGCTGTATGATGGATTACTTGCGGCAAATTGTGCGGCCTTCACCACTAAATAGTTTTCTTTACATTAATATCTCCTAGATAGAGTTGCTGCCAAAGGGAAAGGACAACTTATACTATGTTTTACAGATAGTTGGTGCTGCCATTAGTGTTCCAGGGTGGGTTCGCACATTTCCTGACCAGTTCGCAAACTGGCCTGTCCGGTTCGTGAACAGTCAAAGTTTGTGTATCGGAACATATACATATACTGAACAAATTATTTTTTTTGCTACTGTTGTAAGCAATAAGAAAATTTCGAAATGTACCACTGGTTTATGCCATTAATCAATTCTTTACATCTGCGTAGAGTATTGTTGCATTGTATGGTGTCGCGAATTTTTCATATGATGAGAAATCGCTAGCCGTTGCCACCTCATTTACGGATCCGTCAATGGGGCGGAACAGGTTTGAATACTCGCCGGCAGGGTTGAATTAATTACTAGCCGAACCCGTTATTCATCCCAAGAATCCTGCCGCACGGAGCGGAGGAGGGAACCGAGGGTGCGGCAGGGAGATGACGAGTAACGGCAGCCCGAGTAGGCTCAGACGGATATACGCATGCGGTGTATTGAGGTAGTCTACAGACTAGTGTTGAGGGGGATAGACTTTGAGCAGAAGAGGAAGAAGCTGTACTACAGCTAAATGGAGTTTGAACAATGTATGGTAGGTTGTTACATCCCCATAGAAGAAATTTTTCCATCCGCAAATTAGTAAGGGGTGTCCGTGGCCCGGGCGCCACGTTCCTTCAAATTGGGTTGGAGACCCTAGGGTATCGCTCTGAAAAGTACTAATAGAATCGATCCCGAATTTTTCTGTCACTCGGAAGCTCACTTGGAACGGGATGGAAGTAATAGTCTATGTTGGAGAGCAAGGGTGAGTACTTAGTTACCACCAAAGATAAATTTTCTATCACTCTCAGTAAAAGTGTGAAATGGGTCGTCATCACCAAGGAGTATTCAGCACCGGTCATGTATCACTCTTATCACTCGACCTCGGTCCTTAGTCATTACATGTGTCAGTGCGCAGTCACCATGCCGTGGTATTTAAGACTCCACTGAAGGAGTCTACAGAGAGAGAACTAAACAGAGTGTTTCTGGACAATCAACTTTCAAAGTCATTCTGCGCCGGTCAACTTTGACCTTCCAGCATCAATTATATCCAACTACCTACATACCTCCAGACTCCCATCACAATTTTTCCTGAGGATTACTTGACCGAAGTCCTGAACGGTTACAAATCGAAATTACAGCGCTTCTAGTCTTCCTGACTTGCTGGCCAGATTCCTTGAGCCCTGGTTTAGCCAAAGTAGCAGCATTCTCGGACTGCTTCACCTGTCGCCTCCTCCTACCACTGGCCTGCACTGGGCCCGAGGCAAGAGGGGTTGTCCACTGGCAGCACCACTGATTGAAATATCCGTAACCAAACTCGCCAACAATGCTCTGGATAGCGGTGATGTTGATGCCGGAAGGTCAAAGCTGACCGGCGCGAAATGGCCTTATAAGTTGACCGTCCAGGAACACTCCACATTCTATATGTAGCGTTATGTAGGTGAGTGTTGATTAGGACGCCCTACTAAGAAAAACTTGACGTTCTGAGTATCTATTTCTAGCATGGCCATCTCGCATCATATTAACCATTATTCCATTTAAATTGAGCAAAATGAGAAATATAAATAATTCAGAACCTTCCCAATTGTAATGCTACCTATTACCCATTATCGCCATAATCATTCATCTTCAGCCACCTTTCCACTTTCATCCTCTCACACCGTAAGCTCTTGAAGCCACTGTTCCAACATCCCTCTCTGCGCGTCAAGGTAAACATTCACAGCAGCAGGATCAAAGTCAGTTACCAATGTATTCTCACCCGAAGCCTGTCTAACTCTAGTAATAAACTGAGCCCATCTCGTCTGGCTCTGGGAATCCACGAATCGCGGCTGCGACCCATCCGTACAGTTTATCCAGGTTAGTAGTATCTGCGTATCATGAATTACCTTCCATGCTCCCACAACTATGCCCAATGTGTTAGAAAATTCTACCGCAGTGAAAATATTGTCTTACAGGTTTGATACACATCCACCTTCTTGTGGAGTGAGTCCCGTTGCCCACCGTGCCAAAGAGCCCTATATGTGAGCTTTCTAGTAATAACCGCTGTAGCCAACAACATCCGCCATGATGTAACGACAAGGGCAGTTGACGTTACGACTGGAAGTGACGCTGTTGTGAGTATGCCGGCCACCTCCGCTAGACCCCATGTTGCCAATGGTGCCACGGTCTGTGTTGTTACGAATCCCACACTCGCACAAAGACCGGCGGCGGCTGCTGCTGCGGATGCCATCTTGAGTGCTGCTGCAGCCTCTCGGTGTTTAATAAACTCTTTGAAGGTCTCATCATTCGCGGTTGCCACCTTGGCTGCTGCCTCAGTTGTCCGGAAAAGTGTGGTCCAGAGAATTTCATTAGGATGTCTGCCGGTCTGATCCAAAAGAGAGCTTGAGGTATGTGTATCTTAGGTTTGAGGGTTAGGTTTTGTGTCAAAGGACGGAAAGATTACGACCTACCGATAGCTAGCCTAAGAGCATTCACAACATCACAAATGCACGTTATGAAAACCTCATGGAATGTTGACAGCTCAACCTCCTCCTCTGCTGCTTCTTGCGCTTGCATCTTCTAATCATATATTAATACCAATACAACCATCTGAGTCTACCACTTACCATCATTGTCTTGAGAATGTACTGAGCCTTAGCCACGCGTTTTGGATCAATCACCTTAGCGGCCTTAGCGAAAACTTTATCAACTCCCCGCTGTGCGGCGTCAAAAACCATATCGATAGTTGAAGTGATTCCCGCAGCCACCGCGAAGACCAAATTTCGCGCCCTAATCACCGATTTCAGTCCCGGATAATTACTCACACATCTTGCGCTCAATTTACTCACCAATTTGGGAGATATGAGTTGTTCTTTCTGTACTCCTCATCGATGCAGTGTAGAAGATCAGTGTTTTTTAACCCTTCGTGGAATGCAGCCCGGTTCCACTGATTATTAAAGATAACGTAGTCTTGTTTAGGAGAGAGACCAAGAATCGACCTGGTTGTCAACATGTTGATGTATGGGCGGGAATTTGGGTCGAAGATTTGTTTGCAAAATTCCTCTGAGCCAAGTATGAACTCAACGGCTAAATCGAGCGGTGGGGTAGAATTGGTTTTGGTTTTGGCCTCGGAGAGTTTGAGAGAAACCTGATGCGTGGCAGTGTTATTAGCGAGAGACAGGCCAAGGACACGGTAGTGGCAGAGATGGAATTTGGAATATACGTGCCAAAACAGCGGTTTGTCCTTCTTCTTCAACCACCAGATGGCTGTCATATGCCAAAGGCGACTGTCCTGAATTGTTGCCCACGTGAGGGAAAATACTGTCCACGAAAGTGTCAAGCTTCAATTTGTACCGCTCGTCGCTTGGGTTCCCGGCTGGAGAGACGATTTTGAAGTGGTATTCTTTGGACACCTGAACCATGATGCTGATGTGGAGATTGTTGAGTTGTGAGAAGGTTGTTTGTTCGGAGGATGGAGCATGAGGCTTTGCAATCCCACTTGATCGGTACGGGAGTGTAGCCGCTGCTACCAAAAATAAAGCCACTGGAATGCGCTAGTTCGGAGGTAGAATTCTGAAACAGCTAAAGACAAGCATTTGTGCGCTCGTGCTACACCGCCATGCGTGATTCGGCTGCAAACGGGTGGCGCTAAGGCTTCGTGCCGCAAGTTAACGCGGAATGTAGCAGAGCCCCTCAGCTGCTCCCAGCACCTTCCTGGATTGTTCGGGTGCCTTCTCCCGCCTATCACTCCTCTACACAGAACCATGTCGCACTCACCGAGTGGGTTTGGAAGCAAGTAGATGTACCTTGAGCAGCAATACGATCGAAATAGTTATTCCATGGGCTTGAGAAATTTTTGCTGAATGTTTTCATTTGTTTGTTCTTTGTAACCAGGGTTGTCGAATCGGCTAATTATAAGGTGGTGGACTCAACCCCTGCAGCGGTAACATCCGCCAAACTTGCACCCGCCATACAGATGGCTGTCATTTGATTAGTATGATGCATTCTGTTTCTCCATTCTCAATTTTTTTTCTAACAGTCCTGCATTATAAGGGTTTAAGAACTGCTTTCGTCACCACATCATTATGTTCTTGTTCATGCGCTACTTTGTACAAGCCCAAGTCTTTTGTCCGAAGCTCAGCTTTCAAATTAATCGGAATTTGAGCGGAAACTTCGTTCGGTTGCTGGAATGTCTTGAGCATTGGCAAGGATATGCCCGGCGCATTCTCTTATCAACCGATTCCTGTGGCAGCAGGTACTTAGCGTCACTTGATTATTTGCCGAATAGCACTCTTACGAACGATCCGCCTACAGCTTCATATTTTTACCCCTCACTACACTCTATATTCGCACTACTCGCTCAGCGATTCTCGTATGGCTATCTTGCTATCCGCCTGCTGCTCTCAAGGGTCTTCGCCAAGCTACTAACCGCTACAAGGATTTCCTTCTGCCTCACTACAGGCGGTGCTTATTTCTGTGCTTCGAAATTTCAAAATCAAGAAAACCAGTGATCCCCGGCACGCTTAGTTTGCTTGAATTTGTTACTAATTGATAGGCCGATCTTGATTGGTTGATTCTTTATTTATATGGCATGAATGGAATACTCATTGGCACCCCCGATTCAAGTACGGCTCTCATTCCCAGATGTTTCTTGTCAAAATTTGGGAGTTTCAAGTGAATTTCCAGAGTGGTACTTTCAGGACGGGTGGGTGGGTGAAAAGGGTGAAAAGGGCGCCGTAGATCTATGTTTTAAACCGAAAACCTGCAGCTTCATACACGAATGCAGGCTGATGGGTCAAGAGACTAGGTCCAAACATTAGTGAAACACACAGGTATTCCTGCTAGAAACAAGGGAGCTGGACTCGAAGTTATCATATCTACCGCTAATATAGTATTTTGTTTTAATCATTCTGTATTCACTCTATCTAGAGTATGTCAGTGCCCGCTTCCCCCCTGCGGATGGCCGGCGGGGGAGATCCGGGCTGCAGCATGACATTTCGGCCCCCGCAATTATTGTTACTGCCCACTATGACTATTGCTATTTCTCAGGGACGAGATCGTAAGTGCGACGCACACAATTGCAACCGCTGAAACTCTTGCGGTGTTGTATGATTTCTAGGCCGTACCATGAATCAAGGGAAATTAAAGCTTCAAAGTGGCAACGGCACGCCAATGTTTCTGTCTCACGGGCACGCAATCGAAAAGCACCCAACTGTAGAAGTACAACAGGAGCTTAAAGTTTAGATGGGACGAGGCATTTTTACTCTCACATACTTAAGCTAGTCCAACGCCAACGCCGCAGATGCTCTCACTCCCGCCAGCGCTTACGAGTGACAGCGGATAATGTCTTGCAATAATTCTGTGTGGCAGCCGCGAGTTTGTCGATCACTGCTTGCTGGGACCACAGGCCTTTCATACCAAACAGTTCTCGCTGGGACCAAAGCAAAAGTTCTCAAAGCATGGAGTGGGAGTGCGATAAGCTGAGAACTTTCAGACGGTGTGGGGAGAACATCGCTACCTATCGGACCGCCCTATGACGGAGAAATGCCCCAACCTGCCTTCACGTATCCGATCAAGTCGTCATACAACATGATATTCTATACACAGAGGCAAATTGCAATCCTCAATCAAATTCCTCGCAGCAAATCTACTACCCACCCCATGAAGGCATTGCCATAATTTAAGGCCAGATGAGAATACCATGCCGCCCACTTCGCTTACTACATTTTAATTGTTTGGGCATCCGAATTATCTTGGTGATATGTGTTGTGCGGTGTGTGTGGCGGGTATCTTAGGGCTAGTCACTTGGGCTAGCCCACGAGTAGTCCTCTAGTACTTTTGGACGAGCTTCACCTGTATTCTTACAATTCATACGGTTACACTCTAGATTCGCTGCGCATCGCAACGTACCATCACATACGTGAGGTTATGTCCTACAATATGTAGATGCAACAATCTTGCAAAGCGTTCATAGCTTGGACCTCAGATGATGCCACCGTAGGCACCAATTGCAGGAGGTGTTGGTGTCTTGGCAACAGTTGACTATTTAACCTATTTCAATCTAAGCTCCCGTACCTTAATTCAACTTCATCTATCACCCAAACACTCGAACCACGTATACAGTTTGTACTGTATTCACGTGAATTAGGTATGCAGTTTCTCGTTTGTGATTTTATCTTACGTATACACAATCTCGAATGCCTATATACTCCGTTTATTGCACCAGCATTTTTCACCAGATGGGGGGATGAACGCAGCAAAGACCAGCGTATAACTTGGGAAGTGGGCACAATTCTCTAGACTCGACGGAGAATAAATTTGTAGCTACCTAGTGCATATCAGGCGTACCCAGTGGTACAGAGCTCAGGAACATGATCCCCATAGACGGGTGTATATGCAAAATGATGAATTTATTTCCAACAGGTTCAAAATGTATCGGCTATCAGGCGTCCTCATAAATTTGTCCGAGCTATGGTAGTCGAACGGTGGTGACAGCGTACTCTATCCAAGGTGTATTTCATAGATTAGAGATCCAGAAATTTCGACCTTACATTCGTCTAGATCCCTCGGTAACACATGATACCTCGACTTACCAAATGTAATGATTCCAAGGGCCTAGATAGTCCCAGTCTGAGGTAGATGTTGACACGTACGCGAAACGGTGGATGGGAACTCGTCGATTGTCTAAGTTCTAAAAATGTTGATAGAGCCTAAGGTTCGTGACTGCTCTTTTAGACTTCACACTACTCTTCCATTCCCTACGCATCTTGGACCTTTAGACCTGTACCTAGTCATCGCACCGTAGCCAATACACACGGTTCTCCCCTTCACCATCGCAACAAAAAAGATAGAGAAGAGAAAAGGAGAAACTAGTACACGATGTAGAATGAATACTGAAAATAGAAATCTACGTAATAGCCAAGCAATCACATGATACCCGTCGATGATCTTGGGCAAACGCCCTGCATCTCCGTCAACAGTAGGGCTCAGTACGGTCCGGCCCAGCAGGCTGATCGGACTGGACTGGACTGAACCACCTCCGGACCGTTTGAACCGGTGCCTAAATGTCCTTTTCATGTGGCAAAGGTAACTGCCACAAGGATGGCACGTACTATTCGTAATATCATACTAGCGCCCTGACGCTGAACTATTAACCCTACAGGTACCCGTCGCATTATACCTAGCACCGGGTCAAGGAACAAGAACAATCTTGAGCGAACTAGGAGGATATGAAGGTTGAGCGGACTTGATGGAGCACAGGGATATGAGACACAGACTCTAAATACTTACATTTTCAGTTCATGAATTTGCCATGCCATCCATAAGCACCTAGCCAGTTTCGAATTTTTGGTGCGGGTTGGAGTCAAGTACACCTGGGAGCAGCTGGGAGCAGGCTTGAGCTGGTAGAGATGGACATGCCGGGAGCTGGCTGGAGGTAGCAACTCTGGCCGGGCTGCGGACGGTCTACCTGAGTCACTCCAAAAGGCAGTGAAGCCGCCACCGTATCTCATATACCTTCCACAGTCTGTAAGACATACATAGTTAACTGTTAGAAGCGGCAGAAATCTTGCTATTTTAACCCTTTTTTCATATTCTGGCCTTCCGCCGGCATAACGGCACCCACCGCTGCAGGTTAGGGTCCACCACCACTAACTTTTGGATCACCACCGTAAATCCGCTGGGATTTGAGGTCCACGATCGGTAGAACCACCTGGATGTCTATTCCCGGTAGCCGCCAGTCCCCCCATTGGTATCCTAGCCCAGCACATCTCAGCCCAGACGAACCAGACCGCAGAATAATGCCCCGGACTGTTGGAATGCCTAGAGATACATTATGAGGCTAGATAAACCGGGAATTTTGGATGCAACTTAGAGATATTTCGAATACATTGGTTTAGGTACATTTGCGGGCACTTTAATGTATCGGGAACAATATTTTAAATGAATACATTTTTTGGTCTCTTACGAGGTGTTCCTCGGGTAAGGCGCAAGTTCTGCTAGCTATCTATTTGCGCACGGCTTTGCTTTGAAACCGACTTGTACCAATGGCCTTTGCTACCTCCCCCCGGTCTCTACCAAGCAAGCTTCGCACTCTACTCATACCACCATCCTTGTAACACCCTGTAGGTGACCCCTCTCTGTGTTTAGTAACCTCCGCGTTGCTCATATGAACTGGATATCCTATATGGCCATGATACGGCCCAGTTATAAGTCATGGGATGGGGTAAAAGGAGGGGTATGAGTATTATATTTCACTTCTGTTCAGATCGGAATCTACAATACACCAAGTCAAAAACACTATGTAGAGTCAGAAAGACAGGTTTTAATGCAAATCTAGTCGCCAGTTATGTTGAGTTTGTTTGATACTGATGAAATCTCTTGATCTATATAAAGTGCAACCTATTCCTTATATACAATGAGAATCCAGAGTTCCGGTCGGGGACTGACGGAGTGGCGATCGGAGTGGCGACTGGTGAGTGGTGGAGATGCTAGTAGCAATAGTAAGGGTTCGTTTACTCTATCGTGTTCAAGGCTTTATCCCATGGTGCGTAGCAACGCGGTTATGATTAATGAATCGACCAAAAGACCGCCTAAAATATTCGACTGCAAATATCGTGACCAACACCTGCCTTCACTCCCCCATATGTCCATATGTTGCAGAGAAGTTTGAGAGAAAATCCTAGAGATCCTGATCACGAGTGCACAACTAGATGTAAGCAATAATTCACATATTATTTGTGCTTCAGTTGAGTTGATAGCAAAGCAGCAAACTGTCCAAGATTCCCATACAATTTTTGCATGGCAACACCACACGAAAATCAAGACCAACAGTGCTCAACACCTCTCCATAACCATAATCAGGATTAACTTGAGATTTGAAATGATGATTATTCACATGCCATTCTTGCTTAGAAAAATTATTCTAGTGATTTTGACCACAAACTGTTGAGTATGGTCAATTTTGACTGCATATCATTATGGTTGTTCCTTGATCATACGCTTTACGATCCACGGGATAGTAGAAATTTTGTTGTAAGTGTAAAGCGGAAGAAGTCCACTGAACTATCTAAGGGAGAATCTATGCCTTTATATACAAGAGAGCCTGAAGCTCGGTAGAAGTCTATGGAAGCTTATTAATTAGAAATATCAGCGGCAGAGCCGGTGGCGAGTGAAAACTCGTGTATGAGTCCACGAGTATGAGTCCACAGCCTGTGAGTCAATTCTGCAACTTCTAGTGTATCAGCGACTTCCTTCCAGGCTATACAATAACAAATTTGTGTTGTATGTATATATAGAGTTGACCGCTAGCGGGGCTGGTGGTAAGGGGCATACTTCTCTCGTATATTACTCGCGTCTTTCTCCTTCTCTCTTCTCTCTGTATCTAAGTCTATATACGTTTATGGTTCTCCCTATCCTCACAACAATTTGTGTCTGTGAAAATCGAGTGCGATTCCATGATCTATTTTGGTCTTTCCCCTGTATCTCCCGCAGGTTGTTGAGACCAATTAAAGGAAGGGAGAGAAGAAAGATGATGAGCTGTCTATCATACAAAAAGAGAATAAGATAGACATATATAAGGAAAGAAATCATATTAAGAGAAAAGCACTAAGAACGAAACACTAAGAGCGAAGCATCATGAGCAAAGCACTACTCAGGCCCGAGGCTCACGGGGAGATAGCACTGCACCCAGCTCGCGGGGAGATAGGCTCGCTATCAAGCCCGCTAAGTCTAGTGCATGCCTTAGTCCCGATGGCCTGCGGGCTAAAGTTAGTGCCCGCTTTAGTCTAGATGGCTTTGGACTAAAGTTAGTGCCCGCCTTAGTTCCGATAGCCTTCGGGCTAAATCCCAGTCAACACAGGTTGGTCTTGGTTCTCTGCAACATTTAATTTTGCCGCGGTAATGATGCATCAGTTTATTGTATCCACGATGTGCGCTGCAGATACGGATCGTAACTTCGCGATCGGTTAAGTCTGTCACTGTCATATTGGACTGTCACTCCAATACCATCTTAAAGATTCATGTAGTCCGATTCAGTAAGCAACAGGCTCTGAGCATTCGTAAGCGGCAAGTACCATGAGAATATCACCTGACAACTACCTCCGACGGAAAGCCGGATTGTGAAACATTGCACATAGATGTTTTACCAGAGCGGGAAGAATAAGTTCTGAAAGCTTCTGAAGGGCCCATATCTTTTAACGTTTCATTAAACCTGATACGATAATCCTGATGTGAGGCCTAGGCCTTCAACCACAAGAATTGTATCCACATACAAAATTTACGTACCCAAGCGAAAACTCTTCACTACTACCTGAGAAAGTTTGCTACAATTATCACCTCCTGCAGCCAGATATGAGTCGTGGACGGATGGATCGGGCCGTGCTTCAATAATACCCATCCTGATACTTGGCCTTCTTGTTGATTTTGTGGACCGATTAATTGTGGCAATGGTAGCAGCCGTTATCTGTGCCAATCATCGTGCTGTGGCATTGTTGTGTCAAATCGATTGGAACTGAGGATTAACGCATCTCAGGCAAAAGTGTGTTGAGAAGAGGGGTAATGGCCGCATGTTCAATGCCCATGACAGACAAAACTCGTGACTAGCGTTAAACCATAAATTTTGAAGGTGTTAGCTGCAAAAGCCGGAAGCAAGGGAGCTGAATCTCGAAATGGCCAAGTTAAGCGGGCAGCATGCAGGCAGCAATGCTTAGATTTTAAATTTCACCAAAAAGTTTCGACACGAGCTGCTGATGCTCGTCTGCCTTTGAGTGTATCGTTAGCATTTGGTCTTGAGTGCCCTGGAAGCGAACTTACCGATATGTAGTGAGATCCAGGATAACTATACTTTTCCGCAGACCCAGATCGTACGCTATGCCATAACCTAGCTCCACTGATTGAATTCAAGGAGTAGTCATTTGTGGAGTGATACAGTACTCGGATGTCACGATCATTTCGCCCAGTCGATATGATCCTACATAGTCTCAGAACGTTCGGTGGCCTGAGTAATTGCCAGCAACTTTGTCATCCGCACTAAATTCCACTACATGAAAGAAGTCATTTGGGCTTGGTACACACTCAATCGGTTATTTCCACAGGGCGATATATTCATTTGAGAGATCTAGATGTGCAGTATACCCTAATGTGATAGTATCACCTTGCTCGTCTTCCGGATTGACGGATAAAATATGGCAACCAGATTGCTCGGATCCATGCTAAAAGTGTAGAGTACGCCTTGCTTCCCCTTGAAGCTTTCCCAACCAATTGAATTCTGTCTGTGAAAACGGGTGACGGTCGACCGTGTTGGCTGAGAACCAACTGCATGAAACTATATGCATGCAAGTTACCTGCGAGCGATGCCAGCAAGGTAGGTTGAGACACTGTGGCAGGGATATGCACTCCACAGCCAACCGCAAGGTACCAGATTGTCACTCGGTGTAGAAAAATTTTATGGCCATCCTGCGGCATGAATTCCAGCCGATTCTTGTACATTACATGAACTTATCGTACGAATAGAAGATATGCAATGTTGATAAACGTGCAGATGTTTCTTCAGGGTCAATTCTTACACAATCTTTGTTCAATGAATGTCAGATAAACAAACCAACTAGCGAGATTGCCATCGTGTTTATATGGAACGGAAGTACTGCGACATTTATCCCCCGGTTAATACATAATGGCGAAGATTGACGCGAATATATGTATTCATATTCAAAAAGTAAGTCTTAGTAGCACTAATTAACGTTCCAAACTGCCCTAAAAACCAATCCAGCGTATTGTCATGATCAATTTGCGAGGTAGAAGTGCTTGGTTTTATTTTCCATGTGCTAGAAATTCCCGCCGTGGTGAAGTCAAGCAAACTTGGCGAGGCAGAAAGAGTATAGTATCTCGGCAATTGCGGTATTTCGCACGCGGACAAAAAGCAATTTAACTCGCCGTTATCGATAGATCTCAGTTTCATCGCTTGTTCCAGCTTCAGTAGGTAACCATACCCGTTCTTGAAAGCATATTGGCTATCCCGTGCAGCCACTTTGACACTCTGTAACGTCGGCTGAAGTCTTCCACCAAGATATTCAATTACGGCCCGGATTATTTAGCCCGCCGTGGAAGTTCCGCCCTATGCCTCCTTTCCTGTCCAGTCATTTCAACCCAGTTATAGTACCCTTTATATACTAATATTGAATATCGATGTACCAAACACCGAGATAGTTTAGGAATAACAGATCACGCAATTTAGCTTCAATTGGGTTAGATTAATTTTCGAAACCCTTTTTCATGGCCAACACACTTCAAAGATATCAGCAAGCCAAATACGCAATTAAAATGAAGTTGTGGCGAGCGAATATAAGCATGTAGGCAGGATACGTTGATTGTCACCATGAAGACTCAGCGCCGGAATTAGTCCGCTAGCGGCGGCCTAAGAGCACCAGCATTGCTAGTCTTAGCCGACTCTTCGAAATTAAGCTTGTATGAATAACTTGCAAATGCTAGTTGCAAAGACACATAAACACGGTTTCAGAGTCCAGAACGTTGGATCAGTAGGCAGCCGTGTAACCCTCGCCCAATGTCCATTCCGACCCCAGCAAAGCCTACATGCAGACACAGTGAGACGACTGGCTTCCACAGTCCTGCTATTGGACGCTACGATATTGAAGCGGCAGCTTCTTACTATTCTTCCTACCGCGCTATATGTTGGACATGGCAGCGCTGTAGGCGCTAGATTGCCCTTGGGATGATATCCACAGTAACTTGATCATTAATTGAAGGTGAGTCGCTAATTTCCTAGGCCTTTACCGCATTCACTCAGAAAACAGATTTATCTTACAAAAGAATAACTTTGTCTTAAAACAGCAAAGTATCATGATGTGTAGAAATTACCTCAATGCATAAAATGTCATGAGAATGCTCTCCAGTCAGAATATGTTAATTGGTTTCTGTGGGTGGGAGAATTCGGTGCGCAGTCTGCGCAACAACCCAAATTTATGATATGCGCCCTGGAGTCCCGGGAGCCTGACTCACGGGACTGACAACTATTTGTCCTCCCAAATAGGTCATATTAGATCAAAGAAGCCGCACCTATAGTCGTGTGACTTTTATTTAGTCTGATTTTTAGATGCTCAAACATGAGATCGCGGGCAATCGAGACTTCCTTGCATTGATCGATCACGATCTGATTGGGGGGTCAGATAGTATCTATAGACTAGAAGTTTGGAGAGAGGATAAATTTCTAAACGATTGCTTTAGCCGACATCGTCTGTGACTACTTCTGATAATGGATGCCGCCTCTTAGAGTTCAGAGTACGGTATTGTTAATATAATGTCTTGCCGCCGGCATAAGAATGCGTTGCAATTCCAGACTCACAGCCCACCGTGTCTCACAGATTGCTTATTCCGGTCCTAAGCGATTGCCGATAGTAATGCAAATCGAGAGAATGCCATTTAAAGATGCAGATCATAGCATCGTAGCATACTAAAATTTGTGTCCCTACAACCGTAATTCTAACCGAACGGGTTTGTGCAAGGGAACTGCCTAAAGTTTGACAATACATTTAGTGAGCTCGTGACGCGTATTCTTGCAAGATCCGCGAGCTTGTCAAATTGACGACATCGTGGACAAGATGTATCTGCTCTGCCGGCCCTCCAACGTAAATATTGTGATGTCGAACGTATTGCATTGGGGTTTAATGCAAATCTCTTAAATCTTTTAGGCCGAGGGTTCGATCAATCCATAGTGATGCGAATATCCCTACATCTCGACCGGTGACAAGAACATCACCACTGGGTCCCGGCTAGCAGGCGTCCTGCAGTCTCGGCCATGATCGGATGTTTTCAGATATAGAACTCTCGCCAGCATTTTGCGATGCGTCACTGTTGCTGAGCATCGATTATTGGATTCTAGGGGCGCTGTATATTACTAACTTTAGTGAAAGCAAGCTGTTGCAAAACTTGCCAGGAAATCCCTCATCTGATATCGACGACGACTCAGGCTAGTGTACTCAATTCTGGAGTAATATATCCGGCAGCCCAGTTGCATCCGACAATAATGCAGTCAAGCTCTCCACACAAGCGCCCCACAATGAAGTCGACTTACCGCTTCGGGGAGATCGTCGATAAACACACCAACCATTCCTTTGAATTACCGGCTCGTAGCTGCATTAACATAGCACACGTATTAGGATGTGTTATAGCCGGTGAGTGTGGGTGTAGGAACTATCCACAATGTCCGGGAGGGTTCAGCTTCATCTTCAACATGCAAACGAAAGCAACGACAAACGCCTCCTTCGCTGGTAAAACCTTAATTGCTAGTGAGCAAATACAGTGGGCTCGAGCGTTTTGTTTGTCTAGGTTGGTGGTGGGCATCTAAGCATTAAATAGGGCGAATATGGCGCTAGAAATTCCATCCAAACACATATCTACCCATTTGCGTTTCTATGAGAAGTTCAACCAAGGGCACAACAGCCAATAGCCCAATATACACTGTCACTGCACAATACCATGTTCACCCCAGGAGGAAGTACACATACCGGTCATGGTAATGCATCACTCTGCATCGGATTTGGCAATCATACCAGCGGTTCAAGGTCTCGCCAGGATCGAGCCGGTGATAGTAATAGACACAACCGACAATCTAAGCGGAGGACGCCTATGATCAATGGTAAATATGGATGCCCTCTAACTAGGTACAAGTCAAAACCATTACCACCAGAGTGCAAAACCATTATGTTTGATACGGCCCAGGAAGCACTGTACGTACTTACGATACTTCTTTTTCACGCTGATTGGGAATAGAAGACACGTTGACGTATGTCACACCACGAATGCGTGCCCATTCTGCCGCGGGGTGGGCACAACAGGCGCGCTTGTGAGCTTCTTTGACAAGCCCAGCAGTCTAAAGTAGGTGATTCAACAATGAACTTCCATATCTCTATACCGACAATAATTTGCTATACAGATATCACCTCTTGTCGTCGGCACACAAAGACGAACTTGTTAGAATGGAAGCCTACGAAAGAGTTCAGAAATCCAGTGCAAAGGACTTAGGTTGGCTAGTACAACTTGTTCAAGAAGGAAATGCTACCAGTGGTATAATGGGAGACGAGCATGGTAAGATCCTCGACATGCTGTTTCCACGTATGTCCTAAGATACCTAGAAATACCCGGTAACAGCAGAGCAGATACCTATAGGCATACTAGTGATCTAGAATTAAATGAGATGGACAGCGAGACTCATGAACAGTCATACCAGAACATGCTATCACCCACTCACAGTTTCATGCAAACTCTGCTGGAGTGATACAGGAAGGATGAGTTCCGGTAGTTGACATAGAGGGTGACCTACGCGAGATTAATAGCGATTAAACTTAGTGTTTATGATTCATGACGGGATTAGTTGGAATGGCAGACCTCTAAGTCAGCTCGTATGGCTCGCGATGGATATCATTCTTTGCCCGTCAATGCTTCTTTTCTAACCGAGCTGTGCGCCTGTTCAACGCTTTATGGTTTCCTCTCTGAATTCTATATTATTTCTTCCATTGTTTGAAATACATGAATCCAGATATTGGAAGATCTGTTAGAAGCAGGCCGGAAACGGAAGTAACCGACGTTGTTTCAATTTAGTTACTAGTATTTTGTTTTTCATTCATTATTTCTAATTGCTCTTTCCTCTACGGGTCCTCCATGAGCTAGAATTATTTGGACCATAGTATGTCGCCCAAACATGGACTAGGGTTAGGGTCACAAGATCGTACCAATTTTAGCAACTTCTTCTAGGTTTGATGTTGAGTACCATCCCGGAGTACCTGAAACGTTTCCAAGTGGCGCGCATGCTATTCTTAAGCACATTAACTATTTAGTATTGAAAAACGCTGTCAGAGGCAAAAGCCTACAGGAAGTAAAAAAAAGAAACAGAGAAACACAGTAAAATTATCTATGGGAAGTATAGTATCCATTTTCTAGCCCGCTCATCTTGAGTTCCAGGAAACGGAATCATAACAACATAGAGAGCGTTCATAATGCTAAAGTGAGCATTGTTTGATCATTGAGTGTGTTTGGATTACTTGTTACCCTTGGAGCAGGCGATGATAGCAAGCCCTATACCACTGGAGATACTTCGCTCGCATTGCAAGCCACGCAAGTGGTGGCGCCTGCGTGGCTTATACATCTTAAAACATTTAGTACCAAGTACGTTGAAGTTTACTTGACATGGGTATAGCACGATCAAAACTATGTCCCGAAACTCTGCATACGCCCTTGCATCATGCACGATTGAGTTTCTGACGTCTTTGTGTTGGATGCATGAAAGGTGGAGAGCAGATCTATTGGTAAAACTCCCAGTTGTTGATCCCTTGTTGATCAGAATATGTGATAGTGCTCATCGGGTAATCCCATTGGACCATCTAGCTCTAGCCGATTTCTGGATCCGGGGATTCGGACCACGAATAATCTCTATTAGCAGATTTCCCAACTGGACTAGCATGCAGCGTGTATTAATTAGTATTGGTCAGTAAGTTTACTCTATGTTTGCCAATCTCGTAGGTTGTTTACCCGTGTACAGGAAGGAGTATAAAGTCAGGCGAGCACACTAATCTAGAGGATAGTAGATATACCAGTAACTACATAGTATGTGACAATATGTAAGCACAGCCGTTTCTTTAGACGCCGCAGTGTACCTGGGCTGTGGTACTCGAATAGTAGCGCTTTAGTAAGACGGGAAGAAGAGCTACGACGATGCTAGCAAGACTCAAGGGTTTTGATTGAATCATCCAGCTGCTGTTTCCGAGACTAAGAAGGGCCATTCTTTCCCGTCATCGGAATAGTTGGTAAGGTAGGTTTGGTCTGAACTGCCGAACACCGGAATAATGGTCGAGCTAAAGGTTTCTTCAGTTGCATGGAAAGTCAGATTGCATCATTGCGACATCTCAAGACGCAGCATGTTAAAATATGGGCAGCAGGTTCTCACTAACTTCAATCCATGCAGTGTTCCATGTTCACTTTATCTTATTTTCTAAGGGATATAGAAAAGCTGTACTCACATTGTTTCTCTAATCGACTTTTGCGCAGAATGACACCCCTAAAGCCGTATTATGCAGGAGAGCAGTGTCCGCTAATTTAGCAAGAAAGTCAGTTGCAGCATTGTTTTTCAAAGTTGCTTGTGTCTGTTAACATTTCTATTATTACAGCTAGGTAGTAACGTAAGATCGGAAGAG
>Ga0307512_10002296_pt1 | contig 24731 bp, 31 predicted proteins | sample 14_EM_MG_FD_200267 | JGI IMG/M metagenome (GOLD analysis project Ga0307512, IMG submission 200267) | Populus trichocarpa ectomycorrhiza microbial communities from riparian zone in the Pacific Northwest, United States - 14_EM | ecosystem: Host-associated > Plants > Roots > Unclassified | place... | reverse complement strand
GCCCAGATGGTACTCGGTCGCCTGGGGTCTGGATTGCGGTCGGTTCTCACGAAACGACCGGAGCCGGGCGTACCTTGTTCTTTTGCGCTGCAAGTTATCGGATAGATTCGTCAGTGACCGCCCAGTATGGCAGTGAGAGAAACCGACTCCGAGCCATCTCCTCCTCAATCTCTTTGATCTTGAAGCCAGATATCAGAGCTGTTCTTTAGAGTGTTTGGTTTGGAGGGTTTATAACCTGTGTGTACCTTTTCGACTACACCCATAGTTGCAGCGGTGGAGGCTGGGTAAAAGAGTGATCAGAGATCGATTACGGACCAGCGGGACGTTAGGTAAAGCCCCAAAGGGTTTTCGACGACATCGACAACAACATCGCCGACGCCTGCCTTCCGCCCCGCAACCACGGCCGACGGTGACCATGCGAAGACACACGCCCTCGCTGTACACGCACCACGAATCTCCCACCGCCGACGATTGGTCTGGATCACAAAGCTCACACACCTACGGCTCGTCTTCCTCAGGCACCAGCTCGCTGAAACGGCTAGCAAAGCTGAAACAGCGGCCTTCATCATCGTCTACGCAACAAACTACTCACAGTCGTAACTACTCCGATATTTACAACAAATTCCTGCGACGTTACCGCTCCGAACCCGAGGCCGACGACCAACGTCATGTTCACGATAACCACTACTTCCTCCGCGGTATGGGGGTTCTCGCAGACGGCCTGGATAGCGATGACGAAGATTCGTCCATATTGGCCGCCTCGGGAGAGAGCGATCGGGCTTCCACTCTAATGCTCGACTCGGAGACCATTCGCCCGGAGACGGTAGAGGATAGGGAACGTCTGGAGTGGCAGACAATGTTGGCCTCCGTCCTGTCCGGAGATGTACTCAGGACAGAGAAGTCCCGGATCGCTACGGCATTGGAAACCTCTAACGATGAACTCAGCCACATGTATGAAGACATTTGGATAGGTTTGCGCGCCAAGCTGAGAGGTCGGACGGTGGAAGAAGAAAGGAAATCACTGGAGGAACGCCGGCTACGGGTGGTAGATCGCGTCCTCGACGAAGTCCTCCACTTTTGCGTTGACACGAGCGAGGCGACAAATGATCCCTATGAGGCCGCATTGCTTCAGGTGAACCGTGTTATCCATCACCTAGACGTCGCCATATCGCTGTACCCATGCCTGAGATCTTTCTACACTGACAAACCTGCTGCCCAGTCCAAGGCTTTCCAGGCTCGCGTCGACACACTTAACGCCTGGTCGAATATCCTGTCCTCATTACGACACGAGACAGAACTCCTTCGTCGATGGACGGGAAACGATAGCCTCGACGTCATTCAGGAGACCATTGGCAATGTCAGTGAAACATTTGGAAACCCTATCTCGAATCAACCCGAAGCGTCCACCTTCATCGACCGACTTTTGAAGGAGGAAAATGTACAGCGGCAGTTCGAAAAGGGGTCCATGACAACTATCCACGCTCTTGTCGGTGCGGCTCGCGATACCCAGGTCAACCTGTGGCAACTCTTCACCGAAATGAATCTCCCGACGTTCGAAACGGTCCTCGTTCCTCTCGTTTCCTTCGCCACGAACCTTTCTCACCACATGTTGCGCGTCCGTCTGGAGTACGCGAGGAAGCTCAAAGACCCAGAAGTCCTCATTATCGACCAGATGCTCGAGGATATCAAGGTCAAGGTCGGCTTCGCCTGTACACTCAAACGGCAGTATGATGCATTCCTGGCTCCCGACAGTGGTGGCAACTGGAACCTACCTCCCTGTATCACCCTCGATTACGATCGCATCATCTTGGAGGCGCTCGTCTTCTTCTTCAAACTCATCCACTGGAAACTCAAAAGTGGTGTCAAAGGCATCTACTTCAAGGAGACCGACATTATCGAGAGTCACTGGGCTACCTTCCAGGATGTCAGTCTGACCATCCCCGGAGGCAGTGCCGTGGTTGCAGAGGAACTCTGGTACGTTGTGCTATATTCCCACTACAGGCTTTACTTCACGCTCAATCAGCGCTCTCACAAACAAGATGATGGTCCGCGTGACAAACTATTTCGAAAACCAAATCCGTATGCCAGCAAGTTCAAGAAACCGCCGAGGCATGGACGGAACGGGGCTACCTGCCGCTTCGAGGGCACGAAGCGCTCTATCCGAGGAACAGATAGTTAACTGGTATGCAACAATACTTGACGGAGTGCGGATCCGTTACAGGAAGCTACAACGCTTTGGCCGGTAAGCTGAATAGTTGGTGCTTATCAACCCTCCACCGTGACTGGACATGTGGTGTTTCAGGGCACTCGCTCAGCGCCTGCAACTGTCCGCGGAGTATTCCATAGAGAATGTGGAAATGGAGCACTTGGTGGCGGCGCTCATCGAATCGGATCACTTCCTCGTTTACACGCATACGTACGAGGAGGACAGCACATACATCATCGCCCCTCCTTCGCTGCGAGATAATCCTAGTGCCATCAGCCGCCTGCTTACTCAAGCTTTCCACAGTAGCGAGGAGGAGGAACTCAGTATGTTCGAGGCAAAGGAGGAAGATCCAGATTCCATCGATTTTGTGGATTATATCCTTGTGCTTTCCCCTACCAGCCGTTTTATTTGGAGCGGTCTTGTTTTGTTGCTTGAGTTACCCCGCCTGGACCTCGACATGAAGGAGAACAGGATTCGTCTGATTGCCGATGGTACCCAAGCGCGGTTAAACGCTGCCAAACGACAGTTTTGCGATGCTTTCATGCCCGTGGACGAGGACGGCGAACCTCTCGAACCAGTCTGTGGACCATTGCCCTGCGAGGTCGAAAGCCAATCACATCTCCCCAATGTCAACAACGAGCTGAGGAAGATCACGCGAGCGACAAATCGGCTGGCGCAATCTATTGTAGACTCCGCTCAACATGTACGGACCTCGTTGCACCATGCGAAGGGCCATCAAGAGCTCCTAGAGAACTGGTACCTCTTTGCTTCGGAACACGGGCAGCATATCCTGAAGCAGATGAGCGGGCCGACTCTGATGAAATTCAACCAACTTCTCATCAAACTCGCCATTTCTTGGGTCTCGTTCATCTGCGACGACTGTGATCCGAACCAACGGGTAACCTTCAAATGGGCCGTCAATGCTCTAGAGTTCGCTCTCCAACGGACGAAGAGGAACAATATTCTACAACTCCCCGACGACCAGTTCGAGCTTCTCCGACAGAAAGTCGCAAGTTGTATGACACTCCTCATCAGTCACTTCGACATCCTTGGGGCACGACAAGAAGCAACGCAGGAGAAGGAGAGGCAAGAGCTCGCTGAGAAACAGACTGCGGACACAATCAGTGAAATCGAGAGCGATGCTATGCTCTACATTCCACATTCCTCGTATTACGTCGACCCTGCAGTGCGGATTTTCTGGGATAGGATCTCAAGCGGGGTTAGGGAGCTAGAAACACGACGTTCCGAGATGGTTTCCAAAGATACTGTCGGTCGAGTATTGGACGAGGAGAAGATGGTCGACCGTTCGCTTGTCTCTCTTGCGGCTTCCAGCTCCAATATCTCCATCCGTTGGCAGCAGGGTCGCTTCATTGGTGCTGGCTCATTTGGTTCTGTCTACCTGGCCGTCAATCTTGACACTGGCGCTCTCATGGCAGTGAAGGAGATCAAGTATACGGAGGTCGCGGGACTGCCGAATTTGCATTCACAAATCAAGGACGAGCTTGCCGTTATGGAGATGCTCCATCACCCGAACGTTGTGGAGTACTACGGAATCGAGGTTCATCGGGACAAGGTCTACATCTTCGAGGAGTATTGCCAGGGCGGTACCTTGGCTTCGCTCCTGGAACACGGGCGGATTGAAGACGAGGGTTTGATACAGGTGTATACCATGCAGATGCTCGAAGGGCTGGCCTACCTTCATGAACAAGGAGTTGTCCACCGTGACGTGAAACCTGACAGTTCGTGACATGCTGATTTGTGTCCTGTGTGACACTGATCTTCGGGCTCGTAGATATCTTGCTGGATCACATGGGCGTCATCAAGTTTGTAGATTTTGGAGCCGCAAAGATTCTAGCCAAGAATCAACGATCCATGCAACGGTCTCGACGTGCCATGGACACCCTCGGGACAAAGGGTGGGGGCCTGGGTATGAATAATAGCTTGACCGGCACTCCGATGTACATGTCTCCGGAGGTTATCCGGAATAGCCAACGCGGTCGGAGTGGAGCGATGGATATCTGGTCGATGGGATGTGTGGTATTGGAGTGTGCGACCGGGAAGAAACCTTGGAGCAACCTTGACAATGAATGGTGCGGAAAAGTTGCTTTTACTCTCCAGATTTATGTCACGTTGCTGAGGACGTTGGCCAGGGCCATCATGTTCCACATCGGTGTCGCCACCCAGCACCCTCCGTTACCCGAACCGGGGCAACTCAGCGAGGGAGGCATTAACTTCCTCAAGGAATGTCTCACGATCGATCCCCTCCAGCGACCGACTGCCAAGGAGCTCATAGATTCCCCTTGGATGCTCGAGTTCCGAGAGGCTCTGATGAGCTACGAAGAGGTGGAAATGCAGAGCCCCCCCGTTCACGTCGACGAAAACTTTGACAACGCCTCCGTCGCCCGACAAGCTGCGATCATTCACGAACAGGAGATCGAGGCGATTCGATCCATCTCACCGACGTCACCGACACACACCCCTTTCGAATCCATTCCATCGCTGCCATTGTAGAAACACCACCGGTTGTCACTACCATTCCTCATGTAGCCATACCCACAGATGTAAATGTACACGAGTTTTAATTAGCGGGAAACTCAGCCAGAAATACCCAACAAATGCTGTCATTCCCAGCAGCATGCTACGCGAATACAAAAGGTAATAAGTGACGCAAAAAAGAGGGGACGCGGTAATAAACAGAGCACAAGGCAAACACAGTCTACTCTATAACCCAACGTTTCTTGCCGCTAACACTCCTGCTGATGCTGGAATCCACAGAAGCGTCCGAATTTGTACGGGAGTGGTTGTTAGAATCGCTGTCGTATCGATACAAATGGGGAGTAGCAAAAGTCAGAGCCGGGGGTTGTTTGCGAGTATGAGCGGGGGCTGGTTCAAGGATAGCCTGTTGGTCGAATGGAAGCGTAGACCCGTAGAAAAAGCGAGGGCCCATTTGTGGATTTTGGAACTGTGGCTTTTCCGACGGAGTCTCCTCGTCATTGGACTTGAAGGCAGAGGAGAATGTAGGGACAGGGTATCCCAGGGGGGGGAATTCCACTTTCTCAGTAGAAATTTCGGAGATGTTATCCCGCATGTAAGGCGTGAAGAGCTCATCTTCTTCCTCTGTGCGACGGGTCTCGTTCACTAAACAAGTGTCAACGTCAGGGTAGTTCAGAGTGACAGGAACAGGAGACGCATACAATGTTCTGGGAGACCCGTGCCGAATCCTAATCGACAAACGATTCCGGTGATGAGAGCCGACAAAGCCAGCAATACGGAAGCTGAAGCCATGAGGCTGAAGAAACGCCATTCCAGGAAGGTCCAGCGGAAAGTAGCACTGGCAAACATCGCACCCCAGCTAGCCAAGTAGAGAGTGGACATGCCGAGGAAGACCGCCATCAGTATCCTTTGTTCCTTACGAACTGCGTTCCATCCCTGTGAAATGCATGTTAGCGAGGGAAGCTAGCGAAGACTGGGCAAGTGTGTACCAATGCGAGCCACGGAATCAACAACTGAAATTTCTATTAGCTGTAGCTTATCATCGATGCGGGTGGAAACCTACGGTGAGGACCAGGGTGGTCATCACTTCGTAGAGCACCTTATGCGTTGTGATTTGTGAGGCGACGCCGTTGATCAACTGATCCAACCAGAGTCCAGCGGATGCGACGATGAAGAACAGCGCAAGTTGGATGGTAACCGAGAGGATCAAGACCGCTCTGTATTGCGTGCGAATCTGCATGGAAGCACCCATGCGCTTGAATGTTCTCCAGCCGAAGGCCTGCAGTGGATTAGAGGCGAGGAGGGTCAGAGAAAACAAGTAGATGAATACCTTGAGCAGTCTCCAGGAAAGGATGATTCCAATCAAAAGAGCGAGGGTGTTCAAGGTTAGACTAGCGATTTCCGCGGATCTTCTAGGACCCCAGTATCCAGGTAAGAGGTTGATTCCACACGCGCCATTGGTGACCAGATGGGAGAAACCAGTCCGGAATTGATTGGTATGGATAATTTGGAAGACACCCCACCCTGGTCGTCGTTTCAGCTGGTCTGTGCAATCGCGTTCGTGAACGGTTCACTCACCCGTGGCAACCAAGTGCGTGAAGAGGGAAGCAATGATGTGCGGGATGGATTCATTGAGAATCTTGACGCCGCTTCGTTCAGCACATGACGAAAGTTTAGTGGAAGAAAACTTACAGCCACGATGGACATTCCGAGCACCCAAAACTGGAAAGCGATGAAAACGATGTCTGGGAAGGGGTTTAGCGTTGGCGTATTGACCAGGCTCAATATTTGTACCTTCTCGCTTGGTATTGTCCAGTCTACCATGATCGTCAGAAGGCTTTTAAGCCATTCGCCACTTTCTACTCACGTTGCTGCAGGCCAATTGAGGGAAATCAAGCATTTGCGACCAAGCACCACCGTGGAATGGGTGAGACCCAATCCTTCGATCTGCACCACAGTCTGCCCGTTAGTATCAATGGCGTGGACCTTTCCAAGACTCCCCTGCAGTTTGTTAGTTACAGTACTGGAAATAATAGACGTGGCTGGACGTACATGTGCGCGACGCTTCAACACCACAAAGTCAGGCCCCTCATTCTCGTCGTCGCTTTCAGGAGATGTTGTCGGGAGAGGAACATTGGACCTCGTGAGGGGAGTAGCGGTTGACAAGAACGAACTCGAAATGGAAAGTGTGACACTAGTGGGGGTGACAGTAGGGATCGAGGAAGAGGTAGAGGTGGTTGGAAGGGTCGAAGATGGAACGGGGCTGGAGGTTGAAGAGTATTCATGGATGACCGATGATGGGGGTGGGGCGGATTCAACAGATTTGGTCGGGTTTCCATTCGGGTTTCCATTCCAGACCAATTGACAAGAACCATGGGACAAGGCGCTCTCAAAGCTATCGCAGACTTGAAGTTCGGTCCCAAAACTCAGCACACCATAAACCTTGGCGTCACCTTGCACGACAATATCCCACAAGAAATTGGCGGCTTTTGCGTTGGTCTGAGCGGATGTCAGTCTCGAGCAACCAAGTACGACAATTGCAAACGCACCGAGAACGCATGCCCCTGCAAAGCGAGTTGGATGACACAATGCACGGCAGAGAAAACAAAGTAACAGATGGTCAACTTCGAAAGTGCAACTCGAGCGGCCTAACGTTCGGGAACACGGTTTGAGTTGGAAGGTCTTACGAAACGGGCCACGGGATTATAGGACTCACGAAGAGTTTGTATTTGCCGAAAATGAAATTTGGTACAGGGATTGAACGCATGTTGGGATAAAGGCCAGCAGTACCTGGGGAATCGGTATACACACCGTCTGCACAATACGAGATGAACGAGAACTCACCTGCTGGAAAAGAAGGAAGAAAAAAAAGAAGGGGTGCCGCTAGGGCGAACAGAAGGCAAGGACTTCACTTGTGGTGAACCTTAGAGAAGAAGATGAAGGAAAGGAAGGAAGAGTTTAGAGGACCCGATATCACAGGGTCCGAGTGGAAATCATCCGTTCGCATTGTTCTAGCTTTCGCTGGCGCGACGGTTGCCTGACGACGGGCTCGATACTAGGATCCACGATCATCATTACACCATACTATACAGGGATTCATAGACAGCTACACATGGTACCAGTGCTGTTCGCCGAGTAGCAACCTGACCGAGAACTCCTCCTCCTCGTCCAGCGGCCCCACACATTTCGATCCCGACAACCCCCGTCGTTCGATCACTTTGTGTTCCTCCAAATACTGGACGAGATCCTCAAATTCTAAGCGATCGTACACATTCTGCATCCTCCAGCGAAGTTCAGCCTGTTCTAAGATTAGTTACTCTCATCAGCTTCCTGCCTTCTACCAACACACCTGGGCAATTGCCGGCCTGGATACGATCATCCCCATGACCGCCCTCAATCCCGCCTCCCATATCTCGGGCACTTGGGAACCATTAATATCGGTCCATCTCCGTGGCTTCACCATGACCGGCGATGTCGGTAAAACAAGGCTCCACATCTGCAGGTAAGTCGATGACACCAGCACGACGGACAAGTAACCGGTCCAAAAGAAGAGGGGTGTGGGATGCGAGGTAACTTTCTCCACCACACTGCATACGTCTGTATGCCCCAGTGCTTGTACGCGAGCCTGCAATATTAGATGGCATCAGGGCCTTTGTGAACCATGCATACACTAGAGCCTTACCAGAATATCTTTCTTTCCTATGCCACGGGGCCCCGCGTCGTCTAGCAGTGAAACAATCTCCAAGACACAAGCCTTCTCCGCCTCATTCATATATCCAGACAGTTTCTCAGTCTCGCCATCGAGACAAGCTTGACAGTCCACCAAACCCGATGAATTTATGCTGCAGCAAGCGCTTCTTTTATCTCTGGTAAACCCATGATCCGCGCCTGGGACAATAGGGTAGGACAGCAGTGGAGGTTCTTCCAACGTTTCCGCGTGGATGGAGGACCACGACAAGTCGTTACTTCTGACCAGAAGGGCCGTTTCGAGTTCAACGTCGTCTGAGCCGGATTTGAGCAGGCGCATCCGATGAAGAATGAACTCTCACGAACCGGCTTTTTTACTGTTATACTCCACTGAAGTTCGTGATTCCTTAGCTTGGGTGGTGTCAATTTGGAAGTCGATCTTCACCCCGCTCGGTTAGAGGCCACTCATCGCATCGATGTCGAAAAGCTCACCTTGTTCTCGGACACGAGTTCAATGAGTGCCGCCATGTCTCCATCGGTGGCAAGCAACGGCCATTCCCTCCACTCGGTTCCTTCCTCGTCCTCTTCGATCCAGAGCTCCTCCAGAGAAGACGCATCACGGAAGGTTTCGCGGGCCATCGGGCCTTTGAGCAATATTTGATTTCTAAGAAATACTCTGAGCATCCAAGTGTGTTTCTGTCAAGATTAACACACGTACTGGTCAGATATCTTGAGAGATCGACCCGGCTTTGGTTTTTGCGGGTCTCGGATGATCTTTGAGAATACACCCCTCTCAAGCATACTTTCCGCGACCGAGGAAACGGCGTCATCACCGAACCTTTTCAGCAACTGATTCCCAGTTTCGACAGAGTATCTCTCATTCGGGGTGCCTATTACCATCTAGTTTCGGGCGTAATGAGGCTTATGCTCGTGTACTTACAGAGCAAACGTACCTTGACAGCACTTTCCGTGACGTACATCTCATCGGCCTCATACGGGGCTTCAACAGATGGGTTGATTTCATCCACGAGCATGGACTTCGAAAAAAGTTGTTTCTCCCGCCTATCCTCAGTAACAGCGTTCCACATAAAATCCCAAGCCGGAGTAGTAGGTTGGGTCTCCTTAACATCCAGAAGCAACAACTCTTCGAGACTCGACGGAAGGGCGAGGCTATCGCTCCCGATTCCCCTGTAAAGTGACGGTAAATAGCTTACACGATGCAAAGCCACTTGAAATAACGCACAGGGATGGTTTGTCGATGTGAGCGCGGAGGAACGTCAAGTGAGCAACGAGGTCAAAATCCGTCACACTCTTTGGATTCGGGTCCGGTAACTGAGGAGTTCCCCGATGAAGCACCCAGAGATTATACCAAGCGTCCTCCAGTCGCTGAAGGTATGCTCTTGTTGGTTGAGAATCCTTTGTCAGACCGTCCATCCTTTGTCGTACGGAGTTCTGGACGAGCACGGGGAAGACCTGAGTGACTGCGCTCCAATCCATTCGCTGCCCAGACCGACAGCGCGCTTTGATAATGACTGACGCGTCTTTCGCGAGTTCGTCAAAGTCGGGGTTCCATTTGAATCGATTCCGTCTTTTCTTCGACTCCTCTGTAGACGTATTGTCAAAAAGGGTCTTCTATGATCATGAACGTAGGACCGACCTGGCTTCTCCTTATCCTTCCTTCTCTTCACAGGCGCTTCCGAAAAGTTCTTCATCTTATTCTGCTCGTTTATCAGTTGAGCTATGCTCTTCTCCGCCGGGACTATAGAACTAGGGGGGACAGGAATGGCGGTAGCCTCCTCCTGGATCGCAGCTGCAATGCTTTGCTCCCATTGCTTCTCGTCCTCCACCGACGGAGCTTGTAGATATTCACTCCGAACACGTTGGACCCGCGGTGGGAGAGGTTTCCCTACCAACGTAGGGTGCGAATTCGCCAAGAGGTGGTCCCAGAGTTTGGCCCGCTTGTCTTTCCCTTTCGCAGCCTTCTGAGCGACCAGAGCACGCTTCTCGTCCTGAGTTGGCTTCTCTTTCTTTTGCCTCCTCTGCAGCTGTTGAGCCCGTCGATCAAGAGCCGTGGTGTAAAACTCCTTGATGACGTGTTCCGGGGCAAGGGTGACCCACGAAAGGTGAGCTAGCCGAGTCTTAGCTTCATCATCATCCGAAAGCGGTGGGTTATCCAGGAATTTGTTGAGGAAATTCTCTTGATACGAAGACATGTAATACGTTTCAAGCCACCCAGCGTCGCGCCGTAGTGAACCTCTGATGACAGAGTTGGGTTGACCATCGGTTGGAACCTCCCCAATCCGGACCTTATCTACAGAACCTGGGTGCAGGCAGGCCTTCTTCAGATTACTCCAGAAGTCCTCACCCTCTGCAAAGGTCCGGAGCGGAAAGGACTTCCAGAAGGGTGGCGGATTCATGGGTGATGCCCAGAGATGGACGGGAGCCGACGGCCGAGTATGCCAGTATTTGGGAGCGAGATTGATGGCTGATGTACTCCAAGTTTCCTGAGGGACGACATCGAAACGGGATGGATGAGCTCCATTCTGCTCGCATGTGAGGAACGGTGTTTCGGATTGTGACTGTTGTAATGGAGTGGAGAGCTTGAGATCTTCAAGAATAGAAAGGAGCTCCATCAACCGATTGCGACTCCTCGAAGCTCCGAGTCCAACAGCCGAAAGAATATTTTCCGGGACGTCCCACAACGCGGGAGAAGAACCGCTCTCTGGGTGCACAAGAGCATCCAATTCTTCAATGCGCGAGCGAACAGAGAACAACGAACAATAGTCCGCGATCGTGATATCTCGCAGAAAGTAGTCGAGATGAAGGATCCTTGGGTCTCTCGAGATGATATTTGGCGAGCTCTCGTTTCCTGATTCGAAAGCTCGAAGAGCGAGAAGATGCAACTTCCTGGCCCTCGCAATCTTGCCAGCAATAAATCCATACATCTGAGGAACGGCGTTGCCATGAGAATCTGCGATGATACTTTCCCTGATAGCATCGTCATGAGAGTCGACTGCGTCCACGGGCTTGCCCCCGGCGTTGGTCACCGAACGAGTGCTACGAGGTCGTTGGGAAGGTAAATTGCCTGGTTGTTCTGACTTCTTCGGCGCATGGGGTGTCGTTCGACTGGGGTTTCCTTGATTCAGTGTTGACATGAACGCCTGCACCTTCTCTTCTTCAAGATGAGAAAGGTAAACAATGGTGACTTTCCGGGTCGTGAAGATGGGTGTAACGAGGGACGTCTTGAGGATCTTAATTCTACCATCCTTCTCGAGTTTCGAAAGCGTGGTATCGACCGTCCTCCGATCCACCCGAGTTCCTGGAGGCGCGCTTGCCGGCTCTCGAGCCTCGGCCAATGTACCAAGGAGGGAAATGTGAGCGTCGGCGAATTCCCTCACGTTGACGATGGTGATTCCTCCAAACTCCTGGATAACTCGGTAGAACTCATTGTCTCGACGTGCATGAGACATATTAGGTTTTCTCGATCCCTGAGAGGGCTTTGTCGTAGGGATTGTCGTGGGTAATTCAGTAGTAACGCTTGTCAAGTCCTGACGAAATTATAAATAAACAGTGATTGTCGCGATAAGCTAACGAGTGACACACCCCGTTGGCGTCCTGGTGACTCCTTTGCATAGGTTCTCGAGATTCAGTGGTAGGTAAGACCAGTGCGGGGGGTGGAGTTGGTTGCAAATCAGCAGGTCGAAGGGCGTCAGCTTCGGGAGGTCTTCTTTGTTGGATTGGCTGTTCCGAGACTTCTGGATACGGCAGTACCGGTAATTCATCCATATCACGAGCAGGTTCTGGGACAGCTTCTTGAGCGGAGACCGAAGGGCAGAGGGTTGGCAGGGTCTGCTCTCCACCATCTTGGGTCTCTTGTCCCTCAGCGATCGCTGGTGTGCAGTTTTTTGGCGGTCGACCCCGCTTCCTTGGAGTAGGTGTGGTGGGAGGCTCGCCTTCCGGCTTCCGCTTCGAAGGACGCCCGCGTTTTCTTGAGGTAGGTTCCACGGCAGGCGTACCGTGGTCAGCGTCGACGACAACTTCTCCTCCAGCCGGTACAGTCTTTGCCCGCTTTGAAGGCCGAGCCCGACTGTCCTCCCTATCGTCTCCAGCGAGGTCTTCCCTCTTCCGTTTTCTCGTTCCGGGCTGGTTTTTCCTCGGTCGACCCCGTTTGACGGTTCCGTCAGGGAGAATGGGATTTTTCAGTGGTTTGCGTCTCTTCATGGTCGTCTCTTCCCTATCGTCCGTGTCTTGATGTCGGTGTAATTGATCTAGCGTACCGTAAAACAGTTCTGACGGGATATCGGTGAACCCCCCTGTGTTCGCCAGGTCGACAGGCAACCTATGTTCGGCTTCATTGATGTTTTCCTGATTGAGGAGCGCTTTGTACCCCCTGAAGCTGAACCAACGATGTCGACGCTCCCGACCGTAAGTCTCGTCCATTGCCATGACCCCGAAATCGAACATATTCAAGTTTGGACGGGACTTCTCGAATCCTTGCAGCACATGTTCCACGATACGAGGGTCGAATCCGTCCATCAGGTCCGAAATTCCCTGTAACCTGGAGTTTAGTTCGATCTTCAGCGTGCTGGGAGAATTTAATTACGGTACGGGTCATTCCCTTAGGGCCAGCTTTATCGATTGCTTCGAGGATCTGCCATTGAATTGTTCTGTTGCCCTTTAGGAACCGCTCATCTGATCTCCAGTTAGATTACAGGAATCATTTTATTCATGATTTCCATACGCCATACCTTGCACTGGGTCCAATTGCACACTAGAACCAGCTTGGGTAGGACCCGTTTCTCCCTCCGCTTCTACGCTCTCCTCGATATCGGTCTTGACCAGCCGAATGCATTGCGTAGATGTTTTTCCAGTTGATGAGTTTGTGAGGGTTATTTTCTCGATCACGCCAAGGTTGATGAGTTCATTCAACCGGGAGCTGAAGAAACGGCGTTCCGTTTTGGTCGGGTTTTTGAATCCCTTTGGTTTTGTGAATCCGATGTGTACAGGCGAAGTTCTGGAGACTCACGAGGGTTATGACCAGGTCTTTGGTTACGTGTGTGTGATCGGGGGAGTTCGAAAGAAGTTTGATAATTCGACCGCGAAGTAAGTTAAGGTCCGCGAGATGGAACGCGTCGATAGGTCCAAAATTGATAGACTCTTTGGTTTCAACTATTTGCTCTCTCGACTTGATAGCGGTAGAGTCTTTCTGTCTGTCACCTTCCTCACGGATAAGCCTCCACATAGGACTGGTATCATAGAAGTGTTTGAGAACACAAAAGTTCCCTCCGATACCTGCCCGGACCAGTTTGACTCTGCGATGAATCAGTGGGTGGAAAACATTCGACAGGAAAATCGACTGTACACAAGGTCCATGTCCTGGAGCTGTTTGATCAGGTAGGCGCAATTCTTGGAATCGTAGCCAGTCTTATTGCTCAGGTCTACCGCACTAATTCCGGTTTCCCTAGCGCGTGCTATGAGTTGCAGAACCGTGTAAACCATTGGAGATAGCGTTTGAGACTACGAATATGTTAACGGCATACACTGGGGAAAGATCTTCTGAACATACTCTCGCATGAGGGCCGGCGAGGGTAGCCCTCGAGACTTCGCTATCCACGGCAATTCTTAATCGTTCTCCATACGTCTGTTTCAGTTGCCCCAGCGCCTGAGATTTGTTGCCTTCCACGGGTTCGAGAGAAGCAACCTGATCGGCATCGGCGGTCTCCTGAGCTTTACCAGAATTTTTCTTGCTTCCGCGCGGTGGAGATGCGACATATACCTCGGAATGATCTCCGGGAGGCAAGATCCCAACATAAACGCTCGGTTCCTGGAGAATAATCGACCACACGAACGCAAAGAACGACTCGTCCACCCCCTGACCGGCGGTTGTTTGGTAAAAGGCATTGATAAGAGCCTCGAGGCGGGTAATATCACATCCTAAGATTCCCCGATGAGTTGAGTAAAACCAGAGATATCACCGGTTAAATCAGAAAATAAAAATAAAAAGGCGACAACGAGAGTCGAACCCCTACGACCCGCACATGATGGGGATATCGCGAAGCCCGACGCGGTCACCGATATCGATAAGATGGAGAACGAACGGCTCACCCAGATCTCCTTCAAATGATAAGTCGCGTACAACGTGCTGGACCAAATCGTCCATTGTGTGCGGTTATGACGTGCAGATGGATTGCGGATAAGCGGAGTGGGGGGGAGAAACCAACAAGGAGCCTCCTCACACCTCGTGCGTGGAGGCGTTACGAGATAGCGGCCAAGTCTATCCCGTCAGTCGACGAGGAGCAGAGTGACAGGCTTACCGGAGCTAGTCTCGAAATTCGAGGTCGGAGCTCGTCAAACTCAAAGACTCAGCCAGGTAGACTTTCCATATTTGGGCATCGGACGGGATGGATCAACGGTAAAACGAACGGTGGGTGGTATTGACAGACCAGTCCGCAGGTAAAGTCTACGCTTTTTGTAAAGTAATAGGGAGTAAGCTAGTTTGTCGGTAGAAACCATTTTACCTTTGAAAACACAATCCAAACAACCACCAAAGAGTCTATCTCTATCCATATAATACCTCGGGGAAAGGGTGAGAGGGGCAACACCTAAAAAGAACCGGCCATTCTATATCATAACTGCCTGCTGCTGCTTCGCTTCCCACATCGTACTCAGAACATCCGTGAACGCAACCCTGCCCAAGTGAGCGTTCTGCTTGAAACGCTCGGCAAGGAAGTTTTCCAGCTTGTCCCCCGCCGTCCGCCACATGTTCATCCGTGTCTGGATCTCGGCAGATTGAGCAAACGTTGTCCGCCCGTCTTTGGACGGGCTGTACTGTATCCGCTCCAGACATGTAGCGAATTGTGACAGCGACAGGTTGACCGAGGTGACGGAAGCTGTTTGCGTTGCCGGGTCGATGAACGAAATTTCTCTCACGAAAGCATCTTCTGAACCGCCAAAGAACTAGAACAAAAGCCATGAATAAGCAACTTTGAATGAGGTCGCGTGAACCTCACCTTGACAATCCACATCGGTGCCTTCTGCTTACACCCAATAATCCGCTCCGTCCGGATGATCCCAGTCTTCGGGTCGACAGACCGGTCGACCGTATCAATTGTTTGGACATGGGAACAATGCGGGTGTGGGTACTTGTGCCACATCCCGATGACTACGTGCGTCCATGAGTGACTGTAAGCAGCCAATCAAGTTCAGCACATTTGTCATGCAGCCAAAGAAGAAATTGGCGAGAAAACCTCACTCGTAAAGAAATGATGTTGAGATGAAATGCATCGTGAGAGAGTGTTTCGTGAGGGAGGTATTGGGATTAGAGATAAAGTCTAAGGAGGTGGGGGTCTATATACAAGCCCGACCGGAGAGCGGCGGAGAAATTCTCACCCCTCGCTTCCCGAATCCCACGCTTGCGGAGCGGAATATCATGTGCCAGGGAGGCGGACCACCTTAAAAACATAATTGTACAGCAGAACGCCGGTATATACCTCTACATTACAGCCCATCGCGTAAGGCTTCCAGCTCTGCCAGCCTCGCCTTCATCTTGGGGACCTCCTGCAACTTTGTCTCCAACGTCTGTTTCTCCTCCTGCATGGCCAAACGTTTCTCGGCATCGAGTTTCGTGCTTGCGATTGCGGTTAGGTGCTTCCACGCAGCGAGATATCAGTATAAACTCACAAGACATAACCCCCTTGACCGTCGTAGTGTAGGATCATATGGTGGTACTTCCATAGTGACGGCCGATGGGACACAGTAAGGAGCGTGATCCCAAGTTTGGTAGCACTGTCCATCATCAGCCCCTCCATGTCTGGTGGAACCAACGAGGTGGCCTCATCCAAGATAGCATACTGGATCCGCTTCAGTAATTGTCTTCGGGCTCAGTTCTTACGCACGAACCTTGGGATTGTGATAGAAAAGACGGGCCCAAGCCATCTTCTGTTTGTCTCCTCCGCTCAAACTGTCTCGCCACTCACGCACTACATCCCAACCGCCCTCTCGTTCCACGATGTTGTCCATCTGCACTAACGATAGTATCCGAAGTAGATCGTTGTCCGTGATACCGCCTGAGAAGGATAATTGAGCTCCAACAAACCTATAAAAACTGGTGGACTCACGATTCTCCATCTCCCCCTTGGAGTGAGGATAAATCACTTGGTCTCTTAGTGTACCCAGGCAAAGATACGGGCGTTGGGGGATGAGAAGGAAATCTTTAGGTGGTGGTTTATGGACGACACCGCCGTATACTGTCCAGAGACCCCCCAAGATTCTAAATAAACTACTCTTGCCGCAGCCATTAGGGCCTACGATCAAAAGATGTTGCTACGAAGATCGGAATGTGTCAGGAGCCAATCTCGTATGTCACCTCGATCAAGGACAACTCACTCCACGTTTCACGTGGAAGCTCAGGCTTCGTACCAACACATCGCCGTTCGGGGTCACGATAGGGACACTTTCGAACTTGATCTCTTCGGATTCAAAAACTTGTCCACGGTTCTGTAACACTGGAAACGGCGTATGAGCGGGATTGTCTTCGACTGGGGACGAAATTACACTTGGCGTTCTCCTCCTCTGAGGCGTTTGTGATCAATGATTTTTTGAAGTTTCCCGTCCGGATATCAGACATTGTATCCATGAGCTCTGAAACACGAGCAGTATAACCAGCGAGATCTTGTAGATCCTTCCAGGAGTACAAGACTCGACCCATTGCATCTGAGGACGATGAATCCTAACTTTAGGTGTACAGGGTAAATGCATACCTGAACCAGACAACAACAACCTCCTATTTGTCACAAACCCTACATGGTGTAAGAATGGATGCACCTAGCTGTGATCCTGGAGTTACCTTGCGTCCTGGTTCCGAGGTCATTACTGGAGACTCCTGGTAGTTTGAAGAAGATGGGGATAGCACAGATACCCAACTTAGTGGGTGTGAGCGGACGTGACTAAAGCAATGGACTGAATACACCTACGCCGAAGGACCCCCAAAGCCATTTCACAATCCCCTGGCCTACTATTAAAGCTAACTCACTTCATTGGTCAGCGGTCGGCTCACCTCCTCGAGACACGCGTGCCACCAGCGTGCCCGTAACACCCGATTCTCGTGCTTCATGATGACACCGTACTCTCTTTCCAATATCAGTTTCTCTGTCTCCTCACCTCCAAGGAATGCAATTTCCTCCACAAACTCGTTCAATCGTGAGTGCGTATGTCTGAATGAGCCCGAAAGCTGAGCGGACGTGGCGGTATATGCTCCGAATGGTGGGGTCAAGGCTCGCACTAAGCAACAGCGATCGGTAGGGTTGTGGGCGACGAAGTTTACAATCACTTACATAGCATCGTCGAGCCTTGCATGAGCACTGTCAACACGAACAAACCTTCAGCTCCAACATTCTGGGACAGTTGGTAGTTATAGATGAACATGTCGAGGACTGGTTTGGCGACGTTGGCATAGATGGCCGCAAGGGAATTAGAGAATTGCTGGATATCATGTGTTATCATTCTGTGATGCGTGGTCAGTAGCCGATTAACACTATGCGCGGTTTAACGAGACTCAACTGGTCAGGGTTCTTGATCCGGTCATCGAGATTCGCTAGGACGGACATGAGATCGATCCCACTCATTAACCTCGAGAACTCACAGATCTTGTAGTACATCTTATCACCAGCGCCATCGTCCCCAAGGTATTGGCCAATGAGTGCCTGGGTCAACCTCGTACGATAAGCGAGAGCAAGTTTGCTCTGAACGTAGCTCAGCCAGCTGTTCGTCCATGTTGCTGGTATCGCAACCAACAACCACCGCAATATGTTGAAGAAGAATTCCAAGGGTCTAGCACGAACGAGCGAAGCGACAATTCTGTGTTGAGGTGAGCATGCGGAACGCGACTAGAGGTTGGTGGACTCACTTCCCGTCCAGACTAGCGACGTATAATGAAATGGCGGTCCGGAAAATGAGCAGGCTAGAGTGCATGCACAGAAGTAAAACTTCCTTGGATTTGATACCCGGGATCACAATCCTGAGGATATTCGACAGCCGCTTATAAAAGACATCGTCAACCTGCTCAGCCACGAAGTCAGTAACCGAGGTATTCATCGACATCGCGGCACAACGTACCGCTACCCTTGGCGGTTTTCCGTCTCGCTTTCCCCCTTTCCTTGAGCCTACAGAAGTTCCGCGACGAGAAGACGGCCCAGATCCTGTCACAGCATGGACGATGGCCATCAGGAAGTAGACAAGGAATGTAACCCTGAGGCCACGTTGGAAGTGGGGTCGGTTAGCAGCGTAGAATTTGACAAAGTTCGTCCATTGTTCCTTCCCCCGCGGTCTCAACGAAGAAAAGACAACCATAGAGACCGATGAGTCGCAGTCAAGATGGAACGGAGGTCACAGGGCACAAATTCACAGCGCACTCAGTCCGATCAATCTAGGTAAGTTCATCCGAGTTCCGATTACATGTGATTGCTATCCATAGGTCACGTGAGGTCTACTCCCAATGACCATCTGCCTTCGCCTGCCGGACCCACTCGACGACCGCATCCCAAGTCTCCGTCCTGTGGATCCGAAGTCCGGGTTGCGGCAACTCGAACTCATCATCCTTCCACCACTCGCGTCCATTCTCTACTTTGTTCTTCTCTTCGTGATTGAGCTCTTCGACCTCGCTCTTGATCTTCGCCTGTCGTCTGTTCCATTTGTAATTCCCGAACAACAGAACAGTGACTGGATGAGGGGCCATCGCGGTTTTGAACGCATTCTCTGCGGAGTCGTCGATCAGGACCTTTGCGTTTATCTGCTTGCAGACCTGGCAATGACATTGTTGGGGACGATCATTACAGATTTTCTTTGAGTACCCACATCGGCTTTGTTCAACTTGGTGATAAGTTCGTGCCCATCCGCAAACGTGGTTTCTTGGGACTGTCCAGTGCATATCACCGTTTCGAATATACCTGGACAATGACACGTTGAAGCGGCACAATTCTGGATTGAAGAGGCCTACCCACCCGGGAAGTGCCGGTCCACCCAAGCAAGACTACGTTCCTGTTCCCGGATGGTTCTGGCGGTGACCACGACAAGCTTGAAGCCCATCTCTTTGAGCCTTTTTACACCATCCAGAGCGTCCGGGACTGGGAGAGCATTGTCGATTCGGTTCGTCTTGTAATATTCCTCCACCTTGCGCTAGAGGGAAGGATGAGACAGTGTAGAGCCAACGAAGCTTCGGTATAGACATACAGCGGTCTCCCTCGGTGTTCCCCAACCAGGATTCTGTGGACGGTTCAGGTTTGGCGATTTGAATGAGAAGGTTCACCTACGCGCCAGTAATAGTAATCTAGAGATTGGAGTTAACCCGCGTCAAGCAACGAGGCCAGTGCTACTCACAGAAGAAGTGGGACAAGTCGATGTTTGTACCGTACGTATCGTTGTGCCCTGGAATGCAACTGGGATTAAGAGGGTCGGAGTAGGAGGCTACCGATGCGCATACACTCAGCAACAGTCTGGTTGGTTTTGCTCAGGACATCGTCTGCTTGGCTGATAAGCAAGATATGATATCGAAGTGGTGTTACCAACCAAGATCGCAAGCGATAATGGGTTCCTTGATATCTTTAAGATCGTGCAAGACTGACCCAGCGGACATCGTTGTGGTTTCCAGGCGACAAGATAAAAATTTCCAGCACGCCACAGGCACGTCAGGTGCCGCGGCTTCCATCTTTAGCCCTCAGCCCTCAGCCCTCAGCCCTCAGATGATCATGAGGGACCCAGTGAGAATAGAAACTCTTGGAGGTGACAGAGACTATGGGACACCGAGCTTAGTGGAATACACGGCTAGTTACAACCACTTGTTTGTCACGGACAACATAACGTGTATGTTATCAGACTGGGCTTAGCCGTGTTATCACAGAACCGTTCCCACGCCACCGACGTGTTTCGCGACCTCCATCTCCTACTATGTCTCTCCTCGACGATGGGCCGGTTGTTGCAGATGATCTCATGCGGGATCGCGCTCGTAAATTCGAGGAATTTCTCCAATCGGAATCACAGCTCTACGATTACAAGGACAGCGTTTCCAACATGTTACGGTGGAAACAGACGCGGCTGATCGTGAATATCGATGATCTGCGAGACTATCGACGCGAATTCGCCGACGGACTCCTCAAATCTCCAACGGATTTCCTTCCCGCTTTTGAGCTCGCTCTCACGACCCTCGTTCACCAAGTTGCCGATCCGCGGAAACACGATATTGAAGATAAAACCTTCCGCGTTGGTTTCAGCGGCTCCTTCGGCGACCATCATGTCAGCCCACGTACTCTGCGAGCATCCCAACTAAACAAGATGATTTCGTTAGAGGGGATCATCACTCGTTGCTCCCTGGTCCGACCCAAGATGATGAAATCCGTCCACTACTGTCCGACGACCACCCTATTCTACTCCCAGCAATACCGCGATGCGACAACGACAACTAATCTCCCACCAACGTCCGTTGTCCCTCCTCGCGAAGACGAAAGTGGGAACCCTCTTGAAATGGAGTACGGACATAGTGTTTTCCAAGATCACCAGAGAATTAGCATCCAGGAGATGCCAGAGAGAGCACCTCCCGGTCAACTTCCAAGGAGTATCGACGTTGTCCTTGACGACGATATGGTAGACAAGTGTAAACCTGGAGATCGCATTCAGCTAGTCGGGATTTATCGAAGTATGGGTGGTGGTGGAAGTGGAACCTTCAGGTTCGGCCATGGTATCTTGACGACTACCCGGCTGACTATACCATCGTAGGACCCTGCTTCTGGCAAACAACATTATGCTCCTTTCGTCCAAGATTGGGGGTGGTATTGCTCAACAGACTCTGTTAGACAGCGACATCCGCGAAATTAACAGACTCGCCAGACGCTCCGACATCGTTGACTTGCTTTCCATGTCGCTTGCTCCATCAATCTGTGGTCATGATTACATCAAGCAGGCGGTACTCCTTCTTCTTCTCGGTGGTGCGGAAAAGAACCTTCCAAACGGTACTCATATTCGTGGTGACATCAACATGCTCATGGTCGGTGACCCTTCCACCGCCAAATCGCAGATGCTTCGTTTCGTGTTGAACATCGCACCACTCGCGATCGCCACTACTGGTAGAGGAAGCTCCGGTGTCGGTCTCACCGCTGCTGTGACGACCGACCGTGAAACTGGAGAGCGGAGATTGGAGGCCGGTGCCATGGTTCTCGCGGACCGAGGTGTCATCTGCATAGACGAGTTCGACAAAATGTCTGATATCGACCGGGTCGCCATACACGAAGTCATGGAGCAACAGACTGTGACCATCGCAAAGGCCGGCATCCACACCACTCTCAACGCGAGATGCAGTGTAGTTGCCGCAGCGAACCCAATCTACGGACAGGTGCGTTGACATTCCTCTTCTCGGGCCGCACTGACTCTGACAATCTCGTTTCTAGTACGATATTCACAAAGACCCTCACAAGAACATCGCGCTCCCTGATTCTCTCCTCTCTCGTTTCGATCTTCTTTTCATTGTCACGGACGACGTGAATGAAGAACACGACAGGATGATCGCAGATCACGTTCTGCGCATGCACCGCTATCTCCCCCCTGGCGTCGAAGAAGGGACGCCCATCTTTGACAGTTCGGAACAATCGCTCAACGTCGCGGGGCCAAGCCAGGTTGACGCTGATCACGAGCCGCAAGAAGTCAGTCCCTTTGAAAAGTTTGATCCCCTACTTCATATTGGGATCACGAAGAGCCTGTCCTCTACGAGGAGAGGGAAGGAGAAGAAGATGGAGGTTTTGAGTATTGCGTTCATTAAGAAGTACATCCAATACGCGAAGGACAGGCCACCGCCAGTGTTGACCAAGGGTGCAGCTGACCTGATCGTGAACTTCTATGCAACCCTGCGAAATGAAGGCAATGAACGAAACCTTAAGAAGGTACCGTACATTCTTCCATTCTGCCCTGTCAGTCCAGAAATGGGTGGTGCTGACACTGGGATACTAGACATCGCCGCTGACCGCTCGTACTCTCGAGACTCTCATCCGTCTCGCAACGGCCCACGCTAAAGCCCGACTTTCCAACAAGGTTCAAGAGAAAGATGCCAGAGCCGCCGAAGCTCTTCTTCGGTTCGCGCTCTTCAAAGAGGTCGCGAAACGGAGCAGGAAGAACAAGAAGCGGAGATTGAATACCGGGGGAAGCGCTCGACTTGGTGGTGGCCACGATAGCGAGGAAGAGGAGAGTGAGGAGGAAGAAGAATCCGGTGAGGAAGAGGAGGAACAAAAGAGGATGAGTATGCCACCCGGGAAAGGACCCGATCCGAAAGACACGGGTATGGACGTCGATGGAGCCGAGTACTCTGGCGATCTGCAACCGGAGAGGTGAGCCCACAATTTGCACGGCCCCGAACAAAGGACTGTGGGAATGCTAACTCGCATGTAATCTTCAAATGCAAAAACACCACAGGTATCAATTGTTCAGAAGCAAGCTCGCCAAGCTATTCTCCACGAAACTTCAAGACAGTGAGAACGTGAAGCTTACCGATCTCGTTCCGCTGATCAATGAAGGTCTCGGGACGGAAGAGCTATTTGGGACCGCGGAGGCTGTGGAAGCTTTACGAGCGATGGGTCAGTCGGAAGAGGTGATGTTGGACGACGATGGGGTAGTGTGGAAGATTTAGTTGTACAATTTCGGGTTTAGCCATCCTTGTAGGTTCCGTTCTTCTTCCCGCTCTGTCGCAGCTGGACAATTCAACGGTGTTCCGGTCATTGAAAGTATGCGGGGATGCGTATATCATCGATTATCATTCTCTCGCGCAGGGTACAGTTCCTTCTTCTTTTCATCTTGGCAGTATCTGTGGGAACAGGCTGTTGTATAGTGCCTCCCCTCCTCTCTCTCTCTCTTTCTCTCTATCGCTTTCTGTGTCCATGCATCATGCATCATGCATCACGTATCATCGATTCACCCCGTATCGAGACACCACATTCATTCATCCACCCGTAACACAATATTGAAAATCACTGCTATTCAAAATCGGCCGAACTCGTAACTCGAATGTTCACGGTAACGATGAGTACCGTACCGACGCGGGCTGTACGACTCTTTTCAATACGTTCAACGCGGTTGTTCGGAACGTACTTGACCGACCCCCTTTTTCAAGAATCCACCCGGGTGCGAAGAACGGTCTGTACCTCGTCTCTTCTCAGTTCCGAGAAGCCGATGACCTCGAGGATGCCCTGTTCCCAATCATCATCTCCAGCCGTCCCAAACGTGAGAGCTTTAATCCTATCCCATTCGGATCCTTGTAGGGCCAGCAATCTCCCAGCTTCGACCAACCTCCTCCAAGGCCCCTCGACCAACCTACCAACTCCCCTCCCACCACCGCTTAATGCCGCTCTGGAAGTCTCCAACCACAACTCACACTCGGTCGCAATAGCCCTACCCTCCTTAACGCTAACCCTCCCGGGCCCTCTCTGGAAGATCACCTTGTGCAACACCGCATTCGAAATCCTCGCCGTGATGTTCCGATAGAGATCCGACAGCATCCTGGTCGGCAGGCTAGATTGGAAATAGACGAGATAGGAGGAAAAGAGTGAAACCGGGACCATGAGAGTCGAGGGGATCTCTATTTCATAATCGCGTTGAGATCCAATCGATGACGGCCCTTCGTTGTGTTGCCCTGTCGTGTGACTATACAACCCATATAAAGGTCCGATTTCGAAATTGTAGTCATGAAGAAGATGAAACGGAGATAAGTTAGTGTCGATCCGGCCCCTTCCTCTGAAGATTTTCAACGTACCTGAAAAAGTGAGCTCTCAACTCCATTTCGATCTCCCCACACACGTGCTGGAACACCATATCCTCCGCTCGTTCCGCCAGAGCGCGATAGTCTTCGATCAATCTGTCGAAGATCGAACCACCATCAGGTTCTTTTGTGCCACGTACGGGTGGAGGCGTGGGTATCAATTTATCTTCATCTGCTCTCACTCTGAGACTGGAATCGGAGATGATCTCCATCCACAGTTCCAAGAAGAACTGACGTCGTGCGTTGTTGGAGATCAGTTAAAAACAAGCAGACGGTGGTCCAAACGCGTTACTTACCACTTCATCGCCCCAGCCTTGCATGGCTTTGGAAATATAGTTGGTACTGATCAGGGCCTTGCACAACTTCTGGGCACCACCCACACCCGTGGTCTCCCTCTTAACGCTGTCCCCGCCTCCAGACCGGGAGGGGTCGCGGCTCATCGCACCAGGTACCGCACGCACAAACGAGGCAGACACCGATTCGAAACCATCCAAAAAAGACGATATCCTCAACCGATATAAATCGAGAATTGGGAGTTGAATCATCGATAAAAAGTCC
>Ga0307512_10002295_pt1 | contig 24731 bp, 19 predicted proteins | sample 14_EM_MG_FD_200267 | JGI IMG/M metagenome (GOLD analysis project Ga0307512, IMG submission 200267) | Populus trichocarpa ectomycorrhiza microbial communities from riparian zone in the Pacific Northwest, United States - 14_EM | ecosystem: Host-associated > Plants > Roots > Unclassified | place... | reverse complement strand
TTTTATGCCTTCGTTCTCCGCTTCGAATTCCTCTCGCATCTTCTGCAGGCCTTCCGTGCCTTTTTCCATGTACCTCACGAGTGGTACAGCATGGATCTTGAGCCTCTCCCAGGACTCGTTTTCTTGAACGTCGATCACTCCCTTGTCGACCGTGCGCGCGGCGGTGATGATGACGTCGCGGTATATTAGTGCCATCGCCGCTGTTGCGTTCTGGTGGGTGATTGCCGTAATCGTACCCCTAGCGTTCCCTTCTGCGGTCATGATCCGAATGTGGGCCGGTGCCTTCTGGTGGAACAGCGCTCTGTTGATCGCTGATGCAATTTCCTGGTCCATTTTGTTGGGGGGCGGTACACCCTCGTCTCTCCTTAGTATCAGGCGTCTCTCTGCCATGCTCGATCCAGGCTTCGGGGCAGGGCCTGGGCCAACGGGTGCCCTCTGACTCTGGGCTCGCGGTGGGACTGTCTCCCACCGTCTAGCGGGTGTGGGCGCTGACTTTGGTTTGGGTTCGTGCTGCGGTTTAGGCTGTAGTTTGAGCTGCAGTCTGGGCTTCGGTTGCTGCTGCAGCTGTTGGTGATTCTCTGGTCCTCCTTCCTGCGTTGTATCTGCATGCTGCGAGGCCTCTAGCCCCCCACCGTCCATCCTTGCAGTCTTGTCTCTCTCTTTCTCTCTCCCTTCCTGGCCTGGTGCTACTCCTTTCACGACCTTTGCGATCATGGTTGTGATGCCCGCCCCCCACAGGTTGTCTTCCTCGTGGCGGGTATCCCATTTCTGCTCTCTCTCTTGCATCCATGTCATCATTCCTCGCCACTGTGCCTCCTCGCGGGCTGCCTGTGCTTCCAGCGGGTTTGTTAGGTGTCCAACGGTCCGGTGCAGCTGCGTTAGCTCCTGTGCCTGCTGTCGCATCGTCCTCTCCATGCGGCTCCTCCAGTCGCTGGTGGTCACGGCGGTCGCCACGGCCTCGCTCCTCCTTCTCCGCTTTCCGTTCTCGTTTCTCTCCATCGGCTCAACTATGGTTGTGCCCGTGGTCTCCGCGGGGACGGGTGTCGCCACCGTCGCCATCTCCATCGCAACATCCATAGGCGCGTTGCTCCTCCCATCTCCCGCTTCTCCCGTGTCCAGGTCGCTCCTCCCGCTTACTCTGGCTTCGGTCATCACTCCTGTGTGTCTAAGGTAGTCCTCGTCGTCGCTTGCTGGTTGGCCGACGCGTTGCGAGATCGCGTTTTCTGCCAAGACTTTACGCGACTCCACTCAATTGCGTGGGTTCGTGTGCGCGCCCTCCTCCTGCGGTCTCGCCAGTGCTGGGACGCTCGCTTCGGGGTCAATTCGACGTCCAGAATCGATTGCCGCTGTCCGTTTTGTAGTTGCTATCGTTGTTGTCGACTTATCGCGCTGTTTCTGTTTCGCCAAGGCTTTTTAGTGCAATTTACTCGGCCTTCTATTAGGCAGAATCGGTAACACAAAGAGTTTGTCTTTTCTCTGCTGCGCTGACAAAAATGACAAACATTTGGTCCGAGTATTTGTCCGATCACAAAGTGATCGATACATGAAAATGCTTAATTCTTCGCTCTTTCACCTCCCGGTCTTCGATTTACGAAATATTTAAAATTAATGTAGTGGCTTTCAAAAAACACCCAAAGAACACCGAAAATCGATGTTTTTCCACAACCGTTCTGTCAATATTAAAGATACGGTAAATCGGAGGCCAGGAGGTCAAAGAGCCATCAATTACCCTTATTTCATGTATACATCAGGTGTACAGAGTAATTGTCATTTTGGTTGAATGCAATTTTGTATCGGTCAGTTCACGGATTCGTGATCTGACTAGTTGATTCACCGAAGATGGGACTCCGTAAACTGACTAGTTACCCCGCGGACTGACATTCTCACTGAACTGACCAGAACGCCTCATACATCTATTAAAGCGTCGGGCGTGATTGGGTACCATCGCGATTGGTTTGCGCCCGAGTTATATTGTCAGATGCATACACACTGTACGATTAGGACCGATATATGCTCTTGCTCATGTTAGAAAAACACGGGAACCGTAGGCTTGAACCTAATCGTATGCAAAACTGCACTAGAACCAGATGTAATTTTTACAAATCAACATGGAAGAACTGAACACAGTTTGATGATCCATTTCAGCTTACGTTCCAGGATTATTTGCAGCCTTTCAAGTACGACATACCCCGAAACTATTGGTTGCCACGTATACGGCTCAGCACACTTTGATCCCAACTGCCGAAAGATGTTGGCTGTATTGTGTCACGTTGCATTTTACCAATCATCGCCGACCACAACATTCCAGCTGAACCAAAGCTTCGATGGCTGCGCCTCGTTTTCGAAATTGCATACATATGATGATCATGCGTAATCAGTTCTCGGTAGCTCTCCTGCATATTAAGACTCGTTTCCGGTTACACCCGGGTACGGGTGCACTCGGTTACCTAGTTAAAGTGGAGTAAACTCCAGATCAATCCCTACGTCGCCTTCGAGCCATGTCAGTTTCGCCCGTCAGCCTAGGGCGGAGTACAACGTCCCATTGATACAGTTTTAACAGTTCTAGGGGAAAGGTTTCTCCTGAGCAAAGTATCAACTACGGCAGGCACTTACCAAGGTACCTTGAAATTGGATTCCAAAATTTCTTCGCTGCGGCATCCGTACTTCCGGATGTAACCAAATCTGGCATGCAAATCCCATCCTTGTTAGGCTCGGGAATTTGTCAACCGTCCGCGTCATAAAACGGATAATATTAGAATCGACCCCGCGTTATGGATCATTATACTTATGATTTATCGTGCACATAATAATTCGTATGGGATGCCGGTTCTGCGCCGCCATATCGGTGCTTGCTGGAAGAGTCTGTTGACCGAGAATCAGCACCAGATGACCAGATGATATGGTGTCTGATGACAGGAGATAGATAGGCTAATACTACTACCGTTTGGTAGAGGTAAACGGTCCGCTCTGCTTAGAAACAGTACACACCATATGAGAAATAATGCGTATTATGAATCATAATAGTATAATCAATGATTCATAACGAGGGGTCGACCCTAATCGTTTCCTTATTAGGATGGAGATGGTTGACAATATCCCTAGCCTAAGATGGATGCATCTTGCATGCCAGAGGTGCTTTTAGTGTGAACCACGGAATGCAGATGGGACGGGAATGCTGGCCTAAAACCATCACGCGTAAAGTTGCAGGGTTTTGCTAGCAACCGTCCTAACAAATCGCGGGGCCTTGTTCGAAAATTGCACAAAATCGATCATTTCTCAACACCACAATGGCGAGAAGATCGGGGAGTACCTGGTGATAGACAACTCCAAGGACTACCGGTCAATAACACAATCAAGTCAATTGGACAATATTTGAGGAAGTTGAAAATGTGAGTGAGAGGCGATGAAGCCTGCGGTTTTTTGTCTATCATTTGACACCCCTGTTTCATCATCAATTGCGAATCGAATTCGCTAGTAATAATATCAGACCATATACGGCATGCTAGCTGTAGATTTGTACCAGCCTTGGCATATTCGGGCTGGTGGTTGTTGAGATTGGTACAATTTCGAATTTGCAAAAACAAGGAGACCTTGCACAGTAGCATAACTGAGGAAATTAACGCTGAAGTGACATTTCACAGAATCTAGAAACCGCCAAGCTGGCGCGAAATAGTCTCCTAACATTCTGAAGAGACTCTGGCAGCGAGGGCACTGAATTTCCACCAGAATTGGTGGTGAAATCAAGTGGGGTAGGTAGCGCTCCTCCACCTCCATAAGTCTGCCAATTCTGGGTCAAATTTCGCGCCCTTTTGCACAGCAGCTCTACTATATTTAGACATATTTCACATTATCGTTGGCCATGTACTGGGACTTGCTCAGGACCACTAGGGGGGTCCGCAAGGGGGATATGGTTGACACACTTCCTCCCATCGCTCCACAACCAGTTCCAGTACCTAGCCAACGATAATGCGAAATCCATCTACGTATAGTAGAGCGACTCTGTGAAAAAGGGCGTTCAATTCAGCCCAGAATTGGTGGAGCTATATGGGGGGTGGTATAATGCCCTCCTCCTGCTCCGAGGACCCCCCCCTACCTGGCACCATATAAGTCCACCAATTATCGGTCAAATTCCACACCTTTTTGCGCAGAGTAGCTCTACGATATGTAGATGGATTTGGTTTTATTGTTGGTAAGGTATTGGGACCTCAGGACTACTAGAGGGGATTGCTAGGGGGGGTATGGTGGATACACTCCCTCTCATCGATCTACAACTAGTCCTAGTACCTGGCTAACAATAACGCGGAATACATTTATATTCAGTAGACCTACTCTGTGCTCAAGGGTGTCCAATTCGACCCAGAATTGGTGGAGCTGGGGAGGGGCGGTTCATCATCCTCCTACTCCACCCATGTCAGCCCCCCCAATATCTCCACCAATTTTTCGTCAAATTGGACACCCTTTTGCAGTAAGTCTACTATAAGTAGATAGATTCCGTGTTATTGTTGGCCAGGAACTAGGTCTTGCTCAGAACCACTAGGGGGTCCGCTAGGGGGGGGATATGTTTGATACACCCCTCCTATCGATCTACAACTAGTCCTAGTACCTGACTAACAATAACCCAAAATCCGTCTACATATAGTAAACCTGCTCTGTGCTAAAGGGTATCCAATTTGACCAAGTATTGGTGGAGCTATGGGGGGGTGGTGAATAATCCTCCTCCTCCCCTCCCCAGCTACCCCCATATCTCCACCAATTCTTAGTTAAACTAGATATACTTTAGCACGGAGTAGCTCAACTATGTGTAGATGGATTCTGCGTTATCGTTGACCAGGTACTAGAACTGGCCGAGGGCTAGTGGGAGGGTCCGCTAGTGGGTGGGGTAAATGAGCATTCTTCCAAAAACTCACTATGATACCCCCATGTATATCAGTCAAATCTTGGGCGATTAAAGTTAATCAGGGCTTGGAATGAGGGCCAGAAGCAGTTCTCCTAGAACGTGTACTCCGATCTTGATTTGAGCAAGCGAATACGGAGCTCTGATAAGACACGCGGCTTCGCAAAAATCCCGTGAAATACCGCCCGGGATTTCGTGTTTGGGCCATCCCAAATATCGTCCACGGATAGGATGACCTGACCTGAAAACCGTCCCGTTACTCTCCCGTGGTTTATCTTAGGTGCTTTCTAACACCTAACACCTCCTGTCACACCCGAAGTGCAATTGTGAGTTCGGTTAAGTCCGAATGTTCGCTGCACAGACCACCTACTCTAACCGAGTGCATCTGCCATCCCTGTCTGCTTTAAAGTTTTGTTACGTGGGAACGCCACTTTCCATAATCCGGATGAATGTTTAGCGAAAGTTCGAAATCCTTGCAACACTTGTATGTCTCGGACCGATGAAAGCCTGCCCTCGAGTATAGCACGAACCGACCCTGTCAGACACGATTACAAAGCAACACCCGTCTTGCCGAACTCCGAATATACACCTTCGCTATCGAAAGTGAGTTTCATCCAAATCATCCGAAAATTGCTATCACATGCCACCTCCACCAACCACTGCGATATTACAATAGTGTCGCACACCAGCGATCATGCCGCCTGCTGCTACTGTCTCTTCTCCGACCCCGAGCGTTATCGCTCCCTCAACGCATCTCTGTTATAGGTCTCTCCCTGTGTACAATTACCCTGTCTCTTGAATCCATTCGTTCCGTTCTCAATCTATGATGCTATCAGTGTTGTAGAGTAGATGCTACCTGTCTTGATGCATGGTATCCTGGATTAATCATTTCGGGAGGAAAACTCACAGCACAGCATCCTCCGCTAGGCCCGTCAGATCCCCGATCCAAGCCTAGATGTCTGCTCATGCTTTGCCCTGGACCATATATCTAGGCTCCAGAAGACTGGCATGCGCCCCGCGTAGTAGCAAACGCATCCCCTAGTTATTGTAGCTATGGGGTACGGTGAGAAGTACGGTAAAAGTAGTGTTTCCAAATGGGCCGCTTAGCCACCCGGCGATTTACCGGCCACAAACGGGCTGAATTCGGCGGGTGCGCTAAAATGCCGCCAGCGGCCTGATTTTACCTACAAATGCCTGTGCTAATTGTAAATGACTATGGATGCTGGCGGTATTTATGAATATCCCCAGTAATTGCAATAGTCGGCGGTATTTGCAAATGGCAGAGGTATCTACAGTATGAATTCTCACGGTATTCATATATGCGTGTCAAAGAATCACATATGCCGCCGGTAATTATGAATGGCTGTGAATACTGGCAGTAATTGTAAGTGAAACTGAATGTGCAAACACCCGTGGCATATCCGCTGTATGAGTAGTAGCTTATATTTGCCAGCCCGGTACAAAAACCCGCCAATTCTTAATCTAGCCCAGCAGCAGATATCAATCACGTAAACAGACCAGGTGTCTGTCAAGGCGCCCCCGTTTGGCCGCATAGAAATACTACGAAATTTTTAGCCCCATACCTATCGGGTCCCACCCCTGACAAGTGCAAGTCCCAACTGGTACAAGCAACATTGTCGTTGCACCGTTTCCGTTTTCTGCAGCTCTTTGTATCTACGCACGAATGGATCATGGAGGACCAACAATTGGCATCGCAAGAAAACAATACCACCAATTCAGAGTACTGCAGTATGCTCACCATTCAAGACCACATCGCAGGAAGTGTTCGGTCGAACTTTTGAGTTTATATGACCATACATAGCCAGTATAGTTTGCGAGTTGCTACGCAGGAGACTACTGCCGGTACCTGGTTCATCACTCGGAATTGTGATATCCTTAATTGTTGCATAAATAGATGTCAGCCTTCATATGGCTGCTTACTGGGCTGGTACTGATATGGGCTGATGGTATTCAGCCATCACTATACACTGATGAGTACGTACGAATTAATACTTGGACTACAGTATCTATATGGCCTTTATGGCCCTCTTAGATAGTACAATCAAGCTTCTCTATCTCTACTGTTAACATTAATGTTCCGATATGGAAGGGGAAAATCATGTGCATAGAGTATGGTACAGAGAGAGGAGAGAAGGAGCAGACTCTGCATATACACTGAGATATTCAGACACCTTCGGGTATGCCGGCACCACTATTTGCCACCATTGTCACTCGCCAGTTTTGCTACCGGGTGCCGAGGATTCAACATCTAGAGCCCCTCCGTGGCTAAGTAGTGAAGTTGTGCGGCAGTAGTTGGGGGACGGTACAATCTCGCAGGGAGGGTTCAGTATGTCGAGACAAATGGTGTTCAGCCATGAATGCGTTGTGCAGCGGGTGGACAGCTATGTAGTGAATGGTATATCCGATCTCGTTCTATGAAGCGGGCAAGTGAATGTAAAAAGCAATACAGAGGATGTAGAACATGATGGATAGGAGGGAAAGTTTACATCGGCTGGTTATGGCGTAAAAGAAAGTAATGCTATATACAGTCGACCAGCGGGATTCTCCTTCGCTTTCACACTTAAACGACTCTATTCTAATAGCCGTTGATAGAAGGTGTACCAGCGAATGATTACAATGCTTACTGATCCGCTGCATAAGTGTCGACTCCTAGTATGCAACAGCAGCTATAATAACGTTATGAAAGAGTCAGCGCTGTCGGAAATACGCGGAAGTGGGGCTGCACTTAAAGCGGGAAATGATGACAGTCGCGCCCAGGTTGGGGAGTCAGTGCACTTAGCGTCCGAACCTAAGCGCAATCATAAGCACATTTCCGATATGATCAGAGTTGAACAACTGGGGAGCGTTTATGGTGCATTCAGAAGTGAGAATGCGAAGATCGATAGATGCGCACCTATACTGTCTTGGCGAAAAACGAAAACAGAACATTATAACCAGTTTTTTTCGTCTTTGGCTTCATGTCAAAGCTAAACATTCATCATGTAGATAGCCCCTTCAAATGTTAAACTCAATCCTCCCGCGGAAGTTGAAGATGTCGACGGCGGTTCCCTGGCTGAACTCAATCCTCGGACGGAAGATGAAGGTTTCTACAGAAACTTCATCACCAGCCCCTTTGGCGACATATCAAGTTTGGTTGCTACACTTTGAAGTTGGTTGACAATCGACAAGATATAATCTTATCAATCATCTACTCATTATCAAGGTACCCCGAAACTTGAAAATTCGGCGGGTACATTCGCCAAATGGCTGCGCTCGATCCTCCCGCCGGAAATTAATGCTATGTGTGTCGTCTCCCACCCCGTGCTTGATCTTCCTGTCCGAAGTTGATACTGCGTATGGCGTCACTCTGACTGAACTCTATGCTCTAGACGGAAGTTGCATCCTTGTACGTCTCCCAGGCTGGAATGGCCATGAACGCCTAAAGTACGTTGTAGGGATTGAATCTGTATGAGTGTAACATTCCTTAGATCCCTACCGCACACAGTCTGGGCGGCAACCGCAAACCACATCAAATTTTCGGAGAGTAGATCTGAGCAGGGGTTTTTGCGCACATTCCTTGCTGCATAATAATGCACCCTGCACGTACTTACGGATTCATTTCGGCTGTTCGCTGAACTGATTGTATCACAAGGCGGGCTCTAAGGCTTACCAAGCCCGATTGCGCTTAGCGCTGTTACAACCCTGCATGTACTTTGGTCCGACCCCACGGAAGAGAGTAGAAGCTCTCGCGGATATCCTAATCGATCCTAAGTAGTAGAATCGAGTGAAAAATTACCCCCTGAATAGACGCTTGCTCCCACAAGCTTGGAAACTGCATTGTACTCGGTGCTGGGGTTTGGAGAATCTATGTATCTGCATGTACTCTAATTCGAATGTGCTGTTACTCCAACCCTAGCAGGAAGAGTCTCTACCGGGCGGAATACTGACTAGGTACGGTATCCTTCCTGCGCCCACGAGTGTAACATCAATATCCCGTAATAGGAGTTGTAGGTATTACAATTGTTAACTCCAGGTCTACCGGCACCGTTATCGGCCAGCTAGTAAACATAGTAAACAATTGGTGCGATCATCGTGTTACTAAGTCGCACCAAATCTCGGCGGCCTCCGGAATTGGTAAGTGGACGCAAAGAGTCTCCAGGAATGGGCCAGCGTGCGTACATGGAGCACAATCTTGAGACACGTCTCGGAATTGCTGTGATTGCAGTACTCTACAGAACGGTACGCATGAAGTCTTTCGACTCTTATCTTCCATGACCTCCGTCGACTCCACCATCAACTCCTCCGACTCCACTGCGTCCCTCGTCAACGTCGAAGTCGATATCTCCTCTAATTTCGATCGTTGGCACCTCTCGTCAACGTCGTTCTCCTCTTCCACGTTTCTTAACCCATTATCGCCGCTCTTCTACGCTTCCTCACCTATTTACGCTTGTTCTCGTCCTCCTCGACCGCTGTTCGCGTCAATCTTCAGTCTTCCACGCGTCCATCTTCCCCGTCTCCACGCTGATCTTTTTCCACTCTGCCTTCGTCCCTATCTCCGTCACTGTCAATACTTCTGCACGCTTCACCTACACCTACGCGTCGTCAATACCACTCCGTAGAAGGCCTTCTGATGTACTCGCGTAGCACGGACTGCAAGACTCCTCCATTTCACCATGTTTTCTCACCGCGCGACCTGTAATTTACTCCCTAGTTCTATCTATGCTTGCTAATGTTAGGCCTGGGCGGACACCGAAGTTACTAGCATCCGCCCGGACCTGACATAATCGTGGGGTAATTTTTGTTTATTATAAAGTGTAGGGCTTCACCATCTCGAGACCTCCGGCGCGTCTCTCCGCCTTTATCCATTTCTTCGTCTTCGCCGTTGTGTATTCCGCCTTCGGTTACGTGCTCCTTGTCATATCTACGCCGTCGTCTACCCCACGCTCAGGTGTCCGCCTCCCCCATTGTCTACACTCTCCGACATCATCTACCCGTCTGACGTTTACCCACCGCTGACACTTACTACACTACCATCGTGTCTCCCTCGCCCTCGTGTGTCCATGCCGTCGTCCATGCCCCCGTCCTCGTGTGTTTGCGCTGTTGTCTACATCCCCGTCTACTCTGTGTTTCATCTACACTGCCGTAGTGTCTCCTCTGCCCTCGTGTCTTAGCGCCGCCCTGTACGCCTCCGTCCACTTCGCGTCCCATCTACTCTACGCCTCCTCCGGCATCTTCTACACCTCTGGTATTATTTACCCCACCGTTGCCACCTGCCCCTACCGTCATAGTCTCTCCGCCCCATCCGCCAGAGCCTACATCTACTGAAGTGACGGAAAGTAAGTGGCCTCTTGGGAGCAAATATGTCGGGTTTGTTCGACGGGATCTACGGCGGGACGGGGCGAGGGTGCGGTGACTGATGTTATCTTTACGACTCATGCTCTTACGCAGATTCTGGGTGCTTGCAGTGTTAGTTCGGGAGTAGGTGAGCAGCGACATGAGACGAGAACACGGCGGAACGACGCATTGAGACGAGTTGAGACGAGTATGACTTTGAGTTTGAGACTGCACATTCGAACCACGTGCTGAGACGGCATAGCCTGCTATTCGGAATGACGACGGCAACGCGACCGAACCACATCCGAGTATGTACTGGGTGAACCTCGGGACTTGGCGGGAGACGACACGGAGGCCGACACCAACATCAACCTAACAACTACAGCACCGAGTTTAGTGCCTTCACTGGGGCTGTCACAATGAGTGATGATGAAGATGGGGATGACGCTTCAACTGGTTGAGAAAATAACTTCAATGGAGAATACCGTCTACCGGCGAGCCTGGCACGATTACTTACGTACATTAACGCGACAGCGACAAATCGACGCGAAACCGACCGATTGGCACGATGGAGATCGAACGATGTGATTGGCCGGCAACTTTATTCATTTTGACGCTCCAAATTGAAATGATGCAGATTTATCGATACGATGCCCAGGCAAGGAAGAGGACATAGTATAGCCGTGTCAGCGAGCTTAACTAAGAGGGTGTGTGGCCTTGGAGGAGCACGAGGAAGAGCACGATGCCGGGTGATCAGATACAGTTGCGGAGCAGGGGCTATGTACAGAGATCGGAAGGATCTAAGATTGAAGGAGCGTGGAAATTGGAGAGGATTTTGAAGCGGGTTTTCTCACGTACGGCGTGCTTTTTTCTTGATGGAGCGGGGAAGTAGGGAGTACGATCGGTGCATTTTTGTATAAACATCAGTCGGACCCTGAGAATAGATTTTACGAACTATAAATCCAGCATTAATCTGCATGTGCCGATGACAGTAATTATACTCTTGGATACATGTAAAGAAAAGTTTCATATGAACTCACAGCCTACAGCTCACTGATACAGTGCAGCCTGCGCGATGAATTATGCGCCGACGCGTTATGACACCGCCAGGCACAGGTTGCCTAGATATCCGAGAGGTATGGCCGGAGTCCGCACCCGAGTGGGGAGGGTCGACTAGCACAAAACGAATGCTATCAGTGCCACAGCATAAGCAGCCACTGGGCCTGGAACTGCCATGAGGTAAATTGGGAGATAGTGGGTGCTGCTCGAGGAGGCCATGGTGGACGCGCGGAGGTGGCAGCAGACGCGAGGGACGTTTTGGTGCAACCATTGAATGACACAGGAAGCGGGAGGAGTAGATGGTAATACAACAGCAGGAGGAAATGCTCAGTGGTTCTGCCGAGCGCAGAGCACCCCAGAACGTTAACGTGTTTAAACAGTGCACTGTCGATGAGTCTCGACCCCAGAAACCGTCAACTGCCAATAAATGTGGGCAGCAACCTCTTGGTCCAGAAACTATGTGATAGGGTGGCGGATAATTATGATTGGGGGGCCGATCCACGCATATTACTCGATTATATATAACTCAACGAAAAGGTGTTGCCAATAGAAGGCCTGACATGCTGCTCGGAGAAGGTGGGTTTTTTTGCACCAAAGCTGATGAATTTGGGCTCAGTGCGCCTTACGCAATTGTAATGTCAGGCGACGACCCCGCACGCAAGGGTTACATGTTTGTCGTTCCAGTTCCTAGCAGATGATTCACTCAAACAGCCTGCTTTACGATGCTCTGTACATGTGCATGACGCTAAGCCAGCTACTCTGCATCATGCTGTGCACTGCCCCATTATTGGCACTAATGGTGTGAACTTAATATTGAAGCAATGTGTTCATGCGTGCATGTTTCTGCGCGCTGATTGGTGTTACATGCACGGGTTTACGATAAGCAGTTTTCGTTGCACAGCCTCAAACAGTTGCATTAATACTTCGGTTGAGTAGCAGTGAAGAGTAACTAGCAAGGACAAATTTCTGTATGCACAATTACCCTCTCTCTTGTTACGTGCGATCTTCCTAAAGTCTTAGCTGTGGCCGACTAAATAAACAAGATCACAAGACTACGTATACCATTCCGCCGCCTTTCTAAGCACGGTTGGGGCCTTTGCATCTCAACGCAAGTATATACACCATGTTTTCAACGCGCAACTCCGCATTGGTGTCACACACCGATGGAATATTTACCCACTATTCTGCTTCGACGAATCGTACCCACGGTAACGTCCAAAGCGACCTCATCACATTTCTTTCCATTGTCCAAAAATACAATGTCGACTACCTCCCCATTACGTGGCAACCTGCTCTTACTGCTCTCGGTGTGGGTGGTTCTGGGACGATCAACCAATCCACATTCATCGCCGACATGCCTCTTGCATTCAAACGATTTCACGACGATTCTGACTTTTTACCGCTGATATCGGAGGTATTGATTTTGAATCAACCCCCAATTCAAAGTCACCCAAATATAATCAACCTTGAAGGAATTTGTTGGGAAATCAAGCCTAGGACAGAGAAAGCCGTTCCTGTGCTGGTTTTTGAGAAAGCAGCGTGGGATCTAAAACAGTTCATGGGTGTGCATGAGGGTATGAATATGTCAATTGTAGACCGGCTCAAAATCTGTGCCGACATTGGAAGTGCCATCATCGCATTGCATGCATATGGTTTGTCATCCGAGATGGTATTTGCAATTTAGAAGTCTAACATCAATGCGACACAGACGTCATTCATGGCGATATCAAGCCACAAAACGTGCTGGTTTGCAAGGACTCTACCGGCAAGACTACAATTAAGGTGGCCGACTTCGGGTATTCTACGCTTGCTGGAGGTGAAGTAAAGGTTCTTCTCCCAAAGTCAAGGCCGTGGAATGCTCCCGAGCATCATTTCGGAGAGTTTGACGTCCCTGAAGCCAAAAAGACAGATGTGTACTCCTTTGGGATGTTGTGTCTTTGGGTTTTGTTCGGGACCATGCGTACTCCACAGAATACTACGCAATGCAAATTCGAAGAGTCCACTGGGCCTCGCACATTACTCGAGGAGCTCAAAGCAGACGACAAAATGGTACATATAGCAAATCGACACATAGACTCAGTGCCTCTGGCGGAGTTGGATGATGAACATAGGATATGTCTGAAAGAATTTTTCAACTTGACAGTTCGGTATAACCCTAAAGAACGGTTGTCTGATATTGAGAAATTAGCGTCTCTCTTCGGCCAAGAACGGTGAGTTTTACCCCTGATCGTGCTATAATCCAGGGCTGGCCCTAAGATATTTAGGATTCAATTGCAACCCATTATTGCAGAACCATTGCAGACAACGAGAGAGCTCACAATGCATACCAATTTCCGGGTAAGTGTCAATCCATTCATTTTCTCCGAAGCTTTAGCTGATAATACTGCCCAAGATGTCCGAACACCTCGTTTATCTCATGCGCGCTGACTATCGTGTGCGAATACAACTTAGAGACTGCCTTGAAAAATGCTATGACAGGAATCAAAACCAACCTTGTGCCGCTCACATCGCATTCCAAATTGCCTTTTGTTATCGAATTGGATTTGGGACAAAGTCGGATCCTGATATATGTCAAATATGGCTAGAAAGAAGTAATAAACCCAATGATTTGAATATCGAAAAAGAAGCAGTACGATCTGCCAGTGGAAAGAGTGAGGGGATGAAGGAACTCAGAGGATTTGTTTCAGTCGATCTTATTGAGGAATATCGAGCATGGGGGCTGCCAAAACTGCTGGAAGCCCGGAAATATTACGAGAGAGAGATTGGTGATATGGCGCGAGAGTTTGGGGAGCTCCATTTTATACCAATCGCCTTATACGAAATCTTTGGATATTTGCTGGATGAGTTGGGAGAGTTTCGGACATCAGAACAGCTGCGAATGCGGATCACAAACGAAACAGAGAAAAAATGCGGAGACGATCATCCCTCTACCTTGATTAGCATGGACAATCTCGCATTGACATTCAAGAACCAAGGACGTTGGAAGGAGGCTGAGGAACTGGAAGTGCAGGTCTTGGAGACGAGAAAGAGGTTACTTGGCCGACAGCATTCAGATACCTTGCACAGCATGGGTAATATCGCGTTCACATTTTGGAACCAGGGGCGAATGAAGGAGGCCGAGGAGCTCAATGTACAGGTCATGGAGACACTTACGAGGGTACTCACCCAAGAACATCCATATACCTTGAATAGCATGTGCAACCTCGCAGCGACATTTTTGAACCAGGGGCGATGGAAGGAAGCCGAGGAGCTGTTTGTGCAGGTCGTGAAGAAGAGAAAAAGGGTACTCGGCCAAGAGCATCCCTTAACTTTGACTAGCATGAATAACCTTGCATCGACATACAGAGATCAGGGTCAGCTGAAGAAGGCCGAGGTGCTGGAGGTGCAGGTCATGGCGACGAGAAAGAGGGTACTCGGCCAAGAGCATCCAGATACCTTCATGAGCATGGGGAACCTAGCGACGACACACAGCAAGCAAGGGCGGTGGGAGGAGGCTGAGGAGCTATTTACTCAGGTCATGGAGATGGAAAAGAGCGTACTCGGCCAAGACCATCCAGATACCTTGACCAGCATGTGCAACTTGGGATGGACATTTTGGCGCCAGGGACAGTGGAAGGAAGCGGAAGAGCTGTTTGTGCAAGTCACTGAGATGAGAAAGAAGGTACTCGGCCAGGAGCATCCATCTACCTTGACCAGCATGAATAACCTCGCATCGACGTATACGAACCAGGGGCGATGGAAGGAAGCCGAGGAACTAGAGATGCAAGTCACGGAGACGTACCGGAGGTTACTTGGCCAAGAGCATTCAGATACCTTAACCAGCATGAGCAACCTTGCAGGGACATACAGAGACCAGGGGCGATGGAAGGAGGCCGAGGAGATTGGTGTGCAGGTCATGGAGACGAGAAAGAGGGTACTCGGCCAAGAGCATCCAGATACCTTGAGTAGTATGGGGAACCTATCTTTAACATATAGCAACCAGCGACGATGGGAGGAGGCCAAGAAACTGGAGGTGCAGGTCCTGGCGATGAGCAAGAGGGTACTCGGCCAAGAGCATCCAGATACCTTAACGAGTATGTGCAATCTTGCAGCGACTTACGGCCAGAAAGGGCAATGGGAGGAGGCCAAAGAGTTGGAGTTGCAGGCCACCCAGACGTTCAAGAGGGTGCTCAGCCAAGAGCATCCAGATACCTTGACTAGCATGAACAACCTCGCGGCAACATATTCGAACCTGAAGCGGTGGAAGGAGGCCGAGGAGCTGTTTGTACAGGTCATGGAGACACGTAAGAGGGTACTTGGTCATGAGCATCCAGATACGTTGACTAGTATGTGCAACCTCGCATCGACATTTTCGAACCAGAGGCGATGGAAGGAGGCTGAAGAGTTGTTCGGGCTGGTCATGGAGATAGAAAAGGGCGTGCTCGGCCAAGACCATCCCTCAACCCTGACCAGCATGGGGAACCTTGCATGGACATACAGTAAACAGGGGCGATGGAAGGATGCTGAGAAGGTGAATGTGCAGGTCGTGGAGACAAGAAAGAGGGTACTCGGTGAAGAGGACCCCGATACCTTGATGAGCATGAATAATCTCGCGTCGAACTATAGGAACCAGGGGCGGTGGGAGGAGGCTGAGGACCTACAGATTCAAGTGACCACTACAATTCGGACTACGTTGGGGGAAAATCATCCTTCCACAGTAATTGCTATGGATAACTTAGCTTCATTACGTAAGAAGCGTGAGGTATTACGGCTCTCATCAGTTGGGAACAGTTTGGAGCATAGGTTTCGCAAGGTAGCGGAAGGGCATTCAAACAATTCAGAGGAAGGGTTGTTGCCGGGTTCTATCTTTACGACTTTAGAGAACAGGATTGACGATAAGGAAAGATTACCGCGTGCGGATGATGTTGAACGAAAATGACGATTCTGACAGATGAGGAATGACCTGGGTATGCGTTTACTATATACCTAGCGATAGATAACAAGAATGATTCGGACGAAGAAATGCTTCAACGTGCAGTAGCTATGTCGATGGTGACGACGAGGTTAGTTGATATCGAAGAAACTCTTCGCCTGAGTGAACTGGTAGGCAGATTGTTCTAGTCCATTCACGGAGGAGGTTCCTCCACGGAGTACCTAGTCAGTTCACAGAGGCCCACCTTCCGTGAATGAACCGTCCATTGACGGTGTCGGTACCCTACCTCCATGAACTGACTAGTTCATTCACGGAGTCAAAGCAAAATTATAAATCATTTATTCATCATTGTGATCCCTACAATCGGATACCTCTTGGATGTCCTGATGCAACTACAATTACACTGTGCTCCATCAGTGAAGCTGATCTTTTGTTTCGTTCGAGATTGAACGTACTGGATGGCGGAGCTGAAGGTCCAGTATTAATGCACTGCGCCCCACCATCTCGGCCATGGCAATGAAGTGTGCACTCGGCTTTTGGTTTGAAACCCTTGCAACGAACAGTTGTGCAGTTGCTTTTACACCTCCAACGTACTTGTACGAGCTCAGCAGGGGACTGAAGACTAGCAGCTTCTCGCAGAATAAGTTCTCGATGGCTACCCTTTTTGAATGGCGGAAGTTGATGTGGGATCGTAGATGTAAGGCTGTCCATATTGTCAGTACAATACAATCCGTGGAATGTAATCAGTTGCGCTGTGAAGAATGTACTCATTTACGCTAAACGTACGCGGTTGCGCTGATTGTTTTGAAATAGTGATTCTTGAGAAGCTGAATTGTATTCTATCTAAGAGGGCCACAAGGCCAGTATATATATGAACGTACCAGTACTGCTCAATGCCATCAGCTCGAACCAGAGTCAACAGTCATCTCCGGCAATATGAGACATCACTGTCTCCGGCAATATAAGACATCACCGTGTCCGGCCATACAAGACATCTCCGTCTCCGGCCAGACAAGACATCTCCGTCCCCGACTGTACAAGACATCTCCGCCTCCGGCCATACAAGACATCTCCGTCTCCAGCTGAGACCTGTATATGCAATACTCCCCCCACTTGTATACACCGTAGAGCAAGAAACAAAACAAGATGAAAAGAATGAAACAAAGTGATTCTCATAACAGCCACCTTAAAACCCTGCGAGAGTGAGCAGGGAAAGAGTACTGGCGTAGCCTGAGGATGGCCATGGATTAAGAAACAAAGAAATCCGTGTGCCCAAAAGAAAAGTGAAAAACCTTTAAATCGACCTCTATTACCATAACCCCATCCCCTTTGTGAATTCGTCGTGTGTATCCATCGTCAAGCCCTTGGTTAGTATATCTGCCACATTCTCGTTCTTATGCACGTAGGAGTAGTCAACTATCATGTGGGGATGGAGGTATCGACTATTGTGATAGCAAACATCGATATGCTTCATGCGAGCTTTTATTATTCCCGTTGTGGTGTGACTAAGTGAGCCCTGATGTCCACAATTGATCAGGAGCGGTGATGTGTCTTTGCTGTGTATATCCCGGTGGTGCTGGAGCAGCCATTTCGCTTCACGTGAGCCCTCGGAGCGGACGATGTATTCGGCATTGAGAGTTGACATAGCGATAAGATCATGTTTTCACGACTGCTATGAGATAGCTCCGTTGCTGAGAAGGAATACATAAGCTTCTTGAGATCGGCGGTCGGCAGTATCATTGGCCCAATCGGAGTCCGTGTAGCCAGTGAGTTGATCCTTAGTGCTGCTGCTGGTGCCAAAGTGCAGTCGAAGGTTGGCTGTGCATTTGAAATATTGGAGGACTCTTTTGGCGGCGGTGAGATTGTTGGTGAAAGTGCGAGAATTTGATCGGCAGAGTGCAGCGACTGCAAATGAGATATCGGGCTGAGATGCAAGTGTTGCGTACAGCAATTAGCCGACGATTGCCTGGTAGCCTTTGATATGTTTTAGTCCTGTCTTCCCCCGATCCTCGGCCAGATCTAGCTTCACATTAGAATGCATTGGAGTTGATACATTGTGAGCATTCTGCATGTTGAACCGTTTGAGAATTGTGGTGATGAAAGCCTTCATGCCAAGATGGATGCCGGTACGGTTTTCCTAGCGGTGGATTTCGATGCCCAGGAATTGGCGTGCCGGGCCGAGATTGGTATTGTTGTACTTTTCCGAAAGCCTGGCCTTAACTGCGATCGCAGCTTTGGTAGTGTCTTTTGTGTACAACATTGAGATGTCGTCAACGTACAAAAGCATCAGAATACCATCGCTGCGGAGATAGAGGTTGGGGTCGGCTTTTGACTGTATGAATTGGAGAGAGAGCAAAAAGGTGTCAATATCGTTGTGCCAACGTTGTGGAGCTTGTTTGAGACCATAAAGTGGGTTGTTGAGTTGGATAATGATGGTAGGTGTGTTGAGTCCTTCCAGCCAGGCTTCGGACAGCATGATAAAGATATCATCGTCATCGACCTCGGGATTGAGACAAGCAGTGACCACATAGACATGATTGATGTTCCACACATGGTTTCCAACCAGAGAGATCAGATCCCGGAAACTGGTGAGTTTTTCGGCAGGGGCATACATTTCTCCGAAGTCTGTTTGCTTATAGCCTTCATTTACTAGGCCTGCTTTGTATTGTATGGTGCCGTCAGGATTGTGCTTCGTCTTGTAGACCCATTTGGAGCCAATTGGCTTGACTCCCAATTGCCTTGCTTCCCGGGAGGTGATGTTTCTGAATGAGTTATTGAGCACGATTGATGTGCATTCTTCTTCCATTGCTCATTTCCAGTGGTCTCATTGTGGGCTGTCCATGGCCGCCGCATAGGTGAATGGATCGCTGTTGATGGATGTCGATGTGAGAGCCTTTGCCGTGATGATTAGTGCATTTGAGGAGACAATAACATGACTTCTTGTGATGCGATTCGTGGATTGTGGTTGGGATGATGATTTGGTCATGGCCACCATCCGGCGGGCTTTGTCATTTTCACTGGGGAGATGTCGATTGTGGACTAAAGTTTCTCTGGACACAGGTGCTGCATCCTGCTAAGCATGAGGACGTTATCTCACACATGTACTTGCACAGAGACTTCGACGGTTGTCAGGCACATTGTGGTCTGTATCATTGTCAGTACAGTCATGATCACCACTTCTGTGGCCTTCTCCTGTTCCACTGGTTCCTGCGTGCTCATAGAGAAGTCTATATCTACCTGTTTCCATTTCGTCAACATATTCCGGCTCTTCTGGTACTTAGAAGATGTCAGTTCGGTCTACGTGTAGGCATGATGCGTGGGCATTCCTCCCTTCATCAAAGATGACATCCTACTGTGATCTTACTACTCGGAATGCTTGGTCCCATATCCTCCAAAGTGTAGTCAAATCGTGTACATAACCGACTATCATACATTGGTAGGATCTCGGGCTGAATTCTCCATGGTGCTGCGGCTCAGGGATAAATCGACTGGCGTAGCAGCCGAATTGCCGAGGGTGGTGGAGAGGAGCATTGTAGGAGATTTCATTGCCATCAGTATCGTGAGAGGGCTTGCCAAATGCTTGCTGCATCCTGGATGAAGTTGAATATGGTGCTTGATTGCCGTCGCGGTCGTCTGTTTTCGATAGGCCTTCATTTGGGTTTCGCTGGTCGAGGTAAACTGCGCTATTGACTGCGTCTCCCTGAATGCCAAGGGGCGCCTGAGAGTTAATCATCATAGATCGTGCTTTCTCGGTGATGGTCTGAATCATGCATTCGGCAACCCCATTTATATGGTGAGCATAGGGAGGCCATGGATTGTATGTTGTGCCACAAGCAGCGAGCACCAGTTGGAAGGTCTTGTTGTCAAATTCTCCCCGGCCATCATCGCACCGAAATCATATCCCTTTGTATCCCATGGCATCCACTCGGGCCTGAAATGATTCGTAGGCTGAGGTGCATGTTTTCGAGTTCATATCTGGAAGGACCCAAACAGAAGTGTAGTGTGTGTAATTGTCGATGAATGGGATATAGTAGCGATGGCCGCCTGAGGTGGGCGTGGAGAATGGTCCACACACATCTGAATGTACAAGTTCAAATGGCTTTGTAGTGCGCTTGGTCTTGACTTTGATAAACTTCTGCTCGTGCTTGGCCTGGATGCATGCGGTGCACATCGAGTCGTCTTTTGTATATCCATCAATTACAGAATATAGGGTCATAGGATTAATGTTGGCTAGACGGCGATGCCACAGTTGTGATTCTGAGATTGTGAGAGGCTTCCGAGTGGGCTTTGGAGATTCGGTGGCAGATGGACATTGAGGTACGGTGCGGGCTGCACTTTGAGAGGCAGGGTTGAGCGGGTATGTAGCAGGCTCGGTGGAGAGCGCGATTGATGGTACGGTGGTGTGTATGCTCAATGATGGTCTGTTTCTCTTCTTCCTTCTTCAAGTGGACTTCATAGACATGCTTGGCACTGTCGAGGTGAGTGCAGTTGCGCGGGATGTCATATAGAGGTCATTGACCCGATTGGCTGGGATGGTGATTGATGAAGATGATATGGGGCACTTGCCGTGTCCCAATGTGGATGAGTACCTGGCCGTGTCCAATTGATAGATGGAAAGAAGCGAGAGCCGGAACGTAGGCGTGTAGAGAGCATGGACTCCGTATTCCTCTGAGACCTTAACGAGCCCATGGTGGCTTATTGTATCTTTGGTATCGTGTCTGAGCTCAATGACTACTGACTGACGAAGTTTCTTCATTGGGTTTAATCTGTTGAGGTAATTACACATATGGTGAGCTGCTCCGGAGTTGATGTCCCATGCAGCTGGAGTGGAGGATGCGGCGAGTGCGGTTGCATTTTCGGCTAGTCAGATCAGGTCGCGATCCCCTGCTGTAGCAAGCGAGTCAGATGCTGTGGCTTTGTTGACCTTGTTTGGGTTGATCCTGGGAACATTTGATGTGGATCCAGTCAGCTATCAAGTGTCCAGTGAGCCTGCAGGTGTACCATGTCTGCGCGTCGTGCCTGGAGGTATTTGTATTGCTTTCAACGTGCTTTCTTCCGCCGCATGCTTCGGTGGTATAATCGTCCATTCTGCAGTATGAGCACTTGTGCTTCTGGCGTCCATTTCCTTATCCACCTCCGAGTCCCCAACAGCCACGGCCACAATTTCCGCCACGCGAGTTTAGGGCTTCTCAGGTGGATTCATCTCCGATTTCCTATGTTAGGGTTGTTCTTTCGGCATATTTGCAGATCGCATCCATACACTGCTGGGCCATGGGAACGGTGATTCGCTGTTCAAGGATTTGGATGGTCGTTCCACATGAACAAGATAGGGTAGTGAAATTACGTATTTTCATGGCGCCCTCGGTGATATTTCAGCTGGTGCCGAGTAGCTTCTTGCGGAAGGTGATTAAGTTTGTAAAGTACTGAGTGACCGTTTAGGCTGGTGATGGTCGAGATGCGCTGAACTTCCGATGGACTTCACTGTGGTGAAGTCCTGTTCAGGCATTGTCAGGTTGGTCCCTAAGTTGTTTCCACATTTCCACAGGGTCGTCGACATCGTCGATGAGTGAAAGGAGTTTGTTGCAACATCCAAGGTGTATTTTTGCCAGTGCTTTATTGGCTGTGGAATGCCAGCTTGCGTGTAGAGGGTATATGGTGACGCCATCGCCGACAGGGAGGAGTTCAACACCTGTGACAATAATGTAGGCTTTCTTGGTGATGAGGCCTCGGGGGATCTTTTGCGTCCAGACACGGTAGTTTTCCTCGGTCAGCTTGGGCTGCATGCCATGATAAGTCTTGAAAGTTTCGTTTGACATAGTTCTAGAGTGGAGGAGGTTAGGAAGGTGTAGTGTTGGCAATGGGTCAGGGTAACCCGCCAATGGTGCAGGTTTGGATCGCTACAACAGTTTGGGTCAGTTCCAAACCCATCCAACAACCCGACCCGCTGCACCTTGGCAGGCCAAACCAGGACCTGTATGCATCAACCCACGGGTTGTGCAGGGTTTGGCTGGACCCGTCGGTTGCAATCTCCGGTTCCGGTATTCGGGTATTTCTATTTATGGTCGCATTCTGACATCCTATTGCTAATCGCAAAATATTGATATAGGTATATCATTGTCCTTTTCTGAAGTAATGGCCGCCTTTATGATCGATAACATGCGAGAACTGCTCCCTGCCCCTTCCTGAAAATGACAGTCAACGCCGAGTCAATGATTTTTGGTCTTGCACCATGGGTAATCTGAGTGGCAATTGAATGTAGATGTTCATAAATGACGTATCGGCTACCTTTATACGCAAAAGAGAAAGTGACACACTCCCTGCCCGATTGTGAAAATGAGCGTCAACGGAGCGTCAGCGATTCTTGGTGTTGCATCTTGGGTAATCTAATTGGCGAATGATCGCAGACATCTATGTACTGGGAATTGGCAGGCTTTATAGGCTGATAACAAGCAACCTTCCCGCGACAGCCTCCTGGACATCCACAATTTAGTTCATTGTCAAAGCTGCAACCCAGTGATACTGAGCGTTTTAGCCTATAACACCGGTCACAGCTTTGTATATAGCCATTAACGGCCACATCGCACTTTGATGAACCCTAATACAAGGCCAGAAATCGTTGACTCTCCGTTGACACTCGTTTTCATGATCGGGCAGGGAGCGTGTTGCTTTCCTATTGGCCTTTAAAGGCGGCAAATACTCTCAGTATGCATCAAGATGGCTAAGTCTCTGATTAATTTCCTGACTTACAAGACCAAAAGTCGTTGACACTCTGTTGACGCTCAGTTTCAGAATCGGGCAGGGAGCGTATCGATTTCTCTTTTGTCTATACAGACAGCATGTACGTCATTTATGCATCTCTGCGACCAATCGCCATGAAGAGTAACCATGATGCAAAGCCAACCATTGTTGACGCTCCATTGAAGCTCATTTTGCCACCGGCGTATCCGCAATATAGAACTATTCACTTGGGCATAGTATATCAATAATGGTCTTTTGGCAGCCGTTTTGTGCTATTCATGTACATTCTTCTTTATTACTACATCGTTCATTTATGATGCATGTAAATATACCCTTTAAAATATACTTTAAAGTGTCCGCTAATTGTAGATATGGTTAATGCTCAAAATTTCTGTTCCCTTCAGCCAACTGTCGTCTTCGCTGTCAAATTCGCTCAAACCGCTGCCCTCGTCCTCAAAATGGCTGTAAGCTGCATTACCACGCAGCTGATAGTGTACTAACCTGTGAATGGACCATCATCAGTAAGCAAATCTGGAATGAAATCATTATCACGCATGCGATCCGTGGCAGAAATCGAGTGGTGGGAAGCGGAGTAGGTATATACACATACGCGGGTAGCATACCTCCTGTTTTGGAGCTCTATTCGTCATCAGATGGCGCAGGAGGCGATTCGGGTCAAGGTGGAGCCGGTCTGGGTGGTGGTGCACCCTTGCCTTTGCGCCTCCAGCGTGTCTGTGGATTTTGTGCAGTGCCATTGTGGCATGGAAGGCAGCCATCCTTTTGATTTTCGCGAACCATTGCCGGGTGTCTTTCAATCGCAGCCTTCACCTTGTTACGCGTGGGAAACTCAACACCCCACTTCTTCTCTTCTCGGACTTTGGCATGAGGTTTCTTGATTAGTTGTTGTGTTTTCTCTATAGCGGCGCGTGAAAACCCTCCTCTGGCCATTTTGGGCACATCCAAGGCAAGATGCATGTCTGACTGTTCAAGCTGTACCCGGCCTCCTTGTCTTGCCATAGTAGCTGATATGTTGAAAACATCCAAGAAATTAGTTGCTGCTTCTACAGTGAGATCCGGGTATTACCTCAACCATATCGGACTCTGTAGCATCCTCTAAGGTCTTTAAAGCCTGTTTCGTCCATTCCCGGGGACTTTTATCACGAAATTCGTCTGTGAAAATGCCACAACTGACAACATCGTGATGTTCAATTTTGCGCACTTTACGGACAAATACCTTTGTCGACCATGGAGATGTGCCGTCATGGGGAGCGATGAATATGTCGCGTAGCTCTCTACCTACTCCAGCTGTGTGTTATATTCTTAGTTGACTGTCATCTACACAGATATGGATTGACTCACATCCGATCGCATGCTGCTTCTTATTCTTCTGGCCTCCGGATTTACTCACCTCTTTCAATCGTGTGTCCTGGGTCATATTTCGAGTGGCTACAATTGCAGAGTTGCGGTGTACTCACTGGTGTCGGCGTTGCTGCTGTGTCTCGCCAAGTGGCTCATTGCGTGAAGCGCCTGTCATATGGCTTCATTCGGCTCCAATAGCACCTGGAGGAAGTGTTTCGGGAGACATGGCTTGCTGGTGTAGAAACGTGAGCAAGATGATCACGAAAAGAAGTGGGAAGTGCTGAAGATCATATAGTGTAACGGGCGGGGTCGGGTGCAGGTGATATGGATGTTGTGGAACTGAACTCGAAATGCGTATCGAGGGACAAGAATCAGAATATTTTCCAAAGTCGTACTATTGCTTGCTATACAAGAGAACTAGTAAAGAGAGAAGAA
>Ga0307512_10002294_pt1 | contig 24735 bp, 25 predicted proteins | sample 14_EM_MG_FD_200267 | JGI IMG/M metagenome (GOLD analysis project Ga0307512, IMG submission 200267) | Populus trichocarpa ectomycorrhiza microbial communities from riparian zone in the Pacific Northwest, United States - 14_EM | ecosystem: Host-associated > Plants > Roots > Unclassified | place... | reverse complement strand
ACTCTATTTATATCTCACGATCAAGACCCTCAAAAACCCTAAACCACCCACCACCATCCCTGTTTGTTACTGTAGCAACAGCCGCACATAAACACACTAAAACTCAACACCATCACCACCGTCACCACCTCCTTCACACAGGTACCACGTCCACGTTCATGATGTTCACTGAAACCTTCAAGACCGATTACCGAGTCATCGCAAAACCTACATTATTTTTGTCCATATCATTCCCAGCAACAAGCATCCAGCAGTCAGATACCACCTCACCATCGCAGACGGCATACATGAGACAATACCGCACACATCAACGCACTCACCTCCATATCAGCAAGTGCACTCACCACTACACCAAAATGTGCCATCATTATGGTATTCACAGCGATGACTACAAATGCACCTACCACGATTCCTTCACCTACAATTACCAATTTCCCTTCGAACAGGAGACAGAGAGAAACACACTTCCAAGTACACCGTCATGTACACTCACGGCTACATCCTCACCTACAATCACCCAATACACCTATGATTAAGAAACTTGGTCAAGCCAATAGTAATTGAGCTTGGAAATGACAACAAAGTTACAGTAAGCCACAATGGACTTGTTAACGTTTCACAGGAGTACGAAGTCAATGCTCTCTATACCCCTACATTCCGACTCTCTCTTCTCTCCATCAATCAATTGGACACAGCCAGATACACATCCACATTTGGACGCAATAAGCACTCCATATCATCTCCATGATTCACCATCACAGGCAATCAGTACCAAGAGTGTCTATGAAGTCCACTTCAAGAAGAAGCAAGAGGAAGAGAGAAAGAGCATCATCAAGCGCACAGTTCACCAGAGAGAGCATCATTGAGCAAATATGTCACCGTACCATCAATCACGCACTGCACCGAGCCTACTACAAGCTCACCCCACACCGCCTCTCCAAGTGCAGCCAGCACCATACCTCAATGTCCACCTGCCACCGTGTTTCCAAAGCCCACTCAGCAGTCTCTCACAATCTCAGAATCACAACTGTGGCATTACTATCTACCTCACATTCATCCTACTGCCCTACAATCTCTCATTGATGGATCATCAAAGTCAATACCAAGCGCATTGGAAAGCCATTTGAACCCATACATTTGGATATGTGTGGACCATTCTCCATGCCCACCTCTGCCGGCCATTGCTACTATATCCTATTCATCGATGATTACACACGCTGCACTTTTGTTTGAGTCCTCCCAGATATGAAGTTGAAAACATGCACCTCAGCCTACCATACAGATATAAGAGGGAAGGAGAAAGACTCGAGATATATACTAGCACAATTACCATCGCACACTCATGACCATACCTCCAAGCATATTCGCAACCACACTCCACTTCAAAATACACACCACTGAACCTATAAATACTGTAACACCGAGAGATTCACCCTAAGTCCTAATCAATAAAAGCCGCTAATGACTTCCGGACTGATAAAGAGAAGAACGATTAAAGCTTCACTCAGGATGCATATAAGAATTACGACCCAGAGAATACAAGGTATCTGTTCCGTTCTCTGCCTCCAAAAGATAGTATCGACTAAAGAGTATCGTCTTTAAGATATCAGTATGCTGATGTACACAACTCCAGGAGAGCCTGAAAGAAGTATCCTCTGATCCACCACACTATCGTGATGACTCTCGGACTTCCAATGGATGCTAGAGTATTGTCCCAACAACCGGCACTTATATTTGAAGACTGACTAGTCCAATAATGCGATGACTCCAAGTATCGACTTGTCTTATAAGAAACAGCAAAGTAGTTTCGCCTCAGCAGAAGGAGTAGTGCCGACTCAAGAGTATTCTTTAAACCTCCACATTATCAGGCTGGTTTATCGAACTCAAGAGTATAATCTTGCTCGCTTCCCGATCAATGACTTGCTTCGACAAAGGTACTGAGAATAACCAAGTATAAAGACTGATGGGTTTATCCGTGATATAGAACTGAAGAGGAACATACAACTCCGGACTTCGATAGAGAAGTAACCTTGTTGACTTCAATACAGAACTTATAGATAATACACGGGAATAAAGTTAAGGCTTGACCTCCAGGTCGAGAAGGTCAATAGGTATCCGTAGGTAAATCTTACGGTAGATTGTCTATTGGATAGAATTTTATTGATGTCCTTCCTCCATGTCGGTGTCGCTGATATATATCAGACGATCCACACCCTTAACAATCCTAAGACTGCCAAAGCCTGTTTTGGAGTGCACATATGTGACTGCCTTATCATCCTTGCTCTCTACCATTGATGGTCGAGTTCTGACTCCCATGAGTATTAACTACGTCATCAAGGTATTGAGCTTGTATTGCGACACTATTGCTATTGGCAATACCTCGTACAGATGTTACGGGGGTGCTTCTGCCTAAGTAACTATACTTATATATCCTAAGATAATACCTCTAAGCAAGTACTAGGTACACAGCTGTAGATCCTATTTTCTCTCAACCAGATACGTGGAAATCGTATCCTTAGGAATGGACTGTAAACAATTTCTTTGCTTCCTCAACCAAGGTTTTGCCAGAATCTTTCCTTATCTCGTACGCGACTATGGACCAGGTTTCTTTGTAACAGCTTTCCTTTCCTTCCAGGAATCGCTAATGAACTTCTCAGTCGTTTCCTTCAGTCGCAACGTCTGATCCTGATCTGAACCGCTAGGCTCTGAATTATTATTGCCTTGTATCGTATTATGGACTCGAGATATTCTATCTGGATGAATATATCCAGAACTGCTATCGATGCTAGAATCCTTTTGAAGGTCTCGAGGCTTAGCCGACACCTCTTTACTAAGTCGATTTATAACAGTTGGATTAACTATACCCCTGGTTTTGGGTAAAGTTTCACCGTCCAAGATAGTCGTCCGGTGTGCTGGAAGTAGCCCCTGATGTACTTCCGATCGTACACATAAGGTATCGATATGAGTAACAAGTTCTTCCGTAAGACCAATAATGGATGCTATCCACCAAACACTCTGTGCCACAAAGATATACTGATTCTTCCTGGTGTAATCAATAACTGTCTCTAGAGCATACACTATAACGTCGTTGTCGTTTTCGAAGGTACTTGTCATTTGCTCAGGAAGATACTTATCAAGATGTGGGGCTGCCGCTACACAAAGCTAATAGATTATATATATAATAATAGGTAGATATAGATATCATAAAAACACAATAATAAATAACGGTTGTCTTTCGCTGGTAGGTATTGCTGTTTGTTTCCATGCTAAAGCTTGTTCTTCTCATTGCCGGAACAATTTGATCTCTTATATAGAAGCTTCTCAGGTGTTACGCATGCGCACCTATATTTCGTGTTCCATGATTTTTGATAGCAACGTGCTTTGCGTCTTACATTCTAAATGAAGGCACATGGTAGAGATTGCCACGAATCCCAAAGGTTATCGTGTTCATGCAGGTGAGGTATTAAAGATTTTATGCTCCTAATAAGAATCAGGCCACACCCACACGATATCATATATCAGATCATAACTTCAACTTGGATATCTTGCTCTCGTATGGTTCGGTATTTCGAAACATCTGCCGCTCATTGCCAGCAGTGTCTTTCAGCGCATCATACTATCACATGATTTACCTCATAGGTTTAAGCGGCGGGCAACCACTACTATGCCGATGCAGATTAAATGACACGTATGCATGCATGTTAAAGCAAGCCGCACTTTGCATTTGCCATACTGACACAACCTAATGTGCGGGGATGCTTCAGGCCTCATATCATCAGCCAATGTCATAGTCCCTCAATCACACCATAGCTCAGGCCGAGACCATTCTCTTTGGCCGGGGAGTGTCCAGTTTCTAACCTCGCATGAGAGATTTGGCTTAAGATCCCACTTAATAGCTTAGTGACTAACGATTGCTGTGTCTGTGAGTCGGAGTATTCTCCAGTCCAATCAGACATAATCCCTCTATCAAACGGAAAATCAATCTAGTTGAAAACAACACACTCGGCAGGGTTTTACTCCTTTCGATCTGGCAGTGTTGTTGCATCATCAAATCAGAACTACCTAAGTATGATTCTTTCAATGAATCCGCTAGAGGTCGAAACTCCTCTATCCAATGGAGACGAGTACCACTCTATCCCCGCCAAAGGATATCACGACTGAAAGTTCTGCAGATGCCTAGGGTAGCCGTTTTGCATATCAGATAACCCGGAAGTTACTGACAAGTACCCATCATTGGTTGTAGCAGGTTACATATACTCTGTGAGGAGAGAACCCCTAACAACAGATACAAGCTTATCTGAAGCCAATTATCAACAAATAGGTTCGTGTCACCAAAAGCCAGTGAGAGTGCCCTCTCATATACCCACCGGGTACGTAACGGTTTAATGATTGCGGCAAATGACAGAACCCTTAATTTTACTACGCTTTACTGGAGCCAAATATACAGTATTCTGCAACTAAGTTGTTTTGCCCTATATCGAACGGAGAGTATCCCGAGCCACTCCGGACATATCAATCCAAGGTCCAATTTGCCCAGACCAAGAAAGTATGGTCGAACAACGGGTTGATTCGTATAAGTCCATTCGGTCAACTGGGCTCCGATATATCAATTAATGGTTATCGACTTATCTCCTATATGACTCTGCATATTTGAGATGCGATAGTGTTCTGACATTGACGACATCTCATCTCATAAGGAATGAACCATTGGAGCATGAGAGAATAGTCGTTTGTTCGGTGACTAGGAATCAGGATTCCTGCCGATAAGAAATGTCCATTGACAATAATGATCCTACAACCAATACTGATCTAAAGATGATACACATCTTGTCTGCGCTCAGCTTGATCGCTGTCGTTGATCAATTTGTAGCAAGGTAGGGTAATGGAGATATTACCAATAGGTGAACAAATCTGGAAGGTTGATCCAATTAAGAAATCCAAATGATAATTCATGATTTTGGATTGAGTATCCATATTTGGATTATCGAGTGATCCTGAATGATTCCGGAAGTATACCTGTAACACCAAAGGCGTAACAAATACACTCAGTCGCCACCGCATGCACAAAGAACACATCCACTGCCAAACCTCTATACCTACAACCATCTGAGCATAAAATCAAGATACGACCTCACTTAGCAATTGCGAATCAAATAATCAGAGCACGCAATGCTGGTCAATTATATATAAAAGCGCGGCATACCACCATCATAATGCAATGCACTCGACCATCTTAATGCATGCGCACCTCCATATTCGGCTACATTCGACTCTCCTCATCATCAATCAAATTAACTCGACCGAATACATGGTCACACTTGAGATTGAGAACAAAGTGAGGGAGAAAGGGAAAAAGAGAATGGAGAAAGAGAAAGCGAGAGAGGGCTATTTGCAAATGCACATTCCACGACACCAAGCCTACGAGGTCCACTCCAACGGAACATATATCACCGCCAAGCGTATCAGTGACTCTTACATTCCTCTGCAAGTGTGAAAATTTCAGTGGCACTTATATCATCAGTATCGACTCCTAGGAAGAGGGTGAGAAGATATGATAGGCTACCCGGCCATGGGGAGCCACACAAATTGCGTGGATCTATGAAAGCTCGGCAAGACAACAACCTCTCCCGGAGGTCTCTTCCAATCTCAGAAACCAAGATCAAGGCACCGACGCCTGGCACATACATGCACCCAACGGCCATACGATCACTGCTTCACCAAATGAATCATACGGACAAAGACTGTGCAAAGATGGCATATTCATAAACACCCAATGAGTTCGGGGAAGAAGCAGTCAAACACTACAAGGAATGCAATAGCTACCAAGCACCGATCACCAGACTTCTGTTTACCACCTACAGCAATTCAGATAAAGCCAGTTATCAACGATAAGGATCAACAGACCAGAAAATGGGTAGAGATGGATTTCTCAATAACTGCACAGACATCGGAGATGGACTTCTCTGAGTACAAGACAAAGAAACGGGTGGAGATGGACTTCTCCATGACCACGCAGGAACCAGTTGAACGGGTGAAGGCTACGGACGTAGTACTCATGGCTGTACTGATAATGATGTTACAGATGGCCACTATCCTCTGCCCGACGCTGACAAGCCGTCAAAGTCTCCCTGCATGTACAGGTGTGAGATCACATCCTTCTGACGAGGAGGTTGCACCACCGGTGTCTAGAGAAACCGTCATTTACACTTGACATCTCCACCGCATAAATGATACAGCCTGCCAAGCAGCGGCCATGACCAAGAAGTCAATACCATTGAACACAGATCATGCCTACTACCACTACAAGCCACAACTCGTACCGCTCCAGACCTCTGTGGAAGCGATGATATGATTATTACTTGCATCTAAATTGATCAAAGCTGGCAAGCTACAAGCACATAACTTCGGTATGACTTATACTCCTATTGAAAAGCTAACTATATAGACACCGCATCTCCCAATCACGAAGTTGATGACAATCTCTACATGACACTGCCGGAAGGCACTGATGCATCTGCGATCTTCCCCAAACTCAAGAAAGCAACTTACAGTCTCAATCAAACGCACGAATCAGACTTGGACAAACCCACGATGATGGCTGCTATCATTGCAGCAATTGGGATAAATACAAAACTACGAAGATTTACAATGATGGCAACCGAATGGAAGCCGTATGAGTCCTATGTGGTTTTACGAAGGTTATGTGGACTCCTACCACTTCCCGATATCACTTCAGATTTTGTCCTATGATAATTGCAAACGAGTGCAAATATGACTACCGAAGCAGTTCCGAACGAGATACCGAACGATATACCGAACGACTGCGATATGACTACCGAATTGGTCCCGAAGGCGATCAAAAATGACCACCGAGCATAATCACCGAGATCTCACCGAGATGGATATCACTACCGAAAGACTTCACATGGAGATCGAACGAGAGGATTACCGCAAGCCCAACCGGACAAAGCCAATGCTGGAGATGTTTACCGAATGGCATACCGAAGGATCAAGAAAACACTGGCCGAACGGCATACCGAACGGAATCCCGAATCACCTTACCGGAGGCCTACCAAATGACTACCGAGAAGCCAACGGATATTCTACCAAATCTGCCTACCGAGATGGCCGCAGAGAAGTCGACCAAGAAGTCTACCACGAAGTTGACCGGCAAAGTTTACCAAGTCGAGCAAGATTCACTGAAACACCGGCGCAACTGGAATCAGCCTCCGCCAGAAGACTTTCATTGGGGGAGAAGGATCAGGGGGAGAAATTACAGGAAAAGATCACAGGAAAAGATCATGGGAGAAGCGAGAAGTCAACCAAGATATCCACCGAGATGCCCACAGAGTTGGCCACCGAGAAGCAGTCTACCGAAATGTCTACCAAGAAGTCAACTGGATGGTCACCGATGCTATGTTCCGAACTACATCACTGAGAAGCATCTATAAGTCAATGCCAATTGCCAATGACTACCGATATGTCTGATACCACACGAAGATTACCGATATTGTATGAAGTATGCGGAAGTACTGTACCAGGGCTCGGAAGAGCACAAGCGCACTTAAATACATGCTGAGTATAACCACCTTCTGAGATGCTGACATGAGAGATATGCCGTGTACGATTGACGATCACCAACGGCTACGAATAAGCTCCCATCGATGATAAGTTAAGAGCAGAAGCTCCCATCAATGCCGAGTCAAGAGCGCAAGCTCCCATCGATACCGAGTCACGAGCAGAAACTCTACCATCACGGAAGGTTGATTTAAGGTTGGATTCAAGGTTGTTTCACTTTGCTTTTAGATAGACGGATTTCTTTCTTTATGGATGGCCATCATCAGGCTACGGTAGTACTCTTTCCCTGCTCACTTTCGCAGGGTTTTAAGGAGGCTACTATGGGAATCACTTTGTTTTATCTTTTTCATTTGTTTCTTGCTTTGCAGTGTATAGCAAGAGGGGGAGTATTGCATATACAGGTCTCAGCCGGAGATGAGTCTCGTATGGCCGGAGACGGAGGTGTCTTGTATGGCTGGAGACGGAGGTGTCTTGTATGGCCGGAGACGGAGATGTCTTGTATGACCGGAGACGGAGATGTCTCGTATGGCCGGAGATGACTGTTGACTCTGACACGGGCTGATGGCATTCAGCCGTACTTGCACTCTCATATATATTGGCCTTGTGGCCCTCTTAGATAGAATACAATCAAGCTTCTCTAGCATCACTATTTCAACACTTATTTCCGCCAAAATACCCCGTAGCACGACCCCGTACCCCGTGTCCGTGGACAAAGTCTGAATTTTACAATTTGCTGAGTTACTATTGTAAAATAAGACTTTATCTACGGGGTTGTAGGATAGTAGTAAAATAATGTACAAGGTCGTTGGACGGGGTCGTGGAAGGGTACAAGATCATGCGTACAGTTGAGATTCAGAGCTTGTCTAACACAACGAACTCCTGTCAGGACCCCGTGATATAGACTACGCGCAAAAACCACAGAGCTGTACAGCGTCTCACGACCTTGTATAACGTCTCACGACCCCGTACCTCGTCCCACAACTCCGTCCAATGACCTCATGCACTTTTATGCTACTATCTTACAACCCCTTCTTATTTTAATAGTGGTAATTGGGCAAATTGTAAAATTCAGACTTTGTCCATGGATACGGGGTACGGGGTTGTGCTACGGGGTATTTTGGTGGAAATAAGCTGCCATATACGGAGGGGCAGTTTTGTAATTTTGTGCGGTGTAGAGCAACATGGCACCCTATAAAAAATTTCTAACTAACAAAATAACTAAAAGTACTGATCACCGAACGATATTATAGTAGCGGACATACTCGCGAGTCTCTAAATATGGATACAACAATTGGTTGATACAAAAAATATCTTACTATACTGGGCGTAACTAGTGTTAGTAACGGTTGAAAATAGGCCGGGTAAGGGTTGGGACCGTGTTGTAACCCGTGACATGAAAAACGGTTGCTACCCGGAACTGCCCCGAAAACCCACAGGTTTACAGCGGTTCCAGCACTAAACATTTGACTCCAATTAAGTCTCTGAGTATTGGTAGCATCGCGACATGATCTATACACCAAAGATGCAGTTTTACATGCTCTTTCACCTCCCGGTCTGGAATGAAACTTCAACTTACCCCAACAAATCATCGCCTTCAAAGCTTAGAAAATCCTTTTTCAATCCCCAAGGACATGTGGTACAAGTTAGGGCCGTCATTACCACAGAATTTCGTCCAGTTTGGCTCAATAGCCACGGTATTGAGATCTTATGGGGGTCTCAATACACGGGTGGATTTTTAGAGGACCGACCACTCCCAGGATTTCTTTCGGTCGCAATTTACGTTCAGCTTGTCATTGAGAAATCCGTTTTGCTCAGATCGTCTTCTTGGACCTCATTAGAGACAAGTTTACTTCTTAAGTTTTGGGCTTATGTGCTTACCAAGAGCACGCCTAGAATTACCCGTTTACAAAAGCTACAACCCCCGTCGTGGCTAGGAACTTTGCCGCCATCAAGTCGGCAGTGTAGTTGGGAGTGCAACTACTCAGTTGCAGCCGGCGAAATCACGGTCGTATGAAGTTAGATATGCGTGCCGGCACGGTTACAGAGATCCGTTAAGAACTCTGCTATCTTATATTTCCATGGAAGCGCCATTCCATGCCTCCACTCTTACTAAACTATCTATCAAGCACGCAGAGGTCGCTCATCAAATGCGTCGTGAACCTGGCAATATTATATACGGAGAATGAAACTATACGTGGATGGTTGGGGCTACTTAGTGGAAGTCTTGTCGGAGTAGCTGGATCACTGCCTCGTGCCCGTGGTCTATAGCCAATTGCAGCGGTGTCTCCCCATCTCCGGTGACAGCTAAGATGTTAGCGTCTGAGTCGAGGAGTTGTCGGACCACTACCGTATATCCTCCCAGCGCGGCACAATGTAGCGGCGTCCATCCGTGCTTAGCGGCAGCCGAGGCGTAAGCGCCATTGTCGAGGAGCAGTCTAGTTACCGACTCGTATCCATATCTTGCGGTACAATGCAGTGGTATTCTTCCGTCTTTGGCAGCAGCCGAGACGTCAGTGCCCTTGTTAACTAGTAGTTGCGCCATCTCCTCATGGCCTCCCAGTGTGGCGCAATGAAGTGGTGTCCTGCCGACCTTCGTAGCGGCTGAGACACCAGCGCCCTTGCCGACGAGTAGCTGGGCTATCGCCGAATTCCCGTGCTCTGCAACCTCGTGCAGCGGTGTCCGCCCGATATTAGTAGCACCAGAGGCATCGGCGCCCCTTTCGGACCACCGCCTCATGTCTTTGCCGTCCGCACAATGCAGTGGTGTCCACCCTGCCTTGACAGCCGAGAAGTCTGCGCCATGGACAAGGAGCAGCCGAGTTAGTTCCAAGTGTCCTTGTGTTGCAGCATAATGCAGCGGTGTCCACTCTGATCGTCCTTGATGTCGGCGCGGCATTGGCACCTTCCTCTAGTAAGTATTGTACCAGCTTCAAGTATCCAAACTCGCATGCATACAAAAGTAGCTGGTCTAGGTAGGAGTCCTCAAGCTCTATGAAAACCTCGATCCGAACAATATCGTAAACGTTCGGCTCAACCCAAACACGCAAGCTGCGCATAGAAGATCGTCGGTTTTTTGCTCTGCGAATACATGGCTTTTACGCCAAAACAAATCCCCGGTAATCCCGTTATAACCCCATTCGATTACAGACTGGTAATACAAGAGCCACTTCAGGTAGTTAGACACTAAAATAAACATTCCAAACAATGTTCAATATATTACTATCATAATCGTTGACAGCTTCACAACAGGAGAAATGCCATGGCCAGAAAACCGCCGAATATATTAAGAGGTGATGGTCTGTGTATTTGCCTTTGTCGGTTCTAAGCGTCTGATCGTATTTTTCGGGATAGTGTAGTGAGCACAAAAGCGAAAGGCAGATTTCCGAAATATAAACGTGGGATTCGACAACCATTAACTTGGTTCCCAAGTATTCATCCACCGTGAGATACGCAAATCTAAATACATCCAAGCCTTCATCTAAGATGAGGAAGTTTTGGCAAAACTTCAATATGGCATCTGGTGTTATCCGAGTCTGGTCATCCTGCCAAAATTCCCCAGACTTGCCAACCTGTGCAGTGACTGCATCAAGCAGAGTTTTGGACGCCAGTGGTTCATATGAGAACTTGACCCACCGGAAAGCATTCAGAGCTATGCGAGGGGCACTTCCATGTTGAGTGAGGATACGCTTGTAGATCTTATCGTACGCTTCCGTTAGAGTATGAGGGAGCACTTTTAGACTGTTTCTGACGTCGGCTTCAGTGCCCAATTGGCAGAGAAAGGCAACTTGAAGCGCCGCTAGTTGAAACCTAAGACCCACCATGCGCGTCAGTTACAACAATCTTTGACAAGCATGTCACACGGGGACGGTTGCTCCATCTGGCTCCGGCGAGAGGTCCGGCGGGTAGTAACCCACGGGTAGTGTCAAAACTGCCGGTTGGGAATAAAAGTTTCCATGGAATTCCCAACATATCCCGCAGTCTTTGACACTTCCCGCGGAATTTGCGATTCAATGTGAATATCTACCCGTCGGATCACTACCGTAACCGTCCAACTCACCGCATAACACTCCACTTTTGGAAATGGGGTTTTCACTCACAGTCCCTTGGATCGAGCGCAAATAACTTCACATATGTTAGATCTCAGATTGCCGCTAACATCACCAAGAAGCAGTTCCCTATCATTGATGGCGCTCTCTAGTCTCTTCTCTATGAACTCGCTAATATCGCTATAATTGTCATCAGAAAGTCGATCCTAGAAAATTTCTTAAACTGATAGAGGATGTCTATGTCATTTCGAGATGTTGCAAAGATTTTAACCCGGCTGTTCGATTTTTCGATAACCCACTTCAGTGACTTGAGTAGGTATATTCGGATTTTATCATCAACCTCGTCCAAGGCATTAAGGTAATTCGTTGTCTGAGGATAGATATTAACGAGTTTCACCAATAACTCTTGACCCCCGCAGAGTGAGTTGCGAACTCAATTGTCCCTTTTGCTCTCGTTCGTAGTAGATGTCGATCAGAGGCTTTAGGATTTTGTTCTCATCAGCTTGGGCAAGCTGTTGGATAAGCGTATTCAAGATGATCTCGGGATCACGGCGGTTCTCCTCGGCTCGATTGCAATAGAAGTATGCCAGCCCTCTGCGGTATGTTGTTTTCGATGTTCCTCGACAAATGCGTCAATAACTTTCGACCTATATGAAGGTTCCATATGTCAGACTTTCTTTAGAGGTCTAGTAGTTATGAGTCACTTACGTAATGTACGTTTTCCCAGCACCGGCTGTCAAAGAATGAGTCCGTAAGACAATAATCCGGGGTTTTGAATAGTGCGATGCGACTTACGGATGCCTCGTAGCAACAGAAATCTTGACACACTCGAATCTCGCCAATCACGGTACTCATTCTTTGCAAGAATCCAGTTGCAGGTGCCTTTCCAATCGCTCCTCGCTGATGCGCTTGTGGTGATTGGTGTTTGGGATTGCGGACACCCACTTAAGAATCTGGGACCTGCTTAACACTATCACCAAGTGTGTTAATTGTTCACCGCCCTAGAGTAACTAAGTCATCCTATCTTCAAGTATATGGGTTATATTTCCGAGCTTAAGATCAAATCCTGATGTTATGTCTTCAACCCGTCCAGCAGCGTTTGAAGTTTCGTAAACTCCCCTTGCGTATTGGTCAACACTCTGTCTTTAATTATCTGCATATGCCGGTGCCTACCGCTATGCGCATCAAGCCCAGATACGAGTCCCATAGCCTTCACCATGTAATCTAGGGAGGAATTAGCCCTATGCCTACACAGCCGGCTACAATGGAAGTATCTACCTTTCGAACTCTCGATTGCTTTTGCAAAGTACTTCAAAATTGCGGCGTAAAGCTGGAGTAGTGACTCCTTGAGAACTCTCGATGCGTCGGTTCTCGCATCCTTGAGGAACAGGTGCTCATACGCCGTGCATCGGTCAATCAGATAGCCAATCCGCTCGAGACCAACCAAGAGTGCATCTTTCGTCTCCTACTTATTCACACAAACCTGTTGAAATGTTACTTAATTATCCAGCCACAAGCCACAACGGCAAGGGTGGCCCTACCTGCAACAGAAACCAAAATGCCGCCCACGGCAACGCAGCATGCCCGGGGTCGTACTGAACGACGATGTCTCCGACCTGCTTGAATTTGTCTATCCAATGCAATATTTTCATCCCAATGTTGGCCAACACGATTTCCTGACCCCTCAGTTGGGTCTTCCAAGCCCGCTCTCGGTTTGCATTCATGATCCGCTCCGTATTAGTTCGAATGCTCTCTAAGGTTGACACAACATCAGTAGTGTCCTCCATACCGAAATCTGCGAGTGCTGCGCGCTCCGTCAATGATAGCTTGACAACAGCCCTCGTCCACAAAGATTGGGACTCGGTATCGCCAGAGCTATCCTGGTTTGATGCAACTTGTCTGCCTTCCCTCTGGGGTTGCACTGGATCTTCGGTTGTCTTTGTCATGGGTGTTGGCGCACATTGAAATATTAGATCTGGCCCGAGTGTTGTTTCAACGCTCATATCTCCGGGGTACGTTACAGACGACGACGGAGCCGGGGCGCTGTGGTCAATGACACCGCAGCTTCGGTCGTTGAACCCATGCCAGTCACCCCACCGAGACCTGAAGTGTTGGATGGGGGTACAATCGAGATTTCTGCGGGGTTCTGAGGTTGTGGGGTATCCTTTTTCTTTGCTTTCGGCAGTGCTGGGCCCCTGGGCGTGAGCCACCCTAAGATCTGATCTCGCTTCCTGTGCCTATTCATATTGAAGGCTCTCGATATGACTGTTGAGGGTGTCGGGTTTGACGGATATTCTAGATCTGTTCTAGACGTAAGGTAGGTAGCTAGTTTGACTGAGCGTTCACGTTCGGTCTTGAGTGTGGCCTATGTGGTTACCCTGCACCTCTGCAAAAAAGGTGTTTGGGTATTTGCATGCATATGTAAGGAACTGCAAGAAACAGTTCATCGGACGCACATCGCTCAATGTTAAAGTATTGGCAACCGATGTGTGAAGGAATGGATGCCTTGCATGTGTGTGGCGTATCTATGTTCAAATATGCACATCTAGCCTTCTAGCTGAGTCGAAAAAGTGACATGCTTTGAGTCCTAATGGCTGAGACCTGATTTATTGTATGACAGGTTGCATATTCACATGCATATCCCACTTCGAATTACTATGATTATGTAGATAGAGCCCAATTATTTTTCCTTGTTGCGGTTGTGGAGGGACCCCTAGCAAATGTTACAAAAAGTGCCCCCAAATTGTCAGGTTGCATACAAAATCGAGTGACCGAAATTAAGCCGCCTCACATGGGAGGCTAAAATACATAAAATAAATAAAAATCCGCCAAATAATTACTGCAAGGGGTAATTTTCAGGGGCCCAGATCGAATGTCACAACATCACAGTGACTAGGAGTCCCCAGTTTTGGGGTTGAACTTTTGTCACTTGGGGGTGCACTTGGACGAGGTCAATCAGGGCTGGCTGTAGGCAATACTTGGAAGCTGGCTGGTGACGGTTAATCTGGGCTGGCTGACTGCAGACGGTACTTCGAAGCTGGCTGGTGGCGATGGATGTGGGCTAGCTGCAGACAGTGCTCGGTAGATACTTGGAGTTGAGGTATCTTGGTTGACTGGGAGTTGGGACTGCATTCAGGGGTATACTCGAGATCGTGAGAAGGTAAGGAGAGAGAACGTAACTCATACTCTCAGAGAGCTGACAGTGACCAGGCGGGAGCTTGCTGCAGACAATTAATCAGGGCTGGATGAAAATGGGGCAAGGGAGCTCTCGGAGACTGGCTGAAGGGGTGGCTACTGGGCGCTTCAAACTATTCGTGGGAGCAACGGTGTATGTTTATTCGGTTGAGGAGTACCAATCAAGACAACAAACCACAACACCAGATTAGAACATGAATAATATTACAAAAACATCAAGTACCATCTTGATATACCCTGCGGGTTTATAGCTGCATTTCCGAAACTAGAGACCCTTCGCACTATACTTCTGCTGCGCTTCTTGAGTGCAATGGTCCAGTTCTAGGAACAAAGCTGCTCCGAGACATTTTCCGTATTTCTAGTTCAACGAGTTTCCTAATTTAAAATGAATTAGCAAACTATCATCAGATCCACCCATTAAACCAAGAGCGATAGATCCTAGAATGAAGGGATGATAAGATAATCGCATGCCAAAATGATGGAATGATGGAGGACGATGAAGTGAGATGATTTCACACTTACCACAAGAGCGAGGTATGTGTAAAGTTCAGTTATGTACTGAAGAATCGAGCGGGGGTTTAACCAGCATGTTTTGCAGCGTGCCGAGAAAATGATAATGGGGAGGAGTGAGGGTAGGCTGTGGTAGGGATAGTTTGGTTGATTTCGTTGATCGTTGAAAAGCGAAAGTACGTATGTTTGTAATTCGCCGAGGTGTTCGGATGGTTGGTGTTCGCTCAAAGTTAGCTGAGGGTGAAGGATAAATCTGCGCTAGTCTCGCATGAATTTGTGGGGAACGGGCGCAGCACTACAATAATAGGCCTCTTCTCAGGAGCGTCACCACATCGATAGCGCCAAGCCGTCTTAAGCTAATATCTTTCTTGCTCCTCTCCTCTACAGTTCAACATTGTCCCACAATACTGAATGTCTTGATACAGTCTACTCTCCCTATAAGAATGCACTCGGAACCAGGTGTATTGGAAAAAGCAATATTCGTATAAAGTATTTATTCTTATAGGCAAATGGATTTTGTATGGATTCTACTAGTTGGGACTAAAATTATTATTCTTATACAGAACGGTTTCAGTGTGTATTCTTATAGACAGAATTCTTATAGCGAGATTCGACTGTACTTTCGCCCTTCGTTTCTCTTTAACGCTAGCTCTTCGTTTTTGTGACTGCGATGTCAACTATCTATCATCTGTAAGGGTAATGATTCATCTTTCTGTACCTGGGTGGGCAGGAACTTAACAATTTATCCGTTGAGATCTATTGCTTGCTTGGTTGATTATAGTTGACTATGCTTGCTAACTTTTCATATAGTCACCTACGCCGGCCCGACGATGTGGACTTCGAAAAAGTTGATATCATCCAAGGCGAGAAGAAGTACACAAAGAGCTTATGTCTTTCTCTACATTTGCACTGCACTGAACTATAGCATTGTCTTCCCTACTAATCAGTTCCTTTCTGTGCAGTTTGCATCGAATTATTAACTTAATCCTAGAAAACCCAGATACGTCACTTTCTACCACTTCACCAACGAAGTTCGATAATGCACCCTCGAAAGCCCCAAAGCCCCAAACTGTGGAGACGGTACTGGAGTAGGGAGAAACCAGATGCAGTTGAGACTAACCCTTCACGCCCTCGCCAGTGGGATAAGTCCCTTGGCAGTTATACTTCCACCACAGACATTGCTCGTAGGCTGCCGACTGCAGTCTACAGGACTTCACAGGATAGAGGGTCTGATTATGCAAATTTCATCTATTCTGTTGCTTTTACAAGTACTTTAGCTAACACGAGGTTTTCAAGTACGACGGCTAATCCCTCCATACGTCCTCCCCCTCCGCCGCTATCATCTAGACCTAAGAAGGATGAAGGTTCTATCGTGGGTAGAACTATACCATAAGAGGATGCATGCATCAGGTAAGAAGGATGGCGATGCAATCCCGCTAAATACGCCTGGAGCAAGGGATATGACCGAATATGCATGGGCAAGCGACATTATGGAATGGTTTTATCTCGTTTGATGTATAATACTAGTCTGCTTAGAGTCCTGATCTCAACCCTCTCGAGAACCTGTGGCGCATCATCAAGCCCAAAATTTCCAGAGGCCTGCTGCAAGAACTATGGTGCTGCAAGAACTATGGAGGAGTTAGTGTAATAGATGCGAGAGGAATGACATGCTATCCCCAGGAGGCTTATCTCCTACATGCTCGGGTTTTAGGAAATTGGTTGCTTTACTCGGGTGGCAAATAGGAGCATTACTGATTTGCCAACTCAAACTTCACATGTGACAAACCAGTGCTTGTTTTATTAGTCGCTTCAGCTGATCGACGAGGTCAATTGACACAACAAATTTCCCAAAACCCAAGCGTGTAGGGGATAGACTCCATGCCATGCAGAATTGCACAAGTTATTGCTGCCAGGGTGGATGTACTCATCATTAGTTTACGAAATGTTCGGTAAGCTTTTGTGTAATCAAGGATTCATTCATGATCAACAAGAATAAAATGTATTGATTATTGCCAACCCCCTTGTTCCCTCAACAGTCTAACGTTCTCGGGACTTCCCAACTCTGGTTCCCACCTTCCGCGCTCACCCATATCTATGCTACGTCTATACTCCAAAAACGAAGAGTGAATAACAAAAAAATCCGGGTAATCTCTCCCCTACACGGTTCTCCCTCAATCCCCGCCGCATCAGTAGGTGGCGGACTCAACCTTCCTACCCCCAATGTAAGAAACTGAAGAAGCATGGATTCGCCGGACGCACTCGCTGAGGGTTTAAGTATTGGCTACCGATCTTAATTTAATGAATGGATGGGCTATGTGAACATATTCTTGTCTAAATGTGTACATCTGCCATTCCGGCTGAGTCGGAAAGCGACATGCAAGAGGCTCCCACTGGCTGAGACCTGATTTGTCGTCCGACAAAGTCGCATATGCGCATGCGCACAACCACTTCGAATCTGCATTATGCAGCTAAATGGGTGTATTTATCAAAATGTTTTCGTAACATTTTTGGCCACCCAGATCCACAGTATTGTTGGCGAGCAAGAGGATTTACGGTGCAAGAAATACTCGAAATGTCCCTATAGTGGACATATATTGAGTGTGGATGAGTGCAGATGATCAGATAAGATATAGTTAGGCAGCGCTTGCTGAATGGAGGGTTGAGGCCTTTGCGACACAGTTTCTTCAGAGGAATGGATAGGTCGCTGATACTGGGGAACGTTCAAATACCGGGACAGGTTTATAATTGTGCATGTGTAGGCTGGTTCGAACCTTCACGATAAAGCGAGTACGACTAGCAATCGGGCGGCCAATAAGATCTAACAGCGACTAAGTATTGTACTCAAAGATGATAGTTAAGTTTTCAGGGGAACGCCCAGGAATTCCGGAGGTAATGTTTAGTGGGAAAATCGGGCGGGAGCTCGAGTCGTAAGTTATTGGTACTTGTACGTCCCCAATTTTCAAGACAGGTACATACTGGATGCCTGGCTGACACTCCCCCCGTCCTCGAGTGCTGTGCCTACTTCTCGAGTTTTCTCCCTTCGGCTCATACACAACAGCACTAAATCCACAATTATGGTTCTCTCCAGATTACAATCAACGTTCGGAAGTCTTTCGAGTGATACACTGTGCCAAAAATTTCGCAAACATGGTCGAGAAGATAAAAGACCCAACGTCCCCGTTCCCCTATACCCCCTTAGCACTATACGCCTTCCAATGCCGCTCCAGCTCAGAAACCACTTTCGACTGAACCTCATTCTTGTACCCTTCATCGGCCAATGTTGTTGTAGTGTAGTCAAGACCTCGAATACAACGTCTCACTCGAACAAACAGTTAGCCAAGCAACACAGGTGGGATTCACAGGAAGCCATACCTGCATTACTGTAAATCTGGCCAGCTTCTCTCTCTATTTCGAGGACGAGCATATTAGCTATCTGGTAGTCGGTGTTATCAGTCCGGTCGTAAAGTTGTTGTACCTCTGAATACTTCGGGAAATCCTGGAGGCGCTTTCCAAACCAAAGTTCCACAAGAATAATTCCCAGGGAAAACAGGCTTTTGTCATATGGCACAAAGGGCAGTTTTGTTGTGGTCTTCTGTGGGGACTTATCCCCTGCGGGGTCGAAGCTGCGGCGAACGAGAGGCTTCTCCAAGATTGGCTTCAGGATGAGGCTGACTTCTCCGGTTGATAGTCGGGCTTTTTCGGTGGTCTGTGGGAAGAATATATCTCCCTTTCCCCAGCTTTCTTTGAGCCACGCCGTAGCGTGCAGCTGCATCACGGATGACGCAAGTTGTACACCGAGTTTCAATCGATCCGATCTTCGACCCGGTTCACTCAAGATACCTTCATGCTGAAGGAGGATTTCAAGCGAGACTGCCTCGGTCCAATAGTTCTCGCAATACGAAACCTTTGACACCCTCAGCAACCAACTATTGCCGGAACCAAGAATGCCCAGTTTCGTCTTTTGGCCATCTGCGGTTGCCAGCGTCGAACAAAGATCATTTATTTCTTGTAGGAGGCTGAGGTCGAAGGTTGAAGCCCTTCGGGGTGGCTGTATGTTGAACGCTACCGTCTTCCCTGGCGGCTGGTTGTTGTCCCTAGAGGGTATTGGTTAGCGCACAAGAGAGTAATAGCGGGGGATATCGATGAATCCTTACTCTATGGTAGGTGGGGTATGCACGCGGGAATGCACGCTGGGGTGGACGCGGGAGGGACCACTGATTGCCGAAGAAACCACATGTGCAAAACGCCTCACCGGTTTCAATATAGCATCTCTGCGTCGGTGTCCCATTTTCTGCTTCTGCACCGGGGCTGGGTCTGTCGTTGTAGACGCAGATTCACTACTTTCATCGGTCTCTGCCCTTCGGGTGTGGGGGCCGGTTTGCGGATCAGTGCTCTTTTCGATAAGGTTCGCATGTGCTTCGCAGTCGATGGGCTCGAACTCAATTTCACGCCATGTCCACGGTGGCTGGTGCGTGATTCCGGGGGGCATATCGAACGAGAAGAGAACGCTAAATCGCGGGCTTCGGTTCGTATTCGCTCTATCCGCCGGTATCTTCTCCAACCGCAGATTCGCATTATGGGGTACCAAGCATTGGCAAGCAGATTGACCTCGGAATTTTTCCGAAAGGGCGCCGTACAGGTTGATGGCGTGGTGTCGCATACCGCTGTAGACCTTAGCAGCTGGATTGCGTCGGGACGATTTCGAAAGCGAAGTCTGTCTCTGCGTGCACGTAGACAGGCGGTCGATTTGTCGAATCGTTTTCGATATCTCGTCCAAAGCGTCTCCCTTGCCAAGTACAAGCTTTATTTTGTTCCATGTCGATGGGTTGACGGTTTTGGGCTAGCCGTTCGAAGCTACTGTCAGCTCGTGCCTTCTAATGCTCCTGGAGACGAACGTTCACGTCATTAAACCCTAGATCATCTTCGAGCAGCTTCAGCGACGAAAACAACTCTTCCGTCAGCTCCGTGAAAGTTTCAGCAGCCTCATGTCCCAAGCACTCTCGCAGCTTGACTTGGAATTCGATGTCACCCCAGCCGTCGCCTTTCAATAATAGCGTCGCCTCTCCTGCGGATACCATGCCCTCGAGAAGCCGGGCGCAAACTTCTTCGAAGCAAAAGCACTCCACCTTGAGATCTCTAGCGAGGCGCTTGAGAACCCTCCTGTGATCTTTCAAATCCTTGACTTTTCGTGCGCCATCAACGTAGAATCCCACACCTTGAACGACAATCGGAAATACTGCGAGTGCTAACCCTGCTACTTCGATACCGGTGGGCATTTCGCAGGGAGATGTAAGTAGAGCTGGGATGAGACGCGATCGCTGCTCATGCAGTAACCTACCTCCCTGCATAACCCCGCTTTGGGCTGATTGTGATTTGATTGACCAAGACAACCTTTGCACGTGTGCATGTGGGTTAGGGTTGATGCGTACACCCCCACCCCCGCACAATCAGCTTTCACAGCTGCGCGTCACTGATCAGAGACCTTGACAGTTCCCTTCCCGCTAAGTGCAATCAGCACTAGATACGACCGCCTGAAAGCCACCTTCCAAGGCCAGACCAAGTGGCGCCGGTTCTACTACACCAACTTCAACCTCCGGCGCGGTTCGCACAACGTTCACACCACTATTTGACACTGCCATGGCCCAACAACCAACCCTTCCTCTGTACAAACAGTGCTTGAGGGCCTTCATCCGATTGGTCGACTTGGCTGAGAATACCGACCACGAATATCTTGCACAACACCTTTCTGCGACTAAGGATCCCTCTACAATAGCGCCTTCAATACGGGAGGATTGCGGAAGACTACGGGTATGGGCTGAGAATGTCGGCGCCCATAGAACAGGGCGTGTATCTCTTGACCATCGCCTTCGGGAAGCTACCAGGATGAAACACATGGTGTTGGACCTACTGGAAGATTTGCGAACAGCTTTACAAGATGGTGAGTGCTACTCAGCTGCATTTTGCGCTGACTCCTAACACTGTCTCAACAGCTGTCGATATTATCTCTGGAGATGTCGATTCCTCCGGCTCTGAGGCCGGATCCTGGCCGGTGGGATTGTCTACATCACTGGGAGAGGAGGAGGGGCAAACGGGACTTCCAGCGGAAGTAGAGCTGACGCCCCCGGAGAACATTTCGAATCCTCCGCTCGAGGAGTCCTTGATCGATATCTCTCACATTATCACTTGCTTGTACAAGTTTTCGATTGCTACTCGAAATCCTACCCCAAGAGACAGGCTGGAGAAATGTGCCTCAATCGACGTCTCATACTTCGAAACTTTCGATATTCAACATGCTGCTGAGAAGTTCCCGTCACTTGAAAAGGACCACTATTTGATACAACGCCTTGGGAAGGCCAACACAAGGCGACGGCAGCTTCTCAAGTACCATGAGAAGCACCATGAGAAGATCGTCGGCCACGGCAGCCCCACCCCCGAAGCTCATACAAAAGAAGAAGACCAGTCTGATAGTGCTTCTGCCATACATACGATCGCACAAACGCTGACGGATACTACTGTGTCAACTTACGTTCCACCGGAGGATTCTTCGCCGGAGGATTCCTCGCCGGCGGTTGATTTCGATTTCTCCGACGCCCGCTCTGAGGGCGAGTATTCGCAGACTTCTTATGCTTCCTCTACTGGAGGCATGGGCAGTCTTCGTGTTCCAAACCCTCCCGGTGAGGATGCTTTTGATGGTATGCCGTTCGAATGCCCGTACTGTTTTGCCTTGACCGTACACGACAATCGACGGTCGTGGGTGTAAGTCTACCGCGCAAGCTCCGTTATCACTACACGGAACGCAGGAATGCTAACACATGGGTGCCGCAGACGACATGTCTTCAGGGATCTTCGACCTTTTGTCTGCACGTTTGAGTATTGCCAGCGGTCCGAATATATATTCTCTAGCCGCCATGAATGGTTTGAGCATGAGCGAGCGGTGCATCGACGAGAGTGGTTCTGTACTTCTTGCAACCTGTCAATAATTTCTAAAGACGATTACCAGCAACACCTGCAGATCCAACATCGGGGCCAGTTCACCCCCGCACAATTGCCACTTCTCGAAGAAAGAGGCGAAAGACCGATGGAATCCGAACAGCCATGTCCTCTGTGCTCGGAAACGTATCCCCCACGTCGCCTACAAAGCCATCTGGGGCAACATATGCAACAGATAGCGCTCTTTGTGCTCCCCGGAGCCGCTGAAGATGACGAGGAAGACGACGAAGACGACGAAGACGCAAAAGAGGCTGAAAAGGCCACCGGATCACAAGGAGCATCAGCATCCTCCTCGGATACGGACGTGGACAAGGGGGATACCGATGCAGATGAAGCACCGCACGGCGATGAAGGTGACCAGGGTGGCTCAAGTACGGACCCTCCAGATCCTGAAACGGTGTTCGACGTCGATAAATCTGAAGAATTATACCACGCGGCAAAAATAGGGGATGAGAACACTGTGAAGCGGCTCTTGGAGTATAGAAATGTCGATGTAAACATTGTGGTTGATAATAAGACGCCACTCTTAGTCGCGACCCTGGGGGACCATGACGGCGTTGCAAAAATGCTGCTGTCGAGGAAGGATGTCGATTGCTACAAAGTAAAATTGAATGGTGATGCGCCGCTTCACATTGCAGCAGAAAAGGGTTATACCAGCATTTTGCAAATGCTGCTAATGAGAATTCCTCAGGAGAAAGGCTCCAAACTTAACACGAAGGGTGAAAGTGGTTGGACAGTACTCTCAAACGCATGCTACTACGGTAAGGAAGATGCAGTAAGAATTTTGCTTGAAAGAGCAGATATTGACGTCGAGGCGAGGACCAGAGCCGAAGGCCAGACGCCATTCTCATTGGCGGCCGAGGGCGGCAATGGTAGCATTGTGAGACTGCTGTGGGAGAGAAAGGACGTGGATGTCGACTCGAAAGATAACAACGGCCGAACACCACTTTCGTGGGCGGCCGGGAAAGGCAAGGAGAGCACCGTGAGACTGCTGTTGGAGAGAAAGGACGTGGATGTCGACTTGAAAGATAACAACGGCCGAACACCACTTTCGTGGGCGGCCAGGAATGGCAAGGAGAGCACCGTGAGACTGCTGTTGGAGAGAAAGGACGTGGATGTCGACTCGAAAGATAACAACGGCCGAACACCACTTTCGTGGGCGGCCGAGGAAGACAAGGAGAGCACCGTGAGACTGCTGTTGGAGAGAAAGGACGTGGATGTCGACTCGAAAGATAACAACGGCCGAACACCACTTTCGTGGGCGGCCGGGGAAGGCCTGGAGAGCACCGTGAGACTGCTGTTGGAGAGAAAGGACGTGGATGTCAACTCGAAAGATAACAACGGCCGAATACCACTTTCGTGGGCGGCCGGGAACGGCAAAGAGAGCACCGTGAGACTGCTGTTGGAGAGAAAGGACGTGGATGTCAACTCGAAAGATAACGACAGTCATACACCGCTTTGGTGGGCAACAAATTCGAGCTACAACCGTACAAATGTAATTCAGCTTCTCAAGGACCACAGCGGTATAGAATAACAAATTTTGGTCCCATTAGTCTGTAGTCGAGGGTTTTCATTTGTTGTTGCATTAAGGTTTAACTGCCGTGTATCATAATCTTCCGAGCCTCTTGTCTCTCATTAATTGGCAAGATTTCGTATGTCTGATATGGCTGTGGTTGATACTGTTTTGGGATATACTTCTAGTTTCATAGGCATTCAGGGAGGTACCGGTAGTGACAGATCAGTTGGGAAACATGTTTTTTTTTCCTTATAGACATCGATGAGGACCGGCCGCTTCATTCATTCATTGCCTCATATTCCGGGTTTGTCGGTACGATTTGGAGACGAAGAGGATGATGGCGACTTGTTGGGAGGGGATGGGATGGAGATTAGATTGATTGATATGGACGAGATGGTTGATCAGATAGGAATAGGCTAGCAGGCTATTAAGAGGTCGAAGGATTTCTATTCTTCCAGATCTTGATTGGGTGGGAAGTGCGTAACTGCGGCAATCGGTAGGCATTGATAGAGCGGGAAAAGATGAACTAACTCTGCAGCTCTATAGAGGAGGAAAGCCAGGCATAAGATTGTTGACATAGTGGAGGACTTTTGCCCTAGATCACGTGTTGCTTACTATATCTACGTTTCTCCTTTTCTCTAGATCTTGAGATTGTCTAATATATATACACATGGTTTGTCGGCTCGAAGCACTCTCATTGGTTGATGGTGGTACGTACCATCTTACTGTGGCAAATTACAGAATGCTCATTGGTTGGCAGATGGTCTTTTTCGGTCATGATTAGTGAACTGTGGCGCTTTGCTTGAGTGTGGCTCTCACAACAGCTATTGGTCAGCAATCCGAGCTGGCTAGACGCAATCTGGGTGGGCTGGCTCTCAACTTGCTGGAAACGATCTAGAC
>Ga0307512_10002293_pt1 | contig 24745 bp, 19 predicted proteins | sample 14_EM_MG_FD_200267 | JGI IMG/M metagenome (GOLD analysis project Ga0307512, IMG submission 200267) | Populus trichocarpa ectomycorrhiza microbial communities from riparian zone in the Pacific Northwest, United States - 14_EM | ecosystem: Host-associated > Plants > Roots > Unclassified | place... | reverse complement strand
GGACCGCGCCACGCGGCCGGCGGACCGTCGCACGCCTTCCGTTTCGCGGTGGCCAGCAACACGAGCGACACCGCCCGGCACCGCCGGCCACAGTCGCTCGCCGACGTCGTCCGGCCGCGCATCGCGCCGCCCGTGCCACGCCGCAAAGGCGAGCGTGGCCGGCACGCCGCCCCGTCGCACGACCTCGCGATCACGGTTCGCCCGCTGCCGGCCGTACGCGATGTGGTTGTCGAGGGTCTGCCCGCCGCGAAGCGGATGGCCGGCGCCGTGCGCGAGTGGGCGCTCTACACCGGCGACCGGCCGCCCGCGACCGGCTCGCACCGCGCGCCCGGCACCCTGCCCATCGAGTCCTGGCTGCTGGTCGGCAAGACCCGGCAACAGGCCCTGCTCGCATCGCTGGTTGCGGTCGGCCTGCTGCTGATCCTCCCGATCCAGCAGCGCGAGAGCGGGGTCAGCCCGGTCAGCACCGCCGAGCGGGCCGCCGCCGCGATCGCCGGCAAGGGCGTCAAGGCCACAGCCCCCACCGGCGGGCCAAAGCACAGCGCTCCGGGGGCCAACCCGCAGACACCGGCGAAGCCGTCGACGCCGGCCGCCAAGCCGTCGGCCTCGGCGAGCACGCCGACCGACACCGTCCCGGTCGGCGCCGGTCCGGGCAACTCGCTGCGCACCACCGGCACCAATGCCGTCGCGTTGACCTTCGACGACGGGCCCGACCCGGTGCAGACGCCCAAGATCCTCGCGGTCCTCGCCGAGCACGACGTGAAGGCGACCTTCTGCCTGGTCGGCGAGCAGGTGCAGAAGCATCCCGAGATCGTCCAGATGATCGTCGCGGCCGGGCACACGCTGTGCAACCACACCTGGAACCACAGCCTCGTGATCGGCAAGGAGAAGCCCGAGGAGATCCAGGCCGACCTGCGGCGTACGAACGACGCGATCCAAGCCGCGGTGCCCGGCACGCCGATCCCGTTCTTCCGGGCGCCGGGCGGCAACTTCACCGACCGGCTCGTCAAGGTGGCCCGCGACGACGGGATGACCTCGCTCTACTGGCAGGTCGACCCGCGCGACTGGGACCATCCGGCGGAGGAGAACGACGCGAAGCACGTCACCAAGGTCGTCAACAGCGTGAAGAAGTTCGTTCAGCCGGGCTCGATCGTGCTGTCCCACGACTTCAACCAGCCCGACACGATCAAGGCGTACGAGCAGTTGCTGCCCTGGCTCACCAAGCACTTCGAGCTGGGCCTGCCGCCGGAGGAAGTGCCGAGCGTTACGCCTTCTTCGCCGCCGACTTCGCCGCCCGCCTCGCTCGAGGCACCGCCGGCTGCGGTGGCGCCGACGGCGGAGCCTGGCACGTAGGGCACCAGTAGAGGTTGCGCCCCGCCAGCGGACCCCGCGCGATCGAGGTGCCGCAGACCAGGCAGGGCTGCCCGGGCCGGCGATAGACATAGACTTCGCCGCCGTGCCGGTCCACCCGCGGCGCCCGCCGCATCGCCTCGGGCGTATGCGCCGCGTGCACGGTGTCGATCCGGCCGTTGGCGACCCCCTCCTTCATCAACGCGCGCAGGTCGTCCCAGAGCTGCTGCCACTGCGCGACGCCGATCGCGGTGCCCGGCGTGGTTGGCGCGAGCCCGGCCCGGAACAGCGCCTCGTTCGCGTAGATCAACCCGCACCCGGCCACCACGCTCTGATCAAGCAGCAGCGCGAAGACCGGCTTGGCACTGCGAGCGAGCTTCGCGTACGCCGAACGGGAATCCGCGTCGTCACGCAACGGATCCTGGCCCAGCCGCGCCCGCAACGCCGCCACCTCGGCCGGCTCGAGCACCTCGCAGGCGGTCGGCCCGCGCAACTCCAGCCAGTGCCGATCGCCGGCCATCCGCATCCGCACCTGCCCGACGGGCGCGGGCACCGGCGGCTCCCCATCGGTGAACTTTCCATAGAGCCCGAGGTGGATGTGCAGGGTGAGCTCACCCGCGAAGTGATGCAGCAGATGCTTGCCGTAGGCCTCGGTGTCGACCAGGGTCCGCCCGGACAGCAGCGCGGCCCCGGCGGCGAACCGCCCCTGCGGGCTCCGCACGTCGACGACCTGCCCGGCAAAAAGCTCCCGATGCCGAGCGGCAAGCCGGTGAATGGTATGTCCCTCTGGCACGGGCCCAAGGCTACTTAGACGCCCGGATTCGCGCCATCTGTGCAGGTCAGACGCTTGTATGAGATCCCCTGGTCAGACATGGCCATGCATGACGCAGGTGGGGCCGGGGTGGGCTGGTGATGGGACGCTCCTTACGGTTGCCAAGTGATCCCGTCCGCCACTACTTGTCTCTTGCGCGGCCGCCGCAGGGCAGCCGGAGCGGCACCTCAGGCCATCGGCCACGCCGCTCCGCGGCTCGCAGGGTCAGGCACCACACATCTCACCGGCCGGCTCGGCGCGCTGGAGGAGCTTCGCCAGGTGGCCTGTAGCGCGGCCTCCTACAAGAGCTACGCGCAGCGCCAGCTCGCTCAGCGTGAAGGGCAACGTTCAGCATCGCGCAGAACCGAGCCACGCGGAGCGGGTAGCCGCCTACGACAGCGAGGAGCGCAAGCAGGTCGGGCAGGCTGTTGCCAAGGAATGCGGCGGCGCGTTGCAGGCAGCGGCAGCCTTCCCCATCACGCAGTGGGTCTATTGCTCGGGCGATGTTACGGCGCAACCCATTCCTGCTTAACCCTCAATCCCCACTCTGGGAGCGATGACTCTTCGCCTGCCGCGCCTTAGGCCAAAGTGTTGGTGCCGTCGCCCTGCTGGGAGGCGGCCTCCCTGTCCTGAACGGCCTCGGGCGTGGGCGCAGGCGGCAGTTGCTGGGACCGCTGCGCGAACCACTCAGCCGGTCGGAACTGGTAGAGCTAGACCTCTACCCCAGGATGCCGTTACCGCGCTTTAGTTCTCATGTATATGCGGGTTAATTGCTCTTCGTCCCAGCAATGGCAAACGAAGCTCAACTGGCCGAAACTATAGACCGCTGAGCTTGCGCACTTCCAGACCCGTCACCCGTACGTGGCACAGCGAACGTCTGCCAGAAGTCTCGGTTCCTCCATAGCCTGGCTCAATCATCCACAGAGGACTGCCCTCAAGGACCTTTGGGGCTCATCACGGACACGACCTCCGCATGAGCGCGCGCCCACGTCCTTGGGGCTCCTCCGCCCCCGACCGCCCCGAGCCAGCGCTTAGCAAGCACCAGCGAGACGCAGCGGAGGACGAGGAGGAGTTGGCGGCCAGCATCCGTCACGCAGCAGAAATGGGCAGGCTCGGGCGCACCGGATGGAGCGAGATGGACCCCGGCAACAACCAGGCCGCAGCCCGCGAACGCGAACTACGGCGCGGCGGCGCTGACCCCGAACCCCCGGTATACGGACTCGGATAGCTGGCCAAGACAGACATCGCGGGGCCGTCACGCGCTGCTGGCGGTCCCGCTGCGCCCGCTACGAACCACCGAGCTGGCGGTTGATCACAGCGGCGGCCACCAACCGACCCGCTAAGAGTTCCGGTGTGGGCCAAGAGCCGACCGCACGACGCGCATGCCCGGTGGGAACGATCGAGCCCATGTCTCGGTGTCGAATCTCAACCAGGTAATTCGCGCCTTGATCGGTTTCCCAACTCGGCGCGTACCGGGCTCGGAGCAGCGGCCACCTGTCGGGCGGCACGAGCGGGTTCGGCGCTGGCCCTACGGGCGCGGTCCTGGCAGCCCGAACGCGTCTGGCTACGCCTGAGGCGATGGGCCGGGTGGGTCCAGCGACAGAGGTAAGGGTTTGTCTCCCTTAACTAGATGCCGGAATGGCCGCTGGCCAGGACAGGGATGGTACGTCCCTCTGGCACGAGCGCAACCGTAGCGACTAGTTCGGCCACACGTCGACGTCGACGTCGACGCCGTACCGGTGTCCGCGATTTCCTAGCCCGCATGCCCAGCCACGCCGTCCTTCCGAGAGTCTCGGAGTTGGACGGCGTGGCTGTTGTCGTGCCAGAAGCGGGTCAGCCGCCCAGGGCTGAGTACAGGTCGTTCGGGGCTTCCACGATCTCGGCGGCCGCCGGGCGGTCGGCCGTTACCGGGGTGCCGTAGTCGGTGTAGAGCACGTCCAGCGGATACGCCTGCTGGCCGGTGGCCGCGGGCAGTTGGATGGTCAGCTCGGAGAGCCGGCCCTGGTCGTCGAGGCCCACCGTGAACGGCACGTTCTTGGCCGCCGCTCCCCAGGTGGTCACGGTTGACTTGTCGACGCCGGTGATGCCGGCCACCTTGGTCAGGTCGAGCGTGCCCGCGTAGCTGCGCGAATCGACCTGGTGCACGTCGGTCGTCGAGGTCAGCACCTGTTGCGTGTTGATCGGGTCGATCTGGCCCGGGCGCAGGCCCACGTTCGCGCCCTCGGGCAGCCGGGACACGTCGACGTGGGTCCAGGTGTTCGCCTTCGTCACGCCCGGCACCTGTACGTACAGGTCCTGGGCCACGAGCAGGGTCTTGACCTGGATGTCCGTGTTCGAGCCGGTGATGTTCAGCGTGCCGGTGCCCTTCGAGTTCGGGGCGTCGATCAGGGCGGTCAGCTTCACGCCCGGGCCGGCCGTCATGGTGAGCTTGAAGCTCTGGGTGCCCAGGGCGGCGGTGGCCGAGGCCAGCGCCGCAGCAGCCGCGGGGTCGGCGGCGCTCGAGCTGGCGGGGGTGCTGGGGGAATCCGTGACCGGGGCGCTCGCGCTGGGCGTCGCATCGCCTTGCGCGTTGCAGCCGGCCACCCCGAGGGCGACCGTGGCCATCATCCCCAGGCCCAGTCCGGCGAGCCGTGGTGTCCGCATGTCGGTCCTTCCTCTGTGCCGATCGTCGGGCGACGACGGTCCGGGCAAACATTTCCCGATCTGGCCGCGGCGCAAACGGACACCAGCGGACATCAGCCGTTGATGACGTTGCGTAGCTCGCTTGGCAACTCACTGGTCTCGGACGGCAGCGGCCGGATGACGTCGACGGCCACGCCGAAGTCGGAGAACTTGGTGGTCACGTTGCCCGCGCCGGAGACGACCGCGCTCAGGTCGGTGGTCAGCTCGACGAGCCGGCCCTGCTCGTCGGTCCGCGCCGTGAACGGCACCGCCGAGGCCTTGGCGCCGAGCGCCCGCACCATCTCCGGGCTGTACTTGGGCGACTTGGTCAGATCGACGGTGCCGGTGAAACCGCGCGGGCCCGTCCGCCGGACGTCGGTCATCGCCCGGACCATGGCCTGGGTGCCGGCCGGATCGTCGCCCTGCAGAACGTTGAAGCTGCTCGCCGCGGGCAGCTCCGACGCCTCGATGTGCAGCCACTGGTCGTTGGCGTTCAACAACCGCCCCAGCGGCCCCTTGAGCTTCAGCCACACGTCGTCGCCGATCTTGCGGACCTCGGCCTTGGTCCCGTCGGAGACCGCGCCCATGTCCATGGTCATCCGCGCGGTCTGCGCCTGCGGGTCGACCACGCCGGTCATCGACAACAGGCCGGTCATGGAGACGTCGAGCCGGGCCGTGTCGTCGGCGAGCTTGGCGGCCGCCGCGGCCAGCTCGGTCGCCGCGGCGGTCGGGGCCGCCGACGTGGTGGCACTGCTCGCCGCCGGGGCCGATTGGTCCTCGGTCGGCTCGCAGCCGGTCAGGCCGATCGCGACCACCAGGGCGAGGCCGGCGAGCGCCAACCGTCGGTGTGCCATGGCATCCCCTTCGTCCATACCTCGGCGGTCACCGTAGCTCAGCCGTGCGACAGAGCATGCGGGCACTAAGGTTGAGTCATGGCTGACCTGCTCGACGCCGACTCCGTCCGCAACGCCGTGGCCGTCCTCGACGGCTGGGAGGGCGGGCCGGATGCGATTGTGCGCACCGTGGGTCTGCGCAGCTTCCCGGCGGCGATCGCGGTCGTCGACCGGGTGGCGAAGGTGGCCGAGGAGATGGACCACCATCCCGACATCGACATCCGCTGGCGGACGCTGACCTTCCGCTGCTCTACGCATTCGGCCGGCGGCGTCACCACCCGTGACATCGCGCTGGCCAACCGCATCGACCGCATCCTCGCGGACGCTTCCTGAGGCAGTTGTCCGGGAGAAGCCGGGGCAGGATTTCCCGCAACGCCTGCGCAGACGGCATGATGACCCGGCAGGTAGCGGCACGCGTACGCATAGGGAGTCCCCGTGAGATTCGAGGTCAGCAAGGTCCTCGACGCCATCGAGGCCCGGCTCACCACCGACCCGGCGCTGGCCCGGGCAGTCGTCGATCTGGCCGAGGTCGTTCGCTATGCCGACCTCGACGGCGGCCGGCCGGCCAGCATGTTGCGGCTCGGCCTGGTGATCGACGCCTACGGTCGGCACGTGGCGGAGGAGAACGTCCCGGTCTACGCGGTGGTGCCGCGCGGCCTGCTCTCCGACGCCGACCTGACCTCCAACGAGCGGATGGTGGTCCGGCGCTGGGCCGACGACGGCATCGTCGAGGTCGTCCCGCAGCTGGACGACCGGGTCATCGAGGTGGCCGAGCTGCTCGGGTTGCCGGTGCTGACCCGGGTGCGCGCCGAGCAGTTCCGCGACCGGCGGCCCTGGGTCGACGAGCCCGGCCGGCTGCTCGCCGCCGTGCCCGGCGCCGGCGGCCCGGTGCTGGTGGCCCGGGTCGGGCGCGGCGAGGTGCCGGCCGTGCGCGATCCGTCGCCGATGGGCGCCAAGCTGCTCGCCCGGGTGTGGCGCTGCTCCGAGTTGAATTGCAGCAGCTACGGCGCCGGCGGCGACGCCGACAGCCCGTTCGCCGACATGCGTACGTTCACCAGCCCGGTCGCGCAGCCGCCGCCGACGCTGCGGGCCGGCGCGCCCACCTGCCCACGGCACGGCACCCGGCTCACCGACGCCGGAGCGCGCCCCGCGGTCGAGGTGCTGTCGGTCCGCATCGACGGCGTGATCCGGCAGCGTTTCGTGGTCTCGGCCGGCAAGCCGGTCGTGGTCGGCCGGGCCCCGGAGGGCGGCGCGGGCATCATGCTCGGCCAGTGGCTGAGCGAGGACGCCCGGAAGTGGATCAGTCGCGGCCACGTCCGGCTGGCGCTGGAAGGCGCCGACCTGACCGCCACGGATGTGAGCACGAACGGCACCGGCGTCCGCCCGGGCGGCTCGACGGACGACGACGAGCGCGTCACCCTGGCCCGGGACGAAACCCGGGTGCTCGGCCCCGAGGACGTGGTGGAGCTGTACGCGAACGTGAACGTGGGCCGCTCGCGGATGTGGGCCACCGGCGGTGTCAGCCAGCCCGCCTCGGTAATGGCCGAGGCCCCGACGATGGCGATCCGCAAGTTCGAGCGCTGAGCCCACCCGCGGCACTGAGCGGGGGCGGCGGCGCGGACAGCGCGGCCGTCCCCGAGCGGATCAGGCGCGGGCCTCGTCGAGGACCGCCTTGAGCTGGGCCACCGCGTGGTCCAGGTCGTGCTCGTCGACCACCAGCGGCGGGGCCAGCCGAATGGTCGAGCCGTGCGTGTCCTTGGCCAGCACGCCGCGGGCGGCCAGCCGCTCGCAGACCTGGCGGCCGGTCAGCAGCGCCGGGTCGATGTCGACGCCGGCCCACAGGCCACGGCCGCGGACGGCCACGACACCCTGGCCGACCAGCTTGTTCAGGCTTGCGTGCAGGTGCTCGCCGAGCCGGGCCGAGCGCTCCTGGAACTCGCCGGTCCGCAGCAGCTTGACCACCTCGATGCCGACCGCGCAGGCCAGCGGGTTGCCGCCGAAGGTCGAACCGTGCTCGCCCGGCCGCAGCACGCCCAGCACGTCGGCGTTCGCGGCGACCGCCGAGACGGGCACGATGCCGCCGCCGAGCGCCTTGCCGAGCACGTACATGTCCGGTACCACGCCCTCGTGTTCGATCGCGAAGGTGCGGCCGGTCCGCCCGAGGCCGGACTGGATCTCGTCGGCGATGAACAGCACGTTCCGCTCGTCACACACCGACCGGACGCCGGCCAGGTAACCCGCGGGCGGCACGAGCACGCCGGCCTCGCCCTGGATCGGCTCGAGCAGCACGGCCACGGTGTTCGGGCCGACCGCCGCCGACAACGCGGCCAGGTCGCCGTACGGAACAATCTTGAAGCCCGGGGTGTACGGGCCGAAGTCGTTACGCGCGTCCGGGTCGGTGGAGAAGCTGATGATCGTCGTCGTACGCCCATGGAAGTTGTCCGCCGCGACCACGATCTCGGCCTGGCCGTCCGGCACTGCCTTGACCCGGTAGCCCCAGGCCCGGGCCACCTTGATCGCGGTCTCGACCGCCTCGGCGCCGGTGTTCATCGGCAGCACCAGGTCCTTGCCGCACAGCTCGGCGAGCGAGTGGCAGAACTCGGCGAACTGGTCGTGCACGAAGGCGCGGCTGGTCAGCGTCACCCGGTCGAGCTGGGCGTGCGCGGCGGCGATCAGGCCGGGGTGCCGGTGGCCGAAGTTCAGGGCCGAATAACCGGCCAGGAAGTCCAGGTAGCGGCGGCCGTCGACGTCGGTCACCCAGGCGCCGTCGGCCTCCGCGACCACCACCGGCAGCGGGTGGTAGTTGTGGGCCGTCCAGCGCTCGGCCTCGGCCAGCGCGGCCGGCGTACGCATGTCCACGGTCGTCATGCCATCCTCACCTTCGTCATGCTCGCCTGGCCCTCGCTGCGCTCGGTGCAGTTGATCATGACCTGACCTCCAAGGTGCAGCACTTCGGGCCGCCGCCGGCTTTACGCAGCTCGGACAGGTCGACCCCGATGGTTTCGTAGCCGCGTTCGCGCAGCGCTGCGGCCAGGCCGGTGGCCTGCGCGGGCAGCACAACCGTGTGCCCGTCGCTGACCGCGTTCAGCCCGAGGACGGCCGCATCCTGCGGGGTCGCGAGCACGGCGTTCGGGAAAAGCTGCTTGAGTACGGCCTGCGAGCCGGGCGAGAACGCGGACGGCAGGTAGGCGATGTTGTCGGCGTCGAGCACGCAGAGGGCCGTGTCCAGGTGGTAGTAGGCCGGGTCGACCAGCTGCAGCGTGATCACCGGGCGGCCGAACACCTCCTGGGTCTGCGCGTGCGCGGCGTGCGCGGTGCGGAAGCCGGTGCCCGCGAGCAGGATGTCGCCGGCGAGCAGGATGTCACCTTCGCCCTCGTTGGTGTGCTTCGAGTCGTACACATCGAAGCCGTTGGTCTCGAACCACCCCTTGTAGGCGGGGCCCTCGTCGGCGCGCTCGGCGTCGCGGAACTGCACGGCGAGCACCTTGCCGTCGACCACGGTCGCGCCGTTCGCGGCGAACACCATGTCGGGCAGGCCGGGCAGCGGGTCGATCAGATCGACGGTGTGCCCGAGGTCGAGGAACGTGCGCCGGAGCTTCTCCCACTGACTCACTGCGAGAGCGGTGTCATACGGCGCCGTCGGGTCCATCCACGGATTGATCCGGTATGTGACGGCGAAATACGTCGGCCGGCACATCAGATAGCGGCGGGTCGTCATGCCGCAACGCTATGCGCGAAGTCCCTGCGTACGCCTACGATCAACCATGCGTCCGGCGGCGGATCGTTGCGTCCTCGCCATGCCGGGCGAAGATTCGTTGCGCATGCTTGGAGTCGTGGCGACCACCCACGAACCGAGACCATGAATTCCGGTCTTGAGGTTTGCTTCGGGGGCGGCGCTGAACGCCGCCCCCGGGCGAGGATTTGCCGATCAGAAGCGGTTCACCGTGTTCGCGTCGAGCCACTCGCGCAGGTTGTGCACCGGCTGGATGTCGGTGCCGGCCCAGTCGAGCGAGCCGGTCAGCGCGAGCACGCCGACCACGATCGCGCCGAGCGCGAGGATCATGCCGAGCACCGCGTCCGTCTTGCCCGCGACGTGCCGGCGGCCGGTCGCGTGGATGCCGGCGAGCGACAGCACCAGCGCGAGCCCGGCGACGCCGATGCCATAGCCGACCAGCGGGCCGGAGAGCACCAGCAGCGCGGACACGACACCGAGGATCAGGCCGAAGGTGGCGAGCGCGCTGGAGCGCGGTTTCGGCCCCGCCGCGACGGGTGCCTCGACGACCTGGGCTCGCCCGCTCTTGACCGGGGCCAGGTCGGCGGTGGTGTCCTCGTTCGTGGACTTGCGGTCGTCCCCCTTCGGGGCGGTCCATCGTGTGGTGCGGGTCGGGGTCGGTTCGGCCACGGCGGACTCCCGCGCACGCACCGGCGGCAGGGTGCCGGTCCGTTCGGTCAGGGGGCCGGCCTTGTTTGAGGCGACGGTCGGGCTTTCGTCCGCCGTCGTCGTGTCGGACTGGCGGGAGAACGTCGGGATTCTCACGTCAGCACCTCCTAGTGATGGGGAATGTCGTCCCCATACCCAGAAGGCCCACGGCCCACACAAAAGGCGTGCGGGATGACCTCCCGCACGCCTTTATGCGCAGCTCAGACCAGCGACGGCGCCGCGCCCACGTCGGTGGCCTTGCGGATCACGTGATCGATCAGGCCGTAGTTCTTGGCCTCCTCGGCGGTGAACCAGCGGTCCCGGTCGGCGTCGCGCTCGATCTCCTCCGGGGTGTGCCCCGAGTGGAAGCCGATCCGCTCGTTCATGACCTTCTTGATGTGCAGCATGCTCTCGGCCTGGATGGCGATGTCGGCCGCCGTGCCGCCGATGCCGCCGGAGAGCTGGTGCATCATCACCCGGGCGTGCGGCAGGGCATACCGCTTGCCGGGCGCCCCGGCGCAGAGCAGGAACTGCCCCATCGAGGCCGCCATGCCCATGGCGATCGTCGCCACATCGTTCTTGATGTACTGCATCGTGTCGTACACGGCCATGCCGGCGCTGATCGAACCGCCCGGCGAGTTGATGTACAGCGCGATGTCCCGCTCACTGTCGGCCGAGGCCAGCAGCAGCAACTGCGCGCAGATCCGGTTGGTCACCTCGTCGTTGACCTCGCTGCCGAGGAAGATGATGCGCTCCCGGAGCAACCGCTCGAAGACCTGGTCGTCAAAGGATGCGCCGCCGCCCCGCATCACGAACTCGTCAACACTCATGGGACCACCCTTTCACCTGGCGTTCGTACTGACCCAGCCTCCCCCGAGATAATCGAATCACCCAACGATTCCCCTGTGGGCGAACTTGGGGTCAGGTGCGGGCGCGGGCGCGGCGGGCTGACCAGTCCGTGCTCAGCGGTTGGGGGGCCGGGCGGTTCTCCTCGATCCAGGTGTCGATGCGGGCCCACCAGTCGTAGAGCCAGGTGACCCGCTCGTCCTCGCCGGCTGGGATTTCCTCTGGGTCGACGCTCCAGAAGCGCATCACCAGGCGTTTGTCCATCGGCAGCTCGCGCCAGACGTCGGCCACCGTCATCATTCGGTCCAGGCCCGTGTGGGCCACGAAGATCACTCCGGCGTCGGGGGCGGCGTCCATGGCCGCCAGCAGCCCGCCCGGCTTCGGCGGGAGCAGGTTCTGCAGGTTCTCCGCTCGTACGGCGAGGTCTTTGAGACCGCGGTCCTTGAGCCAGGCAATCGCCCGCACCCGGCGGCGCGGGGTGAAGTTTCCGCCCTCTGGAAAGATCACGAAGGCGTCGTTGTCGTCCAGCCCGGCCGCCAACTCGCCGACCGTGCCGGTCAGGTCGCCGGTGCGGCCCGGCGAGATGAACCTGTTCGGCAGGCGGTTGAGCAGGATGTCGACCGCCGGGTCCCACTGCAGGGTCGCCTTCAGCACGATCCGCGGCTCCCGGTCGAACCAGTTGACCAGCGCGTGGATCAGGATGAACGAGTCGCCGGGGCCGGCGTGCCGGCTGACCACGATCTCCGGCCGGCCCGGCACCGCGGTGTCGGGGTCGGTGCCGACCACGTCCACGGCCAGGTGCAGCGACCAGCGGGCGATCCAGAACAGTACGTCCAGGAACTTGCCGGTCAGCACGTAGTGCGCGCGCTGGAACGCCGGCGTGCGGATGTTCCGGCCGAAGCCGGAGGCCACCCAGAGCGCCGCGAGCGAGATCAGGGCGGCCGCGTCCCAGACCACGTAGACGATCGCCAGCCAGATCAGCCGCGGCACCCGCAGGTGGCCGGGGAGCAGCGGGGACAGCGCCACGCCGATGATCAGCCAGGCCGGCAGGGTGCTGAGCAAGACGAGGGCGAGGACGACCACCGAGGGCGCGAACACGAACCGGCGAACCCAGGCGGGCGGAATCGGCATCAGCGGCCGCCGATGGGCGGGGGCTCGACGTTGGCCGCGAGGTAGCGGCGGGACGCGGTGTAGGCGCGGCTGATCCGGCGGCCGACGGCGGCCATGTCCCGGTACGCCCAGGGCGAGTCGTCGCGGCTGTCGCCACCGCCGGTCGGCAGGACGTGCACCCGTACATCGTCGGGCAGCGAGGCAAGCTCGCGGGCGAACCGGTGCCGGCGGGCGATCTCGAACGCCACCTGCGCGACCTCCCACGGCCGGCGCGGCACGGCGAGCGGCCGTTCGATCCGGCCCACCTGGAGTACGAAGATCAGCTTCGCGCCGACCCGGACCGCCTCGCCGATCGGGATCGAGTTCACGATGCCGCCGTCGACGAAGTGCTCGCCGTCGATCTCCATCGGCGGCAGCAGCCCCGGCACCGAGGACGAGGCGAGCACGGCGTCGACCAGCGGCCCGCTGTCGAACCAGTGCTCGGCCGCCCGCTCGATGCTCGCCGCGCAGCACCGGAACGGCACCTTCAGGTCGGCGAATGTCGAGTTCTCGCCGAGCTCGCTGGCCAGCAACCGGCGCAACGGCAACGGCGAGTGCAGATGGGTACGGGCGGCGAACCGGCGCAACTGGCGGGCGAGCGAGTCGCCGTACACATCGGCCGCCTCGGGCGAGGACCAGAGCCGCACCAGCCGGTCGGTCACCGCCTCGCTGGGGTCGGCGGCGACCAGTACGCCGTTCACCGCCCCGATCGACGTGCCGATGACGACGTCGGGGCGGTATCCGGCTCGGAGCAGGGCGCGCAGCATGCCGACCTCGACGGCCCCGAGCACGCCCCCGCCGCCGAGCACGAACGCAACCGTCGGAGTGACCATGCGTTCATCGTGGCACGGTTGGCCTATCCGAGACCGGTCAGGAACGGGCGGTGCGCGGTCTGGAACTCCCAGTTGTAGTACTTGTCCCAGTTGATCGACCAGGTCATCAGGCCACGGAAGTTCGGGTTGGTCCCGCTGCGCGGCGTGTATCCACCGCAGTTGGTGCCCTTGACCAGGCAGGTCACCGCCTGCTGGACGCCGGCCGGGGCCACATAGCCGTTGCCCGCGCTGACCGACGACGGCGCGCCGAAGGCGACCTGATCCTCGCGCAGCGCGGGGAACATGTTGGCCGTGTTGCCGGCGACCGGGAAGCCCGCCATCAGCATGTCGGTCATCGCGATGTGGAAGTCCGCGCCGCCCATGCTGTGGTACTGGTTGTCCAGCCCCATGATCGAGCCCGAGTTGTAGTCCTGGACGTGCAGCACCGTCAGGTCGTTGCGCATGGCGTAGATGACCGGCAGGTACGAGCCGGCTCGCGGGTCCTGGCCGCCCCACGGGCCCGAGCCGTAGTACTGGTAGCCGAGCTGCACGAAGAACGTCTCGGGCGCCATCGTCAGCACGAACCCGGCGCCGTAGCGGGCCTTCAGGCTCTTCAGCGCCGAGATCAGGTTGACGATCACCGGGGTGGTCGGGTTCTTGAAGTCGGTATCGCCGGTGTTCAGCGACAGCGAGTGCCCCTCGAAGTCGATGTCGACGCCGTCCAGGCCGTACTTGTCGATGATCGCGCTGACCGAGCTGACGAACGTGTCCCGCGCGGCGGTCGTGGTGAGCTGCACCTGGCCGTTCGCGCCGCCGATGGAGAGCAGCACCTTCTTGCCGGCGGCCCGCTTCGCCTTGATCGCGGCGATGAAGGCGGCCTCGGTCTCGACGCCGGGGCACTCGCTGGCCGGGCAGAGGGTGAACCGGATGTCCCCGGAGGTCGCCGACGTCGGCTCGCCGAACGCGAGGTTGATGATGTCCCAGTCGGCGGGCACGTCGGCCATCTTCAGATAGCCGGAACCGTTCGCGAAGCTCGCGTGCAGATAGCCGATCAGGGCGTGCTTGGGCAGCCCGGTGGTCGGCGGCGTGGTCGTGGGTGGCGTGGTGGTCGGCGGCGTCGTGGGTGGCGTGGTCGGCGGCGTCGTGGGTGTGGTCGTGGGTGGCGTGGTCGGCGGGGTGGTGGGGGTCGTGCCGCCGCTGCAGGTGCCCTGGTCGGCCCAGACGTCCCACTGGCCGCTGTGGGTGGCCGGGCTCTCGTTCTGGGTCCACCACTTGGCGCTGTAATTGTGACTGTTCTGGGACGCGATGTTGCCGCCGGTGTAGACCTGGGTCGCGCTCCAGGCCGGGGCACAAGCGACCGCGGCAGAGGCCGCGGCCGACACGTACACGACGGAGCCGGCGACCGCGAGGGCGGCGGTCACGGCGAGGACAAGGGATCGACGCATGAGGATGGCCTTCCGCGGCGGGACATCGATGGTCCGCTAATTATTAGGACTGTTAACTGATAATGTCCAGCCCTACAAGCGGATCCGCCGCCCAGCGCGGTCGAACAAGAGCACGTCGTCGAGCCCGACGGCGGCGCCCAGCTCCTCGCCGACCTTGACCCCGGCGGGCGCCGGGATCCGCACCACCACCTCGCCGGCCGGCGGCGGATCGTGCTGCGCCTCATAGACGGGGTAGAAGCCGTATTCGGTCCGGGCCGTCGGCGCCCGCCGCGCCGGTGCGGAGATCGGCGTCGGCATCGGCGTCGGCACCGCGCCCGTGTCCACGTGGGCCAGCATTTCGTGGCCGAGATTCTCGACCCGCCGCACGGTGCCGGTGAGCCGCATCTCCGGCGACGTGGCGGGCCGCAGCGCGCGCAACGCGAGAGTCACCCGTTCGGTGTGCCTCTTCGCCAGCGCCTCGGTGCGCGGATCGCCGGCGGGCAGGGTCAACACCTGCGAGCCCAGATCGAGTACGACGTTCGCGTCGTCGGCATAGATGGCGGCCTCGAGCAGGCTGGTCCGGGGCGTGCCCAGGAACGCGGCCACGAACAGCGTCGCCGGGTCCGCGTACACCGACGAGGGCGGGCCGACCTGTTGCAGCTCGCCGTTGCGCAGCACCGCCACCTGGTCGCCCATGCTCATCGCCTCGGACTGATCGTGCGTCACGTACACGGTCGTGACGCCGAGCCGGCGGACCAGGCTGACCGTCTCGGCGCGCACCTCGGCGCGGACCACCGGGTCCACGTTCGACATCGGCTCGTCGAGCAGCAGGACCGAGGGCCGGCGGACCAGCGCCCGGGCCATCGCCACCCGCTGCTGCTGCCCGCCGGACAGATGACCGGGATAGCGGTTGAGCAGCTCGGTCACGCCGACGTGCCGGGCCGCCTCGGCGACGCGGGCGGCCACGTCGCCGGGATCCTCGGTGCCGGCCCGCAGCGCGAAGCCGATGTTCTGCGCGACCGTCAGGTGCGGATAGAGCGCGTACGTGTGGAAGACCATCGCGACGTTGCGCTCGCGGGCCGGCAGATCGGCCACCGGCACGCCGTCGAAGAGCACCACGCCGTGGGTCGGCATCTCGACGCCCGCGATCAGGCGCAGCAGCGTGGTCTTGCCGGACCCCGTGGGGCCCAGCACCACCAGCAGCTCGCCGTGCGCCACATCGAGGTCGACGTTTTCCACCGCCGGCGTGCCGGCACCGTCGAAGACCTTCGTGAGCGCCCGGACGGCGATCGCGACCATGCCCTCATCGTGGTCGTAGAAGCATTTCGATACCAGTGGCAGTTTCGTTGTTGTTTCCGGGCCGAGACGCTCGGGCGCTCAGTGCTCGTTCCACACCGTCCGGTCGAGCCAGCCGTCGCCGTTGTCGTCGTACATCCGCTTCTCGAACGTGCCGTTGTCGTCCTTGTCGTAGTCGGCGTAGTCGACGCGCCCGTCGCTGTCGGTGTCGTGGCCGACGAAGTCGGTGTGCCCGTCGTGGTCCGCGTCCACCCGGATCTCGACGCCGTCGTTCTTCGTACCGATGTAGGTGGCCTTGTCCCAGTGCCCGTCGCCGTTGGCGTCGATCCGTGGGTGGTAACCCTTCGGCGGCGCGAGGTGCTCGGGCTCGCCGCTGAACCGGCCGGACTCGCCGAGCCCGCTCTTGGGCGCGTCGCCGAGGCCCTGCGAGGTCGGCGGCAGACCGTCCAGGTCGGCACTGCCGTCGCTGTTGGGCGCCGTGCCCAGCTCGCTGTGGTCGGGCGCGGCCCACTGCTCGTGTCCCGCGCTGCCGCCGCTCCCCCACGCGTCGGGCGCGTCGCCGAGACCTTGCCCGCCCCCGTGGGCAGCGTCGGCGGCATGCTGCGCCGCGATGCCGGCGGCGCTGCCGAACTCCGACCACGGTCCGAGCACGGCGTCGCCGGTCGAGCTGTCCGACAGCGTGTGGCCGATCTCGGCGAACGACGAGAACAACCCGAAGGTGCTCGACTTGTTGGTGCGCGTCTCCACCGCGGCCAAGCCGCCGCCGGAGTCGGCCGAGACCTGGCTGCGCAGGAGCTCCACCTCGCCCGCGTCCAACTTGTAACCGGACAGGGTCGCGTCGGGGTCGGCCGCCAGCGCGGACGCGAACGACGGCTCATTGAGCAGGCGTTCTAGCACTGCGTCGAAGTCGCTCATACGGACAGGCTAGAAGGCCGCGTCGAGCCCGGCTATCGGACCGTCAGTCGAGTTCCGGCATCGCCACCGGTTGGGGGCGCGGGCGGCAGCTGCCGCACTGCACGGCATCCTCCACCACGAGCGCCTCCGCCCGCCCGCGCGCCTGCGAGCGGATGACCTGCAACAAGTACGGCCCGAAGCGCGCGTGATCCTCGCAGACCCCGCGCCCACAGAAGCGGCATGACGCCCGCGCCGCCTTGGCGCAGAACCAGCAGAGCACGTTTCTCCTTGAAAAATCAGGTAATGATCGGCGACTGCGAGTCCGACGGCGGAGAGCTCGACGTCGGTGGGTTCGACGACGGCGACGTCGGCGGGTTCGTCGACGGCGAGGTCGGTCGGGTTGTCGGCGGAGTCGTCGTCGGCGTGGTGGGTGGTTTGGTCGTGGTGGTCGGCGGCCGCGTCGTGGTGGTCGGCGGCTTCGTGGTGGTCGTGGCCGGCGGGTTCGGCTGGGTCGTGGTCTGACCCGGCTGAGGGATCGTAGTCGGTACGGTCGCCGGCGTGGGCGAGACACTCTCGGGCACCGACGGGGTCGGCAGGTCCGAGGGCTCGTCGCTCGGCGCCTCGCTCGGCCCGGCCGCCGGCGGCTCCACCACGACGCCGTCGCCGCAGGTCAGATCGGCGCTGGTCGGGGCGGCAATGGAGCCGGCAACGGTGACCGTGCCGGTCGACACGGTGACCGCGCCCGGGTCGACCGCGTACCAGGCCTTGCCGGAGTTCCGGACGTCGCCGGCCGGGCGCAGCAGGGTCAGCGACAGCGGCCGGAACGCCCCGCTGGTGCTGGTGGTGTCGGCCAGCAGCCGGCCGGTGTCGATGGCGAGGGTGCCGTGCGGCTCGCGGTGCCGGCCCACGTCGGTCCAGAGCCGGCCGACGTTCGTCCGGGAGTCCGCGCAGAGCACGGTCGCCGAGCCGCCCGAGAAGGTGAGCCGCCCGGTGGATCCGGCGGGCACCTGGATCCAGGAGCCCTCGCCGACGTAGCGGCGGCCGCCCTGGGCGAGCGTGGTCGTGATGCCGTTGTCCTGCACGGTGACCGGGCCCCGGTTGGCGGTGAGCAGCGCCCGGTCGGTGGGCATCTCGGCCCAGGCCGGGCCGGGCGTGAAGTTGCCGACGGTGAGCAGCAGCGCGAGCAGGAGCAGCAGCAGGACGAGCCACCACATCCGGCGGACGAACCGGCGGTCCACCTCGGGATCCTCGGTGCCGTCGGGCGGGCAGGGCGGCACGGCGAGCGGCGGATAGACGCCGGCACCATGCACACCCGAGGCAGCGATCGCCCGGCCTGCCGGCAGCGGCGGCCCGGCGATGGCGTGGTGCGTCGAGCCGACCAGCGGCGGCAGGTTGGAAGCATCGGGCATCACCCAGAGCCGCACCGGCGTACGGGTCTGGGCCACCATGCCGGGGTTGCCGTCGCCGACCGGCCCGACCAGGGTGCCACGGCGCAACTCGACGCCGTCGGGCATCGCGATGACGCCCGACTCGACGACCACCGCGTGGGTCGGCCCGGGCAGGATGACCGGCGCGCCCGGCTCGAGGTCGACGGGGTGCGCCCCGACGATCAGCGCCAGCCGCGCGTCCTGGGCCAGCCCGGCCAGCGCGGGGGTGTCGGCGAACAGGGCCTCGGCCTCGGTGCGGTCCTTCGGCGGCGGGCCGGGCAACGGGCCGACCACGGTGGCCACCGTGGCGGTCGGCACGGCCAGCAGCGTGGTGCCCGCGGTGTGCCAGTTCAGCTGGGTGGAGCGGCCGGTCAGTGCGTTCGCCAGGCCGACGACGCCACCGGGGCCGACGTGGTGCCGGATCGTCCCGCCCGGGTCCCCGCTGCGGCGGGCCTGCATGGCGCCGTCGACGACGACGTACACCGCCTGCTGGGCACCGCCCGCGACGACCAGCTGCCGGCCGCTCGGCGGGCGCAGCCAGTGCGCCCGGGCGGCGAGGCTGTTGAGCGCCGGCTCCGGCAGGCCGCCCAGATCCGAGGCGCGCAGCGCGGCCAGCCGGCGCGGGGTGTCGGCCTCGCGTACGCGCTCGGCAGCGCGCTCGCGCAACCGGCGCCACAATGCGCCCAGCCGGCCGGCGAGCAGATAGACGATCGGTGCGCAGAGCCCGACCACGATGAGCACGAGCAGTGCCTGGCCGCCGACGCCGCTGTGCCACAGGCCGGTGATCAGCCCCTCGACGCGGTCGGCCCAGATCCGGTACGCCAGGTTCGCCGCGACCGCGAGCCAGAGCAGCGCGAGCACCCCGTACAGGGCGACGATCTTGCCTTCGACGTCCAGCCCGGCCCACGCCGGCGGCCGGCCGCGCAGCCGGCTGGTCACCCAGGAGAGGCCGCGGGCCCGCAGGTTCGGGATCTCCAGCCAGTCCATCAGCAGGTAGTAGCCGTCCAGCGCGAGGAACGGGTTCAGGTTGAACAGCGCGTTCAGATACCAGGCGAAGGCGAGCTTGAAGGCCAGCGGGCCGAGCGCCGGGATCGCGAGGCCGGCCAGTTGCATCGAGCCGGCCAGCACCAGGCCGGTCAGCGGCCCGGCGGCGGTGACCAGCATGCGGGCCCGCCGGCCGGCCATCCAGACGTCGGTGGTGTCCACGAAGACCGACGGGATGCCGAAGTAGACCAGCAGCCCGGCGGCGGGCACCTCGCGGCCCGCGTGCTTGGTGGCCAGTGCGTGCCCGAGCTCGTGGCAGGCCAGCGCGAACACGTTGAGCAGCAACAACACGACCGCGCCGAGCAGATATGACCCGTTTGTCAGGAAGACCGCCTGGCTGCCCCGCCACCAGGTGGCCACGAAGACGCCGAGCCCGGCCACCGCGATGAGCGACAGCAGGATCGCGACGACCTTGGTGAAGAAGAACCGGCCGACGGTGCGGTAGAGGCCCGAGACGAAACCGTCGATGTCGACGACCAGCATCCGGCGCCCGCGGATGGCCGCGAGCAGCCCGCTGCCGACCCGCGCGGGCAGCGGCTTCTGCTGGATCTGCTGCAGCGGCCGGAAGGCGTCCACCGGCAACTCGTCGAGCATCCGGTTGCCGGCCAGATCGGCGACGACGCGGCGGACCTGGTCGGGGGCGAGCCGGCCGGCCAGGCGGGCGAACTCGGCGACCAGCCGGGCCACCGTGTGCGAGCCGTCCATCATCTGGGCGAGCTGCCACTCCTCCGGAGTGAGCCGCAGATAGCAGGCGCGGCCGCCGTCGTCGGGCGAGCGCAGCATCACGTACGCGGAGCCGCGGACGCTCGTCAACTCAACTTGCTCGATGCCCGCGCGCAGCACTGGCCGGGCCCGGGCAGGGTTGAGCCGCTCGACAACCGCGCCCCACAAGCCGGGGTCCGCGGGTCCGAGGGGTTCGCCCGGCGCGCGCCCCGCCAGGGCTTCCCAGACGCTGATCCGGGTCTCGACGTAGGTCACTCAGGTCGGCCTTCCACTCACCATTGGCGATTGGAGAGTAGGCGTTTGGCCCGCGCAAAGGCGAGCCTCCCGGGATGAATGAGGGACGCCATCGGGGTAAATCGGGCACAAAAGTGCGGTGGGTGATCGCGACCAACCCCCTTGGTCACGACCACCCACCGCGTTGGGAGGGCAGCGCCAGACGATGGCCCGCCGGCGCCGCGTAAGGCTTGCGGGTCAGGACGCCTCGGCGAGGGTCGCGCTGACCGTCTTCTGCGCGCCGTCCCGGGTGAAGACGATGGTCACCTTGTCGCCGACGTTGGCGCCCTGGATGATCGCGACCAGGTCGTCGGAGCTGTTGATGGCCTTGCCGTTCACCGACTTGATGACGTCGCCCTGCTGCAGGCCGGCCTTGGCCGCGGCGCTGTTCGTGGTGACCGCGCTGACCAGGGCGCCGCCGCCCTCGGCCTCGGTCACGCTGACGCCGAGCGCCGGGTGGCTGACCTTCTTGCCGGCCATCAGGTCCTCGGCGACCTGCTTGGCCTTGTTGCTCGGGATCGCGAAGCCGAGGCCGATGTTGCCCGAGTTGGAGCCGGAAGTGGCGATCGCGGAGTTGATGCCGATCACCTGGCCGTTCGTGTTGACCAGCGCGCCGCCCGAGTTGCCCGGATTGATCGGGGCGTCGGTCTGCAGCAGGCCGGACATCGTCGTCGTGGCGGCGCTCTGCTGTTGCTGCTGGCCGCCGAACGGGTTCTGCTGCTGGCCCTGCTGGTCTTCCTCGCTGCTGGACTGGATGGTGCGGTCCTTGGCGCTGATGATGCCGGCCGTCACCGAGCCCTCGAGGCCGAGCGGGCTGCCCAGCGCGAGGACCGTGTCGCCGACCTGCATCTGCGAGCTGTCGCCGAAGGTGGCCGCCTTCAGCCCGGAGACGCCGCCGGCCTTGACGACGGCGAGGTCGGTCCGCGGGTCGGTGCCGACGATGGTGGCGGTGGCCTTCTTACCGTCGGCGAAGATGACCTGCACGGTGGTGCTCTGCGCGGTCGCGACCACGTGGTTGTTGGTGAGGATGTAGCCGTCCGCGCTGAGGATCACGCCGGAGCCTTCACCGGACTCGGTGGTGATCGAGACGACGCTGTCCTGCACCGCCGCGGCGATCTGGGCCAGCGAGGAGCGGTCGACCACCCGGGTGACCGAGGAGTTGGCGCTCTGCACGGTCGGGGTGCCGCTGTTGTTGTTGAACGCCAGGGCGGTGGCGGCGCCGACCCCGCCGGCGCTGAGCGCGATCAGCACGGCGATCGCGCCGGTGACCAGGATGCGCCGGCCGCGGTTGGAGCGCGCGGGATCCCGCTGCTGCTGCTCGCCGTCGACGGGCGTGGCCCAGGCCGGCTGCGGGTCCCCGGCGGTCCAGCCGCCCGGCGGGGTGAACTGCGGGGGCTGCTGCTGGCCCGCGTACGCGTAGTGCTGCTGGCCGTAGTACTGCTGCTGGCTGTAGCCGGGCTGTGGCGGCTGCTGCGGCTGCGGCTGCTGCCACGGAGAGTGCTGCTGCGGCCAGGGAGCCGGGTGCGGGGCGGGCTGCGGGGCGGGCGGGGCGCTCGGCGGAGTGACAGCCGGCTGGAGTGCCGTCGTGTCGGACTGTCCCCGCTGCGGGCTGCTGCCTTCGTGGGAGGCGTCCGCGGGCTGGTGCGACGGATCCCCGGTGGGGGAAGCCTCGGGCCGCTGCGGGTCGGTCTCGTACTCGTTCATGGGCACTACATTGCCCCGGCGCGCTCCAGACGGCCTGTGTTACCCCTGGACGTTTTCTGTGAATGCGGCATGTTCGGCTTCAACGGAATTGTCCGGCTCGAGGGCGGGCAAAGTCACCCGGAACGTCGCGCCCGTGCCCGGCTCGCTGAGAACTTCCACCGAGCCGTCGTGGGCCGCCACGATCGCCGCCACGATCGCCAGGCCGAGGCCCGTGCCGGTGGCCTCGCGGTCGGTATGCCGGGTGCGCGCCTCGTCGGCCCGGTAGAACCGTTCGAACACGCGTTCCTTCTGCGCCGGCGACAGCCCCGGCCCGGTGTCGACGATCTCGATCACCGCGCGGTTGTCCGGCGCGCCGTACAGCCGCAGCGTCACCGAGGCCTCGGGCGGGGTGTGCACCAGCGCGTTCGTCATCAGGTTGCCGATCACCTGGCGTAGCCGGGCGTCGTCCCCGTACGCGATCAGCTTTTCCGGGGTGTCCCGCACATCCAGCTCGATCTGCCGGTCCGGGGCGATCGCCTGGGCGGCCTGCACCGCGTCCATCGCCAGCACCGGTAGCTCGACCGGGGCCAGCACCAGCGGGCGCTCCCGGTCCAGCCGGGCGAGCAGCAGCAGGTCCTCGACCAGCAGGCCCATCCGGGCGGCCTCGTCCTCGATCCGGCGGACCAGCCGGGCGACGTCCTCCGGATTCGGCACCGCGCCCTGGCGGTAGAGCTCGGCGTAGCCGCGGATCGTGGTCAGCGGCGTGCGCAGCTCGTGCGAGGCGTCCGCGACGAACTGCCGCATCTTGCCCTCGGAGCTGACCGCGCGGGCCTCGGAGAGCCGGGCCGCGTTGGCCGCGTCGCGGGCCACCGACTCGGCCGCCCGGGCCGCGTTCTCCGACTGGGCCCGGGCCGTGAACGCCGTCTCGATCTGGGCCAGCATCGCGTTCAGCGCGCGGGACAGCCGGCCCAGCTCGCTGTGCGGCTCCTCGGCGTCGGGCTCCGGATCGGGCACCCGTCTGCTCAGGTCACCGGCGGCGATGGCGGCGGCGGTCTGCTCGATCTCCTGCAGCGGCCGCAGGCTGGTCCGGACCACCGCCGCGCCGACCGCGGCCAGCGCGATCAGCACGCCCAGCCCGACCAGCAGGTCGATCCACACCAGCTGGGAGACCGCGTACTCGATCTCGGACATGTTCCGGCCGACGAAGAGATAGTCGCCGTTGTCCATCGTCACGATCATCATCCGCCAGTGCACCCGGCCGTTGAGGGAGACCGCCGTGTACGGAAGCTCGCCCTGCCGGGCGGTGATGGCGTCGATGCCGGTGAGGAACGGCGGCAGGTCGTCGGCCTTGAGGTTGTGCTTGTTGTAGAACGGCGCGCCGACCCCGCCCGCGGTCCGCAGGGCGAACGTGTAGTCGGTCGGCACGTCCTGCTGGGCCTGCCGGGCCATCAGATCGGCGACCGTGGCGCCCTGCAAGTTGTAGGCAAGCACCGCGGTGTTGGCCTTCAGCTCGTCGTCGAGCCGGGTCACCAGATAGCTGCGCAGCGCGAAGGTGCTCGCGACGCTGATCAGGGTCAGCGCCGCGAACACGAGAGCCAGCACCGAGGCGAGCAGCTTCACGCGCAACGGTGTGCCGCGCAGCTTGGCCGCGGCGGCGGCAGCGGTCAGGCCCTGCAGTTTGGTAGCCGTGGACACCCTCGGCTCAGACTGCTGGCTTGCGGAGCACGTAGCCGACGCCGCGCAGGGTGTGGATCAGCCGGGGCTGGACGTTGTCCACCTTGCGCCGCAGGTACGAAATGTACGACTCGACGATGTTGTCGTCGCCGCGGAAGTCGTACTTCCACACGTGGTCGAGGATCTGCGCCTTGGAGAGCACCCGGTTGGCGTTCAGCATCAGATAGCGCAGCAGCTTGAACTCGGTCGGCGAGAGCTGGACCCGCTGGCCGGCCCGGTAGACCTCGTGCGTCTCCTCGTCCAGCTCCAGGTCGGCGAAGACCAGCCGGGACGGCTCCTCGTCGCCGGCCGTGGTGCGGCGCAGCACGGCCCGGATCCGGGCGGTGAGCTCCTCCAGGCTGAACGGCTTGGTCACGTAGTCGTCGCCGCCGAGGGTCAGGCCACGGATCTTGTCATCGGTGCCGTCCCGGGCGGTCAGGAACACCACCGGGGTGCGGGCGCCGCCCTCGCGCATCAGCCGGATGACCTCGAAACCGTCGAGGTCGGGCAGCATGACGTCGAGCACGACGAGGTCGGGATTGGCGTTCTTGGCCGCGCTCACGGCCGCACTGCCGCTGGTCGCGGTGCTGACGTCGAACCCGGCGAAGCGGAGGCTGGCGGACAGCAGCTCGAGGATGTTCGCATCGTCTTCGACGACGAGGAGCTTGGCCTCGCTCTGCTTGGGCGGGGTCTGGGTGGTGACGGCCATGGCTCCCATAATTCTCCAAGCCGCTGCCACTTACCTGCGCACCCGCTGAAAGTTTTCTGTGAGCCTTCTCTACGCGGCCAGACCGAATGCTGAGCCCACGCCGACGCAGGACTGCGCCGCCCGGGCCAGCGAGCGCCGGTCGGTGCCCTCGGCGGGGCGCAGCGCCGGCGCCGCCACGAGGGTGACGGTGAGCGTACGCCGGGCGGCGACCCGGCACACCGAGCTCCACAACGTGTCATCGCCGACGAACGCCGCGGCCGTCGAGTCGTACCGGATGGCGATCGGCACCACCGGCGCCCGCGCGTCCACCGCCGCCTGGAACATCGCCGGCCGGAACCGGCCGCGGGCGGCGCCGCAGAAGGTCGTGCCCTCCGGGAAGACCGCGATCGAGCGCCCGGCCCGCAGGGCCGCGGCGACCTCACCGACCGTTGCCGGCAGCTGCCGTGGCCGGGTCCGGTCCAGGAAGACGGAGCCGCTCAGCCGGGCCAGCACGCCGATCACCGGCCAGCTGCGCACGTCGTGCTTGGCGACCAGCGCGACCGGCTCGACCGCCAGCAGCGCGACGATGTCCAGCCAGGAGACGTGGTTGGCGACCAGCAGGCTGCCCGGACGCGGCG
>Ga0307512_10002292_pt1 | contig 24746 bp, 26 predicted proteins | sample 14_EM_MG_FD_200267 | JGI IMG/M metagenome (GOLD analysis project Ga0307512, IMG submission 200267) | Populus trichocarpa ectomycorrhiza microbial communities from riparian zone in the Pacific Northwest, United States - 14_EM | ecosystem: Host-associated > Plants > Roots > Unclassified | place... | reverse complement strand
GAGGTTGAAGGTTGCTGCTGAAAGGCAGGCATCGGGGGTTCTCTGGTGGCAAGGGTGATGTCGATTTTTGGCGCGGAGGATTCTGGGGGATGGTGTGATGTGGCTGGAGGGTCGACGACTGGAGAAGGCCACTCCCATTCACTGGTGCTGTCAAGACGCCGAGAACTCGGTGCTTTGACCTCCGTGAACATTGGAATAGGAGTCTCGACGTCCTTGCTCCTGCGTGTTTCGGTGAGGAGAGCAGTATGTGATCGATCGAGGGCATCATATCTGTTCTAAAATGGAGATTCACGGGTGAGATCCTCTATGAAACGACCGCATGGTGGCTTCACGCACCTGGAGGTTTGCCAACTCGAACTGGACTTCCTCGAGATTGGATACTGCCTTTTGCTTTATTCGAAGAATCTCCATCTGTTGGTCGATCACGCATTGCCCTAGCGCGGTGTGTTCCGTCTGCGTGGCAACACGTGATTCAGGGATGGGGCCGAAGTGTGACGAACGTGTAAATGAATCACCTTCCACTGTTCGATCTCTGCGTGGGCACTCTCTAGTTCCACCGTCATCCTTTCGTGTGATATCTCTCTCTGCTGGAGTTTCAGAAGAGCGGCGTCGTATTTCGTCTGCAATTCCCTCGTTTCCCCTTGTGCCTTGATGAGCTCACTTTCTGCTGCGAGGTGCTGATGTTGGATGTCGGCAAACCGCTCGCGCAGTTCCGTCATCTCCTTTTGGTCTTGCCCGACTTGTTTCGTTAAATTGACGTAGTCCGCCCGTAGTTTATCGTGGTCCATCCGCAGTGTCTCGAAGGATGTTTTGAGATCTGTCCATCGCTCGTCGTTGTGACTGGGGGTGGGTGAAGAGGATGAAGATGACGACTGAGACTGAATCGGGGAACCAGGGGTTCTGCTGGCGTATGACACGAATAGACTGGAGAGCAGAGGACTTGAGCGTAAGAGAGATAGAGCGTGCGTGTGCTCCTTTTGCAAGATATGGAGGACTTCTGATTCAACCGGGGTCGCTGCAGCTTCTGTACACGTATGGCCGCCGCAGATCTGTGAAAGAGCGGAGGATTCAAGCGAGATGAACTTCTGGTCACAGTGTAAACGAGCACAGGTAGAGGATGATACGCACGCAATTATGTTCGTTGGAGACGATACGAGGTGTAAAGTGCAGAGAAGACATCTCAGGAGGGGAATGGGGGAAGGAAATGAAGTGGGTGAGAGGTATGATGCACGCGGCAGCTGGCGTAAAAGACCTGGGGGGTTATCTCGTCATCATCCGGTGGCAGTCACCTGACAGATCGATTACGAGAAGTGAGCGGCCGAAGGGGGGAAGTGGAAGAATGAGCGATCGTGAGAACCTCGTTTCCGTGTCGTCATAGCCAGATTTGCCTCCGTTTCGCCGTTAGGGGTGTCAGGGTGTCTTTCCCTGGCCCCCTTTGACCGGAGCATCTGCGCGAGGTATCTTCGTAGCTCCGATAGGCGTGTCCCTTATATCCTACCCCGCATCAGGAGGACTGTGGGGTTTTACATACTCGCTTGAAGAAGGTAATCGAGAAAGTCTAGCCTACCGCCTCGTGTGAGCCGCAAGATGATCAACGGAGGCATGTTGTCCCCTATAGAAACATTAGCTATATGCAACGCTTTTCAGGGATCAAAGAGGGTGTCGTGGCGTTGAACACGCGCCTGACGCAGCCTGGACTCTTTTTCAATCTCTCCAGGGGGGTCGGCAGAAAACGGATTCATCGTCTTTATTGGGCTGATCCACTATAAAGTTTACCGATTATCTGGTCATCACAAGACGATTACCTTGGCGGACGTCCGTCGCTTGACCGGTGACCTCTCGGAGAACCGTGTCTTGTACGAAAATACCCTTTACTTCACACGAGGATGTGCGTCTCTGATGATGCAATGGACTCGGCTCGGACTGGAACAAGGGGTACGTGGTGACTAAGCACGTGGCGCGGTGCCACCCCTTAGTTGGCCACGCCCATAGCTGCCTATAGCCCCTCAAATTTTCAAAGCGACCTTTCATCTCCGCCCCGCCTGTTGTTTTCCAAGTGGAGGGATATCTCTGTTGGTTACTTGAGCGATAATGGTAAGCCAATCAGGTTAGCCGAATCGATGTCCTATTCACTATCACGCCCGTGTTAGTCCATGTCGAGTCCGATCCCTGTTCAGCCCACGCTCGCACCCCAACCCATTCCAGATGAGGAATCGGATAAACTCCAGGTACCTCAGTTTGGAGGATCTCCCGTCGGCTTTTGGGTGCTCATCGTAGCTCTCGCCCTCATCGTGATCATCTGCTGCATCGCCATCTTCTGGCTTCTCAAATTCCACGAACCCACCCCCGCCGAACGCGCGAGACGCAGAGCCAAACGTGACGCAGAAAAGGGTGTAGCAGAAGCTGTCAGCACCGACGAACACTTGTCCGACCCTCGAAGCTTCAAAGAACGGATAGGCCGCTTCTTTGGGAGGAGCGGGTGGACGAAGGCCGATGATGACATCGAGATACAAAAGACATTTCCTGATGAGTCTGGCTGGAAGACTGATGGAGATAGGGAAGAAGCTGACTATTCTTATATCCCAACTACCCGTTCGGGCTATGGGGGTGTACCCAACAACCAGCACCACGAATACCATCGTGACACCAGGATGTCTTCTACTTCCACCGTCCAGCTTTCTGCACCGTCATCCGAGCACACTCCGATTATTTCCCGAGGGGTTGATCTCCCATTCGAGCCACCATTCAGATCCGAATCACCCCAACCCGAACTCAGTTCCCCTCTCTCTGAGGCCCCTTCCACATATGAAAGAGCTCATCAGGACGAGCGAAATTTCTCAGTGATGAGTGGCGACAGTGCCACTCCCATGAGGAAGTTCGAAAACGGAACAAAGTTCATGGAACAGATTTGACTGTCGATGAACGTTCTGAACACTTTCCGGTTACCACTTACTAGTTACTGCTTGCCTTCCTCATCTTTATTTGCACCACCGTGGTGGATTATGTATTGGGATGTAATTATTTAACGTTCATCGCTACGGACTATTGTTGTATTTCACTAGTAATGTATTTCTCGTCCAGGGAAGCTCCCGAAGAACCCCGTTGTTCTTGTGCAATGCGAACAGTGTCCCCCCTAGTCACTTGGGCTCCCTTTTGATTCGCTTACCTCCAGCTTGCCCAGAGGGTTTACGTTTCCTGGTCTGGGTCGCAACGCTTTGCAATGCGGTGTACACCTGCAGGGTGAAGCCTGTGCATACCAACATGAAACACGGCACGGCCGCTTGACCAGATTCGTACTGTTGCCTGAGCTCAGCCGCAGCGGCGGAGACCATTGCTGGAGTTGCCGCATTTTGTCCGAGCCTTTGAGTCGCAGCCCTTGTGCAGTGCACGTCCTTGGTCTAGCCGGGGATATCAGGAGTTGACGCTGAACCTATAGATAGACACTCACCTCATCGTCGAGCGTTAGCCATTCCGACAACCGCATCTCTCCACCGGGTAAGTGAACGTTTTTGTATCTTCCCAGGTACGCCCACTGGTAATACAATGTTTCATACAGAACATTGTTAAAAACACCCTATAACTCACTTCGGAGACATTGCCTTCTACGATAAGTTCAAACTCGAAGTCTTCCGGATATACGGTCGAAGGGGAAAACCAGTACCCGTGGTGTCCGCACGTGGTAACTCGGAGTGGCAGGCAGGCTGGGGGTCGTGGAACGAAACGGATCCTGGGCAGAGCAGAAGCTGATCAGACGAACTGTTATCATCTTTGTGAGTAGGGCACCAGTACTGACGGATGTCCTGGCAGCGTATGCTAGTTTTATGAACGTAAGTGAAGCTTTGGGGAATGGCAGTCTTGTGGCTTACGGCTGAGAGTTTGTCAGATACTGCTTGAGGAGAAGAAAACCGGAATGTCAAAGGGTCCGACCCTACTGGGAAGAATGCAGCCGGCTGATAGATGCTGTTTATCTTCTGTTGTCTCAGCACGTCGGCTTCAAAGGCAAGGGTCGCATTCTGAGCGAGGAAAGGCTGGATCTGAACAAAGGTATTGTTTCATGTTGGCCAGGATATTCGACGGATCTGAGGACCAACCTGTAGCCATAACGCCAGACGTTGTTCCTCACTCGCGGCTAATTTGTTCTTCAAGTCCTCGTTGCAGGCTCTTAAAGCATCTAGCTCAGGCTCCTCGCTAAAAAGGAGAGTGAATTAGTTCTGGAGTCGGGAAACCGGTGGTCTGAGATTTACTTCTCCGTGGTGGAGCTGGGTACACTCTTGTTCTCGTCGTAAGAGCTCTCTCGAGACGACAAGGAAGGAGAAACGGAGGTCTCCTGATGGCGATAGTCAGGGGAATGTACCGACAGCCTTCAGAGTTGCAACAGAGAGCACGCACCTTAATCTGGTTGAGTTCCCCCTTGACTTGCTCGTATTTCTGCATCCAAAATTGGAGTAGCTCCTGTGCATAGCTCGCATCGATGCTTATGGTCCCACCTGACACCGACCTGCTGACGCTACGGGACTGGGACATCCTCCGCTGGTAAACTCAACACTGGGTGCGAGGAGACAAGATCACCTTCGGAGTTCTCAAAACGGTTGTAGGTCCCCACAAAGTCCTGAGAATTAAAGCGACCGAGTTCCAGATTTTCTTAGCGTAGTCGCTTTGAGATGCGCATCTCGACTCATGTAGGGACCGCTAGTGAATCGTGCTGTTCATGCATATTTGAATACCTATCGCGTTATCTAAAATGTGATCGCTATATACGCAACAAGGAAGAATTACATCATTCCTTCTTAGTCTTAGCCCTCTCTTCTCCGCCCGCCAGCCACAACAAAGAGAACAAGAGGAACCCTACGCTGGTACTGATCGCGCCAGTATAGTATGGCCAGGCCGCGCTCAAGAACCGCGGGTATCCATCATGACGTGGCGGTACGACAGGAATCGTGGTAGAACTCTGAAGAGTCGACCATCTACAAGGTTCGTAGCTGGTGAGGACTGATGCTAATTAGTAGGAGGTAGAGAGTAGCGCGCACCCTTTTCGTCTGTGGTCAATCACGAACTTGAAGACACCGTGCCTATCTGGAGCTCGGAAGGTAACCGAGTATTCTCCTGGAGTGTCCGGGACGGGGGGAAGAGAAATCCGGATGTGGGGGTCCAACATGGTAAACTCCAGTTGAAGGTCTGAGATGCCGGAGTATGGAACCCATGATGAAGTAGCAGGCTCATACTTGGAAATATGGGTGGTATACACCTGCAGCAGAGGTCAGCAGAGGTACCTGACTTAGGAGAGGCACACTTACGATTTGGTCATTAGTAGTGTAGACTTCGGGGGCCTCAGATTCACCCAGTTTGTGGTGAGATACAGCATCGATCCTCAAAACCAACTTCTCTTGGAATGTCCATGCGGCCACGTCTTTGGTGAGTTGATAGTTTCCAGATGTTTTCCCGCTGAGAGAGGATCAGTAATGAAAATGCATCTCCGCCCAAGGCCTTACCTCGGCGCATTCTTCTTGGCGAACTCATTACTGAACGGCTCCACACCACCGACCCAGGTTGCTCGGGCACCGCTGCGAGTTTGGAAGCCAGTGACAAGGCTCAAGGAGCTACCGGCCCAGAGACCCTCGCCACCTCTTTCTGCAGCTTCCAGGACGGATTCCGCACCAGAATCGTCGGTAGCATCCGAAGCGAAGCTCTCAGCAGGGGCACGGAGGATGGGGAGAAGGAGCGGATTGTTGCCCAGCGCAACTGGGATACCGGAGAACCAGACTGGTGCCAAGTCAGCGTCGACGAGGACGTTGGGTTGGGGAGTAACTGGGATAACAGTAGCCGGTTCCTCTCGTTTGGGGAAATGGGAGACGAGGGGGGTTTGTGGCGGTGGCAGGATAAGGGAGAACTCGCTTGCAAGGGAATTAACGAGGTTCTGTTTCTGAGAGAGGGCGAACAGCATGTTTGTGCCCTTCTCTAGCAGTGATACTAAAGACTGGGGCGTGATCTCAGACGAGAAATCTGAGGTATACAGATCAGTTAAATCTTGACAGAAGGAACTACCAGAAAGCATACTTTTTGTATGCGGCGCAAAGACGATAACATGCTCGAAGTTTGGTGCGTCATACTCGATCGCAGGAGTGCTGTCTCCCGGCGCACGGAAGGTAAGACTATATCCTTGCTCTGCGACAGGGAGTTAAACAAACCGAACACAAAATTCTATCCACACGTACTTTCCAGACCGCCAAAAAACAGCGAATAATCTGCCCGGTTCAGTTTGTTGTCCAAGATGACCAGAACCGAGTCTCCTGTGCTAGACTTTGCCTGTAGCAAGCCAACAAAGGCCGCAAGAATCAGATATAACGAGAGCATTTTCTCGCGTGGCCCAGGACGAGACAGGGATAAGCTGGACCAAAGGAGATGTGGGTGTGGAAGCGGAAGTTAGGTCGAGTGAACACGTCGATTGTGTACAACCTAGAGTCGCGTGTTCCTTATTTGGACATCTGCGGCTGCGCCGACCCGACTCCAAGCCGACTCTGTCCTCCACTCACATCATGGCGGACGATTATCCCACCCTGTTCCGTTAGTCTCCTCAAATTCGTGTTAAATCCGTAGCCTATGCTGACGCTTAACGGTAGGCTCGGAACAGATGAGCCTGGTTCAACTCATCATCCCGACGGAAGTCGCTCACGATACTGTCTCCGAACTGGGCGAACTAGGAGATGTCCAATTCAAAGACGTAACTTGCCTCTATTTCCTCACCTGCTATCGCATCTGAATCAGAGTCACAGTTGAACCCACATGTAAACCAATTTCAACGTTCTTTTATTGCGGAAATTCGCCGCGTAGACGACATGGCTCGTCGCGTGCGATTCTTCGCTACTCAGATTGAGAGGGAGAAGGATACCGTCCCAGTCCGACCTCTTTACGACTCCGCCCCATTGCTTACCGTTGGACCCCGTGCCGCGCAAACCATGGACGAACTGGATGTCAAGCTTTCTGAACACGAAAAGAGGTTGAACCAGATGAACGACAGTTACCAGCTCCTCAACGACCGGCTCACGGAGTTGATTGAGGCGCAGCACGTTTTGAGGGAGACCGCTGTCTTCTTCGATAGAGTGAGTTGGTTCTCTCGGTCAATTTGGAAACCTTCGTTGACGTTCCCCAAGGCCTCCACTCAACAAAGCGAGATCCGGACCTCCTTCGATGACACTTCTGCACCTCTTTTGCAACACGAAGACCGAGAGAACGCCTATTCTTCGGGTGCTCAGTTTGACCTAGAGTACGCGTGGTGCTCAGCGCAGTGACCCGTCGCTCACCTATTCTCAGGTTCGTCGCAGGTACTATTGATCGAGCTCGTGTCCCAACCTTCGAGCGGGTCTTATGGCGTGTACTACGTGGGAACTTGTATATGAACCACACCGATATCGTCGAGCCGTTCGTCGATCCCATGACAGGAGTGGAAACCAGGAAGAACGTTTTCATCATCTTCGCCCACGGAGACACCCTCTTGGCTAAAATCCGCAAGGTCGCCGAGAGCATGGGCGCTACGCTCTACCCTATCGACTCCAACGCCGAGAATCGTACCAATGCGCTTCGTGAAGTATCTACCCGTATCGAGGATATCAGAGTCACGCTGTACAACACGGGTTCCAGTAGACATGCAGAACTTGTGAAGATTGGTGAAAGTCTCTCTAGCTGGCAGGACGTTGTTATCAAGGAGAAGGCCATCTACGAAACCCTCAACCTCTTCGGGTATGATTCCGGCAGGAAGACCCTTCTCGCGGAGGGTTGGTGTCCAACCAGAGATATTGCTACGATCCAACTCGCCTTGAGGCATGCCACCGTCAGTTTTTACCCTTCTTCACCTAGCCACCTCTTAATATTCGTCTTCCAGGAGGAATCCGGAACGAACATGCCTCCCATACTCCGTGAGCTCCCAACAAACAAAACTCCCCCAACCTACCACAGGACGAACAAGTTTACCGAAGGCTTCCAGGCTATCATGGACAGTTATGGTATTGCCACCTATGAGGAGGTTAATCCCGGCTTATTCGCGGTGGTGACTTTCCCGTTCTTGTTTGGTGTCATGTTCGGTGATATTGGGCATGGGTTTCTCACCTTCATTTTCGCTTTGGGAATGATCGTATTCGAACGGAAGATTGCGAGAGCTGATTTCGGAGAGGTGTGTGAAATATCCCCTTCCTGAATTTTCATCCACCGCTCACCTGGTCGTTAGATTATGGATATGTTCTTTTTGTGAGTTGCATCTTTGATCCGATCTCGCTCTTCAGGTTCTAACTGATGTCCCAACAGCGGTCGTTATATCATCCTCCTCATGGGGGTCTTTGCCATCTACGCCGGGTTCATTTATAACGATATCTTCTCAAAGTCACTTCATCTCTTCCATTCTGGCTGGGACATTCCGGTCAACGGAACTGTTGCCACCTTCAATGGCCACACTTACCCCTTCGGCCTGGATCCTGGCTGGCACGGTGCTTCGAATGCCCTGATCTTTAATAACTCTTACAAGATGAAGATGTCCATAGTCATCGGCGTCATCCACGTAAGCACCTTTATTTCCGCATCCAGAAGGTTGGCGCTAATGTTCTGAAAGATGACTTTCGCCCTCTGTCTGCAAGTTCCGAACCATATCAGGTTCAAGAACCGTTCGGACATCTGGACGAACTTCGTTCCGCAGATGTTGTTCCTGCAGTCCATTTTCGGCTACTTGGTGGTTTGCATCCTGTACAAGTGGTCGGTGGATTGGTCTAAATCTCCCGCCTCGCCTCCGTCTCTATTGAACATGTTGATCAATATGTTCCTATCGCCGGGAACTATCAATCCTGACGAACAATTGTACGCGGGGCAGGGCGTTGTGCAAACGATTCTACTTTTGACTGCTGTTGTGTGCGTATTCTGGCTTCTAACCGCCAAGCCATATCTGCAGTGGAAGGAGATGAAACGGATCCATGAGCAAGGCTACGTCGGGTTATCTGGCGATCATGACACACGACGGACTAGTTCTGATGACATTTTGGAAGCCGAGGAGGAGGGCGACGGGCGAGCAATCGTTGAGGACATGGAAGAGGAACACGTGTGTTCATTCCGTCACGCGGATTTTTAGGGTCTCAGCTCACTCCCGCTTACTACAGGAATCGCACGACTTTGGTGAGATGATCGTCCACCAGGTCATTCACACCATCGAGTTTTGTCTTGGGTGTATTTCGCACACTGCTTCCTACCTTCGGTTGTGGGCATTATCGCTCGCGCACGCACAGTTGTCAGAGGTATTGTGGGATATGACTATTGAGAACGTGATCCCACCCGAGGGAATAACCGGATTGGTCGCGCTGATTTTGATGGGGGCCTTTTGGCTCAGTGCCACCATTGCGGTCCTTTGTGCCATGGAGGTGGGTCGTGACTCCAGCCTGATCGGAGAGTCAATATCCGCTAACCGGGAATTATTACGTGCAGGGTTTGTCTGCCTTCCTGCACGCACTTCGACTGCATTGGGTAGAGGGGAACAGCAAGCATTATATTGCCGGTGGATATGTAAGTCCTGTGTCGTTCATACACGTGTTCGGAAAGAGGGTGACATTTTTTATTTCACCACAGCAATTCGTGCCGCTTAGTTTCGCACGTTTGAAAGAACAGGAGTGAACGACTCTTGCGATTGCTGTTACAAGTACATACCCCACAACGCTTAAGCTTTGTCGCATATTGTTGGTACGGTTATAGTGACCAATCTGATGATCTTTGTCTCGACCGTACTTGTGCGGGGTGACAATAGCCGGTGGGGGTGGCCCGAACACGGCCAACTAGCGCACGGTGTGCAGCGCCTCGCTCAAACTGGAACCCGATGTTCGGAGACTATATCTGCCGGCGTTTGCCGACGCCCGCTTATAAAAACCTGTATCCAGTTTTCTAATTTTTCTCATCCCCCGCTCCGTCTCTCTCTCTACTTCTCTTGTAATAGAGGTCTGTGCTTTTTTCTCCTCCGTCTCCCCCCTCGCCCACTTACCCTCATCATCCGACAGGCCTTTCTCGGCCGTTTAGATCCTAGAGACCTCGTCCTTGTTCGGCCTTCGTGAAGTGTATTTGCCACGCAATAGACTGCCATCCCAACGATAGAAATTTTTTAGGTTAGTCTCATTTTTGAGATGGCCATTCCCTCATCTGACCACCCCATGACCTCCGATCAGACAAACTAAAGTCTTAGAAATGCCAGCCATTACTGCTTCCACCAACTCTTCTTCCATCCCCGACCCAGCCACCCTCAAGGCTTCTAATACTATCCCCACCGTCGATGTCGCCTCCTTGTTCGCTGCCGATAAGGCTACCCGCGACTCGGCCGCGCAGCTCTTTGCGGATGCTGCCCTAAAAGATGGTCCCGCCAGCGTCGAATCTGCTGGTTTCAACGAGGCTGTCAAGAAGGCTCTCGCCGACAAGAAGTCTCCCGCCTCCCGTGAGGGTGCTGCTGGGGCCGTCTTGGCGATTGTCGATGCCGGTGCTGTCAAGGCCCTCGAGCCCACTTTCATCGACTCTGGTCTCTACGCTGCCCTCCTCGAGACCTTCGCCGACAAGATGCCAGCCGTCCGTCAGGCCGCCATTCACGCCGTCAAAGCTTTCGTCTCCAAGATGAACCCATGGGCCACCGCTCTCGTCCTCCCGCCTCTCCTCAACGAGACAAAAAACAACGGCAAATGGCAAGTCAAGACTGGCGCTATTGTTATCCTTAACCAGCTGGTGCAGAGTGCCCCCGCTCAGACAGCCAAGCTCATGCCGGATATCGTCCCCGTCCTCGCTGAGGCCATCTGGGATACCAAGGCTGATGTGAAGAAGGCTGCTCGCGAATCACTCACGAAGGCCACTGCTCTCGTCTCCAACAAGGATATTGAACGCTTTATTCCCGCCTTAATCAAGGCTCTAATCAATCCGGTCGAGGAGGTTCCCAAGACTTTGGACCTCTTGTCGGCTACGACATTCGTTTCCGAAGTAGACTCCGCTACTCTCTCCCTCATGGTTCCCCTTCTCTCTCGTGGTCTCAACGAGAAGCTCACCGCTACTAAGCGCCGTGTCGCCGTCATCACTGATAACATGGCCAAGCTCGTCGACTCCGCCGTCACCGTCCGCCCTTTCATCCCCAAGCTCCTCCCTGGTTTGATCAAGGTCGAGACTTCTATCGGTGACCCTGAAGCTCGTGGCGTTATTGGTAAAGCCATTGTTACCCTCCGTCAGATCGGTGAAGTCCCCGCCGATTCTGGTGGCTCTAACTTGCCGCCTGTCAAGACCGTCGAACCCACTTCCCTCGCCAACGGCTTGATCTCTGTGTACAAGAAACAGGGCGCCAACCCCATTCCTGCAGTTTCCAACATTTCTGTCGCCTACGCTTCTCGTCTCGCTGCCAACCTGGTCAATGCCAAGAACTTTGACGTCTCTGAGTGGGATACTCTCGCCGGACACCTCGACTTCATCGTTTCCACTCCTCAGGGTCTTGCCGTTGCCCGCGAGTGGGTTGTCAAGTCTGCCTCCGATGATGATGATGATGATGCAGGCGTTGAGGAAGACGAGGAGGAAGGCGAAGATCTGTGCAACTGCGAGTTCTCACTCGCCTATGGTGCCAAGATCTTGCTGAACACCGCCACCCTCCGCCTTAAGCGCGGTCACCGTTACGGTCTTTGCGGTAGGAATGGAACCGGAAAGTCCACCTTGATGCGTGCCATCAACAATGGGTCAGTATTTCTTGCAGTTTAACCAGAACTTAGTTCTAATTTTTCAACAGTCAAGTCGAGGGTTTCCCTTCCCCCGATGTGGTCAGAACCTTCTACGTCGAGCACGACATCGATGGCTCCGAAGCTGAAACCTCCGTCCTTGACTTCATCCTGAGTGACAACCGTGTCCTCGCCGACAAGCCTGAAGTCATCTCGACCCTCGCCTCTGTTGGTTTCAACGATGAGCGCCAGGGACATGCTATCGGAAGTCTTTCTGGTGGTTGGAAGATGAAGTTGGCTCTTGCCCGTGCCATGTTGTTCAAGGCCGACATCCTCTTACTCGATGAGCCCACTAACCATCTCGACGTCGTCAACATTGCCTGGTTGGAGAGCTACCTCACTAGCTTGACTACTTGCACTTCCATTATCGTCTCTCACGACTCGAGCTTCCTTAACAATGTTATCACCGATGTTCTCCATCTCAACCGCTTCAAGCTCAGGAGATACCGTGGCAACCTCGAACACTTCATGCAGGTCGTCCCTGAGGCTAAGTCCTATTACACTCTTGAGGCTCTCGAGAACTACAGGTTCAAGTTCCCCGACCCTCCCATGCTCGAGGGTGTCAAGACCAAGGAGAAGAGTTTGTTGAAGATGCGCAGGGTCGGTTTCCAGTACACAACTCAGGCGGTTCAGCAACTCTACGACATCACCCTCCAAGTTTCCCTGTCCTCCCGTGTCGCCGTCCTTGGACCTAACGGTTCTGGTAAATCCACCCTCGTCAAGCTGCTCATTGGTGATATGGAGCCCAACAAGGGCGGTGAAGTCTGGAGGCACCCCAACTTGGTCATCGGCTACGTTGCTCAGCACGCTTTCCACCATATTGACAACCATCTCGATAAGACCCCCCTCGAGTACATGCTGTGGCGTTACCAGACTGGCGAGGATTTGGAGGATATGACCAAGGCTTCCCGCCAGATCACCGAGGAGGAAGAGAAGAAGATGAAGGAGGGTGCAACCATCGTAGTCGAGGGTCAGAAGAGGCTCATCGACGAAGTCCTTGCCCGCAAGAAGCTCAAGCAGTCCTACGAGTACGAGATCTCGCTCAAGGGATTGAGCTCCTCCGAGAACATCTGGCTCTCCCGTGACGAGTTGGTCAAGCGCGGTTTCGAGAAGAAGGTTTTGGAGGTTGACACTCGTGAGGCCCAGCGTCTTGGTCTCCTTCGTCCCCTCGTTCGTCGCGAAATCGAGGCCCACTTCGCTGATTTCGGTCTTGAACCCGAGTTCGTTTCTCACAACTCGATGAGGGGTCTCTCTGGTGGACAGAAGGTCAAGGTCGTCCTCGGTGCTGCCACTTGGCGCCGTCCTCACGTCATCTGCATGGATGAGCCTACTAGTACGTACCCTATGCTTTCATTGATTCCCGAAGACCGCTGACTGACATCATTCTCCAGACTACCTCGATCGTGAATCGCTCGCCGCCCTCATTCAGGCTTTAAAGGCTTTCGAAGGTGGTGTGCTCGTCATTACCCACAACAGGGAGTTCTCCGAGTCGATCTGCAAGGAAGTTTGGGCCATGAAGGATGGTTACCTCGAGCCCTCTGGACATAACTGGGTTGAGGGCCAAGGGTCTGGACCACGGATCGACAAGAAGGCGGGAGAGGAGGAGGATCAGTACGATGCCATGGGTAACAAGGTTGAGGTCAACAAGAAGAAGAAGCTGACCGCTGCTGAGGCCCGCAAGGCCAAGAAGGAGCGTATGGCCAGGAGAAAACGTGGCGAGGAAGTTTTCACCGATGACGAACTGTGATTTCCTTCCTCTGCGCCTACTGACCGCTCGTGTTTTCTCTAATCTATTGCCTTCGTTTGTGTTTCTGTCTTGTTTCCTTCGTCTGTGTTGTCTGTGCCTATGTCGTATCGTATTGTATGCCGAGGATATTAGTGTGTTTCGTATGCTCTCAACTATGTTTGATACTTGTCCGATGAAGAACGCTCTGTTCAAATTTGCAACCTGACGCAACACGTGCACATCGACTCGACTACGCGCGGTGAGAGCATAGGAGAATTTCCTTACGATATCAATCCAATACCTTCTTCATTGATGCCAGTCACGCTCCATGAGTTCTTGTTGAATGTATGTATACTCCCCCCCAACGCCAAAATTTCCACCCTACGGCGGCCGACTGCTAAATATTGTAAATGATCATAAATCGGGTCCTATACCTCGGAAACCACCTCAGCAACCTCAACCAATGGGACACCATAGGAAATCCTAGCCATCATCAACTTCGTGAGGAGCCCGGAGACTGAGTCGTTGGGTTTTTTTACAACCACGAGACTTTTGAGGGATGGACAAATAGACTGTTGGTCCGCCGGGGATTTGGCAGACCAAAGTCTAAGCACCCAGGTGTATTGCCCCCTCATTTCCAAGCATTCTAACCGCTCCATCGCCTGCAACAGGTCAAAAAAGTACTTCTCCAACTCGCTGTAGAACCTCTTAAACGTCACCACCATTTCTCGTACCGAGAGGAAGGGAGTCCCGCGAAACCCCCCACGCCAGAACCGATGTCGAGTTATCCAGCGGGTCGTGAATAAGAGCCTGGACCCCTGCAGGCCGTGGAAAAGTATGCTGATGATTTCCGGGTCTAAGCAGACATCGATGGCTGGGGTTTCCGCGAGACTGGGGAGCTGTTCCTCAAAGGAGCTGGGGAGGGCAAGGCTGCCTACTGGCGGTAGCATACCGATCGTAATTTGCTCCGCAGATGGGAGGGTTAGGGCGGAGAGGAGAGGGGGTATAAACGGTGGAAGGATAGGGTCTAGGTCGTCTAAAGAAGACAACTCAACCTCTCTCAACTTGGGAAGTGTCACCGAACGAAGGGTGGGGGTGAATGACGAGGTAGGATAGTGGGCCGGGCAGAACTTGACATGAAGGATTTCCAACGACGGCATATGTTCAAGGGCTTCCAGTATCGCATCGGTCTTGAAAGTTGTGAAATCATGGGTCTGTAAGTCGAACCGGGTGAGATGAGGAAAATACTGAGGCATTTTCAGGGCCGAAAATCCCCTGATCCGCAAACTTCTCAACGAAGCGAAGTCTCCACCAAAAAGACCGGAAGGGATGGATAAACCGGCTTGGTCCCAAGAGGCGACGGCAGATATGCTGAGCCTTCGCAGAATTGGGGCAGGATGAGAGAAATAAGCCGCGATCTTTCCGAGTTGTTCTGGAACAGCCAACTCTATTTCCAGCGCGGAGAATCGAGCGAGGTGAGGGGTGATGTCGTGGAGGTACCTGACTGATGTCAATCTGACGTTGAGCGGGACGATTCGAGACCGTTCAAGGCACTCTCGGAACATATGTTCGCGAAGAGGTCCCCGGCTTCCGGAGCAATCGACGTCACACCATAGATCGGGAGAGGAGAGTAGGGTGTTGCGCCAGTGCCGACAGACCGCGGTGGCATTAATCAAATCGCGTTTCGAGTGGAGAGAGGTGGGGATTAGACCGAGGACTTCTGGGGGGAGACGGTTGACTGGGACGAAACTGTTCTGGAGATATCGCGCAGACATCCAAATCGCCCGGGTTCTAGCCGCTATCTCGTCAACCTGGAAACACCGAAGGTTAAATATTTCAATCATGGAAGCAAGGGGGTCTCGCAATACCTCATCCCCTCTCAAACGAAATGTGTTGGGGCTAGATACGAGTTCGAAAGGGTCAGTTGTTCGGTGCCCGCCGTCCTATCGACGAGAATAGATCATACCTTGTCGGAAGCTTCATCAGTTGACCCAGCTTTCCCTCCAGAGCATGAAGTAGCTGGGGTATAGAAAGTTCAGACCCCGGATACGTATCCATGATGACGTTCTGAGTGGTAGTGTGAATGTGGGAGCTGTGGCGAATCGGCGCCTCCCGTTAATGTCCTTAGCTCGTGCTCGTGGTTCCTCTGGACTGCGCTCGATGCCGTGAGAGTAGAATCATTTGGTGGTGGTGAGCAACGGCTTCGTGATGTACGTGCTTGAGGTTAGGTTAACGAAGATTGTACCTCGGCTTTGGAGAAGACCGTGGACTGAAGTGAATACCAGAGGTCTGCCACACTGACGTCCGACACTTAATCACCGCTCAGTTATGCTTTGCAGTGCGACGCCAACGCAAGTTTCGTGATAGGCTAGAGAACCTCGTTCTGGTGTCCAGGAAAGGGACCTCCTACCTGTGTGCGGCCCGGAGCTGGCTTTCAATTCTGACGTTTGGCTCTGTGAAGAGCGTCTACCGCTTGTTGGTCTGCTCATCCCAAATCCTATCCCATGGTTCGTCCGCAGGGGAAATCGCGTTCGATAACACCGGCATCGACTCCCACACCCCCCACCGAGTCTTTCATCCAGAAGAGGCTTTCCACTCTGCACCCTAGAGACGTAAAGACACTGGCTGCTTCGTCAATCGCTATCGCGTCGTCCATCGGATCCTCGTCCTTAAACCAAACTTATCCCCCACGCTCGAAGGCGACCCACACATCCCGCTCCAATTATGACACAGTCGACCGGGAATCCAGCTCCCATCGGGCGGCAGACTCAGCCTGGCAAACGGCGTATAGTACGGCGAGGATGGTCATTGGCATTGCAAAAGAATCCTCAGATATGTTGCTGCCACTGGAAGCGGTAGTCGGTGCCCTCTCTGTTTTGATTAAGAATTACGACGTGAGTCCTATCCCAGTAACCACAGAGCTGTTATGCTTATGGTCTGCGTTCTAGCAAACAATTAGTAATGTGAAGCAGATCGAGGAGATAGAGGAGAGGGTATTGTCGCTCTCGGATATATTCCGCTCTCCTCTAAGAGAAGACGATCATTCGGAGCGCGCACGAAGGGAACACCGCTCACGTGGAATATCCGCAGGAGGTTGATGGACATTTTTGAAAAATTGGAACCGCTTTCCGAACAGAACGGACGGTTGAAGTTCTTGCGGAATGAGGATCATGCCGGATTGCTGAACGGCTTCGTCCAAGATGTAGCCCGTGCTGTCACGGATTACTAGGTTCGTGACTGGAAGTGCACACTTCGATGTTCTTCATAACTACTCAGACCTCTCTCCAACAAAGCACGTACGAGAATACCAGGGACATCCATAAGGTTTCCAGGAAAATCGAACAGATAACCAAGGGCATCGCCGAGAACACAGTTATTCATAAAGCGAGAGAGGCCACTGCAAGCGTAAGTGGAGGGACAGCAGCCGTTGAAGCGCTCACATTCCCCACAGGAAGCTGCAGACCTCGAAGTCTTGGACAAACTCAATCCCGTTCGCAACGCGGGATACCAGGCTGAACATCACGGACAATGTCTAAGCGGAACCCGAGGACCTATCCTTGGAGATATCATGCGCTGGGCTCAAAATACTCAAGATCAGCCCGTATTCTGGCTCAACGGGTTGGCGGGAACCGGGAAATCCACCATCGCTCAGACGTTTTCAGAAATGGCTAGCGATCACGATATTCTCGGCGCAAGCTTCTTCTGTTCCCGGGACTATTTGGACCGAAAGGTGCTCAAGAATATCTTCCCCACGCTCGCATATCAACTCGCTTGCCGCTATCCTCGACTCCGAGACCACCTCATCAGGGTCATCAAGCGGGACCCCTCTGTGGCCCACAGCTCCCTCATCTCTCAGCTGAAGGATCTGTTGGTGGACCCGCTCTCTGTGACTGGCATCTCCTGTGTCGTCATCATAGATGCGCTGGACGAGTGTGTCGACGACCAACCCGCTTCGGCAATCCTCTCCGTTCTCGGCCGGCTCGTCAGTAAACTACCATTGGTGAAATTCTTCATTACGGGTCGACCGGAGCCACGGATTCGCTCTGGATCCCGCCTTCCGCTCTTGGAACCATTCACGCAAATATTCTTATTGCACGAGGTCGACCCGACTTCTGTCGGGAGTGACATTCGGTTGTATCTGACAGAGAAGTTGACTGCCACCGCGAAACGACGGAGCGGCCTCGATCTACCGGAGGCGTGGCCATCGGACGAGGATATCGCAGTGCTCGTCAAGAAGTCTTCGGGATTGTTCATTTTCGCCTCCACGGTTGCCAGGTTCATCGAATCGGAACACCACGAACCAAGAGAGCGTCTCCGGCTGATCATCAGCAAAGCAGACGACACAAGCCACGAGGGAGCCTCAGGTATTGATTCGCTCTACTCCCAAGTTCTACGCGACGCATTCTTCGGTATTGACGAGGAGTCTGTATTCGTTGACCTGAAGCGTATTCTCAGTGCAGTGGTGCTGGCCCTCAACCCCCTGTCTCGAGATGGGTTGGTGCAACTTCTCGACATCGATTCGGCGGTCATATCCACCAGGCTCCGACACCTCCACTCGGTGATCCTCGTACCCGCAGACGGGTCGAAGGAAATCCGTGTCTTCCATAAATCATTTCCGGATTTCCTGCAAGATCCTGGTCGATGTCGAGATCCCAGGTTCCACTTCGATTCCCAAACACGCCATGGGGATATGGCGTTGAGCTGCCTGGATCTTGTGGGGAAGCTCGAGACGAATCCCTGCGGACTGCCGCCCTTCGTGATGAATCAGGACGTCCCTGATCGCCCACGATTGCTGATGGACAAACTTGGGGGTGGGTTGCGTTATGTATGCAGGTACTGGTCGATGCATCTTTTATTCTCATCATCTGGGGAACGCGGCAACTGGTTGATCGCCCCGACGTCCCTTTTTTTCAACCATGCTGTATTCCCATGGATGGAAATCATGAGCATCGAGGGTCATCTAGAAGGTGTGATCCATTCGATGAACCACCTATTGGATTGGTTGGGTAAAGTGAGTAGTACTCGTTATGGTCAGTATCTGTGACACCGATCATTGACAATAAGCAAACGGAAGGTTGGGATTACAGATGAGCCCCTACTTGATCTAGCCACGGATTGCCTTCGGTTCACCCTCCATTTCTTCCGACCGATTCAAACATCCGCTCAACGCATACCACACGGCCTTGCCCCTGTCACCAGAGACTTCCATCTTACGGTCACGGTTTTTCGAGAGCCATCCATCGTGGAAGGAAGAGTGGACCACACGACAAGCATCATCTTGGAGCATCTATGCCACCTGGGGGCCAATCCTCAGAACTATCAAGGCCGATCTGGGAAGTTTCACGCACGTGGCCGTGGCAGGCCAGAGAATTGCCGCTGTATGTGAGGGCGATACCGTCAATGTGTATGACGCAGTCACGGGTGTCCTCAGACTATCTCTGAATGCTCCGCGACAAGTCATAAAGGTCGAAGGCTCCCCGGATGGGTCCATCCTCTTCTTCGCTCACCAGAGCGCTTGCGAGATAACTGTTTTGGACACACAGACCGGAGGGTTGGTCTACACCTTGACTGCAACATTCGAGATCAGCGATATCGCCGTTTCCTTGGGGGGAAAGTATCTCGCAAGCTGCTCGTCCGATGGTACCTTCGAGTTCTGGGAGGTGGAGAGTAGACGTGGGGATTCACATTTTTTGGGCCGAGCGGTTGAGTGCATCTGTTGGTTGGAACCCGAGGACCAAATCGCTTTAGTGTTCAAAGGGGCTGTCGTGATCCTAGAAGTGACCACTGGGAGGACGCTACAAACCTTCCCCGTAAGACGGAGTGTGCGGGGAATCGCCTTTTTTGCAGATCGATGTCGGTTGGCCATCTTGTCAGCCATTGGGGTCATAGACAGAATCACGGTCATCGATATCCGGACTGGCTCAGTGCTGGTTTCGTCTCCCCCCCTAACAGGTGTCTCTTGCTTCACCTTTTCTGGCGGTAGAGACCGAGTAATCTGCGCCACGAAAACGGGCGATCTCCGGTCCTTCCACATATCCATACCCTCATTCAGCTGGGATGACCACCTAAAACGCCTCGAGACGATACATTCCATTAGTCTCCTCCGGAGTGGTCAGTTGGTTGTAAATGTGGGGGGATCTATCCAGTTGTTGGAGTTGGAGTATGCTCAATCGCCCGGCACCAGCCTGGACCCAGAAATATTCCATGGCTACCAGTTGGATAACGGCAAGGCACTCTCTGTTTCCTCCGGAGACCACGCCCACCTGTTGGATATGGAGACCATGAGGATCCTTACCAGATATCACCCCCAACTTGACAAAAGTGGTGTTTCATTTAGGCCGCGCTTCATTTGCGCTTCCATCGGTCGGGACATTGCCGTTGTCTGCTTTCGGAAACTCAATCGGTTCACCTTGAAACTACGCACCATCACCATCAGTAAAACTGATCAAACTGATCACAAATGGGAAAAAGATTCGTCGCAACCAGCAGTATTGGGTGCACTATCACCTGATGGAGAGAAGCTCGTTATTGTCGGTGGGAGTGAGGGTCCGACCGGAGGCGGGAACTGGGAACTCTGTGTCCGGAGAGTGTCGGATGGGAAAATTCTCGCTTCCTCCTTTACTCCCTTTGTCCAGAAAGGCAGGCCACCCAGCAATATCGCGTTCACCTCAGACACCCAGTTTTACACTGAGGACCACCCGGTGTTCTCTGCTCCACCTTGGGATGAAAACAATTGTAAGGACCACCGCACCCGGAGAACCTTCTTTCTAAAGAATGTCCGGTCCCATCTCAAGATCGAAGCAGTGACGAGAGAGGAAATACTGCCGGCCCCGCAACCCCACCCGTATGAACTAGATGATAATCTGGAATGGGTGGTGGATGCCAAATTAAGGAGGGTGTGCTGGCTCCCTCCAGGCTATGTGAGCGGGGCCAAGAAGGGTCTTTTTTTATTGGCGCTTCGATTGTTATGGCTGGACGAGATGGAATCGTGAGGAAATTGACTTTTAGAACCCCAAGCTAAGTTCGGACTCGTGATGTATAACAAACACTACACTACACGCGATTATGACAAGTTTATTTCGCATTCATAAGTTACAAGTATATATGTTGGTGACCGGTGACCAGCGACGAATGTATAGGTTGCGGCGCGTGCGGTTCTTCCATGCACTCGATTTCTTCCATGGGACAGCCACAGCGCCGAGCAGTACTATCCTGTATGTGTTGCGCCATGTAAACCTAGGACTGAGTTTCCTGAGCAGGAGGATGGGGTAGGATACATATACCAGACTGAGACTGAGCCATATGCCAGGGAAATCGAGGATTCCGAGTCATCGGTTTCCAAGAAGCGCAACTGGAGCGGACGATCTCGGATAACCCCCTCCCCTCTGAAATACTTGCACTCTCCCCCTCCAAGTCAACAGTGTCTCATCGCACCTTCACGCCTTAGCACCTCAACAAACCAGCGCTACCTTCCTGATCCCCTCCGTTTCTCCCACGACCGCATCTTTTATATGTCGCTGTCTGGCAACGGCGGATCAAACGCTCTGAAAGCTCCCGCTTTCATTGTGGGCATCGCCGTCCTAATCATTACCGTCCTTTACGTCACAAAACGATGTGGTCCCAACCTCTTTGGTCAAGAGACTGTATCGCGAAACTACTTTAGAGGTTCGAATGACCCTCCAGAGATCACGTCAGACACAGGAGAAAAGCCCAGAATGTGCGACGTTTGGATCGTCTCGTGGTATCCGCTATGTTCCCAGCCATGGTCCCGGTCGGGGAGGCTGGGACTTGGTGAAGGCCAAGGCGAAGACGAGAAGAAGTCGGAGTGGGCAGAGTTCCTCGTAAGTTGTCCGACCCAATCAATCCCTTTCGGCCTCGCTTCGTCTTGTGTGCTTATGCCAGCTTTTCTGGATATCCAGCCACTATCTGCAGACAAGGTGTCAGATGCAGATACTGACGTTTCCTCATCCCAAGCGAAGAGCGATAATCCCGTCCGGTCCACATCATCGACCCAAATCCAAGTCAGTATCATCATCCTCATGCCGGCCCCTTCTCGTCCCACGTCTCCACCTTCAACTTCCTCACCGAACCCGGCCTCCCACGACATCTATGACCCGCCAAGAGAATATGCGCTTGGGACGTCTTACGTCCCATACACCCCAGGCGACTAGTTTCCTGTTGCTGGGTTTGCGAGGTACCTGCGTGGTAACGGTATCTATATTTCACCGATGCTTGCCTGCGATATCGACCCGATCTGTGGTCCTTCTCTTGTTTCCCCCCAGCTTTTCGATTTTTTCATAGGAATACCCTTTATCCACTCACTCTCTCGCATATGGGATGCACTCGGGAAAACTCGCGTACCGCTGAATCCTCACGGGTAATCATCTACCCACCATCTATCGTTTTGCACGGAACAGCACCCGATGTCACTTGTGGGACAACATAAACGTCGGGTTTACCCCGGAAACACAATTCTACACTGAACACGGATATACAAGGGAGGCTCCGTATCCTAGAGTCCGCCGTTCAATGGTCCCTTCCATTGACCATTCTATCTACAACCTCAAAAGTTCGTTTCGCACCAAGGGTCGCTACGTGGACCGTCGCGTATGAACAACCTCCTATCGCACAAACTTATCATATCCAGCAATTGTCGGAACCGGGATCCAACCAGCCCGCTCGTATGCACTAGAAGAGGACTTGGAAATAGGTGGTAAATCCTAAGTCAAGGAGGGAGTGCTGGCTTCCGCTGGGCTACGCCGGTGGCTTCGGGACGGACATTTTTTAGTTGGCTCTTCAGTTGTTATGGCCGGGCGAGGTGGACTGTAGGGAAGTTGATGTTCAGAAACCCAAGTTCGAACTCGTGATGTATAACAGACACTACATCCTTCTATGACAAGTTTATTTTACATCGACAATACACTCCAAGTACCATCATCAGGTCGTTTGATCGTATTGCGGTAGGATAGTACCCAGCGATAGTCATGTATAGACGGAATGCCTATTTAACTATGACCCAAGACAATATTAGGCAAGTACGGTCCTCCCAGTTACTTGTCCTCTTCCTCCGTCAGCTCGATGTCGAGAGCCCCCGCGGCCCCAATTGGTACTCGGGCGGATACTTCACGTGTGACGTCCAGTTCACCAATCATCTCCCTTTTGGTGGTTCCGACAATCGGAGCGACGACTCGCTTGAAACTCCAAACGACGGCGATTTTGGCCCTCTTCACACTTGAGGCTAAGTTATATCTCGGCTGCATGGAATATCCATGACCATCATCACGGGCTGAGTTCAGACCCAGCAAGGTTTGCTCGCGGCGATCATCACGTCGGTTAACATTCGAGACTTGACCACCACTCGGTCATGTTTTGCAGCAGAACACCGGAGTATGTCTCCTGATAGGCTGGGGAATCTTTTTCTGGCGTCCAGGAAGAGAATGCTAGGAAACTTCCAACCCGCGACCCGGAGCCGAATCCTAATTCTGACGCTAGCGCTGCATAGAGCGCCTCTCGTTCATTAGCCTCCCCATCCCTAATCTCATCCCATGGTTCGTTTACGGGGAGAATCCCATCAAGAGACACCCGTGACTGCAACCCCGACATCGGCCCCCGCGTCCCCGGTGGAGTCTTTCATCCAGAAGAAACTTTCCATCCTGCATCGCGGAGATGTAAAGGCACTTGCTGCTTCGTCAATCGCCGTCGCATCGTCCATCGGATTTCCCTCTTTTAATAAAAACGGTCTCCCATGCTCGGACGGGATTCGCCAGGAACCGAGTCTTCACCGAGCCACAGATCCAACCTGGCAGACGGCGTACTGTACGGCAAGGATGGCCGTTGACATCACCAAAGAGTCCTCAGACATGTTCCTACCATTGAAGGCGGTGGTTGGTGCGCTCTCTGTTCTGATAAAGAATTATGACGTGTGTCCTATCTAGTATCTATAGAGCTGTTGTGCTGACGATCTGCGCTCTAGCAAACAATCAGTAATGCGAGGCAAGTCGAAGAGATAGAAGAGAGGGTGTTGGCGCTCTCGGATATACTCCGGTCTCCCCTAAGAGAAGATGATCATTCGGAGCGCGCACGGAGGGAGCTACTTTGCAGGTTTGTGCGCCCCCGGCCCCAGGATTCACTACCATACCGCTCACGGGGGATATCTGTAGGAGGTTGATGGATGTCCTCGAAAAACTGGAACCGCTTTCCGAACAAAACGGGCTGTTGAAATTTTTGCGGAATGGGGATCACGCAGGATCGCTGAACGGCTTCGTCGAAGATATAGCCCGTGCTGTCACGGATTATCAGGTTTGTGGCTGAAATACACAGTTTGACGTCACTAACAATCGGTCAGACCTCTCTTCAACAAAGCACGTATGAGAATACCAGAGATATGATTGTAAACATGTTCTGAAGGACCGTAGTTGTGCAAGTACTCACGTTCCCCATAGGAATCTGCGGACCTCGAAGTCTTGGACAAACTCAATCCCGTCCACAACGCGGGATACCAGGCTGAACATCATGAACGGTGTCTCAGCGGAACTAGAGAGTCAATCCTCGGAGATATCATGCGCTGGGCTCAAAATCCTCAAGACCGGCCCGTATTCTGGCTCAACGGGTTGGCGGGAACCGGGAAATCCACCATCGCTCAGACGTTTTCAGAAATGGCCAGCGATCACGATATTCTCGGCGCAAGCTTCTTCTGTTCCCGGGACTATTTGGACCGAAAGATGCTCAAGAATATATTCCCCACACTCACATATCAACTCGCTTGTCGTTATTCTCGATTCCGGAACCATCTCGTCAAGGCCATCAAGCGGGACCCCTCGGTGGCCCACAGCTCCCTCATCTCCCAGCTGAAGGACCTGCTGGTGGACCCACTCTCTGCGACCGACATCTCCTGTGTCGTCATCATAGATGCGCTGGACGAGTGTGTCGACGACCAACCCGCTTCGGCAATCCTCTCCGTTCTCGGTCGCCTGGTCAACAAACTACCGCTGGTGAAATTCTTCATTACGGGTCGACCGGAGCCACGGATTCGCTCTGGATTCCGCCTTCCACTCTTGGAACCATTCACGCAAATATTCTTATTGCACGAGGTCAACCAGACTTCTGTCGGAGGTGATATTCGGTTGTACCTGACAAAGAAGCTGGCTGCCATCGCGAAACGACGGAGTGGCCTCGATCTACCGGAGGCGTGGCCATCGGACGAGGATATCGCAGTGCTCGTCAAGAAGTCTTCGGGATTGTTCATTTTCGCCTCCACGGTTGCCAGG
>Ga0307512_10002291_pt1 | contig 24746 bp, 28 predicted proteins | sample 14_EM_MG_FD_200267 | JGI IMG/M metagenome (GOLD analysis project Ga0307512, IMG submission 200267) | Populus trichocarpa ectomycorrhiza microbial communities from riparian zone in the Pacific Northwest, United States - 14_EM | ecosystem: Host-associated > Plants > Roots > Unclassified | place... | reverse complement strand
ATGGTTTGTCGGCTCGAAGCATTCTCATTGGTTGATGGTGGTACGTACCATCTTACTGTGGCAAATTACAGAATGCTCATTGGTTGGCAGATGGTCTTTCTTTTTCAGTCATGATTAGTGAACTGTGGCGCTTTGCTTGAGTGTGGCTCTCACAACAGCTATTGGTCAGCAATCCAAGCTGGCTAGACGCAATCTGGGTGGGCTGGCTCTCAACTTGCTGGAAAAGATCTAGACGCGATGGCTGGATGCGATCTGGACGGGCTGGCTTCCGGCTGGGCAGATCTGATCTGGACGGGCTCGCCCACTGGTGGACGCGATCTGGACAGGCTGGCTCTCGAATGTGTGGAGCCGATCAAGACGGGCTTCTTCTCTACTGGCTGGATACATTTTGGACGGGTTCGGCAGGCTGGACATGATCTGGGCGGGCTGATTTGGACGGGCTGGCTTTTGGTCAGCTGGAGACGATCTAGACAACCCTGACATACTCACTCTGAGATGTTTCTTGGCTAGCTGGATGCGATCTGCACAGGCTGGCTCTCAGCTGGCTGGACGCAATCTGGACGGGGTAGCTCTTGGCTGGCTGTACGTGCTGGCTCTCGTCTGGCTGGATGTAATCTGGACGGGCTAATTCTGCGCTGGCTGGACGCAGTCTTGATGGGCTGGCTCTCGGCTGGCTGGATATCATGGGTTTAGGATTCTTTTTACTGAAGGGGGCGGCTTCGCCGCCACCATACCTAGAGATACACAGCAGCACCAAATCAACATACACAGTGGTGGACACACAGCAGAAGTCTAGGTGATCTGCCTGATATCGTAACAAGTCCACCATGCTCAACGTTTCGAATCCTGGGGGCGGCAAAGCCGCCACCGGCGCTAGTATACGATTATGAATGTACCTGTACTTGAGAATACAAGCTTCTAGCAATACATTTCAACACCTCCTCCAGTCCACCACCACCACCTACAGTGGAATAGCACCGACCTGTCATTATATGTGATGAATCTTCACCTACTACCTTAGCAGCAATGCTAAACCTTGCGGATAATAATAGCTTAGATGAAGCATATATTGAGCAAGCCGGGCCAATCACGACTGAGCACTCGGCCAAATAGCATACGAAAACACTCAAAAAACTAAGTCAAAATATATCAGATCATCCTGAGCTTGCCACATTCAGTTCGATAGGATCAATCAACCCTCCTCACAAAGCAGGAAACTCATTTCCTATCTTATTCTCTAAGCTGGATGGCATTACTCCAATTCAGATCCTGAATCTCTTTCTTACAGATTTCATCATGGGATAGCTTCTAGATCACACCAACACCAATGTCCCGTTGCAGCTTCTTTAGCGAGGGAAGGAGTGTCAGCATTGCTGGCAATTCAAATTGGTATGGGTGTTATTGGAGTCCCTCTGTAACGCACGGCAGCACATCACGTGACCAGGGCTGGGTAACTCCCATTTTATATAGTCAGCTCGCCACGAGCCTTAGACCTCTAGCGATAATCTTACCTACACATTTACATATATAATCACTCGCATCCTGATTTGCAACCATATGCACTCAATTACCGTACGTAAGCCTACGTGGCCGAGCGCAGGCATATGTGCCTTTACAGGTTGCTGCAACTTTGCAAGATGTCAAACATCGCCGAAAGGACGACGAGAACAATGAACTGCTCCCGATCCTCTGCGATAACGAAGGCCCAATAGCACACATCATCAAAGAAACTATCACGGCACGAACGAAACACAAAGATGTTTGTTATCACAACCGTCGAGGTCTGACGGGCGCGCCATAGTCAAGTACTTCTGGGTATCAACACAACAAAACGTTGCTAATATCTTGACGAAAGCACTACTGAGAGAGAAGCATGAAAAGTTCACAAAGGCTATGAGTTTATGGTGTATTTGGAAGGCTATGGAATTGGGCATATAAGGATGGACTAGGATTTCCTTTCTTCGTACGTGATGACTATGGCTTGCACTCTTTCCCAACCTAACGCAGCCAATTCGGACGTGGGCTTTAATGAGGCACCGGAAGACGATTCACATGTACTTTGTTTGTATGTATGGGCTCACGGAGATATGGACTTGCTACGGAACGCAGCAAGAGGGCGAAGTGTTGCATGTGTAAAGTGTTGCATGTGTACCTGCATCGTGAACCTCAGGTACGTGTGATATGCGGGTGGTGTATGAAGATATGCCTCAGGAGAGCGACTCGTATCACTACAGATCGCCTCAGATCAGTGCAAACGGATGAGTAACCGGAGACAGATATGGAGACGAATATGGCTGTGTGTAAAGGCACGTACGCATGCGCTCGGCCACGTAGGCTTACGTACAGTAATTGGTGGATATGGTTGCACACGTGGAAGCGAGTGATTATATATGTAGATGTATAGGTAAGATTATCGCTAGGGATCTAAGGCTCGCCACGAGCCGAGAATATGAAGTAACAGTTACCTGGCCCTTGACACATCACGTGCCAGCCTTCGGGAACCCTAACCACTCGCTGCCGTTTCACTATGAATATGGGATACAAGTCTGTATATATACGGGCCTTCTGGCCTCGAGAAGATCGGTCAATCAATAAGTCAAAGAAACACTCAAAGTAACAACCACATTCATCAACAAGGCCAGTGATCTCATGTGATGAAAGTGGGAGATGGAACCGTGTAATATGCCATGGATTAGATTACCAGCCAGTCTCGGATGTGTTGTATGTCACAGTCATGCAAGTGATATACTGCGGACGTTGAATCAAACTTTACAGTGTGTGATTTCTGTTTGGCAAGAGCAAACATCGTCTACAATACACCCAGCGTTCCTGAGTGGTTTGGCCGGGTCTGGAGGCTGTTTAAAAGCTGGCCGGCCGGCAGGGCCGCTTAAGAACACTGAGTACATCACAAACGACGAAAACTATTAAAAACACTGGTCACTCCTGCCCATTATCTGCGTTGTTTCGTCCCTCAACAATCACCTTCGCATACCACTCCCTTGTTCTCCTCATCTTTTCTGTCCCCTTTCTCTCCCCTTCATTGTTGACAAATACGCCTGGTGGTGGGGGTGGAAACTCGTCAGTTGTCTCGTTTGTATTCGTACATCCAACGATCGAGAAAAGTGGAAAGCAGCGACTTGTAGACATGAAAGCAATCACGTGTTCTCGGTCAAAGTCCTCCACTACGTTAAAATTCCTATCCTAAACGCTGCCCCTTTCTCTGCGGTTCCCTATGTCTCTTAATTGGGGTCTCAGCAATGCCATAGCTACACAAGTCGCAGTTTCCGCTCAATGGGATTTGCTTTATCACATTCTTGGCCAATCTCGCGAGGCTTCTGTTGAGATCAATCAAGTACGAATAGAGATATTGAATTGACTATCGTACAAAAGTGATTGCCTAAAGAGCAAAGAGAGAGAAAGACAGGCAAATATCGGAAAGGAGAGAGCATGCTCGGCGAAGCCGAGTATCACATTCGGAGACCGATGCCGGCCATCACTGCCGGGGCTGGAGCTGCTCCTCGGCACGGGGGCTGGTGGCGGCCCATGGAGGCCGCAAGCCACCGGTCTTAGGGATTCTATCTTTGGCCCGGGATGCTCTACGGCGTATAAACCCTTCACCCACTATGGATGGCGGTTCAGGGTCCCAAAAGACATCAGTCCGGACAGACGGTTAGGACCACTGCATCTCACCACGGACCCCTTTCTCTTCCCTCTTTCTCTTCATCTCTCATCCATCTCATCTTCCCCCTTTCCCTTCCACTTCCATGTTCATCTGCCCCACCTTTATTGGAAGAAGTGACTGCAACGTTCCTTCTCTTCCCCCGTCCTCCCCCACCCAGCATGTCATATGCCCTGCGCTCTTAAATGCCACCACCGAATGCCCTGAAACTAACATCACCACTATTACTGAAAGCTTGGACCCGTTGCCCGTTTTTTCAGTCTTCATGTGTGCATATGCATACACACTGATGTAATGAAGCTGAAACCCATTAGGACGTATTAGACATGATACAAACATGTGATCCCTTACAAGTCGTTTTCTTATACACGATTTCAGCTGACGGCCTATGTATATGTGTAACAGGTGGTGTTGAATATCGGAGTGCCGTGGCACCTGCATGGCCAAGGCTAATCCGAGGTTCTCTATATGCCGAGCCTTCAGCCTGTGAGTCAATTCGGCGATCTCAATGCATCGGGAACATCCTCCCAGACCTTACAGTAATACTGCACGTTGCAACAAGCAGCGGGATGAGACTAGCTCTTCAGTAAATGTGGGAACAGTCAATTAACATTCATATGGGGCAAAAGGCACTGGGGTAGCGCATCCATCTAGTATTGGAAAGGTCCTAGGTTCGACTCCTAGCTAGTCCATTCTTTTCTTGGTGTCAACAGTAAAGTCAGAAACAGAAACAGCGCGATAAGTCGACAACAACGATAGCAATTGAAAAACGGACGGCGGCAATCGATTCTGGACATCGAATTGACCCCGGAGCAAGTGTACCAGCACCGGCAAGACCACAGGAGGAGGGCGCACACGATGATCAACGCAATTGAGTTGTGTGCACGTGAAGTCTTCGCAGAAAAACGTCTGACCCGACACCTCGACAAACAAGCAAGCGACGATGAGGACTACGCTGGATGAGGCGTTCTTCACAGAAGTGATGACCGGAGTCAGACGGTGTGAGAGGAGCAGCCTGGACACGGGAGAAGCGGCGGATGGGTCGAGTGACGTGCCTATGGATATGGGGATGGAGATGCCGACAGCAGTGATACCCATCGCCACGGAGACAACTGGAGCAGAAACACTTGAGCCGATGGAGAGAAACGAGAACAGGAATGGGACAAGGAGGAGTGAGGTCCTGGCGGCCGCCGGGGCACTTAGGGACTAGAGGAGCCGCATGGAGTGCGCGGCTTATCAACAAGCCCGTGAACTAGCATCGCTTCACCGAACTGTCGCAAGCATGGCAAACATGGTGGAGACGCACACTGCACTGCAGGAGGCGCAGTGGTGAGGGATGAAATTGTGGTTGGAGGAAAAAGAGGAAATGCAGGATGCGTACCACCAGGATGACCTACTGTGGGGCAAGGGCATCACAGACATGGTTGCAAGAGTGGTGGTGTAACAGCAGCACGTGACCCGGGGCCGGGTAACGGCCATTCTACATAGTCGGCTCGCCACAAGCCTTAGATCTCTAGCGATAATCTTACCTATACATCTACATCTACTATCACTCGCATCCACGTTTGCAACAGTATCCTATAATTACCATACGTATGCCTATGACGCCGAACGCAGGCGTACGTGCCCTTACACTATTATCGCATTTTTAGTAAACGGATATGTTTCGCTCACGGAATTTCGCGAGTTTACCCCTTTACTGACGCGCTGCATCTTAAAATCAACAATTGACATTACTGCCTTCAAAACGAGACAACGAAGGCCACTATTACTGCGAACACGTATCTTGATCATTTCATCATTCAATTGAGTCCCTGATGGCAGCGGAGAAGAGTTCGAGACTGGTTGGCGCACGAGACGGGTCACTGGCGGCGAAGACGATAATTATTCCGAGTCCAGAAGACAACTATTCTACCCTGCCAAAGAGAGAAATCGAAGACAATAGATATATTTGAGATCGAACACCATTCCGACGAGCCAATTGAGGGTGATCCTCAGTTGGAGAACCTACAATCATTGGCGCTATCTTACCCCGGAATTGGCAATACCGAAAACCAAAGGCAAAGTCAAAAGACAAATTACAAGTCAATCGAGCGTGATCATCAGTCGAAGAACCTACAATTGACGGAGCAACCTTACACCGGAATGCGGCCAATTCAAGTACCAAAGGCGAAGTCAATAGATGAATGACGACTCTAGCAACCTCGAAGATGCCCACTTGCGCAGGCATTTGACGCCCAATTATACCTATGGATATGCTACTCGAGCGAGGCACGCCTACGGAGATAGACAATACTATACATGAAACACACCTACAGAGGAGGATCAGTCTACAAATTAAGCTCTCATACCTCCGGGAACGTCTGCTCGAGTGAAGTGCACTTGCAGAGATTAATCCCCGATGGAAGCACTCTCTCGCCTGGAACGAAATAACCGCGGAAAATTATTGCACAGCGGAAGTGCACTTACAGTTGAGACCTATACATTTCTGCCGACCTCTTATGATGATGATGATGATTTCTCAGAGCACAATTGATATGGACAATCGAAGTCCACCTTCCCCACTGTATTTCACACAGTTCATGAACTCGATGTTCCAGATGTACACGGAGAGACGCAACGCATTCGAGCTCTTATTGATTGCGGCGCTACCAGCCTCTTTGTTTATTTGTTTTGATGATACTGTATTCACTCAAATTAGGGTATGACAGGCTACGAGCCTCTTCATGGCGCCCAGAGTGCTTCGGCGACTTGGACTGCCATCAGAACCGACACACATCACCACAGTTGGCCTTGATAGCCGGGTATGATGTTGGCGTAAGATACTCGGAAGACGATAATCTCATATCTATAAATTGAACATCAGGTGGTGGTTGGCAAATCGGATGTCCTCGTTGTGCCTATGATGGCTTATCATCTCGTACTTGGCCTTCCTTCGTTCCAATCTAGGAATCCTGAAATTGCCTGGTCTAAAGGCCAGTTATAAGGTTTGCAGACGCCAGTTGGGAATTCCGGAATTCAGCAGACTATCACGTCGCTACCCCAGGGAGATGGAAGTGCGGAAGACGGCGCTTGTGAACCATCCCCAGCTGTATATATTCAGTTCTTGGGGTCCATCGCATTCGACAACCTACCTGCTAGAGAGGTTGTCGCAGCCCTCGCCATACGAATTGACGAGGGCACTGGTCTGCTGGGAGCATCATCACTGTCGGAAGGCGTCGCCATATGAAAACTAGGTGGGACGAGCCCCGGTCAGTGCCGAATAGGCGAGCAGGGAGCAGCGGCGGTAGTGGCGGCAGAAGGGGGTCCGCAGGGGAACCCTGAATGACTGCTACCGGCTCGCTGAGACACGAAGGGAATACCTGGACGACGGGGCTTGGCCTTATTGTGGTGAACAGTTCTGATCCAGGCTCCTGGATTATACCTTCGACCGCTTCCATCCTTTCTTTCATCCATTTGGCTAACACGGATGGAGCAGATTGAGAGCCGTACGAATCCGTGCGAGTCTGCAGTTTGGAGATCATCCCCACAGACGGATGACAATTTACCGATGATGGAGTGCGTATCCCGTCTCAATATCGAGACATTGAGGAGGACTTCAGCACGGCCAAGGCAGAAACACTCCCGCCGCGGATCTACAACCTATCGAAATTCGAACTGAAAACGCTGAAAACCTACATTGAAATGAACCTAGCCAACGGCTTCATCCAGCAGTCCTCATCACCGGCAGAAGCACCGTATCCTTATAAACTACAATTGGAAGCCCGGGCAAGAGATAATGCCCCAGATATGAGAGACGACGGTCCTGCAGAAGGCTACTTCATCAAGGATAAGAGCTACTGTTGAGACTATGGGAATTGGACTTACAAGCGCCGATATGCCTATCCCGGAGATGCTTGGAGATGGATGACAATCAGTTTTTTTGACTATTGCGATATACACGAGGTTATGTGAAATTCTACCCCTTCCAAGATCTCAACTTTCGATGATAAGCTACAAGACTAGCAATTGAAAGCAAATATACAGCTATACGTACCTGAGGCCTCGCCGGACCGAGTACATTCCCGAGTACTATTCAAAAGATCAAATTAAGTAACCTTATGACAGGGATTACAATGCCAGATTTGTTACGAAGTTATATTACAGAGAAAACAGTTCTGAATCATATCCCGACGCAGACTCGGCGATCCCGAGCTACACAATTATGATTGCAATTGACGACTACAAATCAACTTCAGAATCAACACTGAATCAAGCCCTTCCAATCGACATTCCCTATGAAGCCGTATGAGATTAGTCACCGGCGGAGCAACCACTTTCGAAAGAGGGGGATGACCGTACCGGAATCGCAACCCTTACCTCAAACAATTACTGTACCGGAAGTGCAAGAACGAAGCACCGTGAGATATATTCATCATTTGAGAATGCTAGCAGCGGCAAGTGCACCTAGGGATGAATCGACTAGTGTACTCAGAGAACAACGATAAGTGCACTGAGTCAAGTGATGGCAAGCATACCTACAGGTGATTCAGCATGCATACCTGGAGGAGAGCCAGCGAGTGCACCCCGCGATTGGAAACACTAAGCGCACGAAGCATACGATGGATGCCAAGTGTACCTACATAGACAGCGTAGATATGATAAGTCAAACGAGCCTGATCAATTCCGAACCAGATTCCGAATGAGTGCAATATTGCTACCGAAGCAGTTCAAAACAAGATTCCGCACGTGTGGAAACTTGGCTACCGAAGGAGTCCCGAACAAGATTCCAAATGACTGCAATATGGCTACTGAATTAGTTCCGAACGAGATTGTGAACGAGTGAAAACATGGCTACCGAAGCAGTTTCGAACAAGATTGCGAATGACTGCAAAATGGCTCCCAAATAAGTTCTGAACGTGGTCCCAAATGAGTGCAATATGGCTACCGAAGCAGTTCCGAATGAGATTCCAAACGACTGCGATAGGCCTACCGAATTGGTCCCGAACAAGATTAAATATGACCACCAAATGTACTGAATAGCGCACCGAGTGGCATCACGAGAGACAGTCGAGATAACTACCAAGCGATAATAACCGAAATTTCACAGCGACGGATATCACTGCCGAACGACTTCCCATAGAGATCAAATGAGAGGATTGCCGGGAGCGTTGCCGTACCAAGCCACTGACCAAGATGCTTACCGAATGGTGTACCGAAGGATCAAGAAACTATCGCCCAACGGCATACCGAACTGATTGCCAATCCACCTTACCAGAGTCCTACTAAATGAATACCGAGAAACAAACGAATATTCTACCGAAGCTGCCTACCGAGATGGCTCAGAGAATTCGACCAAGAACACACCGAAGCTATCATCCCAATGACTTTCTCCGAGAAGTAGTCCACCGATACCCTACCAAATGCTGAATCAAGAGATTGCGAGATCTGCAAATGCAATGCACAAAGCGGCTTTCCCAGAACAGAGGCGCTCTTGTTACATGGTTAGTATGACCTACCGAGATGTTAACATGTTAGAGTTGGATCAATGATATGATATGCCACACACGCCCGATGCAATTGGCGTCAATTCTGGCACCCCCGAGTTGTCACCACGAGTGCTATATACGAACCATAGTTACTATTCCAGGAGCGCAAGGTCATAGCATTGTCCAATGCTAAGACGGGATCCACTTGATGATTGAATATTTTCCTTATATTACCCTGGCTAATTCCGACGATCCTCTCTGCCGAGACTCAACTTTACGAAGCGAAAGCTGAACCGAAATACGTGTCGAAGCACCTATGAATCCAAATCCCACTTCTATTACAATCCTAAATCACGATTACACTGCTACCGAGCCACAATGGAAGTCGCCAATCAATATGATGGAGAAGTCATCGACTGAGCCAAGAATTTTCAAAAGAGGGAAATACCCGTGTCTATACAATAAAGTCCTACAGACAAGTTGAAAGCCTACCGAGAGGCAGTCTACCGAGACACATACAGAGATGTTAACAGACAAGTCTACCGAGAAGTGAACCGAGAAGTCGAACAAGATACTGATGAAGTCACCTATCGGGAGTGACATATGAAGTCGACCAGATGGTTACCAAATCAGCCTTCGACAGATGATTACCGAATCAAGATGAATCTAAGAGTCAATGGCGAATCTACGAGTCAATGCCAAGTACTGATGACTACCGGCTGCGAGATATACTCTACAGAGCATGCAGAAGCACTCATCAGAGTTCAGACAGCGCTAGCGCGCTTGAACTTGGTAAGTATACCCATCTTGGAGAAACTCACGTGTTAGGTGTTGACGAATGAGACTGCACGCAGTTGACGAATACAATCGATGATCACCGAAGTGTACGACCAATGCCGGCAGCAGAAGCTCCCATCGATGCCGAATCATGAGTGGATGCTCTACCACCCTGATGATTCCGACAATGACCTACGCCGAGATATACGGGTGACGGGAATGGATGGTCTGAGGAGTATGGGTTCAGCCCAGAAGTGGAGATATGGAGGACGGGATCACTTTTGGATGTTTCTTGTTTCTCTCTTCCCTTCTTCCCTTCTTTGGATCTCGGCCCAGTACAAATGGCGTTGGCATGGGTTTTTACCACTTTCAGAGTAAGTCAAGTGGTGGTGGATTTTCCCCGTGCGCCGGATCCGCCGAAAGGTCGCCCTGAGTGGTACCGATCGTTAGCCGGGCTTACGATTTCGTATGAGTACGTATGAGGCATGAATGTTTTATCCTTCGTTCTCTTTTCTTTCCTTTTCTGTTGAACGGTTTATGCAGCCCAGGCGGTCTGCGCCTAAAGAGGGGGATAATGTAACAGCAGCAAGTGACCCGGGGCCAGGTAACGACCATTCTATCCAGTCGCCTCACCACGAGCTGTAGATCTCTAGTGATAATCTTACATACCCATCTACATCTACTATCACTCGCATCCACGTTTGCAACTGTGTCCTATAATTACCATATGTATGCTTATGATGCCGAACCCAGGCGTACGTGCCCTTACAGGTGGCTGCTACAGAACAGGAACAGAAACAAGAGAGGAAAGCGGACACCGCAGGTGCCGGCCTGGAGGCCTCGTTACTGGCAGACCTGATCCAGACAGGTGGACCAGAGAAGCCGGTGGAGCGCCAACAGCTGTAGCATGGGAGGCAGTTCAAATCAATGCCTATGCAGAAACCAAAACCAAACCCGACCCCAAAGCCAAAACCAGCACCAACACCGAGTCCAGGGCCAACACTGACGCTGAGAACCACATCGGCACCGCAAGGGGTGACATCATGAGCATCGACACTAACCAGATGATGGGAGATGGTCCCACGATGAAATCCAAAGAAGCCGGCCAGTCCAGCCCCAGCCCCGACGACAGGCTCGAGCATGGCAGACCAATGCGTAATCACAAGGAGAGATGAGACTGTGCCGCTCACCAATATGATGCACCAAGAAATTGCATCAGTGATCAATGAAGTGCATTTCCATCAGCAGGCCCCGGCCCACATGAGGATTATGAACACAAGGATGAATGCAAAGGGGGTGATCATCGCAGTCATGCACTGGAATACAACAACTGAGATTGCTATGCGGTACCACAACATCATCATCACGGCAGCGATGACTGTCGACAGAGGAGTCGTGGATGTCGAAGAAAACGACACCTGTGAAAGGCTAATGATCCATGGTGAAACCCGTGTGCAGTACCTGGGAAAAGGCACAGAAGGCTTGTAGAAGATACGAGATGAATTGCAAGCGGAGAATGAGGGCAAAGCGATCCACACCCAGATACGATGGCTGGCGAACCCCTGCACCATCAAGGAGAGTAGGCAGAACAGAGAAATCGCTGAGTCATCGGTAGTCATCGTCGTAAAGGGATGCAAGGTGGCACAGAGCTTGATCAACAATGGAATCAAGGTGGCGGGAGTGTGGTAACCAGTTGAGCCCATTACGAATGCGGGCCCTGACAGTTGGTTTGAGCTCTGCTGTGGATGGGGCCACATAGAGAACAAGTGCTGCAACAAGCTCAAGTGTGGCAACTGCTCACACAATCACTGGAAACGCGACCACAAGTGCAATCTAGTGGGGTGTACAGCAAACCAGGGATCACTCTGTGGCCACTTGCTGGAGAAGTGCCCAAATTGCAAAGGAAATCATATTGCATTCCGTAGCAGGTGCGCGAAGAAGAGTGATGCTGCTCGAGCAGCGCAGACGGGAACAGCAGGACGGGCTCCCACAAGTGAAGCTATGTACACGGCAACGGGGACAAATAGAGTGGTGCTTGGTCACAGAACCAGGGGAGGATAGGCAGCAGATGGCGGAAGGGAGGAGAAGGCTGGTGCGGAGGAAGAGCAGGCAACGGTGGAGGCGAGAGATGTAATGATGACTGAGGCCGAGATCGTAACTACGACCGCAACCTGAACCGAAGTTGGAGCCCTGGCTACCAATGATTAGAGTGATCCAGCTGAATTGCGGAAGGTCGTACCAGTGGACCATTGTGGCGCTGGAGACGGCAGTCGAACGCAGGGCGGACATAGTGTGCGTGCTAGATCCACCGAGAGAAAAAGGAGGTATTGGGATCAGCCATGGGCCATCCAAAATAACGACAAGAAAAAGAGTTTGGACGGCGAGATGGAAAGGCAGTGGCCTGGTAGTTGATGAGCGGACGGATTATAGTAGAGGTGCTAATGATGATGTCTTGCTACGGACGTCAGCAGGAGAGGGGAGACAATAACGGGGATTGTCAATGTTTACAATCAAACAGACACGCAATCTGGAGAGAGACCGGCGTGGAAGTTGAACTCCCAGAGAGTTATTCCGGCAGGGTGGCACTGTCCTCGCTGGAGACTTCAACGCCCATTGCACTGAAGGGGACCCAAGATGCCAAGTGCAGCGGAATGCGACGTTCTGGGAAGATGCGATTGCCAAAAATGGACTGGAGATTGGAAACCATGGGAGAGCCACCCACCATAGGACAAGAGAAGGTCATGAGGGCGAGTTATTCATCAACCTGACGCTGGCAAATCGACCAATAACAAAGTGGTCTATAGTGGTCAACAACCACGCCAGGGGATCCAACCACGAGGTTGAGAAATGGGAGGTGGAAGTACATCGACAGGAGTAGGTGTGCCACGAATGGGTACTAGGGTGGAATTGAGCTGCCAAGAAGGAGGTGCATGCGGAAGCGGCGGAGAAGCTATGGATGAAGCTTGCTTAAAAGAGAGCTCACCAGGATGTAGAGTGGATGGCAGACGAGGTGGAGCGAGAGGACACATGGTGTCAGGAAGCAATGGGCAATGTTCTCGACCCCATGGTGAAGAAATCAGAATCTGCGCCAGATCAAAGAAGTGATGGAAAGCGGACATCAAGAAAAGAAGGAAGGCGGTCGGAAGAGAGAAACGGAGGAGACAGAACTCGGATGAGGTAGAAGTCATGTAGTCGATTCGACAGTCCAATAGAAAAATGTGGAGTGAGTCCTAGCAAAACCTGAGTGTGGGTGAGGGATGGAGAGCAGCACAATACTCGAATACTAGGGCGGGCACGACTGTGGAAGCCTTGCCTAACAGCGAAGGTCAGCAAGCAAGTACATCGCTAGAGAAGGAGGAGATGCTGAGGCACGAGTCGTTTCCTCTGAATGACGATTACCAGTACAATAAGCTACCTCCGGTGTGATACGCACACATGCACATCACAGAGCAAGCAGTTGAACAAGCCGTGTTTTCTCAATCGGTCAAAAAAGCACCGCGGCTGGGAAAGCTGTGTTGAGATCAATCGAGTATGAATAGTGGTATTGAATTGACTCTGGTACAAAAGTAATTGTCTAAAGGGCAACGAGAGAGGAAGAGAGGCAAATATATAGGGGAAAGAAGAGGGCATACTTGGCAAAGCCGAGAATCACATCCGGAGACAGATCCCAGGTATCACCACTTTGGCTAGCCATACTGCTCAGCATGGGGGCAGGTGGCGGCCCATGGGGCCTGCAAGGCACCGGCCACATGCCCTCAGCCTTAGGCCAAACGCCACAAAAGCCACCGGGCCAAATCCTGTGCGAAAACTCCCCCTTTGGCCCAAGGCGTTCCAAATGAAGTGGACAAACCAATTATCAAGGGTGCAAGAGAAGTGAAAAGAAACGAAGACTCTGAATCCTCCAAGTTCTAAATACCCTGTTGACAATGGAGAAGAGAAGAGAATAGAAGGGAAGATAGGGAACGACCTGAACCCTAAAATGCAGTAAAGAAACACTCTTCAGAGACAAAATCCAACTTCAAATCCAACATCAAATCCAAGTCCTAAGATCTCATACACATCCAATGAAGTCCTGCCCAAATTCTATACCTGAAACAGATATCCTTTACAAACTCTCCAAGTTAACAATCCATGTACACATCCTCAGGGTCATAAATCGCTGTCCTTATCCATTTCGCAGGGTCAAAGGTACGTAATGTACACCTCATAACAGAGCTTCCTATCCTCGCCATGAGGACAATAGACTTCGGGTATGCATGGCCAAAACTGCCACCGCTGGGTTCTTGGGGTCCACTGCCCCGAATCGCATAACTGTGTGTTGGCCGACATCTCCCACGTATCCGCGGTCCATAACCTGCTCATTGAAGATATTTTGAACAGCACACTGTATTTCCAAAATATGTTGAATGAAGGAGAAGCTGACATCAACAAGTAGTCTACGTGAGGAGTGGTGGTCGACACAAACGAGTAGTCAACACATAAATAATAGGAGGTGGAGTAGTCGATACAGAGTAATCATAGACACGCTGTTCGATATTGGACAGTTCTCGAGACTTCGGCGGTGCGTGAGGCTTTGGTAATGCTCGTGGCTGGATGGTATAGTTGACAGTAGGAGAGGCAGTTTACACGGTGTCGGCACATGGAGAGGTGGTTGACACAAAGCCGATGGAAGAAGATAGGGGCACAAAGTCAGCCCAAGGAAGATAGAGGACACGCAGTCCACTCAAGAAAGAGAGGGGACACGCAGTCACCACATTGCTCGTGGACAATGTTCAGTGTGTTTTGGAGGTGGCGGAGTGTTGGAAATGATAAATGTACCACTATTAGGCGTTCATTCAGTCCAATCCAACACATGTCAGAGGAGTAAGGATAAACAAATAACAGGCGTCGACTCGATCCTCTGACACACAAGACAGAGCAGAGACGGTAAACAAATACCAATAGTAGGCATCGATTCCAACAGAACTCAAAGTGGCGGACTCCAAAATGACAAGGTCAATATGCAAGACTTTAACAGCTGGCAGCGCTTCAGAAATGATAAAACTAATAGATGTAGATTCCAAAGAACTGACAGCGCCGGGCTCTATGCAACTAATAGAGGTCGATTCCAAAGAACTGAAAGTGCAGGGCTCATTACCTGGTGAGATCCATCCAGCACGAATAGTGATATTGAATTGACTATCGTATAAAAGTAATTGTTTAAAGAGTAAAATCAGAGAAAGATAGGGAAATATATATGGGAAAGAAGAGGGCATACTCGGCAAAGCGGAGTATCACATTCGGAGACCGAACTCAGGGACACGAACCACCCATCACTAGAACGGGGAAGAAGAAAACGGACCAATGAGTAAACAACACTGAGAGCGATCACAAATGAGAAAGCGGCAGTCGACTCATAACGTGGAATTGACCCTGGACCGAGCTTCCTGGCACCTTCTGGATCGCCGGAGGAGGGCGTACACAGGAATCTACGCAGCGGATTGGGTTCGCGTAAAGGCATGGCAGAAAACATGATTGATGAGATGGGTCAGCCAGCGGGCCAGCGACTACAAGGACGAATAGGGGTGCCTTACAGAAGTGATGACCGAATTCTGAGGGAGTGACAGTAGTGACCTGGACATGGGAGATGTGGGAGACGGGAGGAACGAAGGGCCCATGGATATGGCCATGGAGATGGTGACACCAGCGACATCAATTGAAGCAGAGAGTGCAGGCGTAACTAAATTTCAGCCGATGGAGAGAAACGAGCACGGAAAATGGACAAGGAGGAGCGAGGCCCCGGCGGCCCCCTGAGACTGGAGATGCCGCCTGGAGAGAACAATATGACAGCAGGCACAAGAGCTAACGCAGCTGAACTGAACAGTTGGACATCTGGTAAACCTGGTGAAAGCCCGGGCAGCCCGCGAGCAGGCACAGTGGCAGGGAATGATGACGTGGATGCCTGAGAGAGAGCAGAAGTGGGATGCCTGCCCTGAGGACGACAAGTTGTGGGGGGCGGGCAACACGAGCATGATCGCAAAGACCATGAACGGGGTAGAACAAGGCCAGGAGGGGACAGAGAAAGAAAGACAAATGACTGAAATGATGGATGGTGGGGGGCTAGAGACCTTGCAACATGCAGATAGCACGCGAGAATAGGAACCAGAGAAGTGCTAGCAGCTGCAGCAGCAACCGAAGCCCAAACTGCAGCCTAAACTGCACCCTAAACCACATCCCACGCCCAAGCCAAAGCCAGCGCCCACACCCACTAGACAGTGGGAGACCATCCCACGTCGAGCCAAGAGTAAGAGGGCACACATATTGTATGATTAAACAACAACAGAAGCCGGCTCGCCCGGAGGCGGAGGGGATATCAGGGTCCTGTCATACTCTAATTAGAGTCAATACAGTATGATTAAACAACAAACAACAACAGAGGGCACACATCGGCCCAGGCCCCGCCCCGGCAGCTGGATCGAGTATGGCGGAGAGACACCTGATATTAAACCGAGACAAGAGTGTACTGCTCACCAATACAATGGACCAGGAAATCACGTCAGGAATCAACAGAGCGCTGTTCCACCAGAAGGGACCGGCCCACATCAGGATCATGAATGCCAGAAGGAATGCCAATGGTGCGATTACTGCAATGAAGCAGACGATTGCTTCACCAAAGATGGCTCTGCAGTACGACAACATCATCATCACTGCAGCGAGGAAGGTCGACAAAGGAGACGTGGACGTCGAAGAGAATGAGTCCTGGGAAATGCTAAAGATCCACTCAGTCCCTCTGGTACAGTATATGGGGAAAGGCTCGGAAGGTCTGCAGAAGATGCGAGAAGATTTCGTACCGGAGAACGAGGGTATAGTGATATCCAGCCATGTAAGGTGGCTAGCGAACCCCTGCACAATCAGGGTGAGGAGACAGAACGGAGAGATTGCCGCATCATCTCTAGTTTTCGTCGTAAAAGGGAGCAGGGTGGCACAGAGCTTGGGAAAGAAATGCATCATGGCAGCGGGGGTGTGGTACCGAGATGAAACGTACACGAATGAAGAACCTGACAGCAGGTGTGAGCTATCCTGTGTGTCAGGCCACATCAAGAACAAGTGTGGCAGCAAGCCCCAATGTGGCTACTGCTCAGGCCATCACTGGACAAGTGACCACAAATGCAATGTGGTGGGATGCACAGTAAAGCAGGGATCACTCTGCAGCGACACACTGGAGAAGTGCCCTAATTGTACAAAAAATCATATCGTGTTGAGCAGCAGGTGCGGGAAGAACACTGCAGCCACCTATTCAGCGCAGCAGAGCAGAACAATATGGCTAGCAGGACGAGCGTCCATGAGTGCAGCTCAGGACATGCCAATGGCAACAGTCTCAAACAGAGTGATGCTTGGCCCTAGGCCCGAGGGGGTGGCAGATGCTGTGGGAGATGAAGAGGAGATGGCGGACGTGGACAAAGAAGAGCAGGCAATTGGGGGGGCAAGAGACATCGCGATGGCTGAAACTGAGACTGCGACCAGGACCGCGAATGACACCGAAACTGAGATTGAAATGGGAGCTGTTGCTACCAATTATTAGAGTGATGCAGCATAACTGCGCAAAGCCATACGAGTGGACAATTGCAGCGCTGGAATGGGAAGACAAACGCAGGGTGGACGTAGCATACTTGCAAGACCCACTGAGCTAGAGAGATAATATTGGGTTCAGCCACTCCGCATGCGAAATATGAAGTTGAAACAGAGTTCTGACGGCGATACGGAACGGGAGGGTACTGGTTGTTGATGAGCAGACGCATTTGAGCAGAGCTGCCAACGACACTGTTATCGCTACTGACTTCAGGAGAAGAGGTGAAAAGACATCGAGGATTCTCAATGTTTACTGTCCAAAAGACGTGCAGTCGGGAGAGAGAGAGGGACGGCACCAATGGTGAAGTGGCAGAGAGTCATGCGGCCGGGCGGCACTGTCCGTGGATGAGACTTCAATGCCCACAGCAAACCAAGCGACCCAAGATACCAGGTGCAGCTGGATGCTGCTATCTGGGAAGACTTGATTGACAAGAATGGACTAGAGATTGGAAATAACGGCAGGCCCACCCACAATTGGACAAGAGAGGACCAGGAACGCGAGTTGGGAATCGAGCTGACTTTGGGAAATCGATCAATACTAAAGTGGACAATACTGACCAACGACCATGCCGCTGGATCCGACCATTAGGTTTCAGAATGCGATGTGGGAGTAGACAGGCAGGTGGAGGCGGATCATCAGGGGGTAGTAGGGTGGAATTTGGCTGCAATGACGGAGAATGAAGTGGAAGCAGCGGAGAAGCTATAGGTGGAATTAGCGAGGGAGAGAGGTCAATTAGATGCAGAGTGCACAGAGGACGAGGTCGAGCAGGAGGCCAGAAGGTGTCAGGAAGCAATGAGCAGTGTTCTCAACACCACGGCAAAGAAAATCAGGATTTGTGCCAGATCAAGTAGGTGGTGGAACGCCTACATCAAAGAAAGAAGAAGGACGGTAGGGAGAGAGAGAAGGAGAAAACGGAACTCAGAAGAGGCTGCCCGGGCAAAGGCAGAGCTCCAGAAGTCTATGCGGAGGTCCAAGAGGGAAATGTGGAGCGAAGACTTCAGAAAGCTTACGTGAGCCGAGGTGTCGGAAGCGGCACGATAAGTGTACCCTCTGGCGGGCATGACCGTGGAGGCATTACCAGACAGAGAAGGAAGGCAACCAAACATATCATTGGCGAAGGACGAGATGCTGATGCACGAATCTTTTCCCCACAACAAGACTGCCCAGTACTAAGAACTCCCTCCGACGGGGAGCGCACTCATATTCATCACTGAGTATGCAGTCGAGCAAGCTTTATATTCTCAGTCAGTCAAGAAGGCACCGGAACCAGACAAGCTGTCTTTTGGCTCCATTCAGGAGCTCTGGAAGTGGGACAGAGAGATGATTGTGACCCTGGGGAGGGCGGCTATTCACACAGGAAGACACCCAGCGGCATGGAAGCGGGCTAGCGGCGTGGTGATTTGCAAGCCTGGCAAAGATGACTACACGAAGCTCAAGGCCCACCACTCCATATCGCTGCTCAGCTGCACAGGAAAAGTGGTCCAGATACCTGCAGTGCAGTTGCTGTCATAAGAGGAGGAATGAAGAGGGCTCCAGAGCGACAGACAATTTGGAAACAGGAAAGGATGGTAAGCCATTGATGCAGCGGCCATCATGGTCGACAGAGCTCTTGCAGCTTGGACAAATGCCCACATGACAGACATGCTTCTCATGGACATTAAGGCAGCCCTTCCGAGCGTGGCAAAAGGATGATTAAGCAACTTGATTAAGGTCGGGCAAATGGATGGGGACCATATACAATAGACGGAGTGCGTCCCGTGAGGAAAGAACAGTGTAGATGATCATCGAGGTCAACGCCATGGAATGACACACAGTGGAGGCAGGGGTCCCACAAGCCTCCCCTGTGTCACCGATCCTCTTTGCGATCTTCACCTCAGGACTAATCAAGTGGGTTGAAGAGTATCTATCCGAAGCTGAGGGGCTATCCTGTGTAGACGACCTCGGCTGGGTGGCGACTGGGAGTGATGTCAACAACGACGTCTCGATACTTGCGAGATGCTGTGCAAAGAGCATCGAGTGGGTAAGTAGACAAGGGCTACAGTTCGAGACTGCCAAGACGGAGGCGGCACTATTCACGCACTGATGAGGCCACAGGAAACACCTCTGGGCAACGCTGAGAGCAACGATAAGAGTCGGAAACGAGTCCGTACGGGTCAATGCATGGGCGACGCACTCGCTAGGCGTGTGGTTGGACGCACATCTGAGGTTCAAGGAGCACCACACCCGATGCATGGAGAGAGCCAGGGCAGCAGAACCCATACTCCGAACCCTTACCAAGACATACGGCGTTGTTTCTGAGAGTGCAAGTGCTGCCCAGGTGGCATCAGTCCAAGCGGTCACATTATATAGGAGCGAGCTCTGTGGGGAGACATGGGAAGTAGGCAGGCGAGACGACTTCCAACTGCTCCCGAATTGAGAAGGCATATCCATCCTGGGTGCGCTGCTCACAACCCCGTGGTGTGTACTAATTGGAGAGTCAGGGCTTACACCGGCGCCAGTAATCTAGGACTCCAGACAAGAGAAATCCGCAGCGACAGTGGAAAACTCATGCAGTAGCAAACTAAAGAAACTACAGTAAAACCTCTCTACAGGAGCGCCAATATGCAGAGCAGTCAGTAAAGAGCATGAGTATGGGCAGACAACCAAAGGCATGAACTGGCCAGCCCCGGGCGAAGAACCAGTCGTCAGGACCACCACATTGGACGACACCACTGCAGCCAAGAGCGCTGCGCAGCGTTGAGCAAGAGAAAAAGAAACCAAAATCGGAGCAGGGGTCTAGATGTGGTGGACAGATGGATCGTGCTCGTACGAGGGTCGAGTGGGAGCCCCAGTAGTGTAGACACACGGTAATGAATGGAGGTCTCGCCTCAGCTATCGGTGCAGCGGATGGATGTAGGTCTTCATCCCAGAACTGTGGGCACTCGGACTTGCGCATGATGTGGCCACCAAGCAGAGAGACACATTACAGACGCATGGAGTGAAGATGGAGGCAGTCTTCAGCAACCCGCAGGCCCCAATCTGACAAGCGGCCCACATGGAGCCGGGCCCAGGGCAGCAACTGGCAAGGCGGTTGAAACGAAGGGCGCTGAGTCTGCTTACCCACAGCATCGCAACCGAGATCCACTGTGTCCCAGGGCACTCCAGCATCCCAGAAACGAAGAAGCAGACTGTCAGCCAAACTTGGCCCAGGATGCAAGCGGAACCACAGTAAATAAACGGCCATACACCTCGGCCTCGAACAGGGCTACACGAATCTCCCAGTGGCAATCAGCAGGTAAGGTGTAGTGGGAGGCCAACTTGTGCAGCAACCACTTCAGTTACAGACTCAAGGGCAAGGCGGGGACCAAGAGACCAATCCAGATTACATGCGTAAAGCCGCTGGGTGCCAGGTTCTACTGACTACTGTCCGACCATGCGCCAATCGCAGTCTACCTACAATGTTTCGGCCATAGAGATGATGACGAATGCTGGTGGTGTGGAGGGACACAGTCCCAGACGCAGGAGCTCCTATTATGCCACTGCAGCCAGTGGAGACACCACCAGAGAGAACTATGCAAGGCGGTGGTAAAGGTGACGGGCTCGAAAGTAGGGAGATGCCGGCTCGTACAGATCTCTGAGATCTTTTCCATAGAAGAGTGTGACCTAGCGGTAATGGACTTCTTGGAGGCCACTGAGGTCGGGAAGTGTCCACCCAATTGAACTAGCAGGATGGAGCGGGCTCAGGGCATGGGGCTCAGGGGCGGCATTGGAGGCAGTGGGGTTATACCATTCCTTCCTTCTGTTATTCATTCTTTCTGACTTTCTGTCTTGCTTGCAGTGTTTCTCGTAGCGTTCATTTTTCAGCGGAGACAAATGGTAGCAGGGGGGGAGCTCCACTATCTAGCCGGCTTGCCCGGAGGTGGAGGGGAAATCAGGGTCCTGTCATACTCTGATTGGAGTCAATACAGGAAGATTAAACAACAATAACAACCGATCCCGGGCATCACTGCTGGGGATAGCCCAACTCCCCAGAATCGGGGCTGCAAGCCACCGGCCTCATGCCTGCAAACCGTAGGCCAAACTCCCCAAAAGCCACTGGTCAGAATCCCATGCAAACACGCTGACATTCGGTGTGATCTGGCTGCTCAGGATGTGGGACAAAGAGATCATCGTGATGCTGGCAACAGCGGCGATTTGCATGGGGAGACATCCAGCGGAATGGAAGCGGCCCAGTGGTGTTGAGATTGGCAAGCCTGGCAAAGACGACAACAAACAGCTAAAGGCGTATCGCTCCATATCACTGTTGAGCAGGATGGGTACAGTGGTCGAAAAAGTTGTCCCTGAGCTGCTGCCAGAGGAAGCCGAGAGAACAGGACTACTGCGCGATAGACAATTCGGAAGCAGACAAGGATGGTCAGCCATTGATGCAGCAACCATCTTAGACGACAGAGCTCACACAGCCTGGAAGAACGGCCACATAACAGGCGTGCATCTCACAGACATTAAAGCTGCCTATCCAAGGGTGGCGAAAGAAAGACTAGTGAACTTAATGACAGTCAGGGAAATGGATGGAGACCTTATACGAGGGACGGAGAGCTTTCTCTCGGACTGAATGGTGGTGATGATAATCGATGGCAAAGGGATGGAGAGACACCCAGTCGAAGCGGGGGTCCTGCCGGGCTCGCCTGTGCCACTGATTGTTTTCGCAATCTACACCTTGGGACTGATCAAATATTTCGAAGGGTATGTATCAGAAGCCGAAGAGCTGTCCATTGTAGACGACTTCAGCAGGGTGGCGACCTGCAGCGATGTCAACCACGTCGTCACAATACTTGCGTGATGCGCAGTCATGAGCATTGAGTGGGCAAGCAGCCTAGGACTACAGTTCGACACCGCCAAGACGGAGGAGGCGTTGGGTGTGCGCAGATGGGGCCGCAGGAAAGATCTCCGGCTGGAACTGACAGCGATGATAAGAGGTGGGAACAGGATCATACGATTCAACACACAGGCGACATGCTGGCTAGGCGTCTGGATGGACCCACACCTAGCGTTTAAGGAGCAGCACAACCGATGCATAAAGAAGGCCAGGGCTGCGGAAACCAAACTCCGAACCCTTGGGAAGACATTGGCATTGTCCGACAGGGGGTAAGGGGCATCCAATTGGTGTGGTTCCAAGCGGTCGCACTATGTGGGAGCGAGCTGTGGTGGGATCCCAGAGAAGTAGGCCGGCTATAACAAGCTCCAACTCCCCCTCAATCGACATGAAGGTCCATCTGGGGCGCGCTGTAGACGACCATGTAGGGAGCACTAACAACAGAGTCTGGGCTGATACCGGCGCCTGTAATTTTAGCCTCCTGACATCAGCAATTCACAGTCTGACTAGCAAATACATGCAGTAGCAAGCTGAAGAAGCTACACTACAACCCCTCCTCCAGTGCACTGATATGCAAAGAAATCAAGGCGGAGCATGAGCATGGCCGGACAACGGATGGCACAGATTCGCTGCCCCTGTGCGAAGAATCAGTGGTTATGACCACCATACTGGACGACACCACCGCTGCCAAGAGCACCGCGCAATGCTGCACAGGAGAGAAAGAAGCCAAAGTCGGAGCCGGAGTCTGGATGTGGTGGACAGCTGGACCACACTCACGGAATGGCCATGTGGGAGCCGCAGGAGTGTTCAACACGGAAATCAATTGAGGTCTAGCTGCAGCTTTCGGAGTATGGAACGTATGGAGCTCTTGACGGCCGAACAGTGCGCGATTTGACTCCTGCCTGATGTGGAGATCGAGAAGAGAGAAACATTGCAGAATCGTGGAGTGAAGATGGTGGCAGGCTACAGCAACTCACAGGCCGCAATCCGATGAACCGCACACCTGGAGCCGGGCTCATGGCAGAGACTGGCGAGGAGAATCAACAGAACAGTGCGGAATCTCCACACCCACAGCATCGCAACCGCGATCACCTGGGTCCCGGGACACTCCGGCATCCCACGAAATGAAGAGGCAGACCGTCAGGGGAACTTATCTTAAGACGCATGTGGAAGCACAGTCATAGAGCAGCCATACACCTCAGCCTCAGATAGCGCTAGACGAATCTCCAAGGGAAGATTAGCAACCAAGGTGAAGTGGGAGTCCAATAGGTGCAGCAAGCACTTCAGCTACTGACTCAAGGGCAAGGCAGGGACCAAAAGACCTATTCCGATGAGAAGCGTAAAGTCGCTGTCAGCTAGATTCTACCAACTGAAGTCCTGTCACGCGCCCACTGGAGTTTAGCTGTAACGGTTCGGCCACCAACATGACAACAAGTGCTGGTGGTGTGGAGGGACAGTGTCCCATACATGGGAGCACCTCTTCCGCCACTGCAGCCAGTAGAGAGATCACCAGATAGAACTGTGGAAGGTGGTGGGGAAGGCGACAGGCTGGAAAGTGGCCAGATGCCGACATGTGCAGATCTCTGAGCTATTTTCCATCAGAGTGTCCGACCAAGCAGTGATGGACTTCCTGGAGGCCACTGAAGTTGGGATGTTTCGACCCAAAAGGAAGTAGCGATAGGGAGCGGGCTCAGGGCTCGGGAGCGGCGGGGGCCGTACTGGGGTTAGACTGTTCATGCTTTCATTCTTTCCCTTTGTCTTTCTCTCATTTTATCGTTCATTTGTCAATGGGAACGAAGAGTAGCGGGTGGGGAGCTCCGCCATCTAGCCGGCTCGCCTGGAGGCGGAGTGGGTTATTAAGGTCCTCTCATACTGTGATTAGAGTGAATACAGTATGATTAAAACATACAATCGAAAACAGTAAAGTCAGATATCGGGAGGAACTCAGGCGATCTTAGTTTCTCCGCTAGATACACTGCACCAGCACCAAACTTCATCCATGCCAATGGCCTTCAGCGGTCTGATTCTCTTGTAAATAGACAACATTTAGAATCTAGTTTGAAAGACAACGTTTTTTCCTTCATCGCATGTTCTAGTCAGTTCACGGAGAATGTCTGTCCGCGGAGTGACTAGTCAGTTCACGGAGTCCCACCTTCCGTGAATGAACCAGTCAGATCACAGATCCGTGAACTAACCAGTGCTAATTATGCTCATACGCAATTAACAGTTGCTCAGATCCCAAAGTTATGTATACATGAAATATGTACAATTCATTGCGCTTTCACCTCCTGGTCTCCAATTGACTATATCTCTCATATTAATAGAATAATTGTGGAAAATCATCGATTTTGGGCGATTTTT
>Ga0307512_10002290_pt1 | contig 24761 bp, 20 predicted proteins | sample 14_EM_MG_FD_200267 | JGI IMG/M metagenome (GOLD analysis project Ga0307512, IMG submission 200267) | Populus trichocarpa ectomycorrhiza microbial communities from riparian zone in the Pacific Northwest, United States - 14_EM | ecosystem: Host-associated > Plants > Roots > Unclassified | place... | reverse complement strand
ATGTGACCCCACACCGTGAGCCCCACCCGGCCACCGGGCGCCAGCACCCGGTACACCTCCAGCAACGCCTTCGGCGTCGTACCCCAGATACCGCGGAAACTGGTCACCACATCGAAGCTCGCGTCCACCCAGGGCAAGGCGTGCATGTCGCCCACCCGGATGTCGGCGTCCGGGTTCCGATCCCGGGCGATCGCCACCAGCCGGGAGGCGGCGTCGATGCCCGCGCACTCGGCACCCAGCACACCGGCCAACGCAACAGCCAAGCCGGCGCCGCACGCGACATCGAGCAGCCGGTCACCCACACCGACACCGAGCCGATGGTGCATCGCGACATACTCCCGGCAGTTGCCCGGCTCACTCAGCGTCGCGAAATCGACAGCTCTACGACCCCACCCCTCGTCGACGATCTTCCAGTCGACCTGGGACCTCACCGCCCGGACGGCCGCCGACCCGTCGGGCCGGTCCATATCGGGATCGACAGACTCATGCATGGTGTCTCCTGTCGGCGAGCCGTCACTTCCGGGTGACCAGGAAGGGCAGGAACTCGTGGAGGATTGGCAAGTAAGGTCGCGGTTGCCCGCGCTTGCTGGTCACACCGTGCCAGCCGCGGCTGGAGCGGACCTGAAACGCACCTGACGCGCCGGGTCGGGTCGGTGCCGCGGGCACAGCCGACCGGCAATCGTGGAATCGAGCTCTCTGATGAACCCCGACACCGCGCAAGTCCGGCTGCTCGGCCCGGTCGACGTCACGATCGACGGCCGGGTGCGGCCGGTGTCCGGCCTGCGCCGCAAGACCGTGCTGTCCGTGTTAGGGCTGCACCCCGGCGAAACGGTGAGCACCGACCGACTCATCGACGTCCTCTGGGGCGAACACCCACCGACAACAGCATCAAACACACTGCAAAGCCATATTTCGTACCTTCGCGGCGTCCTCGGCGACCGGGCCGCGATCGTCCCCCGGCGGCCCGGCTACCTGCTCGACATCCCCGCCGAAGCCACCGACGTCGTACGGGCTCAGCAGCTCATCGACCTTGCCGACCGGGCCGCCGACCCGGCCGCCGGCGCCGCGCACCTGCGGGCCGCCCTAGACCTGTGGCGCGGACCGTCCCTCGCCGACGTCACTGACGTGACCTTGCTCGAAAACCACGCCAACCGCCTCGACGAGCTGCGGCTGCGGGCCACCCAGAGCCTCATCGACGCCCGGATGGCCCTCGGCGAACACGCCCTGCTGTTTCCCGAGTTGGCGGACCTGGCCCAACAGCACCCGTTCGACGAGCGGATCCACCGGCAGCTGATGCTCGCCCTGTACCGCACCGGCCGGCACGCCGACGCCCTGGCCGTGTATCAACGCCTCAGGCGCACGATCGGCACCGAACTCGGCATCGACCCGAGCCCGGCGCTGCGCGATCTGGAAGCCGCGATCCTGCGCCACGACCCCGCCCTCGACCCGTCCCCACCGCAGATCACGACCACCGCCGGGTGGGCCACACCCGCGCAGCTACCACCCACGATCCCCGCGTTCGTCGGGCGGCGCACCGAACTCGACCAACTCGACGCCCTCCTCAGCAAGGCCGATGCCGCACACGCGACCGGATCGCCGACGACCACTATCGCCGCGGTGTCCGGAAGCCCCGGCGTCGGCAAGACCAGCCTCGTCCGGCGCTGGGCCCACCAACACACGCAGTCGTTTCCGGACGGCCAGCTCTACCTCGACCTACGCGGCTTCAGCCCATCCTCCTCGATGGTCGAGCCCGCCGAGGCAGTGCGCGGGTTCCTGGACGCGTTCGGGCTACCCCCGCAGCGGCTCCCGGCCGGGCTGGACGCCCAGATCGGCCTGTACCGCAGCGTGCTGGCCGGCAAACGGGTCCTCATCGTGCTGGACAACGCCCGCGACGAGACACAGGTCCGCCCCCTGCTACCCGGCTCGCCCGGCTGCCTGGTCCTGATCACCAGCCGCAACCGCCTCACCGGGCTGACCGCCACCGAAAACGCCCACCCGATCAGCGTCGACCTGCTCACCGACAACGACGCACACGACCTCCTGGCCGCACGGCTCGGCACCGACCGGATCGCCGCCGAACCCGACGCCGTACACGACATCATCACCCACTGCGCCCGACTACCCCTGGCACTGGCAATCACCGCCGCCCACTGCGCAGCCCACCCGGCCCTCGCCCTCACCACCGTCACCACGGCACTGCACGAGGTCACCAACGGCCTGGACGCCCTCGACGGCGGCGACCCCGCCGCCGACATGCGAACGGTGATCTCCTGGTCCTGCGACCCCCTGGGCCGCGGCGCCCACCGGCTGTTCCGCCTACTCGGGCTCCATCCCGGCCCGGACATCACCCTGCCCGCCGTGGCCGGCCTCGCCGGCATCACCCGACAGCAGGCCCGCGCGGAGCTGACCGAACTGCATCGCGCACACCTGCTCACCGAACGCACCCCCGGCCGGCACGCCTTCCACGACCTGCTCCGCGCCTTCGCCGTCGAACTCGCCCACACCGCGTTCACCGACACGGAGCAGCACACCGTCACACACCGGATGCTCGACCACTACCTGCACTCCACGCACGCCGCGGTCCTGCTACTGGACCCACAGTGGCAACCGCTGGACCTCACCCCGCCGCAGCCCGGGGTATTCCCCGACAGCCACACCGATCGAGACAGCGCGCTCGCGTGGCTCACCGCCGAACACCTGGTCCTGCTCGCCCTGACCACACACGCCGCCGCGACCGGCTTCGACACACATACCTGGCAACTGGCGTCAGCGCTGTCCCCGTTCCTGGTGCGGCGAGGGCTCTGGTCCGAGCAGGTCGCGGTGCAGCGCACGGCCCTGGACGCCGCGCGCAGGTCGGGCGACCCCGTCGGGCAGGCGCGCGCACTGCCTGCGCTGGCCGAGGCGTACCTGCGGCTGGATCGACTCGACGACGTGGAACAGCGCTACCGGCACGGCCCGACCGGCTTCGCCGACCTTCCGGCAGCCGGAACTCCGCATGCGGTGCCGTGATCCGCACACCAACCGCGCTGACACAGGCAAGGAACCGCCCGGGGGCCAAGACCTGGGCTAGGCGGCCACCATGCGGACGCAGCAGTCCTCGGTCAGCTCACTGACCGCGGCCAGCGTCACCGTGCCGCGCGGGCGATACCACCGCCAGACGCTCACGATCATGCCGAGCATGTTCAGCGCCAGGGTGTGCGAGTCGCGGCGGACGAAGACGCCCTGCGACATTCCTCGCTCGAGCAGGTCGGTCCAGGCGTTCTCGATCTGGTGCACCAGCTCGCGGGCCGCCAGTCGTTCCGTCTCCTCGCGCTGGGAGCTGCGGGCCACCCCGAGGATGGCGACGTTGCTCTGCAGGATCCGCATCTGCAGCACGTCCCGCTCGGACACCGCGTAGGCGGCGCGCACCGCCAACCGCAGCGCCTGCATCGGGTCGCTCTCCTCGGCGGTCGCCTTGACGAACATCTCGTGCGAGCGCTGCAGCTCCAGCCGCATGATCGTCAGCAGGCAGTGCGCCTTGGACTCGAAGTAGTGGTACAGCGCCGTCTGGCCGATGCCGACCTGGTCGGCGACCTCGGACCATTTGGTCGCCTCGTAGCCGCTCTTGCCGAAGCTGCGGATGGAGGCGGCGAGAATCGCCGCGCGCTTCGAGCGCGGGCCCGCGTCCGGCTCCACGATCTTGGCCGCCGTGGCCTTTCCCGTCGTCCGCCCCGCCATCGCCACTCCCCGCCCGACCTGAGACCCGCCAGATCTGAAACCCGGCCCGATCCGATTTGAATTCAATTCTACCGCACGGTCAGGCGCGTTCGACGATGGTCGCGTTGGCCATCCCGCCGCCCTCGCACATGGTCTGCAAACCGTACCGGCCGCCGGTGCGGCGCAGGTGATGGACCAGCGTGGTCATCAGGCGTGCCCCGCTGGCGCCCAGCGGATGGCCCAGCGCGATCGCTCCCCCGCACACGTTGACCCGCTCGGCCGGCGCCCCGATCTCCTTCTGCCAGGCCAGCACCACCGAGGCGAACGCCTCGTTGATCTCCACCAGGTCGATCTGCTCGATGGCCAGCCCGCACCGCTTCAGCAGCCGGCCGGTGGCCGGGATGGGCCCGGTCAGCATGTAGATCGGATCCGAGCCGACCACCGCCATGCCGTGGATCCGGGCCAGCGGGTCGAGTCCGAATCGGCGTACCGCGTCCGCCGAGGCGACCAGCAGCGCGGCGGCACCGTCCGAGATCTGGCTGGAGACCGCGGCAGTCAGCCGGCCACCTGCACGCAATGCCTTGAGGCCGGCCATCTTCGCCAGCGTGGTGTCCGCGCGGGGGCCTTCGTCGACCGTCGATCCGAAGCCGGGCACCAGCTCGTCGGCGAACACCCCGTCCGCTGCCGCGGCGACCGCCCGCTGGTGGCTGGTGAGCGCGAACCGTTCCATGTCCTCCCTGGACACATCCCACTTCTGGGCGATCATCTCGGCGCCGCGGAACTGCGACACCTCCTGGTCGCCGAAATGCTCCCGCCACCCCACTCCGTCGTAGGGGCTGCCCATGCCGGCCTGCTCGCCGACGATGGCCGGGCCGGCGATCGGCACCAGGCTCATCACCTCGACGCCGCCCGCGACGATCAGGTCGGCGGTGCCGGACATCACCGCCTGGGCTGCGAAGTGCACCGCCTGCTGGGACGATCCGCACTGCCGGTCGATCGTGGTGCCGGGCACCTGCTGCGGCAGCCCGGCGGCCAGCCACGCCGTACGGGCGAGATTGCCGGTCTGCGCGCCGATCTGGCCGACACAGCCGAAGTACACATCGTCGACGGCGCCCGGGTCGACCCCGGTACGCTCCAGCAACGCACGCAACACGTGCGCGCCCAGGTCGGCGGGGTGGACCCCGCTCAGGGCGCCGTTGCGGCGGCCGACGGGGGTGCGGACGGCGTCCACAATGAACGCTTCGGGCATGGGCTTCTCCGGTCTCTAGGGGTGGAAGCGGGGCGGGCGCTTTTCCAGGAAGGCCGCCGCTCCCTCGCGGCCCTCGGCGGTGGCCGCCGACTCGGCCAGGCTGTGCGCCTCGCGGTCGAGGTGTGCGTCCAGATCGCCGGACAGGCCCGCGGCGACCAGTCGCCGGGTGGCGCCGAAGGCCCGCGTCGCCCCGGCGGCGAGCGCGACGGCGACACGTTCCGCCTCGGCGGTCAGCTCGGCCGGATCGACGACCCGGGTCACCAGGCCCGCCTCCGCCGCCTCGCGGGCGGTGAGGCGGCGGTTGGTCAGCAGCAAGTCCAGCGCGCGTTTGGCGCCGACCAGCCGGGGCAGCGACCAGGTCACGCCGGCGTCCGGCGAGTAGCCGATGCCCGTGTAAGCGAGCAGGAACGTGGCATCGGCCGCGGCGATCGTCAGGTCGGCCGCGGCGGCCAGCCCGACGCCGGCGCCGGCGACCGGTCCGTGTACCGCCGCGACCAGCGGGGCGTCGAGCGCGGCGAACTCGCGCAACGCGCCGTGCAGGGCGTCGGTCACCTCGGTCAGGTGGGCGGACAACTCGCGCCCGCGCAGGGGCGCGAACTCGCGCAGGTCGCCGCCGACGCAGAAGCTCCGGCCCTCGGCGCTCAGCAGGATCGCCCGGGCGCCCGCCGCCCGGCAGGTCGTGGCGGCCGCCAGCAGTCCCCGGGCCATCGACAGGTCGATCGCGTTGCCGCGGTCACCCCGGCGCATGACCACGTACGCCACCCCGGCACGCACCTCGGTCGAAACGGCACTCATCGCGCCGTCCAGCCGCCGTCGACCACCAGGACGTGGCCGGTGCAGTACGACGACGCGTCGGAGGCCAGGAAGAGCAGGGCACCGTCGAGCTCGCCGCCGTCCCCGCCCCGGCGCAGCATCGTGTTCTTCTCCACCCACCGGCTGGACCGGGCGTCGGCGAACAGGTCCGCGGTCATCTCGGAGCGGAACCAACCCGGCGCGAGCGCGTTGACGCGCACGCCGGCGCGGCCCCACTGCCCGGCCAGCTCCCGGGTCAACCCGACCAGCCCGGCCTTGGACGCCGCGTAGCTGGCACCGCCGAGCGGGGCCGCCGACACCAGGCCCAGGATGGACGCCACGTTCACGATGCTGCGGCCGGCGGCCGGCGGCCCGGCCTCGGCCATCAGCCGGGCGAGGTGGAACGGCGCGACCAGGTTCACCGCGAGCACGTCGGCGAAATCGCGGGAGCTCTCGTCGGCCGCCAGCGGGGCCCCGGCCGTGCCCGCGTTGTTGACCAGGACGTCCAGCCGGCCGGTGCTGGCCAGCACGGTCTCCACCAGCCGGACCCGGTCCTCCTCCCGGCCGACGTCGCACGCCACGGCGTGGATCCCGGGGCCGATCCCGGCGCCGGCCGCCAGTTCCGCCAGCCGGTCCACCCGGCGGGCCGCCGCGAACACCGTGGCGCCGGCGGCGGCGAGCACGGTCGCGAACCGGGCGCCCAGCCCCGAGGACGCGCCGGTCACCACGGCCGTCCTGCCGGCCAGCGAGAACAGGTCACCGGTCACCCGTCCACCCCGATCGGCAGGGCGAGCGCTCCGCCGTCGAGCACGATCGTCTGCCCGGTCATCCAGGACGAGGCGTCGGAGGCCAGGAAGACGGCCGCGTTCGCCACGTCCTCGGGGGTGCCGAGCCGGCGCAGCGGGAGCTTCGCGGTCAGGATCGGCTCGCGCGCCTCCCACACCGCGCGGGCCAGCTCGGTCTTGACCAGGCCCGGGGCGATCGCGTTGACCCGGACCGCCGGGCCCAGTTCGTAGGCGAGCTGCCGGGTCATGTGCAGCATGGCGGCCTTGGTCGCGTTGTAGTAGCCGATATGCGGGTCGACGATCAGCCCGCCCACCGAGGCGATGTTGACGACCACGCCGCCGTGTTCGGCCATCGACGCCGTCCAGGCCGCGCGGGTCCAGGCGATCATGCCGTACTGGTTGACCCGCACGGTCTTCTCGGCCCGCGGCAGATCAAGATCGATCAGGGCACCATGGTACGGATTGGTGGCCGCGTTGTTGACCAGCACGTCGATCCGGCCGAAGCGCTGCATCGTCTCGTCGATGCAGCGTTGCGCCTGCTCCGGCTCCCCGGCGTTGGCCACCACCGTGTGCACCTCGCCACCAGCCCCGGCGCTGAGCAGCTCGGCCCGGGCGGCGGTCAGCCCGTCGGCCTTGCGTGCGGCGATGACCACGTGCGCGCCCGCACACCGGTAGGCGTGCGCGATCGCCAGCCCGATGCCCCGGGACCCGCCGGTGATCACCGCCACCCGGCCGGCCAGGGCGCTCACGCCGCGCCCGCCTTTCGCATGCCCGCCCGGCTCTCGGTCCGGTACTTGGCCAGCTCCCGGCGGGCGACCGTGCGCAGGTGGACCTCGTCCGGCCCGTCGGCGATGCGCAGCGCCCGGGTGATCGCGTAGAGCCGGGCCAGCACGGTGTCGTCGCTGACCCCGGCCGCGCCGAAGGCCTGCACCGCGCGGTCGACGACCCGGTGCGCCACCTCGAGCGCGGCGACCTTGATGGCCGCGACCTCCATCCGGGCGGCCGCGTTGCCGACCGTGTCCATCAGCCAGGCCGCCTTGAACACCAGCAGCCGCAGCTGCTCGATCTCGATCCGGCTGCGGGCGATCCACTCGCGCACCACGCCCTGGTCGGACAGCGGCACGCCGAACGCCTGCCGGTCGAGCACCCGCCGGCACATCAGCTCCAGCGCTCGTTCGGCGAAACCGACCGCGCGCATCGCGTAGTGCATCCGGCCCGGCCCGAGCCGGCCCTGGGCCAGCGCGAAACCGTCGCCCTCGCCGCCCAGCAGGTTCGCGGCCGGCACGCGTACGTCCTCGAACAGCACGTCGCCGTGGCCGAGCCGGTCGGTGTAGCCGAAGACGGGCAGGTCGCGCAGCACCGTGATGCCCGCCGTCTCGCGCGGGATGAGCAGCATGCTCTGCTGCCGGTAGGACTCGGCCGCCGGGTCGCTGACCCCCATCAGGATGATCAGCGCGCAGTCCGGGTCGAGGATGCCGGAGGTATACCACTTGTGGCCGTTGACGACGTAGCTGTCGCCGTCCCGCACGATCGTGGTCCGCAGGTTGAGCGGGTCGGAGCTGGCCACCTCGGGCTCGGTCATCGCGAAGCACGAGCGGATCCGCGCCGCCAGCAACGGATGCAGCCACCGCTGCTGCTGCTCGGGCGTGCCGAACAGTGCCAGCAGCTCCATGTTGCCGGTGTCCGGGGCCGAGCAGTTGAACACCTCGGGCCCGATGAGGGACCGGCCGGCGATCTCCGCGAGCGGCGCATAATCCATGTTGGACAGTCCAGCACCCCAGTCGCCGTGCGACATGAACAAGTTCCACAGGCCTTCGGCGCGGGCCTTCTCCTTCAGTTCGCGCATCACCGGCGGCAGCTCGTGCGGGTTGTCCGCCCGGGCCAGCTGCTGGTCGTATACGGTCTCGTTGGGGTAGACGTGCTGCGCCATGAACGAGCGCATCCGCTCCTGCAGCTCCCGCGAGCGCGGCGATCCTTCGAAGTCCATGGTCGTCCTCAATCTCCGTCGGGTGCTCAGCCGAGCAGCGCGCGGGCAGTGCGGATCATCTGGGCGATGGTCGGCGGCAGCCGCTCCTGGTCCGGGTCGTGGATCCGGCCCTCGCGGTGCCGGCGCAGGTTGTGGCCCATGATCGCGGCCATCTTCAGCCGGCCCAGCGCCCGAAACCAGGTCAGCGCGCCCGGGGCCGGGGCGCCGTCCAGGTAGGCGTCCAGCAGCTCCTGCTCGCTCGGCAGGCCGGGCACCGGGTGGCCGAGCGCCGGGAAGTTGCGGTCGTCGGCGAAGAGCAGGAACCAGCCGAGATCGGTACGCGGATCGCCGACGCTCCAGATCTCCCAGTCGATCACCGCCGCCGCCCGGGCGCCCTGGCAGAGCAGGTTGCCCAGCCGGAAGTCGCCGTGCACCAGTACGGGCGGAAGGTCCTCGGGTATGTCCCCGGCGAGCCGGCGCAGCAACTCCTCGGCGCCGGGGCGCAACTCGACCGGGACGGCGTGCATGGTGCGGCTCCACTGGCCGAGCTCGGCGGCCGCGGTCCGGGGCGGCGGGGCGTCCAGCGCCAGGCTGGTGAGGTCGAGATCATGCAGCCGGCGCAGCACCCGGGCGGCCTCGAACATGCGGGAACGGGCCAACGCGGGGGCGAGGTCGTGCTCGTCGAGCACCGGTTCGATCGCCTCGCCGGTGACATAGTCCATCGCGAACCAGGCCGGCGCCCGGTCGTCGACCGCCACCACCTCGGGCACCGGCACCACCGAGCCGGCCAGGGCCCGCAGCACGTGGGCCTGCCGGAGCATGTCGTTGCGGCCGACCGGGCGTTCCGCGGGAGGCACCGCCTTGACGACATACCGGCGCTGCCCGACGGCCATCGCAAAGGTCAGCCCCGAGTGTCCACCCACGACTATCTCTAGTGGACCGACGGACTGGCCGGGGAACGCCCGGCCGACCCGCTCGGACAACTCCGGCAGGACGGCTCGGCCGGTCATGGGCGGGGCTCCTCGGGCAATGCGAGCACCAGCTCGAGCAGGACGGTCCGGCTGGTCATGGGCGGGGCTCCTTGGGCAGGCCGAGCACCCGCTCGGCCAGGATGTTGCGCTGGATCTCGTCGGTGCCGCCGGCGATGCGGTAGCCCGGCGCGCCCAGCAGATGCTCGGTCCAGGCGAAGGTGCCCCACTCCCCCGTGTCGGCGACCAGGCGCGGCCCGAGCAGCTGCAGGGTCAGATCGGTGGTGCGGCGCATCGTCTCGGTGGCGTAGAGCTTGCCCACCGACGCCTCGGCGCCCGGCTCCCGGCCGGACGCCAGCGCCGCCGTGATCCGCAGCCCGATCACCCGCTGCACCAGCGTCCGGACGAACAGCTCCGCGACCCGGTCGCGTTCGCTGCCGGTCAGTGGCCGGTTCAGGTGCCGGGCCAACTCGATCGCGCGGTCGGCGTTGGCCACGCCGAGTGAGCCGGAGTCGAGCCGCTCCGCCGCCAGCACGGTCAACGTCACCCGCCAGCCCGCACCCACCGGCCCGAGCCGGTCGGAGTCCGGCACCACGACGCCGTCGAGATAAACCTCGTTGAAGCTGGAGCCGCCGGTCATCTGCCGGATCGGGCGCACCTCGACGCCGGGCGCGTCCATCGGCACCATGAACACGGTGATGCCGGCGTGCTTGGCGACCTCCGGATCGGTGCGGCAGACCGCCAGGCCCCAGGACGCCACCCGGGCGCCGGAGGTCCACACCTTGTGTCCATTCAGGACCCATGAGTCGCCGGCGCGGACCGCCCGGGTGCGCACCGCGGCCAGGTCCGAGCCCGCCTCGGTCTCCGAGAACAGCTGACAGGTCAGCAGGTCGGTGCGCAGCATCGGGCGGATCCAGCGCTCCTGCTGCTCGGGCGTGCCCCAGATGCGCACGGCCGGAGCGACCAGATGCTGGGTGACCGGGAAGATCTCGGTCCGGCCCGGTACGGCGTAGCCGGCCTCCTCGGCCCGGTAGAGCTGCTCGTAGTGGGCCGGCAGCCCGCGGCCGCCGAACTCCGCCGGCCAGCCCAGCGCGCCCCAGCCGTGGTCGAACCGGGTCCGCTCCCAGTCCCGGATCCGTTCGGTGTGCTCGCGTTCGGCTTCGGCCGACCAGTTCTCGAACACCGCGACCGAGTCGTCGCCGGTGCCCCAGCCGCCGTCCGCCGGGCGCGGCCGGGCGACCGTGGCCAGCCAGGCCCGGGCCCGCGCCCGGAACTCCTCGGGTGTCTCCTCGCCGGTCACAACACTCCCTTCAGCGGGACAGCACGGTGCAGGCGCTCACGCCGGGCGCGCCGTACACATGGGTGAAGCCGACCCGCGGCATGCCAGGCACCTGGCGCTCGCCCGCGCGGCCGCGTAGCTGCTGGACCACCTCGTAGACCTGGCGCAGGCCGGACGCGCCGATCGGCTCGCCGTTGGCGATGCACCCACCGTCGGTGTTGACCGGCAGCGCACCGCCGATCTCGGTGGCGCCGTCGGCGATCAGCTTCTCCTGCTCGCCGTCCGCGCAGAACCCGCACTCGGCCATGTGCATGACCTCGGCGCCGCTCTCCGTGTCCTGCAACTGGCACACGTCGACGTCGGCCGGGCCGAGCCCGGCGGCCTCGAACGCCGCGCCGGCCGCGTCCCGGCTGACGCTGGTCAGCGCGCCGCCGTCGATCCGCGGGCTGAACACCTCGAACGATCCGGCCCGCCGGGACCGCACGACCGCCGAGCGCAGCGCCACCGGGGCGGCACCCGGCCCGCCGGCCACCGAAGCGGCGCACAACACCAGCGCGGCCGCGCCCTCGCCCGGCGAGCAGAACATGTACCGGGTCAGCGGGTCGTTGACCAGACCCGAGTCGAGGATCTCGGCGGCGGAGATCGGCGTACGGCGCCAGGCGTTGGGGTTGCGGCTGCCGTTGCGATACGCCTTCTCCGCGACCAGCGCGAGGGTCCGCGCGCTGATCCCGTACTCGTGCATGTAGCGCTGGATCTTCATCCCGAAGAACTGGGTGGTGACCATCAACCCGTCCCGGCCGTACGCCTCGTCCAGTCCCCAGTCGGCCGGCCGCGGGTCGAAGGCACCGCGCGGGTGCTTGTCGAAGCCGACCGCGAGCACCACCTCCGCCATCCCGGCGCGGATCGCGTTCACCGCCGAGATCAGCGCGCTCCCGCCGGTCGCGCAGCCGTTCTTGACGTTCACGAACGGCAGCCCGGTCAGGCCCAGCTCGGTCACCAGGGTGTCGGCCAGCCCGGCCGCGTCGCTGCCGCCGAACGCCGCGCCGACGCGTGACCAGGGCAGGCCGGCGTCGGCGAGAGCGGCGTGCACGGCGTGCAGGGCGTGCTGCCGGCCGGTCAGGTGGTCGGTGCGGCCGAACGGCGAGAGGCCCGCGCCGGCGATCACCACGTCGGCCGTCATGACAGCCGCACCGGGACAGCGTGCGGAACCCCGCCGGTGGCCTCGACCCGCAGCGGCATGCCGATCCGGATCGACGTCAGGTCCTCGACGTCGAGGACCGCCGCGACCCGGACCCCGTCCGGCAGCTCGACGTAGCCCAGGGCGAACGGCCGGAAGCCGGCCGGGGGCGGCACGTACGGCGGGGACTTGGGGGCGAACCGTTGGACCGTCCAGGTCCACAACTCGCCGACGGCGGGCAGCGGCGCCGGCACGGCCTCAGCGACCCTTCCACTTGGGCTCGCGCTTCTCCAGGAACGCCGCGACGCCCTCCGCGGCATCCTCCGAGTTGAGCGTCACGCCCACCGCGAGGTGCTCCATCACCATCAGCGACTGGATGTCGGCCTCCAGGCTGCGGTCGATGGTCATTTTGGTGATCCGCATCTGGAACGGGCTCTTGTCGGTGAGATGGCTGATGAACTCGTCGACCGTCGCGTCCAGCTCCGCGGCCGGCGCCGAGGAGTTGATCAGGCCGAACGCGGTCGCCTCGACACCGGAGAGCAGCTTGCCGGTGAGCATCAGCTCCTTGGTCTTGCGGATGCCGATCATCCGCGGCACCCGGTAGATCGGCCCGGCGCCGCCGAACAGGGCGCGGCGGATGTGGAAGTCGCCGATCTTCGCGTCGTCGGCCGAGATCGCGAAGTCGCAGGAGATCATCAGCTCGAATCCGCCGGCCGTGACGTAGCCCTCGAGCACCGCCACCGACGGGGTGCTCATCGAGTAGAGCCGGTCGCAGACCTTCGCGGAGATCACCGCGACCTCCATCGCCGTGCTGCTGCCGATGTAGTCGGCCTGCAACTCGTCGAGGTCGAAGCCGGAGCAGAACGTGCCGCCCCGGCCGCGCAGCACCAGCACGCGCAGCTCGGGATCGGCATCGACCTCCGTGATGATCTCGTCGAGCCGCCGCAGGATCGGCAGGGTCACGCAGTTCTTCTTCCACGGACGGTTGAGCCACACCCGGGCGACCTGTCCGTCGCGTTCGAATTGAATCTCGTCGTTGACTGTCATGACTTCTCCTTGAACTGAATTCAGTCCAGTTTCGGGAGCCGCGTGGTCCGCTGTCAAGGGCATGCGAGATACCGCTCAGATCGCGGGCAGCCCCAGCAGCACACCGAGCCGGGCAAGGTTGTCGTCCACGCTGCCGAACAGGACCTCGGCCGAACGGGCGCGGCGTACGTACAGGTGGGCCGGGTGTTCCCAGGTGAACCCGATGCCGCCGGACAGCTGGACGTATTCGGCCGCGGCCCGCCGGTACGTGCCGGAACAGACCGCCTGCGCCGCGCTCGCCGCCACCGGCAGGTCCGGCGACGACCCGGTGACGCACGCGACCGCGTAGGCCGCCGCGGAGCGGGCCGCCTCGAGCTCCACCAGCAGATCGGCCAGCCGGTGTTTGACGGCCTGGAACGAGCCGATCGGCCGGCCGAACTGGGACCGCTGGCGCACATAGGCCACCGTGGCGTCGAGCGCGAACCCGCTGCCGCCGACCTGTTCGCAGGCCAGCGCCGCTCGGGCGATGTCCAGCACGCGCGCGACGACGCCGCCGGCGCCGTGCTGCCCGATCGGGGTGAGCGGGGTCCGGTTCAACGCGATCAGCGCCTGCGGACGGGTCGGGTCGAGCACCCGCCGGGGCGTCCGGACCAGGCCCGGTGCGGCCGCGTCGCAGGCGAACAGGGCGGGCCCGGCCGGGGTACGCGCGGCGAGCAGAATCAGATCTGCGCCGGCGCCGTCGATGACGAAGTCCGCCGTGCCGTCGCCCGCCCAGCCGCCGGGCACCGGGTCGGCGCGCAGCCCGCCGGCGCCGTCGAAACCGGCCACGGTCGCGGTCAGCGTGCCCGCGGCGATGCCCCGCAGGTACCGGGCGCGGGCGTCGCCGTCCCCGCTGAGCAACAGCGTGTAGGTCGCGAGCACAGTGGACAGCAGCGGGGCACACAGCAGCGCCCGGCCGGCCTCCTCGACGACGATCGCGAGATCGGCGAAGTCGAAGCCCGACCCGCCGTACGCGGGCGGGATCACCATGCCCTGCACACCGATCTCGGTGGCCATCCGCGACCACAGCGCCGGGTCGTGGCCTCGCTCGCTCTCCAGCTGCCGGCGCACGTCCGCCGGCGTGCAGACCTTCGCGAAGAAGTCACGCAGGACGCCGCGCAACTCGGCGCGCTCCCCGGTCTCGCCGAGCAGCGCGGGATCGACGTCGAGCATCAGGCCTCCAGTTTTTTCTCCTCGGGCGTGCTCAGCAGCGTCGCGGCCTCCCCGCCGAAGTAGGCCAGCGCGGCGCGCTCGGCGAACGACGCGTCGGCCGCCTCGCCGCGCGCGGCCACCCGGCCCTCGTGCAGCACCACGACCTCGTGGCAGGCGGTGAGCGCGCGGCTGAGCAACTGTTCCAGCAGTACGACCGTCATGCCGTCGCGGGCCAGCTGGTTGACCCGCGCGTACACCTCGGTGACCAGCGCCGGCGCCAGGCCCAGCGCGGGTTCGTCCAGGATCAGCACGTCCGGGCGGCTCATCAGGGCCCGGGCGATGGCCAGCAGCTGCTGCTCGCCGCCGCTCAGCCCGGCCACCGGCACCGCGAGGCGGCTGCGCAGCCGGTCCGGCAGCCACTGCGCGATCTCGTCCAGCCGGGCCCGCAGCGCCGGCCCTCGTATCCCGGCGGCGTAGCCGGCCACCTCGAGGTTCTCCCGCAGCGACAGCGAGTTGAACAGGCCGCGCCCCTCGGGCACGAGGCTGCTGCGGATCGTCCGGCTGTCGAGCCGGCCGACCACGACCTGCCCGGACGACGCTCGCAGCGAGCCGTGAATGATCTTGCCGAGGGTGGACTTGCCGGCGCCGTTCGCCCCGACGACGCCGATCACCGCGCCCCGGCCGAGCTCCAGGTCGACGGCGTGCAGCGCGGCGACGCCGCCGTAGTGGTGGCCGACGCCGCGGACGGTGATGTCGACGGCGGCCGAGTCGCGGGCGGGCAACTCGGCGAGCGCCGTGACCGCGCCGAGGTAGGACGAGCGCACCTGCGGCTGTTGCAGGATCGTCTGCGGATCGCCCGAGCCGATCGGCTTGCCGAAGTCGAACGCGACCACCCGGTCGGCCACCGCGAAGAGGTCCTCAAGGACGTGGTCGATGATCACCACCGCGGTGCCGCCGGCCCGCAGCCGGGCGACCTGCCGGGCGGCCACCTCGCGTTCCGTGGCGTCCAGCCCGCCGAACGGCTCGTCCAGGATCAGCAGCGTCGGCTCCTCGGCCATCGCGCGGGCGAGGTCGAGCCGCTTCTGCAGCCCGAACGGCAGCTCCGCCGGGTAGCGGTCGGCCACCTCGGCGAGCCCGGTCTGCGCGAGCAACTCGCCGGCCCGGGCCCGGTCCGTCGCGGTGATCCGCCGCCGGGTGCACAGCACGTTCTCCGCGACGGTCAGCTCGGCGAACGTCTCCGCGTGCTGGAACGTCCGGCCGATGCCGAGCCGGCGCCGCGCGGTGGCCCGGATGCCGGTCAGCCTCCGGCCCCGGTAGTCGACCGTGCCGGCGATCCGCGCCCCGCCGACAAGCCCGGACACCACGTTGACCAGGGTGGTCTTGCCGGCGCCGTTCGGGCCGATGATGGCCAGCACCTCGCCGGGCCGGACCGTGAGCGACGCGTCCCGCAGCGCCTGCAGGCCGCCGAAGCGCACCGAGAGGCCGTCGATGACGAGCAACGGCTGGTCGCCGGCCCGGCGGGGCGGCGCGTCAAGAAGACTGCCCGTGGTGTTGCCGGCGACTGTGGCCACGCGGCGCCGGAGCCCGGGCACGCGCCGCGCCAGCAGGCCGAGGAACGGGACGACGCCGCCGGGCAGGAAGATCAGCGCGGCGATGAGCAGCGTGCCCTGCACCGCGGGCTGCGGCAGCGATACCGTCTCGGCGAGGCTCGGCGCCCAGGCCAGGTAGATGCCGCCGACCACCGCGCCGAGGACCGTGCCGACCCCGCCGAGCACGCAGGCCGCGATCACGGTGATGCCGAAGGTCAGCGAGAACGGATCGGGGCTGACGAAGCCGGTGATCAGGCCGAGCAGCACCCCGGCGAAGCCGGTGAACGCCGCGCTGACCGCGAACGACAGGGCGGTCTGCGCCTCGGGGGCGATGCCGACCGAGCGCGCGACGATGGGGTGCGACTTCGCGGCGACCATCCGCATCCGCAGCCCGGTCGGCTTCGCGAAGACCGCGACGGCCAGCACGAGCCCGGCGGCGAGCACGGCGACGTACTGGGCCGCGCTGCCGCCGCCCGGGACCGAGCCCAGGTGCAGCGCGCTGTCCAGTTGCAGCACGGGCACGCCCTGGTCGCCGCCGGTCACGCCGGTCCACCGGCCGATCACCTCGAGGCAGACCAGGCTGAACGCCAGCGTCAGCAGGGCGATGTAGAGCACGGAGAAGCGCGAGCCGGCGTAGCCGAGGAACGCGCCGAGCAGGGCGCTGCACGCGACGGCGCCGACCACGACGACCTCCAGGGGCAGCCCGTGTGAGCTGCCGTACGCCGCGAAGTAGGCACCCAGGGCGAAGAACGCGGCGTGCCCGACCGACCAGACCCCGGACCAGCCGGCGAGCAGGCCCACGGAGAGCACGACAATCGTGTACACGGCCGCGAGCGCGACGGAGTACGCCTGGTACGCCGGGATCGCCCCGGAGTGCATCAGCACGATCAGCAGGAGCCCGGCCAACGGCCCGAGCGCGGCCCTCGCCAGGTTGGTCCGGGTGAACATCATCGGCTGCTCCTCAGACCCGCTGGAACGTTCGCGTGCCGAACAGGCCCTGCGGGCGGATCAGCAGCACGAGCACGGTGAGCGAGAACACGAACGTGTCCCGGAAGCTCGCGGAGACGTAGCTGGCGGCGAGATTTTCCAGTACGCCGACCGCCAGGCCGCCGACGACCGCGCCGTACATGCTGGTCAGGCCGCCCAGGAAGATGCCGGCGAAGGCCCGGAACAGCGGGGTGGCGAGCACCGTCGGCACCAGCCCGGACTTGGGCGCGTACAGGCAGGCGGCCAGGGCCGCGAGGCCGAGGCCGAGCGCCCAGGCGATCCGGGCGACGCGCTGGGCGTTGATGCCGACCACCCGCGCGGTCTCCGCCGACTCCGCGACCGCCCGCATGGTGGATCCGAGAGTGGTGCGCCCGAACAGGAAGGCGACCGCCGCCATCGCCAGCGCCGCGATGCCGATGGTCAGCAGGCTCTGCGCCGGCAGCGCCGAGTCGGCCAGCCGGACCGTGCCGTTCAGCAGGTTGGGGAAGGTCCGGGGTTGGGTGCCCCAGACCGAACTGACCACGCTGTCGGCGATCAACGAGACGCCCATCGTCACCACCAGCGCGGAGAACAGCTGGCCCTGGCCGAGCGGGCGGATCACCGCCTCGCGCACGAGCACCCCGGACAGCGCGGTCACGACGACCGCGGCGAGCACGCCGACCACGATCGCGAGGCCGGTGTCGTGGATCGAGATCGCGACGTACAGGCCGAGCGTGGCCAGGCTGGCGAGCGCGAAGTTCACCACATCGGTGGCCCGGTAGATGATCACGAGGCCCAGGCCCATCAGGCCGTAGACGGCGCCGCTGGCGACGCCGCTCACCAGGACGAGCAGGAGCTGATCCACCCCTCGGCCCCCCCATTCCTTAATTGAACTCAGTTCGAAAACTGTGGTTGACGTGCGGGAAACCGGCAAGACACCGGCCCGGCCGCCGAGTCAGCCGGTGAACCGGCCGCCATTGGCGAGCAGGACCGCGCCGACCAGGTTCGAGGCCGCGTCGCCGGCCAGGAACAGCGCGATGTCCGCGATCTCTTCCGGCTTCGCGTACGGGCGCACCCGCGCGTCGGCCAGCGACTGCCGCAGCGCCGCCGGGGTCCGTGCGGCCATCCCCGTCTCGGTCGGCCCCGGCGCCACGACGTTGACCCGTACGCCGAAGGCGATCACCTCCTTGGCCACCGACTGGGCGAGCGCGTGCACCGCGGCCTTGGACGCGGAATAGTGCGGGTATCCGATCGGGGTGTCGAACGCCGCCGAGGAACCGATGACGACGATCGAGCCGCTCCGGCGGGGAGTCATCGCCCGCACCGCCGCGCGCAGCACATGGAACGTGCCGTCCAGGTTGATCGACAGCACTCGCCGCCACGCCGCGTCGTCGAGACCGGCCGTGACGTCCGGCGGCTCCCCCGCCACTAGCGCGTCGGCGATCACCTGCTTGGCCCCCGGATCGTCAACCCCGGCGGCGTGCACGACGACGTCCAGCCGCCCGTGCTCGTGCAGCACGCCCGCGATCGCCGCGTCCACCTGAGCGGCGTCCGCGACATCGACCGGCACCGCCCGGGCGGCCGGCAACCCGGCCGCCACCGCCGTGGCCGCCTCGGCGTCGCGATCCACGAGGACGACCTGCTCGGCGCCGCCGGCCGCCAGCCGCCGCGCCACCGCCGCGCCCATCCCCGAGCCCGCGCCGGTGACCACTGCGATCTTGCCCAAGAACTGTTTCGCCATGCCGGAGTCCCCTCCACGGTTCCTGAACCAACTTCAGTTTGGTACCGTACCGCCATGCCGGTGCCGACCAACACCCCTCGATGAGAGCGCTGCGACTGCCGGGCTGGGGAGAGCCGCCCCGGCTGGTCGACATCGACCAGCCGCGGCCGGTCGGCCACCAGATCCTCATCCGGGTGGAGGCCGCCGGGCTGTGCCACTCCGACCTGCACGTTATCGACGCCGGCCCAGGCGACCTGCCGTTCGGCCCGCCGTTCACCCTCGGCCACGAGATCGCCGGCCGGGTCGCGGCGATCGGCCCGGCCGCCTTCGGGCCGGCCCTGGGCGACCGGGTGGTGGTGTACGGACCGTGGGGGTGCGGCCTGTGCCCCCGGTGCGCGGCGGGCCGGGAGAACTACTGCGACCGTCGCGCGGAGCTGTCCTGGGCCGGAGCCGGCCTCGGCCGCGACGGCGGGATGGCCGACTACCTCCTGGTGCCGTCGGCGCGCTATCTCGAACCGATCGGCGACTTGGACGCCACCCAGGCCGCACCGCTGTCCGACGCCGGCCTCACCCCGTACCACGCCATCGAGCTGTCCCGGGCGGCGCTGGACGAGGGGTCGACGATCGCCGTCATCGGGGTCGGCGGACTCGGACACCTCGCGATCCAACTGCTGCGGGCCCTGACGCCGGCCACGGTGTTCGCCGTGGACCTGCGGGCCGAGGCACTGGCTCTCGCCGAGCGCTCCGGCGCCCAGCGCGGCATCCCGGTGTCCCCGGAGACCGGCCGCGTCCTGCGCGCCTCAACCGGCGGGCGAGGCGTCGACGTGGTGTTCGACTTCGCCGGCACCAGCGAGACGCTCGAGCTGGCGGCCCACTGCCTGCGCGCCGGCGGCGAGCTGGTCATCGTAGGCAGCGGCGGCGGCCGGCTGACCGTCGCCAAATCCGGCCCGCTCCCGGCGGGCGGCCGCGTCTCGATGCCGTACTGGGGAACCCGGCCCCAACTGAGCGAGGTGATCACGCTCGCCCGCAGCGGCGCACTGCACGTCGAAGTGCAACGGTTCCCGCTGTCCGCCGCCGCGGAGGCCATCGCCCTGCTGCGCGCCGGAAAGCTCACCGGACGCGCGGTGCTGATCCCGGACAGTGCCTAACTCTTATCCGCATTGGGCAGGCCGGTCGGTATGCACGGGCTTGAATTTCCATGCCCCGGGAGCGGGAACACTAGCTTGGCGGCATGGCAGTAGTGCGACAGACATTCTTCCGGTCGCTGATCATCGTCGGCTTCGGCGTCCTGTTCGTCGTGGTCGGGTTCGTGGTTCACCGCCAGCAGTCGGCGTATCCCGGCGGGACGTCGGCGACGGCCACCGTGAGCAGCATCGACATGGCCGAGGACAAGGACGGAAACCCGAGCTACACCGCCGTGTACGCCTTCACGGCGGCGGACGGGCGCGAGGTGTCGTTCCGCGATCTGGTGTCGAGCGGCGACCGGCCGGAGATCGGCTCGACCGTGCAGATCTCGTACCGGCCGGGCAACCCGGCCGGCGCCCGCGTCGTGCGCGGTTGGGACTTCATCTCGATCGTGGCCGTCGCGGCGGGCGGACTGGTGGGTCTGCTCGGCCTGCGCGGTGTTGTCGTACATCTGCTGCGGCTGGGCTTTCTGCTCAGCGCCGGGCGGCCCCCGCGAGCGGGTTGAGTTTTCACCGGCGATCGCGGTGGCGGTGGGCGAGTTCGGCGAGTTCGACCCGGCTGGCCGTGCCGGTCTTGCGCAGCATGTTCGAGACGTGCGCGCTCACGGTCTTCTCGCTCAGCACCAGCGCGCGGGCGATCTCGCCGTAGGTCCGACCGGCGACGAGGTGGGCCAGCACCTCACGTTCGCGCGTGGTCAGGCCCGGGAAGTCGTCGGCCGCCTCCGCCGGGCCGCCGACCGCAGCGGTCGCGACGTGCGCATTCCGGGCGAGCACGTCCAGGTCCGCGAGGAGCGGGCCCGCTTCAAGATCAATGGCTATCTCGTACGCGCGGCGCAGCGCGGCCGTTCCCGCCCGGCGGGTCGACCGGTCCCGCAGCGCCGCCTGCGCCTGTCGCCAGCGGCAGTAGGCCTCGTCCCACGGCACGTCGGCCGCCCCGCAGGCGTCCGCCGCCCGAAGCCAGCGCGCGGTCTCGTCCGGGTCGCGCCGGCCGCGGGCCGTCTCCGCCTCGACGAGCGCCTGCATCGCGCCGATCCAGCGCCGTTCGTACTCCGGCTTCGCCCCGGCCTCGCTCACCACCTCGGGGTAGCGCTCCCGCAGGTCCCGCAGCCGGGCCAGCTCGGGTGCCGGGTCCGCGCCCCGGTCCCGGGACGCCTGGGCGAGATCCGCCAGCGCCCGCGCCGCCAGCGGCAGCAGGACCTCGGAATCCAGCGGCGGCGGCTCCCGGCTCAAGCCGCGCAGCGCGCACTCGATCGCCAGCTCGGTGTCGCCGGCGGCCACCGCGATCTCCGAGTGCACCGCGTCGAACGGGAAGGCAAGAAACTGGGTGCATTCCCGGATCAGCTCCTCGGCCCGGTCGGCGTGCGCCCTGGCTTCGGCGTACCGGCCCTGCCGGCTGGCCAGCAGCGCGGCGGTGTTGCGGGCTCGGGCGTCGGCCAGCGTGCTGGGCCGGGCGCCGAGGGTCACCCGGAGCCGGTCGAGGCAGCTGCGCCAGTCGCCGACCAGCAGCAGTCCCTCGGCCTCGATCGAGCAGATCTCCGAGACGAAGCTGTGCGCGGCGCCGACCCGCTCGAGATCCTCGCGGCACCGGCGGACATCCTCGATGTACGCCCGCGGGGAAGGCCCGTCGGCCGTGTTCGCCACCCAGTAGGTCGCGGAGACCGCCAGGTCGAAGTCGCGGGTCCGGGCGGCGATCGCTTGGGCCTCGTGCGCTGCGGCGGCGCCGCCGGCCAGGTCCCCGACCGTCATGCGGGCCATTGAGACAGCGATCAGGGCCCGCCCGATCGCCTCCGGCCAGCCGCCGGCCTGGGCCAGGCGCAGGGACTGCTCCGCCCTCGCCGCCGCCGGTTCGTCCCCGTGCCACAGCAGGCTCTCGGCCAGTTGGGCGGTCGCCAGGGCGTGCTCCCGGCTCTGCGGGTGCCCGGCGGAGAGGCGCTCGGCCGCCCGCGAGTCGGCCAGCCCGGCGAACTCGATGCCCAGCCCGAAGCGCAGCTGCGTGCGCCGCACCAGCAACTCGGCGGCGACCAGCGGCTCGGCCCCGGGATCGAGGCGGGCGAGCAGTTCGTCGACGGCCGACAGCTCGTCGGCGTCGCGGCCCGATCGCTGCGCGGCCCGGCGGATCCGGTGCAGCAGGTCCACGGCCGACACTTCGGCGCCGGCCGGGCGCAGCCGCAGGGCCCGGTGCAGCAGCCGGACCGCCTCGGCGGCACCCCCGCCGGCCTCGGCCGCGTCGGCGGCGCGCAGGGCCCACCGGTAGGCCGGCTCGGCCAGCCCGGCCTGGTGGTAGTGGTCCGCGCGGGCGATCGGGTCGGCGGCGGTCTCGGCCAGCTCGGCGTGCAGGATCCGGCGTTCCGCGGGCAGCAGGGTCTCGACCAGGACCTCGGCGAGCAGCGGGTGGGCGAACCAGTAGCGCTCGTCGGCGTCGACCCGCAGGACCCCGGCGTCGACGGCCTCGCGCAGCAGCGGCACGACGTCGGGTCCGCCCGCCGGCTGCGGGCGGCCGGCCACGGCGATGACGCTGGTCAGCGTCCGGGCCGGGGCGGAGAGGCCGTGCCAGGTGCGCGCCAGCGCGCCGCGCAGCTCGGTCGGCAGATGCGGCGGCAGGGTTCGCGCGTCCGGCGACAACCCGCGGACGAGCAGGCTGGTCAGGTACGGGTTGCCGGTGCTGCGCCGGTGCACGTCGTCGACCAGCGACTCGTGCGGTGGGCGGCCCAGCAGGCCGGCGATCTGGTCCCGGGTGGCGACCCGGTCGAGCCGGCCCAGCTCCATCTCGCGGACCCGCGGGAGCCGGCGCACATCGGCGAGCCAGCGGTGCAGCCGGTGCTCGTCACCCGTCCGGAGGGTGACCAGGACGGCCAGGCGGCGCTCCGGCCGGCCGGCGATGGCGTACATGAGCACGTCGAGGGAGCTCTGGTCGGCCCACTGGACGTCGTCGACGACCAGCAGCGTGGGCTGGTCCCGGGCCAGCCGGTCCAGCCAGGCGTCGAATTCCAGGACGGCGTTCGCGGTGTTCAGCGGCGGCGGGTCGGGCACCTCGCGCAGCGCGGTGTGCAGCGGGAGCAGCGGGCTGGCCAGCGACGTCAGCGGCAGGCAGGGCGCCCACAGGGTCCGGGCTCCGCTGGCGGCGCAGGCGTCGCGCAGCAGGGACGTCTTGCCGATCCCGGCCTCGCCCGAGACCAGCAGCGTCCCGGCCCGGCCGCGCGCGGCGTCCGCGGCCAGCGCCAGCACCAGGGCGGTCTCGTCCGCGCGGCCCGTCATGTCCCGAGCATCCCCGGTCCCCCGAACCGGCGAAACCGGACAGCCGGGCCGAAAAATCTGAGGGGTCGGCGGACCCCTTCTGAGGGGGTCTGCCCGATGTGACGGATCCGCCCGCTCGCCAGCGTAAGAAGCATGCGCGTCCCCGCCACCTCGCCGCTCGTCCTGGTCTGCCTCGTCGTGCTGGTCCTCTATGTGCGCGGGCACGCCCATGCGCCCGCCCCGGCTCCCGTCGTCGGCGTTGCAGCGGCACCGCCGATCACGCGGGAGCCGGCCGACCGGCTCGACCGGGCCGGCGACGATCTCTTCTGGACGACCACCCGGCGGTACGGCTCCGGCCCGGCCGTCGCGACCGTCCACCGGGCGCACGGCGACACCGTCAGCACCGTCTACCGCGAGTTCGGCGTCCGGTTCGGCGACATCGCGGCCGGCCGGTACGTGGTGGTCAACGACGACCTGCGCGGCGTCTCCCGGATCAAGCGCATCGACCGCGGCGGCACGCTGGCCACCAGCGCCGGGCTGATCGGCGGGCGGGACCTGCTCGCCGACGGGACGGCGCTGTACTGGGCCGACGACGCCGGGGTGCACACTGTCGCGGTCGCCGGGGGCCCGGTACGCACGCTTGCCCGCTCGGCGGCCGTGCGGTTCGTGGCGCTGGACGGCGATCGGCTGTACTTCGCGGCCGGGAACGTGATCCGCAGCGTCGGCACGAGCGGCGGCCCGGCGCGGCGGGAGGCGGTCGCCCGGACGGCGGTGACCGGGCTGGCCGCGGCGGACGGCAGGCTGTACTGGAGTGAGCTCGGGGGCGGCATCCGGCAGCGCGACGGCGTCCTGCGGGCCGCGGTCGCGGGACGGGTGGTGACCGAGCTGTCGGCCACCGGGACCCGCCTGATCTGGATCGAGTGCGCCGCCTCCGGCAGCGACTGCCTGATCCGGGCGTACGCCGGCGGCGGGATCGGCGGGTTCGAGGCCGGCCCCGGCGTCCACGACGTCCAGGACGACGGCTCCACGGTCGTCTACACCGGGCCCGGCGGCGTGGCCCGGCACGTGCTCATCGGTCCCCGGCTGGCCCGCATCCCGTGACGCGGGCCGGCCAGGGCGCCGATCAGGTGCGGCGGCCGTTGATCCGCCACCGGCCCAACGCCGCCAGCAGCGCGGCGAGACCCAGGAAGAGTGCCGACTCCAGCCACTGGAAGCTCCAGTACCGGTCGACCGGCTGGTACGCGATGTCGACGTGCAGGTCGAGCTTGGCGATGCAGTCGGCGACCCCGTCGAAGCCGGCGTTGATGCAGTTGTCGTAGCTGTCCTGGTCGACCGGTTCGCCGTCGGCGGCGAGCAGCTGGCTGCCGGAGACGACCCACGCGCCCGGGATCTTCAGGCCGGCGACGGTCGCGTGCTGGCCCAGGAAGCCGAGGTTCCGGACCACCTCGGCCGTCATCGGCTGCGCGGCGGTGACCGGGGTCCGCAGGTGCGGGCGGACCACGTTCGGCATCAGCACCTGGATCACCACGAAGACCAGGAAGGTCAGCGCCATGGCGGGGACGGTCCGGCGGACCACGATGCCGGTCACCGTGCCGAGGACGAACGCGAAGGCGGCGTACGCGATGGGCACGATGTTTCTGGTGCCGAACAACAGCGTGCTGAACCGGTTGTCGGCGACCTGGTCGAACGGACTGGCCGCCCAGGTGAGCAGCAGGCTGGCCACGCCCGCCAGGATCATCCCGGCCGCGCCGACCACCAGCAGCTTGACCGTCAGCCAGCGGCCGCGGGTGATGCTCTGATTCCAGACCAGCCGGTGCGTTCCGGCCTCCAACTCGCGGGTGACCAGCGGCGCGCCCCAGAACAGTCCGATCAGCGCGGGGAGCAACAGCAGGACAGCGTCCAGGAAATAGAGCTGCGAGGCGAACCTGTTCTGGAAGTC
>Ga0307512_10002288_pt1 | contig 24772 bp, 22 predicted proteins | sample 14_EM_MG_FD_200267 | JGI IMG/M metagenome (GOLD analysis project Ga0307512, IMG submission 200267) | Populus trichocarpa ectomycorrhiza microbial communities from riparian zone in the Pacific Northwest, United States - 14_EM | ecosystem: Host-associated > Plants > Roots > Unclassified | place... | reverse complement strand
ATCCTCCAAGTGCAGCTCTCAGTTCACTCGATCTCGGCCTCCAAGTGCAGCTCTCAGTTCACTCGATCTCGGCCTCCAAGTGCATCTTCAAAACTCCCTCGATCTTGGCCTCCAAGTGCAGTTCTCAGTTCACTCGATCTCGGCCTCCAAGTGCATCTCCAAACTCGCTCGAATAGGGCCTCCAAGTGCAGCCCTCAGTTCACTCGACCTCGGCCTCCAAGTGCATCTCCAAACTCACTCGGTCAAGGCCTCCAAGTGCATCTCTGAGTTCACTCAATCTCGATCTCCAATGGCATCTGCAAACTCGCTCGATCACGGCCTCGGAGTGTATCTCTGAGTTGTAGATTGGTAGCTATATAGATACATAGATACATAGATGAGAATACAACCTGAATTCATGAGTTTTAAAAATCGTTGCAAGATTAGTAGTAGCTATGAGTTCCAGGCGCACCAGCAGTGTTCACAAAGAAGATGTTATTTTTCCCAGAATGCTCTACTGTGATTCGAGGTGCTCCCAGATGCTCCCAGGTTTGTTGCCGGCGCTCCCAGGTGCTTTGCTATGCAACGCGACCTGTCGCCTGCGCGACAGGAAGTGTGTATTTCTCCGTCAGATGGTACGAGGTTCCGTCAGAGCCGTCAGAGCCATCCGGAACACCCAGGTGTTTCAGACGGAAACTAGGGTTTTTGCTGATGTAGAACCATCAACAACTGAGAGGCAGTTTCTTCGTCACTCTTGAATATTGGTCAAGAGGTTGAGTCTTGGAACAAGACAAGGAAAGAAAGAGAGTTGTTAGATAGGCGGCTGTACTTAATTCAATAAAATGTTGGATTGATTATTGGGCTTAAGTAACCCCGTAACATATTTGGCTGTGGATTCAAGTGATATAGTAGTCAGGGTATTTAATTTCATAGTTTTAGGAGGACAGAATGTATCTGTATTGTACAGTGGTAGTATAGTAGTAATACTACTATGTTATTATTGGGAGTTAATAATCTTTCAGGCCAGTGTATTATTCAGTTAACAATCTCTCGGGCCATTAACCATTGCTTGAACCAGTATAAGTTTCAGTTAACAATGTTTTTGGCCATGAACCATTACTCAGGCCACTGTAACTTTGGTTATAGTTAACAATCTCTGTGGCCACTGTCCACACTTAACCACTGTAATTTGGGTTTTCAACAATTTTTGAAGCAGGCACAAATTGGACCACCATATTCCACTGTGACAATATTCTGGGTTGCGTATGGGTTCACTCAAATTGGCCAGTTCGCGAACCCCTTGTCTAGTTCGCAAACGGGTCAAAATATCGCGAACCGGCCGCTACAGTTCGCGAATTAGAGAGTTCGCCAATCGGTCGGAACATATGCCGGTTCAAACTCATGAGTCCCCAGAGTCAATTGGTGTCGCCCAGATATACCTGGGGGGGAAGTCCATCTCCACTTGACTTGGTTCTCGAGGTGTAAAACCTGTGTCAGCGCCATTTATGCCTGGCTAGTATCCAAAGGACGGAAGAAGAGAAGAGAGAAAAAAATCAAGATGGAAAGTACAATTTGAACCCAAATCAACCATGTATCCATAACTCCACTTCTGAAATCAGCGTTGCATCCGACTTGTACGTACTCATACAGACTCATTCAAACCTTATAACTGCGTATATTATCGATGCGGTTCATCAGGGTATTCGTAGTGAAGATGTTGCCCGGGTCGTGGGCGTCGTCGTGACTTCCGTCACCGGCTTCCGATCTCGTTATCGATCGTAGCTGCATGCCTCGTCGTTTAACGTTTGCCCGTCGACGTTGGTAGGTTCTCAGGTACTATTGCGTCGGACGTGCTGGTCAAGTACACGTAATCTCATTCGATGACATATCTTACTCGTAAGTGTCTCATAGGATTGCTGTGTTTGAGGTTGAAGATAGCGTCTATTTCTCGGTGGAGCCTGGCTACTTATATTAAGATGCCTATAGATCTAGCTTAACAACACTAATACCATAACAATGCTCATCAATGTATTATCCATCCAGTGGGGAATGCTGCATCTTGGAAGATCTCGTCATGCGGTTCCGCAACTTTTATCTGTTGACTAGGGATTTGGCCCGGTGGCTTCCCTAGTGTTCGGTGCTGGCGGGCTCGGGCATGAGGCAGGTGGCTTCGCTAGTATTCAGTGCTAGCGGGCTCGGGCATGAAGCCGGTGGCTTACGGCCCCCATGGCGAGGAGGAGGGCTCGGCACTGGTACTCGGCATTGGGCTCCGGCTTTGGCAGTCGGCATTGAGCTTTCCTTCTCTCTCTTTCGTATATAAGTCTATAGTTTTTCCTTCTCTTTGGATCGACAGACAATTCATCTTCTTCTTCTCCATTCATCTTCTTCTCGTGTCAACATTATCTTTGAAGCCGCACATCATCTCTTACCGCCGTATCCCTAGGTATTTACTTTCGATATCACCCAGGCGTGATGCTCATTCCGACAGGTGCAGATGCAGCTCCTTTGCTGCTCGACGACCATGTCTGCTTAATATTCTCTTCCTATTACAGCAGACTTAATAATAATACTTATGTATATTAATATCGATGTAAACTAAGATCATTGAAATAACTGAAATAATTCTGTAATAATGCTTAAATAACATCTCCGTAAACCCATTCATAGAAGCTCTATACTCTTAACAATAACATCCATAACATTCTTCTGAACCTCATCGCTACAGTTGAGAAGGTACGAAATATCACTCTGTAGGCCCAACGGAATTACGGCATCCATTCGAGTAACTTCCTGCGAATCCTTAGGCTTTAGCTTTGAGGCGTGCTCGTACTTCTTCGCCACTTCCTCCGCTCTATCAATGACGCGCCGATTGATCCCACACATCGCCGCACAGTGCTATAGACAAACGGTCAGAATGGTTAAACAGACCTCGCATCGGATGACTTACCATCCCAAATGACCCATCTGCAACGCCTTCCTCCAATTGATACAAGAACGTAATCTCCCTCGCCCGATAATCATCCCCAACATCGATCTTCATCCTGCAAGTGCGAATTTCAGGATGACTCGAGAACTCCGCAGCAAGAGAATGGTAATGCGTTGCAAAATACCCAATACACCCGACGTGCGTGACAATATGATGAAGTACCGATTGCGCGACTGCAATACCATCGTAGGAAGAAGTCCCACGGCCAAGTTCATCCAAAATCACGAGGGACCGCGGTGTGGCGTTGTTGAGTATCTTCTGCGTCTCGGAAAGCTCGACGAAAAATGTGCTCTGCGCACTGAAGATGTTGTCGTTAGCCCCGAGACGGCTTAGGATGCGGTCGACGGGGGTAAGAAGGGCGGATTTGCAGGGAACATAACAGCCGATTTGTGCCATTATTACTCCGATGCAGGTCTGTAGACGTTAGTACTAACTTCTATAAAGATTTCCTTTCCAGTAGTGACAAGTGCCAAATACGTCTAAGACTTAGTAAAAGCAAGGTATTCTACCACCACAGAGTATTCAGCAATGAGCCGCACCATTTAAACGGAATTAATCGTGGTAAACGTATTTAGAACTTGTTGCTACTAGAGGCGATCCGGGATAGCTAGTATAAGAAGGAAATACCATTCGTAACACAGTGGACTTGCCAGCAGCGTTAGCTCCAGTCAAAAGGGTGATGTTTGGACAGCTGCCTCCAAGCGCGATATCATTCGGGATGAAATCTGCAAAGTTTGACGAAGCTATACACGGATGACGAAGCTCCTCAAAACGCAAAACAGTCCGCTCATCATCAACAAACGTGGGTCGACAACTAATCTCTCCAAGTGACGTTGACGCCTTGGCCAGGCCAATCAGACAGTCCAAGTTGGCAATTGTCTGTACGGCAAGAAGCCAGCTTGTGTAGTCCTGGTCGAAACGCTGGAAGAAACGGCCAGTCACTTCTTTGGCGATCTGATCTCGTGTTTCTTGAGCTTCCTCGAGTGATCTAACGAGCTTGCGTAATTCGGGAGGATAAAATCGTTTCACTTTGGATGTTCCGGATATTTGCTGCCACGCCTTGGGAACGAGTTTTGCGGCGTGTATGGGGACTTCAACGGTATAGGTCTCTAGGCCAACGTCTACGAACTTCAGGTCGCGACATCTGGCTCGGAATTAGCCATGTCATCCGCATCAGTGTTCCTAAGCAGCGTGATTGCAATATTGGGGGGGCAGGGGCAGGCCAACCGCGCGGCATTTTAAAACAGCGCCAAGATTTCTGGCGGGCCGCTTAGAAACGCCGATCGGCATACTAGTCGGAGAAATAACTTACCGAAGGTCTTTCATGTAAGTTTTGAGCAGTTCGTTTAACTTCTCGAGAATCCCGCCAACGATTTCCTGAGCTTCATCGAAGTCCGGTTCGACACCCGCTTCAGGGACAAAGATACTGCTCTCTTTAGCCTTTTCACGATCAAATGCTGTGCTCCATGGCTTCAGTAACGCATCCAAGTCCGGCATCGTCGATATCAGCTGTCCAATCAGCCCCTCGCCAGAGCAGTCGAGCTGAGTCTCGATCTCTCCAACGGCTTCCTGGATGCTTTCGAATCCTTCCAATACCCGCAGAAAGTCAACCGGCTTGCAGCTGCCAGCGTGCACGCGAGATATCAGACGCTCCAAATCAGGTAACTTGCTCAGTTGAGACGTAAATATGTCGCGGAATGCATCATTCGCATTGAGCGCTTCGCTAGCATCAAGTCTCGCGTTGATCTTTGCGGCATCGGCAAGCGGGTGGCAAACCCACTGCTTCAACATCCGTTTGCCGAACGGTGTGATGCACTGGTTCAGAATCGAGAAGAGCGTTCCAGCTGCAGAGCCGTCATAGGAATTTGCAAAAATCTACTGCTATCAACTACCGTTCTCAATTGAGCGGAGTACGACGTTTGCCTTGTCCCCAGTTGGCTGGTCACGTGCGAGCACGCGGCTGGGCCGCTAGTCCGCTTTATTCGGCACCACTAGGCACGAGAGAAGTACGACGGGAGCCTCTCACCTCGAGGTTTAGCAGCGTCTTTCCATCCAAGACCAGCGAGGTTGCCATCCTCACTGGATCATAAACTTGGAAGTTTTTCAAGCTCACCAGTTCATGATCGATTTTGAGCTATGAGGAGTTGGACAAGCGCAACACATAACAAGGAGGTTGACAAACGTACCGTCTGCAAATAGCACAGCAATGCACCAAGCGAGGACATAACAAGCTCCCTTGACTTGACGCTTTGCAACGCCTCGGGCCAACTTTCAGATCCATCGGGTCCGTCAGATCCGAAGTATCCTTGTGAATTCAACTCTCGAATCGTCGTTGTGGCATCCCAGAACTCCTTCCCCGGCGTCAACTTGTTCCAGATAGTCGTAAGAGCAGTATTGTTCTTCAAAATGCGAACCGCTCGTTTCGATATGCAACCCTGATACGGTGAGAACAGTCCCGAGACCAAAAAACAGTACGTACAAACCTTCTCAAGAATCAGTTCTTTAGGGCGTATCTGCGCCACAAACGTCTCAAACTTGGTCAGTTCCACATCATCTTGGAATTCCGTCAACGAAAAGGCACCGGTAGCTGTATCGACAAACACGATGCCGAACAGAGGTGTCTCGTCATCCGCGCCATCTTCCTAAAGAGAATCGTTAAGACTGTTCATCAGGCAGCCACGAAGATCCTCAAGACTATTCATCGGACAGCCACAGGGCTTACCTTGATCGCAACGCAATACGTCGACATATCACCCTGCAGCATGACCTCATCGACAAGTGTGCCACCCGTCAACACCGAAACAAGTTCACGCCTGATCAGCGTATCTTTCTTATCACCTTTAGCACTCCTCTCACGATCCCGCATCTCCCTTCCAATCGCCGTCTCGCTCTGATCCACCTTTGCAACCTTGTACCCCTTTGCAATGAACTGCGCCGCCCAGTAGTCAAATGATTGCACCGGCATACCGACCATGGTCATACTGATGCGATTAGTGAGCCCCAAACCGAACTCTCGGTTTCCGAGGAATGCATCGTGCTCAAAGAGTTCATAAAACTTCCCCTTCCTGAAGAAAACAACGGTGTCGTACAGCTTCGACTTGATCTCCCAGTACTGCTTTTCGAAGGGTGTAAATTTGTTCCATGCATCAGGAGGTGTGTGCAATGTTCGAGGGTCGTAGTCGGGGTGTCCCTCGGGATTCCCATCTGCGTCGTGAACGTCGATTAACCACTTTGGCATTCCTCGCTCCTTACTGGGCATCTTTGGTGTAAGGCAGGGTGCCGCAGGTTCCGGCTTTTTCCCCAGAGATAGCTTTGGAGCTGCAAATGTATTAGCGCTCCTAGGAGGGAATGCAAATTTCGATGTAAGAGTGTTAGCACTCGGTATGGAAGGCGTTTTGCTAGGTAGTTTCAGAACCGTCTTCCTTCTAGCGATTTCGTCGTCATCGTCATCGGGCGCAATAAAGTCTAAGGCCCCATAAGTAACGACCTTAAAATTTAGTCGGATCGGACTCACTACCCTCATCAACCCCCGAAGCTCCCATAACAACATCGGCAAAGGTTTCCTCAACTTGTCGCCTTGTACGCTTTGGTGATCTTAACCCGAGGTCCTCCTCATCCCCAGACCGAACACGAGCATGATTCGTTTTTGAGGTGCGCTGGAGAATCAGCATTCCGTCCGAAGAATACAGAGCGTGCGACTTACGGGCCCAGCAATAACCGACTGAAGCGGTCGCAAGTCTACGCAGTCAACACTCTCCACAGCGCGTACCAACACCGAAGTCTTACTATTCACTCCATCCGAATCCGGTGGAGACCATGCTTCGAGAGTCGCTGCAACATCGGTCATGGGGGTGAAGAATGATAACAGTGATCTTTGCGTGTGCTGGGGGGTTTTCTTGCTGGTACTTCTGGGTTTTTTGATGCTGCTGGCGGCCCTTGCGGGTGGTTTGTCTACCATTGTGTGAGGGCGGTATGTGGAAATAACACCTGGAAGTTGCGAGAAACGCGGTTGGTAACGTGTAGAGTACTACACAATACAAGAACCTTAGTCAGCCTCTTGCTAAGGGGAGAAGATGATCAAGTCGGTTCGTCCCGCCCCTGCCAGCTGTGTTTCATAAGTCTTTGAGACTCCGCTAGCCCCTGAGCTGTGCTGCGATCGAAACATGAGTTACACGTGAAATGCAGTTAAAACCACGCTCATTCACCTGACAGTATTGATTTTGTGATATCTCTGAAACTTGCAGTGTAGCAGCTCCAAACGCTCGGGGTGATGGGTGTAGCAAGTACCTTAAAGCGGTATTTCCGGGTACGCTAGAGCTTTGATTCCGTGGCGGTTTACAAGTAAACACCCCGTTGAAGTTGCAACGAAGCAAGAAACCGAAAATAACTGCTCTACACAAAGCCGAGAAAATAAAGCTCAAAACCCGTGACAATTAAAGAGTAAGCACGAAATTGCCCAAGATTTGCTCTCGTGCCCAGAGTTTTCGTCGGTCGGCTAGCTCGTCTGCTAGTTTGCGAGCGCAGTGATCGGCTCTTTCCATGGTTACCGCTTGGCAAAATTTGGGGCACCATTGCCATAAAAGCAAAAGCGCCCGTTATAGATACTTAAATATGGATTCTATATACTAGTCATAAAATAGCCTCGATCAGGCGTCTGTGTCATAGCGAAATACTCTAACTCGAGCAACTTCACGTTAGAGGAACTTCACACGTTTTCCAATTACAGAACGTGTGACGTCTGCATCATGATCCGTCCCCGGCAGAAAAAACGGAAGAGATTTGATCAGAGTATACTAGTACATACTATAGAGTCGGAATTTCTCGACGGTAGCACGGTTGATATGTTGTGAGTAGACTTCTCGGGACTGACCGTGGTGAAAAGAAACTTACCAGTAATATACGGGACAGCTAGAATCATATGTATGGGACCCAGGGTTTAGTACTAGTACGCATAGAAATCGGCCTTTTTCTCCCATCCGGTACTGCCAGGGATCCGGTAAGTGGGGGTCTGGTACAGTACTCGAGTATAGCCACGGCTAGCTAGCTGTAAAACTGAAGTACATAGAACCGAAACCATACAGGGGGAGAGGCAGCAGTGGCGGCGACGGTGGCAGTACGGAAACACCTGGGCAGGCCCAAACACGGGAGCATCTCCTCCGTCACTGCAGCCGGTGGAAATACCAACAGCGGGAGCTCTGGAAGAAGGTGGGGAAGGCAACGGGCTGGAAAGCTGGCCAGTGCCGGCGGGCACAGGTGTCGGAGCTGTTTTCCATGGAGATATGTGACAAGGCGGTGATGGACTTCCCGGCGGCCACGGACGTCGGGAAGTTCCCACCGGGGTGAGGCATGGAGGCCGGAGCGGCCAGTCTTTTACATTACGTTACATTGCATTTCTACTTTTCTCTTTCTTTTGTCAGCGGGGACGAAGGGTAGTAGGTGGGAGCTCCGCCATCTAACCGGCTCGCCCGGAGGCGGAGGGGATAAGGGCCTGTCATACTCTAGCTAGAATAAATACAGTATGAATAAACAACAACAACAACACCTGGGCAGGGGCCATAAAACCTAGGAAGTTAAGCTTTAAATTTCCAGCGGGAAACCGTGCGGATCTATTCTGAATCTGTAATACCTACTCCGATCAAGACCAGGCTCTGCGTTGTTCCGAACTCAATGCTGCTGAGCGTGCTTAGCGGTGTTAACTTAGTCTACTCAGCAGAATCTATAGTAATATTATTGGATAGTGCTAGTTATTACAAGATGAAACTTGTACCTACCAATTCTACTTTATGGTGGAGACTACACACACACAACTTACCACTCACCAGTTAGCTGAATAACACGGCGCATACATTACAGGTAACTGCTTGTAAAGAGTAGACACTGCATTTTATTCAACACTAGAATAAAAGTATTGCAAAACAAAGACCAAGTTAAAAAGCTAGTATTCACTATATTACACATATTCTTTATACTGCGATTGAAGTAAAACTCAATAGACTGCATTGAATTCACAGACGATAATACAACATCAGTAAGATCATTGATATAGTGAGCCTAACACCGTGTACCTGAGGGTACAATTCGAATGTAAATTAAAAGTTTGTACGTAACAAGGACATATAATGATCATGTTTAATTGTCTTCACACAGCACGGGAATGACAGTATGATGGGTATCCCAGATGTGGCACATCTTTTTTTGTTTAGTAGAAAACACCTTCGGTTCTGGCTTTGGGGGTCTGCGGTGGGCGATTACGTGGCGTTTCCTGCTGGGTAGCGTTGATCGGTTGGTAGGTGGGAGTTCGGTTTCCAGGACGTTGGGCCGGTGGTGGTGCTTTGGATTGGAGGAGAGGATTACAGGGCTGTACGCCGCGATCTGCAAGGCAAATGAAAAGGCGTCTCTCGTTAAATATTCTCTTCTCTTTCGCAGCCTGGTTCTAAATGTACCGCTGTTTTGACCCGGTCCATTAATTCACGCGCACCATCATAAAGAAAGCGAGCCTTCTTCTGCAAATGGATAGATTCAGCATAGAGGATTCCGTTTTATCTGCAACTTACCCAACCTTATTCCTATCAAACACAAACCCCTAAAATGGTATGTACCGAGGGAATGATGATTAGAGCCCTAGTTTGAGGAAATGTTGCATAGCTTTGTAGAGAAATATCAAACAGCGGCCTTCTTTGTGGCTAATGTGACATTAGTAATGGTGTTTGTCAGAGATGCAAGTACTTGGCTGGCACATAATTTCAATGCCAAAACGAAGAACAAACTCTTTTCTACTCGTGGAGTTTAGAGGTTCGATATTCTGCATTAGAAACCATTTACTTTTGCTCAAGGCTAATTTTGTTACATTAGGTCGCTTAAGACTAATAATTTAGCCGCTTCATACAGTCTGTGAAAGCAGTTAACAGTACGTGCGGAGTACTGTGTGGAGACATTCCATTCCGTATATATGGATTGCAGGTGCATCTGGGCTGCTCCGAAGTTCTCTTTGCCTACTTGCATAGTGGCATATTCTGGTTGGGAAGTTGGGTAAAAGTGGGTTGATGCTTGCTGGCGGGCCTATAATATCATTGGTGGGTTTTTTTTCCTGATCCCTCGCTTCCCAAAACTAACACCTTGGCCCGCGTATTACACTATTTCCCTAGACGTTTTCTCGTGCCCAGCCGCAGGAGGCTGGGCACGAGAAAGCCCTTGACGTAATGGTCAGCAAACTTAGATCTATGGTATTTTTAACCTCTCCGGCTTTTTTTTCACAGTTTTCAGAGATCAAAGACACGAAACGACGCGTCCAGTGAATTGTGTTGTGTATAGGACTGCAATTGAAAGCCACACTAAACCCAACTGCTTACCAGATCTGAAGAAGCTAGCCATAAAAGCCTGCCAACAAAACCGCAACACCTCTTGAGATGTTAGACCCCTTAAAAAAGACCCATCCATTCTCATCAACACTAGAATCCCTATCTCTTACTCATCAGCTAAGGGGTACGAAACCGCGCGAGCTCGGCCTCAATATCCCTCGAAACGTCGTTGAAAATGATATATGACTTCTTGAACCGTGGACAGTCGACTACCCGGGCATTTTGTGGCCTTCATTGTCGCCTCAACCATCCCGGGCGCGAATTTGGGCAATATCGTTTCCACAATCCAAACAAAATGAAACTCGACCTCTTGACAGAACTGAGAAGCCCAAGCATTCCATTTCACGAGGAACTCCTTTTCACGATTCTTGTGGTTGTCATCCAAGGTGATCTGCACTCCCATAACCGATATCATGTCAGGATCTCCAGCCATCCTCCTCTTCTTCCTAGTATCTTCCTGCGGTTTTCCCTAGTATACTAATATCCCGTCAACAGCCTGATACTGGTGTTTGGTTGGAATATACAAGATCAGCACCTTCGTTTCGGGCCTGCTGGGGATGTTTCCAGGAAAGATTTTGGCCAATGTAGGCTTGCGCTTGAACCATGGTATATTGAGTGCCGGTAGTGCTTCCAACTCCATCAAGCTCAAAGTCATGTGCTCCACCATGAATCCACGGATTGTTGGATTCTTAGCTGCCTTAGCAAGCCCGAGAACCATTTAGGCGACAAGAAATCACCAGCCGGACACGTTTCGTGTAACAGAGTAGTTATAGTGGTTCGGACAACACCACAGCTGGCGTGACCGTTGCCTTCTTTATCCATTGAGAAAAACCGAGAGTCCAGTGTAAAGTCACCTCCCGCTTGCACAAATTCAGAAGCCAGGCAACCTGATAGGCCATCTGTATATCTAAGATCATGAACAAATTAGAAGGCATCGGAGTCGAAACCAGTCCCTAGACGGGAAATGTCCTCACAGAGACACAGACGACGATTCAGATACAGAAGAAGAGGACAAGTACGATGAAAATGGTATTAATTGGAACTAGAAACCGAACTAGGAGGAGGACAATGAGGAATCACTATTTTACTGCAACCAGTACCGTTGTGCGCTTAGGGAGAGAGCCATCTACAACCATCTTGACGACAACAATGTGAATGCTCTCCGATACCTCATCGATCTGATATCCGAATATCCATACTTCGAACCCAACTACAACTCGCTACTCGTTGATACCCCGGTTACACTCAGGGAAGCTATCATGGAAGAGGAGAAGAAACGGTTCTTTCGGGATTCGTACTGGGAGTTTGCGGAAGACGCACTCAGAAATAGCCTTCGGTATCAAGATACATCTTGTCTTCGTATTCTCTGCGACGCCGATATGATTGACTTCCAGGATGTGCTAACGGGATGCACGTCCGACGATGCATTTGTGCCTTCGGAATCGTATGCAAGGCCATCCCCACCTATCGATACTCAGGAGCACAACGTCGTGCTGGAATTCATGTTGTCGTACCTGCCACGGCATGTTGTCAAGGCCATGTTACTCATGTGGGGTATGTTACCAACTCACAATCGTCTTGTCAAAGTTCGCGATCACCAGGACGAATACGATCATGATAATATGATCATGATGGTGCCGGGCCACGCACACCCGGGGAGCATGCAGCAGATGGAGATCCAAATGATGGGGTTATACATGAATGTTCTTGACGCGGTGCTGACGCGCACTGTCTTCAATGCGATTGAGGGCGGTGAGGGATGCGCCGACGGTCACATCGTGAGTGTTTTGATTCGGGCCGGAGTGCAGGACTTTGGCTGGGATTCTGGGCAGGTGGAAGGTCGCCTCGGTGGTGGGTTTGCGTGGGAACACTTCCGGATTGCGTTCACCGAGAGGAGACAGGATAGGGAGGGTCACGAGACAGATGCGTGTAAACAGGTTAGAGGGGCGTTTCTGAGGAATATGCAGATGGGTGACTTGGCGCAGGCGGTGAAGGTGATGGGTAAGGAGAGTGAGGGCGTTTATCAAAAGACCTTCGAGAGGATTGTTGAAGATGAGATGAGGATGATGAGAAAATGAAGGAGTCCCGAAGGTGTAAGGGTTTTCACACGCGAGTTGCCAACGTCTTAGTTTAGTAATTAGTACCAAGTATTTAAGTGGTGCAGAAGCTGGGGGGTTTGTCCCAGAGGAAGGGCCACACTCGAACCCTAGTATCACATCCGTTGGATAAGATCTCTATCGTCTTTATCCTTCATCACCTAGTACTCTCATTTCACTGTATCAATGTGTTACTCGTTGATCTAAATCGTGCAAAGTTATGGGTAGATGGGTGGAGATGATAAGGTCATCCTTTATAACGTTTGTACGTCGTACGGACTCGTAACTCGTGACCAGTTGTATGTTTGAATGCAACGAAAATCCCCGAATCCTTACAAGTTCTCTTCGATCATAATGGTGCCGAATAGCCCAGAATCCTCTTCTGTGGTCCCAGCACACTTTAACCCCAGGTCGCTAGGACTAGTATATATTTACGGTAAAAGAACGTACCTAAGTACATAAATGAATACATGAGTTGGAGGAGGAGATTATATTACTTTCCAGACCATTTAAGTACATCGAACTTAGACTATCGCTGTTTTGAATTCAAATCCTAAATGCTCAACTCCCGCTTCCTTTTTCTAGATTGAAAGTCCGATAGATGAGGACATTCAATGCCTGGAATCATAGCCTCGACTTGTCTGAAGAATTTTAGAAAAGTACCTTTATTATGATTCCGTGATCGACTGCACCAGACACCCTCCGAGAGACTAGTCAAGCAGCGCAAACTTCTAATGATCTCTAATAAACTCTTCAGCTCGACATGCAAGTGATGGCGCAACAAACGGCCTCGCACTAATATCATAATGTATTCGCCAAGGCGAATTGCGTTACACCGCTTCTAATAGCATAGCACATCCCGTTCTTCATCGATAAAAGATTCCAGCTTTCGAACAACTTTGCTATGTGCGGCTTCCACCGTTGCTGCAACAGCGTCTGCTTCAGTTAGAAAGAACTATATCTGTATTGTGAAATTATCACTTGCCTGAGACTCTCAGCGGTATGTTTTCCACCTTTTTGAGGTTGGTTCCGCCCAGCGTATATATGCCGTCTGCCTCAATTTAGCATTCCTGAACAAGGCTCCTGGAGGCTTCTGAGAATGACATGTCACGCTGAAATGCCCAAGATGCAAACAACCTATTGGTTTCTTCTAGTGGCATGACTTCCATCCACTGTGGAGCCTAAGGAAGCAACGTTGCAGAAAGGTCATACTTTTCACAAATGGTCGCAATTTCGACCACGTGATCTTCTGGGGTTACCTGGGGACGTCCTCGCCCCGCAGGTGAATAACGTTCAGGATTATTTCCATTGCATCAGGGTTATCATTCTCTAGCTTTAGTTCGAAACGGCTTTTTGGATCCTTTCGTAATTTATGTTTCTGGAGGTCTAGTCCCTCCCTGAAGCAGCTGTTGCCCAACATGGCGCTGAATACCGGCGAGGCGAGACATAGGGTGAATAACGACATCAGGAATTTGTGCTGCTTTTTACCGGCGGGCACGATGAGAATGATGTCGCCCGTTATGTCAATGATAGTTGGCTCCAGGTTGGGGCGCAGTAGTTTCTTTGTTTTTCCCATAGGTGTTATGTGGAGATTTCATACGTTGTAGTTCGAAAGTGCAGGGTGGTGTCCTAATGCTTGATTGCTACAGAAATTCTAAAATTTTGCCTGGCTCACCCAACTAGTCGGGAGTGCGTCAGAAAGCTTACACAAAGCCTTAGCAGTTTGTTAGGACTTAAAATCCGAAGTGCATCGTCGAACATCATGGGGTGGCGAGTGAATTCGTGTGTTTTCTATACCCTAACCCATAATCTTCATCTCTCACTCGAGGCCAGCCGGACCAATGCTCTCGTGCCCAGACTTTTTCACCGAGCGAGCTTGCGAGTGAGGTGAAAAACAAAAAAGGTCTAGTATACAAGAGCACCGGACCAATAAAAGCCTCAATAAAGAGATAAAAAGATTGTATCTCTTGGGACTAGAATTTATTCAACCAGCCGGGTCGTTCCCCTGCTAGATATACATATAGGTCCTCCATTCATATATCAAACATAAGTACAGGAAATTACTTTCATCTAAAGCTGATGCTGTTCAAATCATTTGACAGATTCAAAATACCGTCCGTAATCCACGCTTCGCTTGGTTCGAGGCTACAGGCGTATTCCACGACTGTCGTTGTGCAAGCTCCTTTATACAGGTCCAGATCCGCGACAAACCAAAAGCAACCACGATGCAAACCATGCTAAGCAATAGACGAATGATTCTTCCGCACTGTCGTTTCATCAGGGGTTTTGCAGCTGCCGACGATTAGCTGGGGTGTGTGATTATACTCTCCCTCTTATTTGCTGGTGCACCCGAATACGTCCTCACCAATGGAGAACGCCACCAGGCACTTTCGGACTGTGAGCAGGACTGTCTATTGTTGCCACAATCACTTCGATATCTTACACAAACTCCGAAAGATGTCGCACTAGTTATGGTAGTACTTTCTATGGGCTCCGACTGGATCTACCGAGAGAGCATCCACAGCAGTCAATGGTAGGGCAGCCGAATAACATACTGTACCGAGTGATGAACAACGAACGGCTGTTTGGGGATGACAGATTCTGCGTACGAATGAGTGCTAGATGGCAACTTTAGCATACGAACCAAGGTGAAATGACACTTGCTACGGACAAGTGATATTTAATGCAAGTTAGAGCAGTACCGCTGTAAGGGCATCGAGGACTAAGCAAAATTATACTTTATTTTGTTACTACAGTATAATTATAATATACCGCTGCTCCAATTGACAGACGACCAAACCCCTTGGCTAACGAACCACCCTCAAATGTCACTTCCGAAATGAGTACTAGAGAAAGCGATAACCGATGACGTTCGTTGTTCATCGCTCGGTAGAGTATGGATAGCACAGAGAATGATCATCACCGCTACCAAGTCGCCCGCAGCCAGAATTATGGCTCTTCTTACCGGCCGGCATTTTTTCCATCTTTGGGCATAGCGTGAAACGTCGGTGCGGCAAAGACACACGTAGGAAAGGCAATGAGACTTGGAATCTTCGGACTGCCGAAATCATAGAGAAGTGTGCGCCGGTTTTACCGATTGTGCGGGATAGAATCTCACAGGGTCGGTGGAAGAAAGAATCATTGGAGTAATTTAGTAGCAATGAGTTAGTACGGCAGGTGATGGGGGAGAATTTTCGAGGGTTCGTCCAACGCGACAGATGAGTAGTGTAACGGTCCTACGCGCAGCTTTGAGATCACGTGACAGTCACAGAATACGAGCAGCCGACGTTTGGGCGCGACAGATGGGCGATGAACTCAAGGCTCAAGGGAATGAACGACACTAGGTCAAGATCACGGCCATGTTTCTACATACTTATAAAAGTGATAAGGTACGAGTAGGGGGAAAACTTAATCAGAGCACCGATTCTCCAGTTGGCTAGACGTCAACGTTGCAACCCGGGCCCCTTCCGCTTGGTGCGATTTTCAATCTCGAAATCAGGGAAACCACCTTGAGATGGAAAACTCGTGGGAAATAGGGTTTGCCATACTCCATCATATTGCGCTTTGCGGGATATCTCGCTCTTGTATTTGTTACAACCAGTTAGCGTTTGTCTTGGCGGGTGCCTTCAACGATTGGCGTTTGCATCGCTGGTTTTTCTCATGTCTCACAACCCCACTCAAAAATTTAACTCTTCATCTGGATCTTTGTGCCGGTTTTCTTCGCTTGACGACCTTGGATTCTTCACCCAATCCAATCAACTCTCACTCACACAGATACATGGCTCCACTTTTGAAAAAAAAAGATGCACAAACGCAGTTGAACGCGTGCCAAGACATAAGCGTAAGCGTGTGAGTGCCGATTCATGACTAACCCTAACCATTGTCTGGCTTGAATGAACAGTCCCTTTCTCATTTTTCTCGTCTTCGACACCCTGCTACAATGCACCCTCGTTTGAGTGCAGATACAAATCCGGCCGCTTCCCTGAAGGGGAGGTAATACCCGTGCGCCGTTTGCATGTTCGATATAGCTACACTGAACTAGTTTACTGACTTCTCAGTATTCTGGAAATAATACTTTCATATGCAGTCTATCTTCGGGAGCCACTGCAATCTGCAAACCCATCTCGGATGTACCTCTCTGCATCTCGCCTTGTGCCCACCCTCAGCTCGGTATCCAGTCGTTTGTCGTAACCGCCAACCCATCATCCAATCCTGTTTCGTTATCACCGTTTGCGATTCTGCACATTTCTTTTTCCCAGATGGGTTTGTCACACGACATTAATCGTTAATGGGATGGCTGCAGATAACTCCATCCACCCCTTCCCCCTCCTTCCGCCTTCCCAACCAACCACCCCGCACTATATATCATCTGCAAGAAACTACTCAACACGAGACTTGCCCGACGCGATTTTACCTGCACGGACGACGACGGTCGGCGGACATGTGTTCGTTCCCGTGGGCTAGTTTATGGAGCTGCTGCTGCGACAGAAGGACAATACGGGAGGGATCCGGCAAGAAGCGCCATCGGAATACACGCGTTCGCATCGCTAGCACCCATCCATCCGGGCGCACGTCTTCCACGCGGGTTGATGGGACGAAATCGCAACGACGAAGGAGCGCAACCAACACCGCCAGCACAGAGAAGCGATATCCACATCGGCGTCGCAGCAGTCGCAGCGCCGAAGGAGCGCGAAGTTCTTCCCGCCACCGATCGTCGCGAACACTAGATAGTCAGGATCGCGATCGCGAAGAGAAGAAGCGTCGGAGGAGAAGCAGTAGTGGTGTTGGGGGGGCCGTGGATGGAAGGGCTGCAGCCGAGAGGGCGTTGGCAGGTGGCGGCGCGGCTCTCGTTGCCAGCGAAGTAGCCACAACTGCGACTACTGCGACTAGAGAATCAAAATCCCGCCGCCACCACCGGCGCCCAAAGTCCTCCGGGCGCGACGATCACACCGAACGCTACCTAATCAGCGAGAAACGACATCGGCGACGAAGCAGCGGCGGCCACAGCGGAGTACACGATGATAGCGGCTACAAAACTGAAGAGAAACGACGTTCGTCACGACAGGCTGCGACAGACCGAACATCAACAGCTACAGAGTTTGATTACTCGCCCAAGTCGATGGATGGGAAAGCGGTGCCGGCGAGACGGTCAGCGACGGATTTTGATTACAACCCAAAGTCCATGGATGGGCACAGACAAGAGAAAGAATCACTTACAAGGGGAATTCTACGGAAATCGGGACAGCACCAAAGCAAGAGCGAGGGTTCGTCAGGGGTAGTTGTCAACATGTTGCGACACGATGCAGACCATGTCGGCCACGCCGACGAGCACGAATACAGGACTACGAGGGAGGTGAAGAAGCCCAGTCGGTCGAAGTCAGCCGGCAACCGCGATCGAGAACATCGAACCAAAGGCGAGTCCAGCACCCGCGCAGCCGTTATCGCTGCCGAAGCCACGAATCAGATATCTAAAGCCACACAGCAGGTATCGATGAGCGGCGGTGACATCTTGCGACGAAGATCCACACGGAAGAAACCCATCAGAGTGGAAGACGTTGACATGAGCTACCGCGACCCCGACGCTGACGACGATGACCCAGATGAGGATTATGTGGCATCAGACGATACCTATGTTGACGGCCCGCAGAAGCTCACTCGCTCTACATCCCAACGAATCCGGCGGCCGCGCACTGCAGTCAACCCCGGGTTGATGCGCTCAAAATCTGCCAAAGAGACCTCCTCGTCTTCCGCTACCCGGAAGCGGAGCACCACCCAACGCCAGCAAAAAGTTACCTCTGGTATTCAAACTGCTAACAACACCACTATCACCCGCGCCGAAGCACAATACGCCGACCCTAGGTCGCAACGTACCGAGTTCTCACTTGGAAACCTGGAAAAACTTGCGACCGAAGGGCTTCAACGGCGTCCTACCCTTCCTCGCAACTCCGCCTTTCCATCCTCGTCTTCCGCCCCACCCCCAAAGCCCTCCTTTATCTACCGCGAAGAAGGTCCGCTACCCAAGACTGATGCCGAACACCATGCGACTCTAACTGCGCATATCGGTGCCAAGAGCCTCACTTCCATTCTCCCTCCATCGTCTCCTCTCATCCGTCGGGTCGCAACCTCCGCCGCATCCATGGCCTCCGGTGTTGCGCGATCACTTTATCTCTCGCCATATGCTACCCCTGACCTTACGAAGTTGGGACTGTATGATGTCATTGTATATTGCGATGACTCAACGAGCATGCAAAAGGAAGAGCGATGGGCAACGCTTAAGACCGTGGTGAGGAGAATCGCAAGGATTTCGAGCGCCTATAATCCCCAGGGTATCAAGATCCGGTTTATCAATTCAAACAACGACACCGGATTTAACGGAGTGGTGATTGAGGATCAAGTGGAGACGTGCTTAGATGCTGTTACAATGGCCCGGGGGACCATGATTGGAACTAGACTATTCGAGAAGGTCGTACTACGGGAAATCGTAGAGAAGGCGAAGCGGGGAGAATTGACAAAGCCTGTGGTTGTGAGTGTTGTTACCGATGGAGAGGTAAGATTCCTGGAGAGTTCTTGGACGGTCCTATGCTAATAGGAGACAGCCCACTGGTGAGCATGCGGACACACTGAAGCGCACTATCCTGGCTACGAAGAACGAACTGTCAAAGCTCCCCACTCCAAGCGGCGGAAAATACGGTGCCTCCGCAGTTGTCTTCCAGATCGCACGTGTGGGCACGTCGGCAGCGGCAAAGCGATATGTTAGTAGCTTACAGCACGATAAGGACTTGAAGGGGCTGGTATACTGCACCGACGAGTCGCTCGACTGGGCGATGGGGGAGGCGGAAGATGCCGGCCAATTGAATACTTGGGTACATTATCCCTCCCTCCCTCAGTGACACAAAACAAAGCTGACAATAATACGTACTACAGTTAACGCAGGTTCTTGCAGGGAGTATAAAGGCATAAAGAGAAGCAGACTGAAGGCAGCGATCGGTTTTGTTCTTGGTTTTGGGGATTACGTTCTGCTTTGATTTCTGGTTTGGGCTGGTTTCAATCATGAGTTCTGGTTTGTCTGATAATTCTGTTTAGCGAGTACTAGTTCAGATGTTAGGTTTCAGTGTGTTCGGGTGCGTGCAGGAGTATCGGATGCATGCGGGAGTTTGTATGAGTGCAGGAGTATCGGCTCCGCATGGTTGGGATTACTTTCAGGCTTTGTTATTTGGGAAGGATTGTTATATCAGGAACAAACAATAATAACGCAGTATATGTTGAGATGCAGTAGTTAGATGGGATTGGGACACCGAGTGCATAAGTGTTCCTCGACTTCGACTCGGTTATAATAATTTCTAAATAATTGTAAGTTACATCATGCAACTGTCAGTATGAACACGAAAATCTACTGCTGTGAAAAAGCGCGACCCGCCCGGATGTTATCTTACGGCGTTATAGTATGTCTCCCAGCCATCCAAAAACCAAGTATCGGCATACTTTAACTGGTGGTAGAATTGGTTTCATTTCAGATAAGATTTCCAACGACCAAAATTGTCTCTTCTCCAACGGTACTACTTATCTCGTAGAGGTCGTGAAATCGCAAGCCGCGGCCAGATTCTTTCACTAAGCAATCACCAGACTAACAGGCAGCGATAATGGTGTTATACTACGTTCGGGATTTCTAACACAGTTAGATTATCAGCGTATCTCTGGGTTGGACCCTTTGATCAACATTCAGGAATCTGTATTAAGTGAGACAGGTGAGTAAAAGGAATTTCGAAACCGCTCCAGGCTCCAACCAGACGATCTATGTTCTACTTTGGGACTTTATGTATCTTTATGTATGTATCTCAGTACTCGCCCCTTCTCAGAGACCGGCCTCCCCAAACAAATAACTTCCCCCCGTCCGGCACCTCACAAAAGCTTAACAGCTTCTTCAGGCTCTTTTTTTGACCTTTGTCTACCTGTTCTAATACATACTCCATACACTTCAATCTCCAATCCCTCTCCGTCTCCTCATCCCGTACAATCCACTCGACCACGTATTCGCTAGCCCCGCACAATAGCTTCCGCGCCTCTTCAATGTCTCCATTCACTCCGGGCTGCTTTCGCTTCGCCACCCTCTTTAATGGCTTATAAATCATAGTAGAGAATACCTGCAATAAGGCCGAGGTGAGCTGCTCCATGGTTTTCGTTCTAATAATGAAGGTGGCTAGGATTGTTTCATGATCGCGCGATTCGATGTAACGGAAGAGAGGAGTTAGCGCGATGAGGATTAGGTTGGAGAGCCTGTCAGTGTGCTCTTCACACAACTGTGGGATGACATCAGGGGGGTGAAGGTCAGCGATGGCAACCGTAAACGGAGGGTAAGGGGGAACCGCATAACGTCGAATGGGAATCGGAGATGGCATATAGAGGCTCTGGGACATTGTCTACGGCACAGAACCGATGCCTATATATTGATACTGTGGGGAGACTTGTTGATTCGAGAAGGTGCAAGTTGAAGAAGTACGGTCATGTTGAACTTGCACTCTCGCTCGCAAATGACGCGGATGAAGCGTAGTACTTTTGCAAGTCTGCTTGCGACATCTAGATTCTGGCATGTTTGATCCATGTCGGATTTTTAAGACCCCGGACACCCCATCATAAGCGCCCTTGGCGACGAATCAAAGGTTTGGCATATACACATCAAAGTTAGATAACTATTTGATAAGACAAAATCTCATCGGAGTCATCAAATCATAGATGGGAGTGTCTGAAAGCTTGAAAATTCAGCGAGTAATCCATACGAGTCATTGTTTCTCACTCGAGTTTCATCCAGCCACGTACGGCCGTTCCAGCCTGCACAGTTCGCCTCAATTTTGTTAGATACAGGAAACCAACGTCAGATTAATAGCCCCTTCTCTGCACTATCGTTACTGTTCTCTTTCAAGCCCTGTTTCTTCGGTGGGTGGCGCGCCTGGGTCGATCACGAGCCCTCTATGTTGATATCAGCATGTTTATGTCCAACTGTGGTCGAAGGGGTACATACGGAGGTCGACTGGGAATAAATGATCAATCTGTCAGGCCCGCCACAAAATGTCTTTTTGTCGCCCGGACATTTCATCCAACACTCCGCAGAGTCAACTAAATTCGTCTGGTTAAGCACCGTGTAGTCATTCCCGCAATAACATTCAACCGCATACTCAACGCCCGCAAGCGGGTAGCCCTTGACGCCACAAGAATGCACGCAAAGAGATACAGTCATGTCGGGATCAGTAACCACATGTGCTGACAACGCACGTTTGGTCTTTCCTTCACGGAAGCATCCGAGGGAAGACCAATCCTCCACGATTGGAACAATTCCGGGGGCAATGTAGTCGCTGTTTTCGTAGACGCTAAGATGGTTTGAGCCACCGCACATTTGAGAAAGCTCTGCAGTGCAGGCCATGTTGCACCCTGTCTGGCCGTAGGTGGCGTTATGCTGGAGCTCGGAGCCACAATAACATCTTAGGAGAATTAGTCGCCCGTAGCTATGGGGAGTGTATGAAAGGTACAATACTCGTTCCCATACTCAAGGCCTGCGAGGGGATAGTCTTGGTTTGTGCAGAAGGTTAGGCATCTTTCAGCCGTCATATTCCCAGAAATCGACGGCCCATTGAGTGTGCGGCCTGCGGGAGTCTCATTCGCACATCCGGAGTAGATCCAAGGGCCGATTGCGGGGATACGAGCGAGGTCTTTTTCTTGGGCGCGGGAAAGGCCTAGCACGAAGGTGGCTAGGAAGGCGATGGTAGATGGAGGTACCATGTTGTTATTGTTGCAAGAAATGAAGAATGCGGATAATGAAAGAGTCGGGAAACTGGAGTGTGATTTGTGGAATGAATGATGATTCCTGGAGAGAGAATGGAGCTCTTAAATAAGATTCCTTGTAAAAAGAAGCCTTGATACTAGAAAGGTGGGTGATCTCCTGCCTGGTTAGAAACCAACGTTCTACTAGCGAAGCAAACAGACTGCTGGTAGATGAGGAAACATCTGGTATAACTCGAGAATGATCAACATACCAGCGAAGTAAAAAATTGATACACAAGAGACTTCAGTCTCGTCGTTCTCGGTAAAACCATTTCTAGTGCACGGGTTACCGAATATACGGGGGCACCCTACATGTTAGCTAGCAGTCAGCTGCAAGCAACCTCCACATATCGTTTTGCCTTTCATTAAAGCATCGAGCGGAAAATAAAAACAAATAATGCAGGCAAGTGTTTGCAGTTTGAACAGTAGTTGGTCGTGACAATCCACATAAACTAATCAATCAGTTAGTATAGCTGTATGAATACCGCGTAGTCTAGTATTTGGGTTTGTCTTGTCTCATGGCTCGTTGTTTTAAATGTTTTAATCGTCGATTAGTTGATTGATAGGTGTATACCGAATATGACATTGTACCGGCTGCTCATGGTTAGTTTGCGTAGTTCTCCGCTTTCCATGAGCTAGGTCTGTAACATTTTTCCCTATAAGTTAATCGGTATCTCGCTCTGCTTCTACTTTCTGAATTGTTTTTTCCAGTTATGATACTAGTGCTGAAGCTACATATGCATATACCTATGTAACTATCCGAGTGTGGACATTGCAGTATATACGACCCGACATTAAGGCGGGCAATGGTACCTGCATCGCGTTTCTCATTTATGTGCTTTATATATTCTTTAAACGTATCGATCTCTCGGAGTACTGGTAGAACCCCCGCATGCGGTACCTGAGTGACACGTCTCATCAACTAGTAGTTACTCGTTGTAGATCACAACGGTTTTCTGTAACATTAACGCTATTGTCATTCCGATAGTAGGCAGCCGCCGGGCATAGGCGGACAGTGACTATCACTTCATCTTCTCACACTCCCGTCACAGCAGTCATGGCCAGTATCCAATATATCAAAGCGGATGTAATTGATTTGTCTGAAATGTCTCTCACGATAGTGCATAGGTAGAGTGCAGGTATTGAATAGATTTAAGTTAGGATCGATTGCATAGTCGGGTCCCGAATCTTGGTATGGCTCGCGAACATTGGCTAGAGATGAGTTTGCCTTGCAAGGCTATCTGGGAGAACTCTTGCTGTGCGGGGAACAATATCCGCCAGCATAGTAGACGGATCACGCCAGGGTTTTTACAGTGGCTATAGTCATACCCTGGCCAGCAGTGTTGAGGCCGGGAGCCGTAGGACGGGGGTGGTGGTTATTTTGCGAACTCGTAAGGATACAAATGTCAATCGCGTGTCATGAAGCAGATGCATGCGTACTCCAGCAAACAAGGAAGGATCGTACAATCTACGAAATAGGAGGAGAGAAGTGCGAAGTTAACTACTGTTCTAGCAAACGGGGTAGAATTGAGGCCCTGGTATCTATTAAACACTTACAGCCATTCAAGGCTCAAATTTTTTGACTACAAGACGCTTAAAGACAAGGAAAAATGGAGCAGTAGGGGATCGGACCCTAGGCCTTTCGCAACATTGCAATGCAAAGCGAATGCGCTACCACTGTGCCACAACCCCTGCTGATTCAGAGATTCTAGCTTTAAATTATATGTTTTGTTTATGGGTGGGTAATATTTCCCCAGTTTTAACAGACCTCAAACAGTTCCCCAACCCCACCAATACAGTCTGCTCTCGTGTCCAGATATTCACTTTTTCGCCATTATGAACAACCCAGGAAAACAAGAGACCCTCACACAAAAACGTCTACCTTACCATCTCCCACCCTCCTCCTACTTGCAGTGACCATGCTATGTCCACATTCACCTGAATTCCCGAGGATTATACTACAGCTTCTAACCTTCCTAAATATCCAACAAAATCCTAACTTGTTGGTCCTTGAATTGGTCGTCCCTCATCTCCGATGTTAATGGCTATGCGCTCCATGCTGCGTGTTGAGCACCTCAGCAAAAACGAACAAATGATGCAAATTACGACTTCAAGGCTCTCATACGCGGCTGAGGACTGGGGTATATTAATCAGTGAGTCATAATCTAACGAGAAATAAAAGGAATCATTTATCCCCTGGATCGTAACTTTGGCATTCCCGGCCCGTTTGGGCATGGCAACCGACTCCCCACCTGCAAATATTCAGCGATGCAACCACAACTCTGTGGGGGTGGCCTGGGAGCATTATAAACTTACTTTCTTATGTCTTGAGAGCATTTTGGCAAAAATTAAGGACTGTACAGGAACAGGGTGCCGATAAAAAGGGCAGTTTTTGTTGGGAGGGTTGTCTCAAGATCAGCTTCCCAAAAACTCGAAAATGTCACTGTGCAGCCCAGATGGACAACTCTGCCCATAACACCCCAAAATATCCTTCAAGCTTAGTGCTAAGGACATGCTCTGAAGTCCTAATATCATTGAAC
>Ga0307512_10002287_pt1 | contig 24774 bp, 20 predicted proteins | sample 14_EM_MG_FD_200267 | JGI IMG/M metagenome (GOLD analysis project Ga0307512, IMG submission 200267) | Populus trichocarpa ectomycorrhiza microbial communities from riparian zone in the Pacific Northwest, United States - 14_EM | ecosystem: Host-associated > Plants > Roots > Unclassified | place... | reverse complement strand
GTACTTTTTGAAGACCAGAAACATCAACCATTTGAATGTTTTGGTTCCTAAATCCAGGATCCCGAGTATGGCTGAGATTTAGTCGAGCCAATCTGGTAGGCAATCTTCCATCTCAAGCACAAGCAGGTCTCAGCCACGAAGGGGTTTTCGGTATCATTACGTCGAGTCTGACAGACATGGCAGTGGCTTTATGCAAGCCCCCTCATTAAGCTGGTCATCTTTTTGTCCGGCTTTTTAGGAAGGATTTGTGCACTTTTGAAGACCGTACTCGGGAGCTGGATTTAGAACCAAAACATGCAAGTCCCAGCCACTCAGAAGTTTCGGTGGAATAGGAATTTATTCCATACCCCGTGTAGGGTAAGTTGAGTCCCGACAAAAGCTGGAAGAGGGGGATTCTGACCCGATTTCCGGTCTCTTGGCATTGTTTTCCGACCTTCATCGTTTTCACCGGGGCTCATAATTCGAAAACACCAACACCATTACAGCGCTCCAATGACAGTGACCGAATACACAACGGAACTTCCAGACCGCCTTGGGGTTTATCGGGGGTTAGAGTAGCTCGAGTATGGGTGATGTCGATGGGTAGCAGGCCCATAGGTGTCCCAGCTGATCCTGTGGTCGTTTCGCCGATCCCTGCTCCCGTGGCCGCCCCGCTGGTCCCGTTCCTGCGGTCGTCCTGGTCGTCCCAGTTCCTACGACCGTCCCGCGAATTCGTATTCTTGCTCGCACCCAGCAGCTGTTCCGTGGGATCTGCCGTAGTTAAATGAGATTATGTTAACCTTCGATAATACTGGAAACTAACATACCTTAGCCAATATTGATTCTAGAGTTTTGCGGCATCACCGAGAGGGAGCCTTGCGCCTGTAGGGCCCACGCGCCGCGAACGGCTTGCTGCTGCGGTTAGTGAGACTTGACACCTCCCATAATAGTCAGTGCCGACATACATTCGCTCCTAGCCTCTCCAGTCACATTTGCATCATCCCGCGCCAGCAGCAACGTTGTCACAATAGCCCGTTCGATGTTCATTCGCCTTCGCTCAGCCCAATCGTTATCTATGCTATCCGTCGACCCCGGTGTCGAATCCCCTCGGGAACCTCTTAGCCGATGAAAAAGGACTCAATTAGTGTTCGGCACGAGACGAGATATCCCAAGTCCCCATCTCGAGCCAAAAGCTCGAGCCTGACGAGCCTGTGATAAGTACTCTCGAGAACTCGTGAATGATATCTCATGACCAAACTCCAGCACGAGAAACTAGCTCTCTTAGTCTACTTCCAACTCCACTTCGCGGTCTCTGTTGCTACTGCCTCCATTGCTGCTACCTCTATTGCTGCTAGCACCATCTCTGCTACAATACCATGACCTCCCATACCTCTGAACTTTCTAGATGCTCCATTCCAGTAGCATCAATGATTGCACCAGTCCGGACGATCCCGGTCTGAGATGCGAGTACCATTTGATCTGTTATTTCGAATTTGAGAGGTAGTTGGGTTAAGATACTGCGGAGGGTACTCAACCGACGGTTATATTTCTCGTGGCAGTTATTGTAGAAGTGTTCATACAACTGGTCCGTCAACTGCGCCTTGGTGGTAGCATTCTTAGCGGCTGATAGAAAAGCTTCAGTCGAGGGCCATTCCTCGGTCTATTCTTCGAAACCAGGAAGCGAATTTTTTCGGAGGTATGAAAGAGGGAAACTGCCGTAACGTCGCCTTGCTCCTAGTATAGTGCGAAAGCCTCGCACAGCCTTAGACGCTTCGACTGAGAATCTCTCAAGCGCCGCATCGGAACTGGTCGTGTTGACGGGCGGCAGCAGCTAGGACGTGGACGTATGTGTCGAGGGTTGTGCCGGCATTTGCCGCCCCAACTTTTTGTTGGTCGGGAGGATTCGCGCCATTATAGGGATCAACGTTCTGAAGTATAAGTTCTTAAGGTCGTCGTCCGTCATATCGTCTTTTTGCGCCGGGTATGTGAACTTCGAGATAAGTGGGATGATAACGAACTGATGCGAGGAGCTTAACCCCGTGTCCGCAAATTGGGGTTTGAAATTGATTGTTGGTAACACTCGTCAAAGCAATCGGCAGTTTAGCCCAGTGTTTCGGCGTTGGCTTGTGATCGTTGCTGGCCGATACTGGGTGAGGAGACGGTTGATGACGGAGGTTTGATTTAGGTAGGTGGTAGAACGTAGCTCGGATTGTCGTGCAAGCCGACACGTCTGAGAAATTCATGACAAAGAAGGGCCCAAATAATGGGCACAGGCCCGATTAACAGGGCCAAGCACTTCAAAATGGGATCGTTTTCATTTAGGAAGAGTACAGTAGCTCACACAAAGTATATCTGCAGGTGTCTGAGTACTTACGGTGGAACAGAAACTGGAAACAACCAAGTGTGAACGAAACAGCCACAATTCACAATTGCTGCACCGCGCCCCAGCTGTTCCCTATCAGGTCTCTGCGGACGGGCCGGCCATGATAGTGATCTAGGATGAGAAAACCCAATTTTGTGGAGAGGGAGGGTGCGCGTTTATAGGTGCGCGTGTAAGGTTGGGATTGATATTCGTCGATTTTAACGGAGAGTAAGGATAGGGAGGAGGGGGAGTGGGCACTGTCAACTCTAGATAGAGTGAATACAGTATGATTAAACAGGTTGGTGTTCAGACTCTCCTGAAAGATGAGATGATTTGATATGATTGTGTGGTCAAATAAACCAGCAATGTTGAATTGACACATCCGTCCTATTTCAAGACTTGATTTCCCTTGCTCCAGCGTCAAGGAGCGTCGGTGCTTGAGTTGTACATACTACCCTTCAACATGTGGACTGTTCTATCGCTGAAACGTGGTCACAAACTATCACCCACCGTCCACCTCAAATTTGTTTAAGGGACCCTAACCCTCTAATATCGAGTCCGGCCCAAGATAGGAAGCATTTAATCGACACATGTATACGTATAGAACGTCTGTATAAGAGGTAAGACAAAAAAGCCAGTTGTAGTCTAGAGCAGGAGCATATATGCCCGCTGCACCGTGCCTGCCACACAATGAATTGAAAATACCTACCAATAGCCATAAACAATAAAAGAAGAACCTCGCCTGTACGCCCCCATAAACCACAATCTTACAAAACCAAGCCAGATACCACCAAGGGGTATTACAGTACAAAAGAGACGTCCCCATCTTTCTACAGACGTCGCTGTCGTTTCAGGGGTCCCTCGTCTATATCTATACGTCTATCCTCCCACACAAAAAGTCAACCCTGAACAGCTAACTAAGCTTTGGGGCTTGAGGACCTCTCTCCCTCGGGCTCATTCTTGACAGTGAATGTCTCCGGCCAGAGATGCATCTTGTCTTCCTTCGTTGAGTTCTTGACAAAACGAGGGACCTACATGAGTATCAGATGGTTAGTGATCAGAGGGGTGTGATGGAGGTATGGCATGGTCCGTACGTTCTTCTTCTTGATGGCCTTTCTCCAGAAGTTTGCTCTGGGGTTGTAATGCATAGGCTTGCCGGCACCGGCGGTCTTCTTCGTGTCTTCCTTCATGATACGGATGATCTCTGTCTGAATGTCTTTAAAGGTATCGAAGGAGATGTGCGGGATCTTGCTCTCTCTACAGTACTCCTCGAGCCTGAGTCCTCGCCTTGCAAAGAGAACATCGGCTTCACGAGCAGCAGCAAGGTCCGAAACACCGTCTCCTACGAACACGATGAGCGGAACAGAGCCGTCTTCGCTTTCGGATGATGCAATAGTGCGGTATTCCTGGATGGAAGCAGCCTTGTCGAGACCGAGCGGGGTGTCGTGACGCCAAATTGGCTTCCAGAGTTTGCCGTCTTCGGAGATTGTAGCATCGTTTGCGATGATATCGATGTGTTTCGACTGTCTCACATCAGCTATAGAATCCTACGATGCAAAAAACAACACCAATGACACACCTGCTTCTTGCCCAAAAATTCATCCAACACCCGCCTCAGAATAGGCTTCAGTCCAGCCGAGATGACATTGAACGGGATGTTGTTTTTGATGCAAAAGTCGTGGAACGCGAGGAAGTCGGGATCGATCTTAAGCGCACCCTTCATATACTTGAAACCATCCTCGAATGGGATTTTCAAGCTACACCACATCTCCTCGGAGACATCCCGAAATGATCGTAGACCCAGCTTGATCTGCTCATCCAGTTCTTCCCGGCGGTCCGCACCACATCCGTGGGTGTCAAAGAGGATATGGCCAGTGTCCTGCATGAAAATCGTTCCATCGAAGTCTTGCGAAAAACGAAAGCGTCAGCCTCCGAACACCAGTAGTACTTTCAGCGAAGCATGATACGAGGACGTCACCTGAAAAAATGATGATATCACGCTTAGACAGCGAGGAGAGGTCATCGCTACTCTCGACAGTCTTGACGGGGACTCTCAAGTCCTGGGTAGTAGTGCCTCCAAGAACGGGCTTACTCTTTTCCAGCTCCGGAGCTTTAACGGGATCGGCGAAAAGAACGTGGGGAGCCATAGCGAGTGAGAGTGAGTGAGATAGCGAAATAGCGAGACAGTGAGAGGTGGGTTTCAGACGGCAGAGCAGCTTCAGATTCGGTGACAATGTCGAGTCTGCACGGGTAGCAGGCCTACTTCGATTGTCGATGCGCTAGGAACGAAGCCTGAGGCGGAAGGGCAAGTGGCAACAGCAGACAGGAAGCGGGGGGGGGGAAGCAAGTGGTTTTAAACAACGTCAGTGGCCATGATGGTATTTTGGTATGGGTAGGGATGCAGAGCTCCGAAGGCTGGAAGCCTCGCAGACTACTCCTTTTGGAGACTAAGCAGTGGCCAGTGGGCGACGAGAGCATAATAAGTTCACATTGGATCGGTTGGCGGTATCAGCGAAAGTCAAATTGGGGACTGAATGAATTCTGATCCTGATTCTCGCTGGTGGAATCAACAAAGGAGAAGAGAGGTTTTGACGTTGGACGTTGCTTTGGCGAATCACGCCGTGTGTCTGCACATGCTCAGCAAAAAGAAAAAAGAAAGAGGGACTAGAGCCGCGTAGATGCCTGCTCTCTACGGCAGGTATGTTCCGTATGTACGCAGACCCATGTCGCCGAGACCACTCGTTCATGCAATTCTTTCTTCTAAAAAATGCTGAAATTCGAGCCGAGCGGTGGGATTTCAGCTGATGAAATTGTGCAGATGTTGAAGTCTTCGAGGAAACTTTATAATACATAAATACCTAGGTAGCTACCTAAGATGTGCTCAAGTGCTTATCTACTCTGGGGCTATTGTCTGAGACGGTTGATTGAGCTCATTGGCTACTGTGAGCTATGTTTTGTTTGCAATTGGCTCTGCTTGTATAGATAGATACACTACTGGGGGCTTGAATAAGTACATAAGCCTCACATGAGATTGAAGTAAGCCTATCATGTTTTAGTAGGTTGATGTGGTGCTGTTTCAATTTGCAGGCTGACAGGTGGAAATTTGATTTATTAGCAACACTAAAATATAAGCCTGTGTTAGGGGTTCTCCCATAGCAGTGGTAATAGTATAGAGTGAATTGCAATGCAAATTGAATGGAAGTCAGCTGTCGACCAATACATAACACCTATTTGTGACATTACTAGGTATGCCAGTCAAGTAATCCTTAGCAGGAATACACTTGAGCTGCATGTCAATTGATTAGCATCACCCACATGGCTACTGGCAGATTCAAATATCATGATGTAATTATATTATCTAAACTGGAATGTATATTTAAGAAACATCAGTGGTATACATAATTAGTGTTCGCAATGGGTCCGGGTATCCTGCCAGCGCCCTGGGTTCGGACTGCAAACACAGTTTGGATCGGTCCCAGACCTGTCCAAAAATCCCACCTGCTGCCTCTTGGTGGGCCAAACCCATACTCGTACCCATCAACCAACAAGTTTTGGCAGGTTTGACTTGACCCATCAGTTCCAATCTCTGGTTCTGCTTTTCAGGTTGTTCTATTTATGGTCGCATTCAGATATCCTACTGTTAATTGCAAAATATTGACTTTGGTATGTTATTGTCTTTTTTTGATGTATTGACCACCTTTATAATCAAAAAAAGAGACACGCTCCCTGCCCCATCCTAAAAATGAGTGTCAATGGAGCATCTGTTACTGGGGTGCTTTCACCTAAGTAACTGTACTTCCTACCGAAGTAGCAACAGGTACTATAAGTAAGTACTTAGGTACACAGCTGTAGTTCCTATCGTAACTTCTTCTGCGTATCTCCAAACAAAGTGCATTGGTAATCCGTATAGATCATATTCACACAGAGGAGAGATATGTATAGTCGTATCAGATGCTACTAAATATATAGCAACTAAATTGCGTCGTGGCATAACACAATATTGACAGTATATATACTTGTATAATTAATCTTGATGATTAATTGATATTTTAAAGTATATTTGTATAATTAATCTCAGCGATTAATTAATATCCTGAAGTATGTTCATATAATTAATCTCAGCGATTAAGTAATATCTTGAAGTATGTTCATATAATTAAGCTTGGTGATTAATTGATATCGTAAAATGTGTTTGTATAATTAATCTCGGTGATTAATTATTATCCTGGCAATAATATTTTACCCATCGATAGTGCAATCCAAATTGACAAGTATCTTCACAAATCCCTTTCCTTATCTCCTTGATAAATCTGGCATTCAGATACTATTGGTGATATTATGTCTAAGCGTAATCTCCATCAAAACTCAATTTCCAACTCATCAGTAATTTCGTACTGATATCAACATTTAATTAATAAGTACGTCATTCTTCAAGGAAGCCCGGATAGTCTGTTGTTGATTCTTATTCCAATCAGGATATCTTTTCTGCAGTTCGTAAATTGGAAAGATTAACTGGTTTCACAATTCTTCCAGATTGTTTTTTCTGATTTACAGGAAGAATACTTCGTGCTTCAGCTAATTCTCGATTTATCGAACAGGAACGATACTCCATATCAGATTTCAATTGTAACTAAGGGATATTGGAATGCGGAACACTTGATTTCGAAGATTGACCCAATGGGGTGACTGCGCAATTCTTAACATAATCTGAAGGGAATATATTATAATCACAATAGAAGCTCAATGTTGCAGTAAGCTGAATTATACTTGCCAGCCACCAAATACACTGTGCTGCAAATAACTTATCCTCCTTTGGAACCGATCCAATGATGAGGATAAAGTGTATAATATAACGTTGTTTTCGTTATTGAACTTGTCTTCGACCATGGGGTGGAGGAACCGGGTACAATCCTAATAGAGAATACTAATATACTCGATAATGATAATAATAATAATAAGAACTGAAAACAACAATAGTATTTCAGCTTCGTTCTTGCAGGTAGATATCGTTTGTGCTTGTGGGGCTACACTTCCAAAGCCGGAGCTTTGTCGTTCATTTATAGCCTTTCTTGGACTACCCAAGTATATGTCCGAACCTTCGCTATGATCTCATTAGTCATTTCCTAGAGTACACTTTTATTATAAGCCAGGCTCTCAGATGGAGGACGACGCATCCCAAAGGTTATCGTGTAATTGCATGATTGGTTTTGAAGAGTTACTCTTCCCATTGGGCCATCATCAGTGATAAGATTGAATCAAACAGAAACTTCAACTTAGATATCGCGCAACTTGTATATTTCGGATAGTCAAAACCTCTCCTCGCCTGATGTGGTTATTTGGAGGGCATTTAAACAGATTGCTTAAACAAATTAAGACACAACCTTCACCATATAGGCTATTTGGCGTATCTGCTTCAGAGACTTATGTGGCGACATCAGCAAAAACTGAATTTCCTTCATTAAATTTATTTAGTTTATTGTACCCACAAACTCAAAAAAATGAAATTGAGGTTTCCCTGAAATGTGGCATTGCTTTACTATTCCAGAGTGTTCTTTGAGTTGTCGCAATGCTGTTTTCAAGCATCACCACCAGTGTACCCACTTTTGTGAATGTGACAACGAGCACTTGATGAACGGTTCACACTTCCTTTGGCAATATCACGAATCATCTCTCGGCATACTCCTATGTCTCCCAAGTTGATTTGTCCTTGCGATGATGATAGTACTTGCTCCATACGTTTAATCAAGCATGTTGTTCTTGTTTTTTAAAGACCCTCATGGCTGAATTTGACCAATGATAGTTACCATGCAGAAGTGGTTCACGATATTTAATTTGTTGATACAAGATTGTCAGTATCTTACAGTTCAACCGTCGTGGGAGGGTTATGCATCATTGCGATTATGATTTCACAAGTTTGAGATCAGACTTCAGTAAACCATCAGTTCTATTACATTTACTACTATTATGATATATCGACGAAACCTAGAATGAAATAGCACACAAAGGAAATCCTAAATCGGATCACTGACACCATTCCTAACCTCCAAGCGACATCGCACCCTCTACAATCGTACTTCCATCGACTAATCCCATATTCTCAATGCTGGTCATGTTGGTGATGCTGGTGAGGTCGTTGCTATTGCTGTTGCTGTTGCTGTCACTGCAGGGGATGGGCTGGCTGCTGCTGGCGATGGCAGACCCACCCATAGGCAGAACAGCTGAGAATCGCATGCTAGCTTCAGTAGCAGCAACAAAGCTGCTGAGACAATTCAAAGAATTGTCGGGCTGCTCTATCAGCTCCTCCGGGATGTAATCAAGGAAGTCCTTATCAAAACTGCCCTGATCGTTGTGAGGTTGTGCCATTGCTGGGTCCATACCAGTTGAGTGGATCCTTCAGCCAATCATGCTGCCAATATTGTCTATCATTTTGGCTTGAACTTCTGGCAAGGAAGAACGAAAATCCGCGTTGAGATGATGAAATACATCTGTGCATGCATCATTAACTGAGTGATTAATGTTTCTTGTATCGCACTTACGTTGTGCTGCACCTCCTGGGCCAAACTCTACCGGGACCCCGAAGTCGCCTGGTTTCCATGCCAACAGACAATGGTGGATGCCCGATGGGGTGAGGGCAATGAATGTAGGGTCGATTTTATCAATCAATGATCAATCTTTCATTCCCATTTGTCATATGCCATAGAAGTATGTTCGGTGAATATGATCCACAATTTCAGTCGCTGCAAATCGGAACTCGCACTCCTACATTGATTGTCAAGACGACCATTAAACAAGAAGGGAACTTTGAACTTACCTCACAAATGTTTCTGGGGCATGTAAACCTGTTCTTGGCCAATAGCCAGGCTACCATTTTATGGATCACTGTAGGTGACTGTGTTCAAAATCCGTAAAAAGAGTCAATAGAGGTCTTGCGGCGGTATTCCATAGCTGCACGGGAATAAGTAATCTTTGCGAGAGCCTGATGCACAATGTCAGCGATGAAAACAATTGTTGAGATGATTCATTTACCACTGAAATGTAGGCACATGGAGGGTCTGAGTTTCTTTGGGCTGGATCAATCCTGGGGATTTCTTCATACCACCAACTATGAATCTGCGTGGTCTTCACCACATTCATGGCAAAGAGATTCACAAACATCGCAAAATTGATAGCTATAGGCTTCACACGTGCCATGACCAATGCCGTAATGCCTGAAAGGGTTGTCTGGGCGTTGCATTGTGCGCCAACGATGAGGTCTGTCACGTTGTTAACAAAGGGCTCATATTGTCAGAGATTTCCGGCTGTCCATGCAACCGATTGCTCACCGGCGTTACGGGGATGCATTCTTCTAAGTAACTATCCTGACGTATAAGTACCAATAGGTATCTAAGTAATTACTAGGTGCACAGCCGTAGTTCTTATTTGTAAATCCTTATGTATATCTCCAGATAAAGAATACTGGAAGTCTGTATAAATTGTATAGACACAAAGGACAAATATGTATGGTTGTATCTGATGCTTCTAAGTGAATAGAAACTAAATCGTATTGTGGTGTAATACAATGCTGACAATAGATATAATATAATCACACTGGTGATATCGTAATATATTGAATAATTAATATCGGAGATTGATTAATATGGTAAGATGTATTCCTTTAATTAATCTTGATGATTAATTAATATCGTTATTGTAATTGTAATTAATCTCGATGATTAATTGATATCATAATATGTATTGGTTCAATCAATCTCGACGATTAATTAATATGGTTATTGTAATTCTAAATAATCTCGGTGATTGATTTATATCATAAAGTATATTCATATAGTTAATCTCGTTGATTAATTATAATATGGCGTAATATTTTCCCATTGATAGTGCAATCTAAATTGACACGTATCTTCACAAAACCTTTCTTCTTATCTCCTGGATAAATCTGGCATTCAGATACTATCAGCAATATTACATCTTAAGCTTAATCTCCCTAATGATCCACGTCTTATTCAGACTCGTTCGTAGGTAGCGATCTTACAACCCAATTCTTCAATACCAGCAATGGAATTATGTATCGCAGTACTCAGCTCTGAGACAATCTCGGGTATGTTTCCTTTACTTCTTGCTTTGTTCACTGACTCTTGCTTTAAGCTCCAATATAGTTGGTTCTTGATACCGGGGTTTATTTTTAAATATGCGACCGGAGCGAGTAGTATGTTGGTATTTATTAATTTAATGATTGGGAACCAATTTAAACTTTGAGAGTGGTTCTTCGCGAACTGAATCTATACCGTAATTCGAATCAGGATTATTCGTATTGTTATCAGTATCTAATATCGGAATTTCAGATTCAGGTAGTATCATTTGGTTATCGTTCAGTTGTTGTAATGGTGTAACCACACACTTCTTAACAACCTCTGACGGGAACTTTTTATAACACAGGTAATAAGTTAATAGTATCTCCGTAAACTGCATTATAATTGCAAGCCACCAAATACACGGGGCTGGAAATAACTGATCTTCTTTCTCGAATTGATCTAATAAAATTGATAAAGCTTAAAGTATGACGTTGTACTCATTAGCATAATTCTCCTCAGGCATGGGGCGGGGGAACCGTGTACAATCCTAATAGATAATAGTAATATACTTTTGATAAAATAATAATAATCAGAACTGATAACCTCAATAATATTTCAGCTTCATTCTCGCAGGTAAGTATCGTTTTTTCGTTTATGCTTTTGGGGCTACCCTTCCAATGCCGAAGCATTGTCATTCTTTTATAGCTTTTCTTCGACTACCATAGTTTATGTCCAAATCTTGGCTATGATTTTATCTGTCATATCTAGTGTTAGCAACAGGTCCAAATTGGCGGTTCCGATCCCTGTCCGGGTTGGAACCGAACTGGAACTGTTGCAATAGGTTTCACCCCATGAAAAAACCGAACCACACCGAACCTGCGGTTTTTCGGCCGGTTCCTCATTTTCGCATACTCACAGCTTTGGCTCCAATTGAGTATTTGAGTTGTGATCGTATCACAATATGATATATACGTAAAAGATGCAGTTTTAGATGCTCTTTCACCTCCCATTCTCCAAATTGCGATCCGATCATGATTCATTGAGTTGCTGGGAAATAAAGCCGAAAATTAAGCGTTTTTTGAAGCGACTCAACGAATAGTCATCGGATCGCAATTTCGAGAATGAGAGGTGAAAGAGCATCTAAAACTGCATCTTTTACGTATATATCATATTGTGATACGATCACAACTCAAATACTTAATTTGAGCCAAAGCTCTGAGTTCACGAAAATGAGGCTCTGCTGAATGATAAACCTGGCCAAAAAACTGCGCGTTTATGTCCGGTCTAGGTAACAAGCCCTCCAAGCCAAAGAGGGTCGGGTTTTTGGCCGGGATAGGAACCGAACCGAACCGAACCGCCGGTCCAAACCCGGACTGCTGGCAGGTTACCCGGACCCGTCGCTGACACTAGTCATATCATAGAGTACTCTTTCATCACAAGCCAGGCTTGTACGATAGAGAGCCACGCATCCCAGAGGTTATCGTGTCATTGCATGATTCGTATTAAAATGTTATGTTCCCAATATGGGCCATCATCCGCAATAAGTTTTGAGCAAACACTAAGTTCAACTTAGATATCTTGCAACTCGTATATTTTCGGATAGTCAAAACCTCTTCATCGCCTGACGTGGTTATTTGAAGCGCTTTAAATGGATCATCAGCAAAATGTAAAATGGTTCGGAAGTCATGACTCAATGACTCAGCTCATCTGAACAGCCACACTGATTCTTCCAGAAGCTCCCAGAAGCTCCCGAACAGGCTGCGTGCAAAACGATGTGCTTCTCTGGTGCACTGAGAGTACTTTCTGGTGCTCCTCAACACTTCTGAAGTAGCGGAACAGAATACAGGAATCTTCGAAAGAGTATGAAGTTGTCTTCAGAATGCTATGAAATCATGGCTTTAAGTTGGTAAAATTTCGGAGCTGCTTGGACTACGACACTCATCTCCTAGACGATTCCGGTGCACCTGGAGCCAGACTCTCCGGGAGTGATAATATATAATGTCTATATCGAATAGTAAAGTTTGATAAACTATCTTACAGCTATACACCTGAATCAGGCATTCAAATCTAATCAGTATACAGTCCAGTAGGTATCAAAATCAACATGAATATTTACAAGCCATACGCTATTGATGCCGCCCGATGCAGCATTCTCTCGCACCAAATGCGCCGGTCCAACTACTGCTCCAACGGGTACAATATGCATCTTATTTGTTTGTTTGACAACCCGGATGAACCCGTCAACACAATCAGCCCAGCCATGAAGATCTTTGTACTTTGTTGGAATCACCACCGCATATTCTTGAGCTTGAGGACGTAATACCCATTGTTGCATCTTCTGGCACCTCTTAGAAAAGGTCGATAATGCTTTCCTGGCTGGCAGGCGCTCCTGAAATTGCGGGATCTGATTCGTTGGAGTCCAGCTGAAGTATAATACAGGATAAGAAGGAATTCGTCCTTGGAAGGTGTTATCGAGGTCATTCTCTTCACTTTGCGTATACTGGACCCAGATGTTATGAGCTTCAGGCATGATCCCTTGGTTGCCATTGGTATATTCTACCTTGCAATCAAGTCCCAGACGCTCAATAGATGTAGGGCAGTGAAATGGTTGACCGTAATACAACAGCCCATTCTGGAGTTTAATAAATATACTGTCTAAGAGTACATTCTGATCATATCCGAGCACGAGTCCACTAACTTCGTGTCCCCAGTCCTCTTCAATTTGCGTGCGGAATAGCTGTCAACTGTTGGGAATTCCGAAATCTTCTGATGCATCTCTGAGTGAGGTTAATTTGATACTTCTGCACACTCCGCGGACATGTGTTTCTCTCAAATGATATACCTGCTGTGATACAGGGTGGATAATGGGCTCGTCATGAATTGTTTGGAGACGTAACAGATGGGCTCTGCGTGTACTTTGCTGTTGATTGGTAAGGGACAGTAGGTTGAACACTTTTGCTGAGTCAATATCGTACCGGCCTTGGAGTGCAAGATATGACAGTGTCTCCTCCATATAGTCAAGACCGGTACACTGGTCATTATGCATAAGCATCTGTCAAATGTAATTGACTTTGTTGCTAGATCGCTATGCCTGTTTCATGTTGGCCATATGTAGCCGTTCAGAAATATCAGTGGTGAAATTGTCACCAGAACCCATTCGCCGAATTGACTCTGATATATGGCTTACAAGATGCATCTTTGGATATCCGAAATGAATTACGCACTGTTCAATGGTTTTCCGGAGCACCTGAATGCCAATTGTCTCCCACCAAGCTTCAAACTCGATGAAGTGGAGGGAGAATTCCTTCTTGAACCGCATCTGCTCATTTGAGGTGATGCCATAAATCTCTCTCTCAAGCTGGTTAGTCACGCGCTCCGAATCAGCCAAGCTCCAGGTTGTGGCTTCTGCCTCAGCATCGGATAGGCGGTTCTGAAACTGCAGACGCATGTCGGCGGTCATGTTTGCTGCCCCGTAAGCCTCCTCCTCGGTGGTAGCTTTCCTTAGGGCAAGGTTTATAGCGAATATGCTTCTGGGACCGGTTGCCTCAGTCCCGACTTCCTGCAATAGTTGTTGTTCATGATTTAGGAATAATGTATCGAAAAGCTTGCGTTCAGCAGGTGTAACTTGATGGATTTCGTGCTCCAATCGCTCGATTGCCCTCTGCCGATCAGCATCTGACCAATTGGTTGCCACTTGTCGGGCTCTATTCAGGCGCACCTGAAATTGTCTGCGTTTTGTGGTGGAAACCATTTCAGCCCTATACACAAGGGCCTCCATTGCAGCACGAATCTTATGAATCTTTTGTTTGCGTAACAGATAGGATTCCTTTGCCAACAGGTCATCCACTTTGGTCTTCGCAGACTTCAACAGTTTCTGTTTTCGAAAAATGCCCTTCTTCTGGTAAAATCGGTTGAGTGCATCATCTAGTGTGTTGAGGGATAGATCCACGTGATGTTGTTGGCTAAAAAGTAGAGAGAATTCACATGATGCCCGGACTGCTCCCATCACCATTTCATCGGAGGCTGTTTCCGCCGCAGTTTTCCCGTCATCCTTGGAGCACACAAGAATCGGCGCGCAATTCACTGCGAGCGTTCTGATCATTCCACGGATCTCTTTACCTTGCCAGGTGCCGCTTTTCCATGAATTGAATGGTTTAGAGAAGTGCTGGAGGCCAGGATATCGAGGCACCGATGTGAATTGATTGTCAAATTGATCCTTGACTTTTCTAGCTTTCATGTATTTGAGCAGCCAGTGCAATAAGTCTTTAACTAAACCCAAGAGCAGCTGATGCAATTCATCAGGCTGCCAAAGGCGATAGACATTGCAGAGAGGGTATTGCCAGAACTGGTTGCGGATTGGGCGGACACCTAGGGTGTGCAGAGCGTCAATCTAATTGTCCTCCAGCAGCTCCGAGTAAATATGCCGGTCTCTTGAGGTATCGAGTGGTCGAAGAGTTGAATGTCCCATCCACGCACCTTTAGGACTTTCACACATCGGGCATGAGCCATATGAGACTTGAGTAAGCATGACTTGTTCAGGATAATCCCCGATCCAGGCAGCCAACAGGGGGTAACATTGTCGCTGGAATCCATCTGGACAATCCCATTTCAAGCCAGGTCCAGTGATGTCAAGATGCCTAAGTTGAGACAGCACAGTTCCTACCGCGTTAGGCCATGCTTCGTCAATGTTTTTGGCACCTTTCGGGGGACATGGGATGAGTCCGATGAGAATCCAGGAGCGCTTTTTAGGTGTCCGGCGGATATCTTTTGAATATTACCAATCGTGAGATACAGTGGCCAGGCATGCTGATTGCCCGAAAAATTGGTCCAGTGAGTCTTGTTGGGTACACATATGACTGGCACAATTGTCGTTCCGGCAGGCAGTTGATCCTGTGTATCCCACCTCGAGTCGCCCGAGTTCATCTCACTGTAGATTCGACGGCCCTCAGAGTCAGTAAGGCACACCGGTTCAAAATCGACATGTGCCTGACATGGGAGATGTGCTAGGAGGAACTGAATACATTTGAAAATATCCCTGTAGTATAATGTTCCGAAGATATGTGAGTCATCTTCAATCCAACTATCATCGGGGAGACCGAAATCGAGTTCAGAGAGGAGTTTTCGCAGGGCATCTGCTGATTGGAATGATTGGATTTTGTAGTTGTCCAGTCCACGCCTCAGATGTTGATCTATCCATGTTTTTGTTTGCTGGCTAAACAACTGAGCCTGCTGAAAGTCGTGTGCAGACCAAAATGGATGCCATGGATTCCATTGTTCTGAGTACTTGTGATGCTTGTTGTACAATCCAGTTGCTTTGCCATATGCTTTCCCCCCACATTTTCCACACCAACTACCTGCCTATGAGCCTTTGTCTTTGTTGGATCAGGGGTACAGGTGAGATCAGGCTGCTGAGGGTCTATAGGTTCTTTGTTGGGTGTATCTTCAGGTGGTGGTGCACCTGGTACGTTGTCTATGAGTAGATCATCAATTGACAGCTTGTCGATGGCCATTCAGGTGCATCTACTGTAGTCAAACCATGATGGCTCAAGGTGAGGGAAGCCTGCAGGTGGTAGAATCCCGTTGGGTAATAGCCCTTCATTCATTGATATTGGGTGATACTGTTGATAGCGAGCTTCCAGTCGGTTCTCGTTGCATAATGTCTTTTTGCAGATAAAGCATTTAACATGTTTCCGGCGAGTGTTGACCATCCTTGAGAAATGCTCAGTGTTCTGACGAATCTCAGTGATGCTTTAGGGGGTATGGTTTGTTGCTGGATTTGAGCCTCAAGGATAGTTGTTTGAATGCGAGCTAACTCAGGTTAGCGTATCACTTTCAAAGCCACATCACACCCCACCAAATGTAGAGGAGGGGTAAAACAAAGTCACCTTACGATCAGTTTTCTTCACAAACTAGGATAATATCTATCAAATCCCGCACAATAATGCTCCACATTATCTACTGAAAATCATCAGCAGAGAAAGTTTCTTTTGTCATCACTGTCATCACTGCAATCAACATTTAATACCGTTCATCAGGTGCTACTACTATGATCGGCCTTATCAGATAGTACATCATTGCAGCATTGTGCAGATTATGTCTACGCCCGAGCCTCAAGCAGCGGATAACATCAGCTTAATACAATGAAATAGGTAAGTTTCCTAGCTGGCTGTATGCCGGCTCAATGATCATCGAGAACTGATAGGCTGGTATGATGTTATCTTCAGTAACAATCCTTGACTGGTGGGTGGATCCTGAGGAGACAACGAAGTTAACACAATGAGCCCAAAAGGAACCAATCACTGTTGCTGCTCGACTAACAAGGCCTCATATTGAATGAAGTGCAGGTCGTACACACACATTTTGAGTGTGAAATGCCTAGTCGTGCTAACCTTCGAACCGGATATAGTTCTTGTTGGGTTCCTGGAGATATCATGTCGAATCCCTTCTATGACCTTTACTGTCATGAACCGAACAAAGGTGAGCTTCTATCCAACATCCTACTATACGAATTTGAGCATATAACAAAGAAAGGCAGGATGTGTGTGCCTATGATTTCTTTGTCTCAGCCGGGTTTCATGGATCAAAGGTGCAGTGAAACACCACAGTCCGTGACAAAGAAGATGGATATAAGAGGCCTTCATTCTGCCGAAGGTCACTGCTACCTTCAATATTCTCAACCATACTCGGCTTCATTCGAAATCACCAATTGAATCGATTATCTGATTAGTATCATCATTTTGTTCACATACGATGTCGACGAACGGATCTCCGCTGAAGACAACCAATATGGCTCCACTGGGTGGGCTGATTGGCTCACAACAATGCCTAGATGACAATGTGGGAGCATCAGATAATAATGCCGGAAATACACCAAGCAAAGACACTCAATTCGGGCAGCCCAAAAATCAAATTGATCCTCCACCGGGGTATAGTTACCCGCCTTCGCAGCCACCATTTCCAGGCGCTCCCCAGTTCCACCACCATGCCCCATTCAACATGACACCAAGCTCACAACCAAGCACTGGTGCAACCCAAGGATATCAGAGTTATGGGCCATTGTGGCAAGCATATGATTTCCCCCAAGGAGGTTATGGTGGACCTCAAATGTTCCCCCCTCAGCAATTCACAGGACATGAGCCATTATCTCCAGGCGCACCTTGAGTGCCTCCAGCACCGCCTCAAAACAATCTGGTCATTCGGCCGACATCTTCTTCCTCTACTGCACCAGGACAACCTCCCGGCGCACCTGGGAGGCCCCCCATTTGGCTCCCAAAGAAACAATTTCTGCCGGCTGTGGAACCATGGAGGACTGATGTTGCAGGGATTGCGGATTTGCCTCCATTACCAGAGATTTCCTATGACCAATACAATGCAGAATATGAGAGTGACGATTTGTCGGACTTGGGTGAGGCCGAAGGCAAACTCCCAATCAGCTTGAAGCAAACAGAATTCTCCTTGAAGCAATTTGCCAAAAGGATGGGGCAGCCTAACTTTAGTGGGTTCAACAAGTGGAAGAAAGTATGGGTGGTTAGGTTTCTCGAGAAGAAGCATTGGTCAATAATCCGGGGATAGAACCGGTTGAAACAGTTGCGAGATGGACCCCTGCACTGGGAGACGGCGGTGGCAGATTTTTTGGAGACTTTCGAGACCTGGCTGACTTTGGAAAATTTTGATAATGCTGAATGGATTCGGCGACAGTGGGTTGAGATGATTTTAAGAAAATGTGCAAGTGACGTTCGGGAGGCGAGGAAGAAGGGAAGGCGAGGCAACAAGCGACCGGTGATGGATTTGGGTGAGCGCGCAGGTAAAAAAGCGAGAGGTATCCTCCCAGAGTTGCCAAATACAACTTTCATGGTTGTGATTCATCGAGTGCCAAATGGCAACAATAACCAGACATCCAGCATGCAACTCCAAGCTCCGGACCCAGATGTGAGGCACTGGGAGGAGCTGATCGATTTCATCGAAAAAAATTGTGGCCCAATAGAACCATACTGTCTGACTGCGATATTCAAATGCAACTTGACGCAGGAAGAATTGGAAGAAGAGTTAATGGGATTATACACACTGGGGCAAATGCTGAATGACCCTCTATATGGTCAGCTTTCATACAACAGTTCCCTTTCTAATGCCTTCAAGTTGAAACTGGGACACAATGTGCAACTATTTTTGGTAGAAATGAAGGCAGCTACAGGGAAGGATATTGCGGAGCACGTAATTAGACCAGCCAAGGTAATCCCCGCTAGCCTGGTTACCGGTAGATATGCCCCACTGCTAATCAGTATACTTAGACTTCGGAGGTATCGAATGAAAATGAAAGAGTGGTCGATGTGGAGGCAGCAGGTGGGAAAGAGACTGACAGTAGTATTAATGTTAGTTCTGATTGAGAGAATAGAATTGATTATATTCCACATATTCTTTGGGTCCAAATGGTTGTCTGTGAAATACCTAACATCGCGATGAATTCCAGGAGCGCCGGAGTATGAGCCCACCTGCCCAACTTACCTCGAAGCAACTGAAAGAGATCATTGAGGATGAAAAGAAGACCGACAAAGATGCAAGAGAGGTTCAGGAGCAAGTGGATGGCGAGGAGGTCCTTGATCCAGATAATACCAGGTCAGTATTGAATACAGTTCTCAACACAATCAACAACGAATTTGAACATGATTGTCTTGATGAGGCACTCAGGCTGCTGAATGCCCATCCTATTCGCCAATCAACAGATGACCGTGTTCCAGGCCACAAGTATTCAATTCCAGGCCTGCCTGGAACTAAGTTTCTGGTGCACCAAGTTTGGGCCATATGGTTCATTGTGAGGAGGTGGGTTTGGGATACTGATATGCCAGGAGCACTGGTGGTGGATGAAATGGGACTTGGAAAGACTTTCACCTCCGTTGCAGTGGCAATGCTTTGCAAATTGGTTACTGAGAAAGTTGAAATGGGGTTGCCACTGTCCATTTTATGGGGGAATACACTTGAAGAGTGGGTTGATCTGGCACAGAACAACTTTCCCGGGATTATTGGTGACGAACGGGAGTGGTATCCATTGCAGAGACAGAATTCAGTGCCCCGCCGTCTATTAGGGATCCAGTCAACTCCACCGCAGGGGTATCCAGCGCTTACGTCAGCTGTTGAACCAATCTTGGTGGTAACAATGCCCGGAGTTGCACAGATGATGAACAGTGTCATCAACGAGATGACATACGGAACCGATTTCAAACTCATCAACTTGTTGAACGCGGAAAATGCGAATCTCACCCATGAGAATCTGAACACCAGTATTGACGAGCCAGAAATCCGATGGAATATCCACCTAGTGTTGTATGATACCTCAACATCGAGAGCGAAACCATCATGCAACGGCCAACTCTCACACTGTTCATGGAGTTTTGGGAGTTTTGATGAGTCTCATCGGTACAAGACGAAAAACAGTGTAGGCTGGCGAATTGCGATGAATGCGATAATTGGATTCAAACTTCAAGTCACTGCAACTCCGGGATTCCATTCACTCTATGACTGGTGTTTTCAGATGATGTGGCTGTTTTCAGGTGCGCCTGAAGAACCAGAGGATGAGACTTTGATGGAAAAGCACGGTGCCGAGGCACTGTATTCCACTGTAAAGAGTTTGATTCATGGAATCCGGACTGAAGACCAGGACGCTCAACAGGATGCTGCACACCGGATGATCCAAATAGTAAAGCCATGGACAATAAGGAGGTGGTCAGAATCGACACTCGCGAATGGGAAACCACATGTTCGGATCCCGAAGGAGAATGCACACCTTGTTGATCTCAAATGGACTGAGGAAGAGCAAGCTAAACTAAAGACCCTTGTGGAAAGATACACTTCACAAGGTGCTTCAGGAGCATGGAGGGTTCATAGATGGCAGCTGGCATGTTTCTCATTGGTATTGGGAGACACCGAAGATCGGAATGACATCTCAGGAAAATGGTACAATGAATGGCTGCTCGATACTTGGGTGGATTCTCCGATCTTCCGATGGCTGAGAGACACAATTCTGCCAATGCTTGTTAATGCAGCTGCGGAGTATCCAGAACCTGATGAAGACGAAGCATCAAATGAGGCGCTCCTACTCGAACCTGAAAGTCATTCACGTGCCTTGCCTCGTGCACCTTCTCTTCAAAAGGCCATGCTATTTTGTCCTCTACCAGGCTATGTTCGTCATTTGAAGTGGTGGCTCACAAAGTTTTTTGCGGATCATTTGGATATTTTCTACATGTATGCGGAAATGGGCAACAATGAGCGCACAGAAATGCAGCTCAAATTCCAAGATTCGCCAAATCCCTCTGTGTTTGTAACTACACCCAAAGTGGGTGGGACAGGCCTCAATCTCACAGCAGCAAACAATGCGGTAATAACTCAGAAGTTCTGGGTATTGAATGAGCAGCGCCAGGCCTTTGCACTGGTTGTCCGACTGGGGCAAAACAGAGTCCCACACAGATGGCTATTGAACACTGGACTAGGTGGTTATGATAACAGAGTGAGTGATCTCCACCAGCTCTCTGGAGTGGCACAAATGAGAGTCCTGCATGGCCTTATGAGCCGACGGAACATCACAACTTCGATGATATACCCCATTCTGGAGTGTCAGGAAGACCATACGAAGCAGCTTATGGAGTATGGAGACATCGTGCCGTCAGATGATGGTGAGGATGAATGATAATTTTTGGGGCAGTGTAGTCAAGGTATGCCTCTTTAAACATTCAACCAATACAATCTCATCAACTGATGCAAAATAGTCAAATGGTATGGAGAATAAGGCGCTAGGGAGTATTGGTTAGAGTTCAATTGCATTTCGTGTTAGATGATTATTGTAATGAATATGAGGTGAAGTCAATGATCAACAGATATCTGGTAAACTGAACTAGTGCCTGATTTGGAGGATCAAATATGTGATGAAAAGCAGGTGCGCCAGTTTAATGGTCGACTAAGTCAAATTCCACGGTGCCATATATTTCTCTTTGTGAGAAGCTGTCGAAGCTGCAGTCTCTGCTAATCGTATATTGTTCAAGTGGAATTGTGGTACCTACATCAGTGAACGGGATTCGAGTTGTCAGGTGCGCCTGAACCTCCATGTGTGAATAGAATTATAGGTTACTTGGCTATTTCAGGCGCACCGGACACTAGAATTGCGAAAGAATTCGGGATATTCTCTGAATCAACACTGTTGAATAATTCACAGTCAATTGCAAAAGAGAATCGATATCAACTTCTTGACTTTCCTGAGACTGATCCAGCACAGTATATCTCTAATCATCAAGGGATTGAAAGCCTGTCTATGCCATATCGAGTTAATGTATCGTATCCTGAGACACGGCTCGCATATTCCAGGCTTACCCGAAGAATACAGCCGAGTATTTCCTTGCTCAGGAATGAACTTCAGGCACACCTCCGATCCACTCTCCTGTCGAGGTTGATGGTCTCAGATTTGACACCGCATGCATATTCTATTCAATGCCCAATTTTGACAAGCTGTGACTCATCATTAACGTATGATCCCACTCCAGGCACGCCTAGTGTTAGCAACAGGTCCGGAAAACCCGCCAGCGGTCCAGGTTTGGACCTGAAAAATGATTCGGTTCGGTTCCAGAACTGGCCAACATCCTGACCCACTGCTTCTTGGCAGTCCAAACCCGGCCCCGTAACCATCGACTCGCTGGTTTCGCCGGGTTTGGTTATAACCGTCGGGTCCAATCTCCGGTTTTGCATTTCGGGTTGTTCTATTTATGGTCGCATTCAGATATCCTACTGTTAATTGTAAAATATTAACCATAGTATGTCGTTGTTTTTTTTGGATGTACTGGCCACCTTTGTGTTCAAAATATGTAGACAAAAGCTCCCTGACCCATCCTGGAAATGAGCGTCAACGGAGCGTCAACGATTGTAGGTCTTGCATTCTGAGTAATCAGAGCGGGCATTGGTTGCAGAGAGTCATAACTGAGGTATTGGCCTCCTTTATAGGCAAAAGCAGAAACAACATGCTCCCTGCCCCATCTTGAAAATGAGCGTCAACGATTTAAGGTCTTGCAGCTTGGGTAATCCAAGTGGCACATGATTGCAAACGTCTATTACAGAGGAATTGGCAGCCTCTCTCGGCAGATAAGCAAGCGACGTTCCCACGACAGCCTCCTGGACAGTAACAACTAATTTCATATAAAATGATGCAACGAAGAGTTCCTGAACGTTTCAGCATAGAAAAACTGTCAGAACATCCTATATACACAATAACCGATGCATCGCGATTACCCATGATGAAAGGCCAAAAATCGTTGACGCTCCGTTGACGCCCATGTTCATGATGGGGCAGGGAACGCGCGTCTATCTCTCTTCCCAATAAAGGCGGCCAATACCATGATTGTGCATAGTAATGACCAAATTGCTTCTGAATTACCTGACTTACAAGACCAAAAATCGTTGACACTCCGTTGACGCTCATTCTCAGGATGCGTCATGTAGTATCTTGCTGTTGATTTTCCCAGTGAAGGCTGCCAATATCAGATAAATGGATGTCTGCAACCAATCGGAACGTAAATTATCCAAGATGCGAAGCTAGAAATAGTTGATGCTCAGTTGACACTCATATCCAGAATGGGGCAAGGAGCGTATGGCTCTCTCTTTTGCCTAAAAAGCCAGCCAGTACCACATTTATAATAGGCCGCAAACGATCGCCACGCAGATTACCAATGATGCAGGACCAAAAATTGTTGAAGCTCCGTTGACGCTCATTTTGCCATGGGTGTATCCACAATATGTTATCATTTAATGTGGCCTAATATATCATTAATGGTGTTATGGCAGCCTTCATACCGTCTTCATGTACTTTCTCCTTCATCACTACATTGTTCTTTAATAGTACATATAAATATATCCTTTAAAATATACTTTAAAGTGTCCGCTAATTGTAGAAAATAATACACTCAAAAATCCCGTTCCATTCGATTAATGCTCATCTTCACTGTCAGGTTTGCTCAATTGGCTGCTGTCATCTGCAAAATGGATGTCAGCTGCATTACCATGCAGCAGATAGTGTACTAATCAGTAGATGTTCCTTCATCAGTCAGCAAATCTGGATTAAAATCTTTATCACGCTTGCGATCTTTGGCATATGCATCAAGATTGAAAAATTGAGCACTGGGATGAGGGGTAAGTATATACACATATCCAGGTGGCACACCTTCGATTTCGGATAAGTGCGCTGCCTCATTGTAACTGGGTGAAACAGGTGCATCAGCAACAACTCTAGTTTCCGTCAGATACACCCGGGTGTTCCGGACGGCTCTGATGGCTCTGACGGAACCTCGTACCCTCTGACGGAGAATCACATGCTACCCGTCCCCCATGCAACGGGTCGCGTTGCATACGTACTCCTTTACTCTGTGGTGACGTTTACGCACCATCAGAAGGACATGTGTGTTACACTCTTCGCAGGGGCTGCAGTTATGCTGAAGCTGTTTACACAATGCCTGGCGATGTTAAATCATAGCTACTAATTGTTCAACGATTTTCAAAACTTATGCATTCAGTTTGTATTCTCATCTATGTATCTATGTATCTATATAGCTACCTATCTACACACGGTATATCTGGACTGGCAGCACGCCGTGATTGTCATCAATTCGAGGTGCACCTGAAGATGACGACGAATATGTACTCCCCGTCGCTCAGTCCACCTCCGTTACCCCTGTATCTCCATACACCTGCCGGCGCTCATTAACGACGTACTTGGAGGCCGTGATTGAGCGAGTTTGGAGATGCACTTTGAGGCTGTGATCGAGCGGGTTTGGAGATGCAATTGGAGACTGAGATTGAGTGAACTCAGAGATGCACTGGGAGGCCGTGATTGAACGAGTTTGGAGATGCACATTGAGGCCATGATCCAGTGAACTTAGAGATGCACTCCGAGGCCGTGATCGAGCGAGTTTGGAGATGCACTTGGAGGCCGAGATCAAGTGAACTCCGAGATGCACTCCGAGCTGTGATCGAGCGAGTTTAGAGATGCACTTGCAGCAGGCTATGATCGAGGGAGATTAGAGGAGTACTTGGAGGTGGTCGATCTAGAGGCGGTCGATGGGAGACGCACCAGGTGCTGAGACTCTATTCATTGGTAAGTTAACTCGAAACCGTGGGAATGGGCTCTTATGAAATCGTGAAAATGAATGGACGACAGACAATCATAGGTGTATGCTGTACTAGGTGTTTGCTGCACTCGGCGTATGCTGCACTCGGAGTATGCTGCACTCGGCATATGCTGCACTCGGCGTATGCTGCACTCGGCGTATGCTGCACTCGGCGTATGCTGCACTCGGCGTATGCTGCACTCGGCGTATGCTGCACTCGGCGTAT
>Ga0307512_10002286_pt1 | contig 24781 bp, 26 predicted proteins | sample 14_EM_MG_FD_200267 | JGI IMG/M metagenome (GOLD analysis project Ga0307512, IMG submission 200267) | Populus trichocarpa ectomycorrhiza microbial communities from riparian zone in the Pacific Northwest, United States - 14_EM | ecosystem: Host-associated > Plants > Roots > Unclassified | place... | reverse complement strand
TGGTTCAATTCCTTGGAGAAGGTTCTCGAGCTCGGGGAGGGGCCTGGGCCGTGGTTCGGATTGATGGGGATGATCCAAGACCCATCAACCATGACAAGCCCAAGGCGCTGTACAGCTGGTTTTTTGAAACATGGTTTCCACTCCCCTGTAGTTACCTCTCGTGGAGCTTTCCGGCGTCATGGCCCACAAGGGTGGAACCTGGGATGAGGCTAAAGTAAGCACAAAACCCGGTCATCCCTAATATCTCTCCAGGAACCCTTCTGACCTTCGCCCACCCTCTTGGAAATTCTATGCAGCGCCTACAACTGAAGCTAACAAATATCACTCACCGGTTGGAACAAAGGCTTCAGGTGCTACGCTACGCCTTCTACTGGTCTGACAAACCCACTTCGTTTCCCATCCTAATCGCGCTCCGGTACTCTCATAGCCACCCTCATTAGAGAACTATGCGAAATTACAACGGTGTTCGACAGTGTTCGCTGTGTTTCAAAAGAAAGGGGGCAGATGGTGGTTGAATTCAGAATATCGCGTGCAGTGTCAGGCTCGAATTGTGCCAGAATTGATTCTTCGGCTTGAAATTGTCGATTATTTGCCAACTTTAGTCACAGCCTGGACAGGCTTGGGAAGAAAGAGAGCAGAGATAACATGGGAATCTGGGAGATTTGGGGGTGGGAGTTGAGCCGCCTGCGGTACGGGGCGGCAATAGGAAGAAGCAAGGGAAGGCTACAGCAAGACGAAGCGACTTATGTAAACCGGGCCGCCGCATCACGGCTCCTTCCGTCCCTTCCGCGCGGAGGGGCTCGATGGCACGAAACTTGAGGCAGGAACGAGTCTGCGAGTCAATGCCCTCGCTAAATTGCCCGTTGTTGGGGGTAAAATACAGTAACGTTTTATACATTAACACGCGCCTTCTATGTAAAAAAGGCTGTCCAATACCGAAGTAACGAGTACATGATAGAGGAAGAGAAGGTCATAGTAGTGTAACTGGCAAGCGGCGGTGCATCACATGCATATAATAAGAGACAATTATAGCCGTTATGAGATGATGGGACCCAGAAGCGGTCAATCGTGGCCACGGGTAGAGAATGAGGAGAGTCGGGCAATCCGCAAATGGAGAACTGAACGTATCAAATTAAAAGAAAGCAAAGATTGAATCATGACAAGACCACACATCGGGTCCAATGACATCGAAAAAGGTCATCAAGAGGCTTCAACAAATGCTGAGGCGCGAGGCGCGATGAGGGAGGCGGTGTTGTGCTTCAGAATGGCGGCCGACACATGAACATTTTCGGCGCACCTAAGTTTCATTTCGTTTCAGGCGTCCACTCTGCTCCAACCAACTCACAAAGCGTGCGATGAAAGATATGAGAGTCAAGGTTGCGCTGGAATTTTTCACCAATAAGGCGATGGTTCTCTTGGCAAGGGGGCGAGGAACCGTATGCTTGGAATGCTTCTTGAAGGGTGTCCCACGTCGGCTTCCCCGATAATCTGGGTGCCATTGTAAAATCAGACAGTGATTCCAGGACCTTGATGAGATCTACGGCGTAGGTCATCAGATGACGCTGAACTTTGGGTCTTCACGCCCTATGTCAGCGACTGGATCACAAACCTATGGAAAAACTTACATGTTGTCCAGGACAGCGTCCGAGAGCCACTTCAAGAGATAACCAGTCAAAGAGATGACAGCGACGGGCAGCGCAGCGGGCCCAGCAGCGGTTACGGTTGTGGCCAGGCCCACGGACCTAGAAACCGTGTCAAACGCTGTCGAGCTATGAAATAACCGTCACATCTCATTCAACCCCATGATATCGGTACATACAGCGTGGGCCGAGATTCATTCTGATTCTGTGATCCATAGGCGTCTTGGACAAGGTACAGCATCAATTGCTTGAACTCGTTACTGTTGAGAATCTAACGGTGGACATTGTTAGAGTATTGTTTGTTTGTTACCCCACAAAGACATCGTACCTTTTCCTCATCCTTGAAATTCCAACATGTGACGATCTCTTGATGGACCTTTCCGACACAATCACGAAGTAACATCCCCCCAAAACCAGGCGCAGTACTAAAGAGAGCACGTTGATAGTCTGAGGTGTAGTAAGCCAACTGCGAGCGAAACACCCCTTGAGATACATACAGTCCATCGTCTTTCTTGTCATGGGGTCAACAACGTAAATGACAGGTATGACTCAGTTGACATTGAGAAGGCTTACCGGACACAGGTGCGGAGTTTGATGCGGCGATTCACGCGTTGTGCCATCGCCCAAAGAACCCAAGTATTGACCGCATCGCCCTTGAGCTTGTCTTGGACGTGATCAAGAGTTATGTCAACGAGAGACAAAATCGTCTCGTCGTAGCCCGCGCGGACTAGTGGGAGATCAGCACTGACCAAAGAACGAATATGAAATAATACTTGAAACTTTCGCGAAAGGTGCCATTGGTATACCCATTCTTCCCATAGCATCCTTGAGAGACTGCACGCACGCAGCAAGTGCTTTCTCGGCCTCCTCTTCGCTTCGCTGATTCAAGGTCTTTGGATCCAGGTCATCCTCTTCCTCCTCCAACTCGAATTTCTTTGTCCTCAATAGCCTGTCATACTGTGTGAAGACAATTACGACAGGAGCTGCCAGTGACGGTGATTACCAATATCAGCGTACCTCAGTCGCAAAATTGGAACAAACGCACTTTTGGTCTTATAGGCGAGCCGAAGTAATTCCTCGTCCCCTGTTTCGAATACTCGCCCCCCCGCTGTCGGTGTCTCCGTGCATAGCCTAGTGACGATGAGCTTGCCTGATGGCGATTCCCCAATAGTAATAGGATGCTCACCACAAAGCGTGGAGTCGTGTCTCGGGCAGGACGCTCTCATTGGATCGCTCCTCGATGAACCTACTCACGGTCTCAAAAGTCTTGGTGTCCCCTGGTTCGAACCCTTTGGAGTCATGGAGAACGAAGAATTCATTTTCGGGTGAGGTGAACTCGTCGTTGATGTTTGCTTCGCCCGTTTGTTCGTGAGAAACGGCCTTAGTCATCAACTGGCTAAGTCAACTGTTGCACGACGTCTGATGATTGCCACTCACCGCCGTGTCGATAAGGAACACGCGATTGATCAGCGACGATTTTCCGACGCCTGCCTAATCAACGGTCAGACACACAGCTTGATTGTATCTGGGGAAAGGTTGGTAACCTACCCGACCCACGCAAAGAATGCGGAATCTGGGAAACGTAATTGAGAAGGAAGCGCTAGTTCCGAAAGACTCTTCCTTACCGTTTGATAGTGTCTACAATTTCTTCAACAGTTGAATCTGCTTGCATGACGATCAAGAACGAACTTTAGGCAAACAGCTACCTATCTGCGTGACGTGACACTTATACGGCTATACCCACGACACCAATCCTACCAAACACCACCCAGTGTCCATTTGTTGCCACTCAGACCGTCAAGCGTCAAGACGCCGTACTCTCATTCAAGTTAGAATGAAAGCTCCATCAGAACTTGATGTTCCCAGATAATACTTAGGTTATCGATAACGACCTCATGACTCGTTGTAGCAAGCAGTGGGTCGTCATTCGTCCAAGAATGGTCCCAACACTGACGGAAGCTTATCAGCCTTCCATCATGAGGCTCGAGCCCCAAACCTTCTTCAGTCGATCTGTCCACCCTCGTTGTGTCATTGTAATGGCCGAAGGCTAAGATTTTTGACAAAGTTTTTATGGACAATGTGTTCTAAGTGAATCTGTCTACCTGCAGCACCGATGTAGTTTTTGTTTACAGAAACAGCTGCAAAAGAATCAATCAATGGGAAGAGATGAAACAGGGTGGAGCGAGGTCGCTTGCGTGAGAAATGCAAAGTGGATGTGGTCTGGGCCTTCGGACAGTATACGGTTTCTTCTCATATTAAAGTACAGCGCCTTCGGAGATCCAACTGTACAGTGTGGTGCTGTCGTGTTGAAAACACGGCGGGTCAACGATAATAAGTTCTTCGCTATCTCAAGTCCGCGTACGCCCTTCCCGATACACCAGATCCTATGTCAATCGGACCGTCTTGGAAGGGTTTTCTATCAGGCCAGGTTTCCGAGCTGGTCTCAGGCTCGCGATCGCCGCATCCCACGAGGCGCAGCAGTATCGTCGAGTTCCACCACATAGTTCGCTCCGAGTTGCTCGTCACCTATCTTTGCCTACACACTAATGATATTGTCCTATTTTCGAATCACTAGGGGCAAGTTCTTCATATCATCATTCTGACGAATGCCCTTGGGGCCTTGAGAACGTGTTGATTTTGTGGTGGTAGGGATGCAGAGGTCTAGGAACTCACGCAACACATTGCGTGTCGTCACAAAATTGTTAGAAGCACATAGGATCCTATCTGTCCGAATCCTCGCCGACACCCGTGAGTTGAAAAGTATACCTCAATGGTACCACCGTCACAGTAGTTGCACTACTTGCGAGTTGAACTTATGTCGTGAGGAGGGAGATCATGGGATGCAATTTATGTTATTAGTCTTCCCCTTGGACTTGAATGGTAGTTTCGGGAGGTGTGGTACATGCTGGGCGACTGGTGATTAATGACTGCCGGCAGAGGCCCACAGAGCCGAGAGCCTCGATCGAGAGAGTTGCTGCTCAAAACAAAACGCTCAAGTTCAAGGGCCGCGCGGTCCCACGGCCCGCAACACCCACGCGGCTTTTGACCAGAAGGTCGCTGCCCATCCGAGCCCGTAAGTTGTTCAACTCGCGTTGCCGTTGTCCGCGGTCTGTCGCAGTCTCGCTTTCTTTCCCTCAATCATGACCCAGAGGTCTGGTCCCTCCTTTTTTTAATGCATATTTATCCATTCATTTCTGTTTACTACTGTAGCTGGGCAGTACGGGTGCCACAAGGATGGGTTCTCGCCCTATCATCCCGTGATGGACACATATAGCCACCAGAGTAATACACAGGATCATCCCCGATCTCACAAGATAACCCCCACAACATCCCTTTCAGCCCCAACCACAGTAGCAGCACGTTACTTTCGCCCCGCGCCCGTCACGGTCATACAGCGCTGCCGACCTCAGCGCCCCTTCCCCACCTCCATCGAGCAATCAAACCTTACCAGATTTATTCCAATCGTATGAGAATCCGGATCACGACCTCGGAGATGATGGCGACCTACCCATCCTGCGAGACCCGTCCGCCCATTCCCAAGAGTCTCTGTACAAGCCTGGTTAGCACAACACATCCCCTCACGGAAAGGCAGGTAACAATATTCACTGTGGCCGCATCCTGAAATGCGTCCCACGCAGGTAGGTACGATACCCTGAAGCGTGTAAAGTGCGTCTACTATTCAGCCCCTTCACTTATGAGACTGGCTGACCCCTTCCGCTCCTTCTCGCGTACCGAGACTCTTCGATGGCAACTTAATGCTCGACTCACTGGCAGCAGCCCAACGAAGTTGCGTGACTTCCGCGTTCATAATGGTGAGCACGAATTGACCCACACGCGCCATTCTGCTCCTACTGGTACCACTCTGGTGACCGGAACTGTCCGAATGACTGGTCTTGTCTATCATATGCTAACATGAGGCATAAGTATAGTACACAGCTGGACTCATGTAGGACCGCAGATCCCGAGTTGTTGAAGCAAGTGTCTCTAGGATGGCTGTGTACTGCTTGTGGGGCAGAGACCCTTCGTCGTAACTACGCCCTATCTACGCTGTACTATTTTTCCGAAGATAATAAAGAACTCATGGACACCTTTTACGTTTGATGTCCTCACCTGTCAATGTGCCGCCTCGTGTGGCTCATTTATCTTCGACAAATGCCATCTCGCCTACCTTTTACTCATTGTACCCTTCTTCCTCAGAGCCTCTTTCCTTCTGACCCCTTTCATAAACTTGCTTGCGCATCTTTCGACTCGCTTCACTTGACGGTTCGAAACGTAAAAGACTCAGGACGCGAGAATTATTAACAGCCCTGGCCACTTTACTTAAAGGGTCTCCGAACAATCCTGTGTACCTCTATTGAATTATGGGCATTTCTCTGGTATGATAGACCCTAAACTCCCTCTACTGGGAGAAGAGAAACTCTGGGCCTTTTCGCGTTCTTCGGCATTCACCCTCCAAGGACCGCCACGGACTCGCACGAGCAAGAGTAAGAGTTCGCAGAGGACGAGAAGCCCAACCCAAAGTGAATACAACCCTCCGTCTCCTATCGAGTCCTGCAGCGGAACGGCCACCTCCATAAAAATGAAGGCGGAGACGCCGCGGAAACAGCTATTCATTGCGACAGCCTCTGAAGAGCGGCCAGGATTGGCATCAACGATGTACGCGAGAGCGCTTGCATAGATCCAGCTGTGTGTGTCTTCGGTTAGCATGGTCAGGGACGAGCTTTACAGAGAGAGACATTTTGATTCACGTGGAAAAGAAGCCCGAAAAAAAGAGTGAGGTGCACAGGGTGGCGACGTGCGCGTGTTTCTGTGCGAGCCACCCGTACGCAACACATGCTAGCGGGAGGAATATAGCCGTGGGTTTCATACTTTCTAATCGCATCTACAGATGTGTGTTACTAATCGTTGGGGGGGGGAAGGCGGGAGTCTTGGGAGGAGCGGAGGGTTGGAAATAGGTGCTGCACCTCTGGTAAATAATGTCCACCGTTCGCGCGAGTTAGCCGACACAACTCATGATCGGACCAGCGGCCGCCAAGCACGCTGCCAAGTATGTTCCCGGTGCCGAAGGAGAGGAGGAAGAATCCGGTTTTGAACGCGTCGTAGTCGTACGCGATGGTGAGGGTACGGGAGCAGGTGTACGAAATGGTGAAGCTAAAAGCAAAGAGTAGGCCTGAGGTGCAAATGAGTACGTGGGAAACCTGAGGGTACGGGGGTATTGTGTCGTGCCTGAGGAGATCAGCGTCGGAACATTGTTCCAGTGCCGTAATACGAGGAGTAAGGGCGGGAACGGGTTCATGTCAGCCAGCGATGGAGTGATCTTCTCCTGTACACCATTCCATCTGTCCGATACTAAAGTTGGCTCGTCTCCCAAACTTTCTTCTTTTGCTTTTGACGTGGTTCTCAGCACACCAGAAACTTGTATGGAGTCGACGTTAGACCCCCTGAAGCCACCGGATCGAGGAATCATATTACCATTACGACGAGCGGCAGCACGCCGATACGTAACGCTACGCTCGCGGCGGAACGTCTCGCGGAAGAAAATCACGAAAAGGACGAGGTTAATGCCGAGGAACGCGGCCAGTAGCCAGAAAGTGGCGCGCCAGCTGAATGCCTGCGTGAGCATGCCGCCGAGGATGGGGCCGAGTGAAGGGCCAAGTAGAGGCGCGGCGTAGTAGATGCCAAGAACCTTTCCGCGTTCTGAGGGATCGTATATGTCCGCAAGGGAAGCTGCGCCGATGGCAACGAAGGGGCCCGTGCTGTCGTCAGAAAAGGGTGAGGTTTGACTATTACGCGAACGAGGTGCAGGAGGAATAGATGTCGGCGCTTACCCAACTGCTTGAATGGCACGCACGCCGAGGAGAATGTTGATGGTCTTAGCCTCTGCAGCAGCTATAAATCCTATCAAGGATAACACAATACAGACGATATAAACTGGCTAGATTTGGTCAGGGAGTTTCTCAGCAAGAGCAGAATGTGCGCCAAGGAAGGATTGGGAATCTCAAACCTTCCGGCCTATCATCTCGCAGATAGGGCTCCAAATGAGCGATGAAACGCATTGTAGAAGGATGAAAGTGGTAAGGATCAGGCTAATTTGACTGGCAGTGACATTGAGTTCGGTCTCGATCTGCTTGATAGCAGCTTCGAATTTGAGGTCATCGAATTCAGTGCAGTGAGGAACGTGGTCAGCAAGTAAGATTTCTCACGATTGAGTATGCTGGCACCGAGGCCAGCGGCCATCGTAACAGAGAAGACCATGCACAATATACTCGCCTATACATAGCAAGGAACAACAATCGGCCGCTGGATAAGCACATGGCGGGACCACCAGTCAAATCGTAAAGCGGAACGAACTGACTTTCAATTTGGGTGACCACTTTCTGGGGTCGTCATTTACATGGACGTGTTCGATGTCTGGGACCCAGTTTGCATCTGTCCGAGGTGTCGAAGGGCCAGACGATTCCACGTCTCTAACAGAGGTTGGTGGGACGATGGCCCGAGGAGTGATACCTGGAGTGTCCGTAATGCTAGTAGGCATCGTGTCAGTGCTCGAGCCACAGACGGAGGCGTCACATTCAAGGTGAGATGGGGGCTCTAGTAATATAGCCCCATCGAGCGCTACACACGAAGGGCCTCGCCCCCAGAGTTTCGGAGACATGGTCCGATGAAAAGTGCCTGACAGGAAGTTTTCGTATTGTACGAGGCACTCCTAGAAGAGGTAAGACTCCGACGATGGAGCTTCTCAGGAGCTGCCGCCAACGAGGGTAGGGTATTACGCCGTCGGCGCGCTTCGTATGTCAGAAGAAAACGAAATGATATCCGAACGTAACAACCTGCAGTGGGATCGTGTTTGTTGATGAGCATGATAAGGTAATCTTGTCGCTCAGGCACCATCCAGACGGGAACACTTGGGGTGCTCGTTAGAAAATGGGGCCGTGCGCAGATCTCGGGACTAGGGTTTGTGAGAGCCAGAAGCAGGACAACTTGGGTGCAAAGATATGACAGTTAGCGCCCCGGTTTTCTCCTGGCCAACGAAACGTCTCGTGCTATGACTCCGCTTTCTACAACCCTTGCTGTTCCGACGTTGGATTGGCCGATCCAAGTGTAACCAGAATGCATGGTATCGTGGCACGATGTCTAGTCAAATTTCAAGGGATGTCCTTTCTTCCCTTCGTGTCGTGCTTAAAACCAACAGGGAAGTGATGGGCGATCGCGCGCTTGTGTCTTTGTCATGGTTTACGTCTTGGACACGGGTTGTCCAGTCACATTTGCACCGAACAGTCAACTTCCGGTTCCTGTCGACGAAGATCATTTCGGAATGTGCTTCTGCATGCGACACACGTAAATGGAGCCAAGGAACGTTCCTGGTACAATTCGACGGTGCCTTTAGTCATTCTTCTTTAGGATCAGGTAGTTCGAAAGAGAATGAAGACGAGCTGGGGGTTCTAATGTAGCGGTTTTGACTCGGCAACCTACGTTCTTCACACAGATCTGCCTTTCTGGGACTCGTGCGGGTCTTCAGTTGGCGACTTACGCCAGAGTCTTTCGGGTCACGGCTCGAAACTGATACGTGGCTCAAATTGGCCTCCAACAGAGGTGGCACTGGCACGAGAGGTCAATCGGAATTGATCAGGAACCTAGATGATCAGCCCTAGGATGCCCGGGCCCGCGTCGGTGCCTGTTTGGCCGATGAGTAAATTGAAATGTAAACGACGACGAATGAACTCATTAATCTGATATTGTTAATTCAATGTCGCCCACGTGACGCGGTCAACCATAGTAGCAAAGTGTTCAACATGGGTGGTAACGCACAGAGGTCGCACAAGACACGCTCCAAGCGGCTAGTTCTTGGTATGGATCAAGGATACGTGATAAGATGGGTAAGGATGATGACACTTTGACATCGATCCGGCCTACTGTAGATCCGCGATGAGATTGGAGTCCTGCGGGCTGGAACCCCGATTTCGGTATAAGACAAATGAGACATGCCAAGAATGATCTGCCAGTGATCCAGCTGTCTGAATGGCTGATCACATCAATCCTGGGCCCGCGTTGACAATAATTGTGCACTGCTAGTGCTGTCACAGCTCAGCTCAGTTCAACTCTGTCCAGAGCTGACCAGTTCCTGAATGATTTGGGTTTACGAGTGGTTGAATGACACATGGCGCAGGCCCGGCTCGCGAGCTGTTTTTGATCCGGGCTATGACAGCACTATGTGCTGCGATCAGCCTTTTGTTATACCCTCGAAACGCAGGTCGATTTTCCGTATCCGAAAGAGATGGAGAACAGGCATAGTCCCAGAAGGTCGAATTTAAAGGAGAAGAGAAAGCAAAATCCGGTGTTATCAAGACCGATGGTAATGATGGCATTCGATAAACGTGAGATGACGAGCGAAACCGGTGCGAGAAAGGAGTGGCCCTGGTACTGTGGCCGGAGAACGCAGTGCTGAGAAATTGAGAGACAGGCGAGTTGCTCACCCAGCCTGTTACCCAGACCCCGTGCGGCTTGAGGCAGCATCTGCTAGGACATCAACTTGATGCGGATGTCTTGAGAACTGAAGTAGACACCATCGAGACGACGACACCGCAATAAGCCGTACGAATGATTCCGTCATTCTAATCGACACGTAGAAATGAGGCAAGGAGAAGCTAAGTTATCCGCGGAGTTCTGGGGTTGTCTGGAGCAACGGAAGATTCTGCTACACCGCGGCTGTGATAGACGAAGCTGGCTAGATATACGTTCATTAAGGGAATCCTGGATAGTGAAGCATGGCCATGACGTGATATCGGCTTGGCAGCGCTTCTCGCGGCTCGAAGAATCAGTGTCAGTGGTGAAGCGCACCACGACGGCACCGAATACAGGGCGAGAAAATGACAAGGCAAAAGCAGTGCGAGCGATTACAGCAGAAACTTTGGGGTGCGGGGGCTGTGACCCGAAAGGTACTGTGGAGCGTCTGAAAGGTGTTTGGGAAGTGGTGAGGTATTTCCCCCCTTCCGTCGCCCAAGTGTCAACTTTTCGGTGGACTGTGAGTGAATGGCGAACCAACCAAAGAAGGGAAGGGAAGACGGGACAACCCACGCTGCGCACCGATTTCGCGCAGTCCCGAGTATTACGTATCGTACTCCTCATGCCGCAATAGCACAGTAGCACTAGGTCTTTTATATAGAAAGCCCTAACAAGTAAGCTTTTGTGTTTGCGATTCCATCGGTTGGGAGATTATGAGCGTGGGAGAGTTGTTCTGTCGGGAAAAAAACTTAGATTTCTGGGACGTGGGCATCCGTCGTCTCACCTCAAAACCGCCGGCGGTACCTTCGTAAAATTTTCCGAGGAGTCCCACTCTCCTAAGAAACGTCCGTGTGTCGACGAGAGAAGGTCGCATCATTTACAGAAGCATCGGCACGGTAGCGTTCGCTACGAATGCCGATAGCGCGACAGCAGAACACCCGGCCCCCATCGCGTCGTGTCAAATTGCCACCGGCCCTCCCGAGCAAAGAGGTCTGATCCGAGTCGCTGGCCAAGTAACAGAAGACGCGCAAGTCCCGGAGATTCTTCTCGGAGACAGGTTTGGGTATTCAAAATGGCCCGATTTTCGTGCGTCTAAATGAATACTCCAGGTACTACGGTGGTGGTTCTGTGGCTAAGAAGCCCGAGACATCTTCCTATGACAACGACGAGTGCAGCTGCCCCATGCGAGAGTGGAAAATGTACGGAGGGAGACGTGGGCATTGCCGAGATGAAAAAAAATTTGAACTTTGGCATTGTGAGGACCGTTGTTTTCTTGATATTGTTTTACGGAGATCGACGCAGGAAGATGGCTGGATACTGGCTGGATTCAAGCAACGCAAATGCCGTGTCACTGGCAAAATTGCATCATCACGTGATATGCATCGCAATGCTTGCTTGCGCCCCGCCAGTGAGGATGCGTTGAGTAGCACGGTGTGCGTGTGCTCGTTCCCTTCTGAAAGAACTGCAATGTCATGCTATTGTGCCTGACACGAGAAAATCGCGTCATTTCGCGACCGCGGGCCACAAGTTACCCAGTGCGGATGTTGAAAGCTGAGGTGGCGTCGTCGGTCGTCGACGTCTACATTTTTCCGTCATCAACGCGGTACACGGAAGATGACGAGGCATGGATGCATGGACACTATATTTCTACCGAATTTTGAAGACAAAACAAAAACACAGAAAAGCTTCACGGAGTCCCCAGTGCTGAGCCCTTTTCCTTCTTAACGGGCGTTAACGTACAGAACGTTCAAGCTATAAACTATTCTACTCTGCGATACGTATCGGTTTCTCCGCACGCCGGTTTTATTAGGTTTTAAAGTGCAAGTCTTCAGCCCGGAGGTTCCTGCCTCCTTTTTACGAAAAAAAGCCCGATCGATTCAGCGGGAAAGCTCCCGGGCGAAACGGAGGAAGTTTACGCTCGATGCTTGGACACCATATTTGTATATCTGCCAGCGGTCGCGCCGAGTCATTAGCACGTGCAAGTAGTCTCTAGAGTACGTAAAGGCTGAGTAACTCACGAAGTGTGACGCGACCCAGCTAGAGAAAAGTGCGCGCTGGTACGGCTCCGGCAACCGCTCCATGAGCGTGTCCAATCCGATCTTGTTGACAAGAGTCTGAGGGATTGCGCGTTGCAGGACGGCTCGACGGCTCGGCAGCTCGTCGAACAGATCCGAGCCTTCAAGCTCTGTTTGCAAGTTGTTCAGCGTGCTCGAGAGCTCGTCAGAGATGATCGTGCGCGCTTTCGCGCCCTGCAGTCGCTGGTGTTCGCGCCAGAGGCACATGAACTCGGCCGCTGCGTTTTCCGCAATTTTCGCTTGGATGTCCTTAACGTAACTCTGGTAGAATTTGCTCGGCTTGCCATCCTTGAACATCATGAGGTCCACGTATTCTTCCGTGGACAATGCGAGGCCAGCGAGGACTTCGAGTGACGAACTCGTCACGCCACCTGTATGCCGTAATGTCGCTTAGAAAGGACATGTCCGAAAAGTAATTGAGCAACAAACCCTTGTTCGCGCTGGAATCCTTGAACAGAACGACTTTGCGCTTTTCCAAGTAAAGGCGTGCCTGTTGTGTGAAGAAGAGATTCGCCCCTTCTACAACGTGCTTGAAGTGGGGTTTGCCCTCTGAATCGACAAGCGCCGCCACGTTCGAGATATTCACGGCTTCAGGTCTAGCAGAAGATTGACCATAAGAGCACTGAAGGCCAGAAACCAGAAATTTTGCTCACCGTCCTCCGCAAGGGACAAATAGGTCAGCCTTGAAACGCAAGTGTGCACCATTCCGGAAGTCAGTGCCGTCCAGAACGACCTCACCCGCTGAGAAAGTTCTAATTAACAACCCATTAATGTTTCAGAAATAGACATACACGGCAACTTGACATCTTGATCCTCGACACGCACGAGATACCCGTCCTTGCCCAGCTTCGACTTGTCGAAGTTCTCGACGGGGACTCGCAACTTCGCCAAACGCACGAGCTCTTCCCTATTGATGCCTGCGGGGTCGGCGAGCACACCACTGCCGTCAATGACAGCAATCGTCTTATCAGAACTGAGCAAGATTTCATCTGGACAATGCGCATGCGCGGGCGACCTTCATCAATACCCCCAAAGACGCGAAGGAGCAATTGAATGCTTACTGGAACCAAGATCGCCATCAGGGCCACCAGTCTGGACCTTTGTGATATCCTTCTCGCGCAGACCAAGCTGTTTGTAGAGACCGAGGACGTATTGCCGGATGGAGATCGAAGTCATTCCATACGTGTCATGAGGAATGCCACCGAGAGTGGCGGCCGTCTTGCCCGTCGTGAAAGACTTCCACCACGTGTCTGCCCCGCGCCCACGAGCGTGGACTAAATCCGGTCAGTTTGCTCTGCCCTCTATGAGCGAAAGGTGCACGTACGTGCGGCCCAGTCCATCATATCGGCCGTTCCCTCTGAAAAATGTATCATCAACACCAGATCAAAGAAATGACACGAACATGCGCACCATCCGGGCCGAAGAACAGGATCTCGGGTTTGTTATAGAGATCCACAAGGCGCTCTTTGATGCCCGGGCTCTGTCCGGGAATGAGAAGGTCCAAAACAGACTGCCACATCAGGACGTCGGTCAGCTTTCCGCGCTGACTACGGAGGCCAGGTGCTTACGTCAATGTATTTCTCGAAACAGAGTCTTGGACTTGCGCCCAGTCTGGTATATCCGAGATTAGTATGGGGGCACCTAAGGTCGGGTGGTAGCTCACGAAGGGAGGATGCAGCCTTTTGCGCCGCCCTCGGGGATATCCTTATTCTTGAGTGACTGTGTCGAAGCAAGACCGTAATTCTCGTCGAAGCTGGTGACGACAGCATAATGGGGTAAATGAGAATGGACACGGATTCACTGGTACTTACAGCATACGCTGGTTGATAGAGTAGTTCCTAAATCAAACGGTGGCCCAGCTTTAGCAAATGCGATGATCGCACAGAATCAGTGGTACCCTTACTCTTTGTTACGTGAGCGCACGATTCGTATACCTCCACGCGCGACATCGCGGAAGCGGATATGGAAACCGCGGAATTCATTGCCTGGCCAACTCATTAGGGTCTGCATATCTGTCTAGACGATGGTTGTTCACGTACCGATGATGAAGAACAAACCGAAGGGCTTGTTTGGATATTCCACGTCTGGAAGGAATTCAGGAGTTAGCCGGAACGACAGCGCAACTTTGGTCGGCTGGTAGAAGTTCGTCTTCAGAACATGCCTGCACCACGTCAGCTATACAGAGAGGTGGCGTGGCAAGAATACGCACTTGTTGAAGATGAGGAAGCTCTCGAGGACTTGAAGGTCCTGCTTGTTGAGTACGGTGCGCCGGATACGGTCGTATAGCTCCTGATCAGAAAGCGGTCGCTCGGTTTGAAGGCGTTGGTAGGAGAGCGTGGGCCTACGTCAACAAGTTAACGGGCTAATCAGTCAAGAAAAAGTTGCGAAGATGCGCATACATGAGCCGCTGCGCCTCGTCGATTGGATATTGCACCATGGCAAAGTTCACGTAGAGCATGCGGATCTGGCCGTAGGGGTTAGTGTAACAGGGAAAGGTAAGAAAAGAATTTAATGACACACGAGCTCGGGATGGGCGTGAATGACGTTCGCGATACTCTCGCGCGTGAACGTCTCTTCACGGAAACGGCGCTTGATATCGCTCAAGACCTCCTCGTGCGCAGGATTCGACTCGTCCAGAACGTTCTTGAGCGCGAGATACGACGCGCCAAGGCGGTTGCAGAAATGCTGGGCGAAGATCCAGCCGCAGTCTGCAGCCACGTCAACGGGGCCATACCAACAGAGATGAAGCGCATACATACAGGCGTAGGCGGCGTCCTGTACCGCATGATCAGACGGGCCCCCGGCAGAGAAGAACGGGTTGTCCGGAAGACAATAGAGAAGCGAAACTTCTTTCATGACCTGGAAAATTGAGCTCTCGATCGGAGGGGCATTCGTATTATTAGGGAGGGGGTTAAGGTAGATCGAGATGATCGTAATTCCATTAGAGAATTGTTCTGAAGCAAATTCATGCATCAGTCAGCAACGCATGACACGCATAGACGCACCGACGTATTTGCGAGCTGAGTAGAGAGAGTAAAAGTGGTACAGTTTTGAGAGCGCACTGAAGAAGTGACTCGTTCCACCCATTTTATATCCGATGACTAGACGCCGCTCGCGGGTACCCTCGACTTCGAAGACCTCAATGACCGGGCCATATCGGGACTCGACGGACCACAAGATGCTCTGGTAAATTTCCAGGGTATTCTCACTTGCTTTTTCGAGGAATACGGGGTCGGAGACATCACGAATGTTCGTCTTGCCATCTTTGCAAGTCGAACGGGGCGGGCTTGGGGGGAAGTTGCACTTGGACACGAAATAGCAGCGCAGTTGCTGAGGTGCAGTGGCTGAGATAGAGCCAGTGGAACGGAAAGTCTCGAGACGGTAGCAGTTGCTAGGCGTTGCGTTGTCGAGGTAAAGTTCGTCAATTCTAGGATTCGTCCGTCAGTGCCTTGGACCTCGGACCTTTTAGGCGCAACACGTGACCATTCTCACCTTGGCTCGACATGTGCCCCAGGCCCTTCGGTGGACGTCCGACCTGGTGCGCTGGAGTGGATAAATGTGGCGCCGTTTCCCTCGGTGTCGATCTTCTCGAGGTCTATGACCAATTTTGACGGATCGTGCTTGGTATATGCGAGGACTTTTGCGCCAAAGAGGGCAATGATATGATCCGAGATGACCTCGACAGACTCGTTACGGAAGTAGGTGTCATCGATACCGAGGTGTGCATAAAACCATTGCACTTCGTGTGCGACGAGTTCACGAGGGATGAACCCCTGCGATCACGAGAGAGAAAAGTAAAGATTGAGCCATCCTGACGCCATCATGCGTGATCGACCCACTTTTGCAGCAACGTTTTCCTGAACTTTTGCACGCTGCTCCTCTTTGCCCTTGAAAACGGGTGTAGTGTAGCCTGGAACGTTTTTGACACGATGCAAGGAGACGTCGCTCCCAGAATGAGTTGGACGGTCAGAGGAGTACGGGCTCGCGCCCGGTGGTTGGAGGTGGCCTTTGGCCGGGTCTTGAAGTGGAGAGGGCGCTTTGCCGTTTGGACCAGCAGGGATGGCAGACATGAGTTGAAAGATTCGTTTAAGGAAGGAACTAAAAAAAAAATGCGGGGTAATATGGATGATCCTATGTTCGGCGAGCGTTTTATAGCGCGCGGCCGGAGGAACACAGCCCTTGGAGACGAGTTCGATCGGAGGCAGCCCCTCGGCCTCGTGAGGTTTTTCCGGCCATGGGACTTGTCCGGCCAAGGTTGACCCCTGCGATGAACGCGCGCCCTCACGCAATCATCCCCTCATACATTTCACCCTCTTCTTCCTTTTTAGCTGTTACATATTCGCTTCAATAAGCGGTGGGCCTAGCTAGAACTCATGCGTCACTGCGTGGCAGGAAACCAAGTCCCACGCATGACGACCGCTACTCAGCCGTGGTCACTTGCCAGGGACAAGAATGAGCGTCAAAACAAACTCGCACAGACATCCGTGTGCTAACAGTCACTTGCCAGTCACGGGCGGATCACAAGGTGTCTGGACTCTGAGACAGCCACCGGACCTTGTGAGTACCTTGTGCTGTCTCAACTCCCCGCACGGTGCCATACGCCGCTGAGATCTGGCGTCCTCGTAATTAGTGTAATGAATAGTTGACGCATCACATCAAAGTGCTGTGGTCATGCGTCGCCAACGACGTTCACCCTCATCGCGTACGTTGAGCTCACCCCAAACCTTGACGGGCTCAACGTGGGTACCATGCCTTGTTTTGGAGATCCTCATTGAACGACTCTGAACGCTAATTTGGGGCCCTATGGTTACAGAATTGGTTTGGGTTGCTGTACGCATCATATGATGTGATGCGTGCCAGCGAACGACTGATTTCTGGCGCTGGGCGTCTCTTCACCCTACACCAATCAAAACCCCAAATTCGGATAGCGGACAGGACAGTGAATTATTTCACATACGTTACTTGTAGCGACCATGTGTCAACGAGACGGCACACGCGATGTTGTACTATTTTCGATGTATTCCTTTTTGGTGTGCGTAGGTGCGGTTCAGGCTGCTAGAATCGCATCTAATCCCATTTCTGTTCCGCAACTAAGAACGTAGACTTGGATGTGGACCCTAATCGCGTGTAGAATAAGTTGCACAAAATATTGGCGTATTGTATGTAGCGACGTGTTACAGTAAGAGAGATTTCAGACAGGCAAAAAAGAGGGAGATAAAGGGACTTGCTCTATTTGGCCGCGCGGCTATCCCCGCCAATCACCAATCCACGTAATCAGCGCGGATATTTGCGTCGGTCATGTGTCCACCCCAGTGGGAACAAGTCGGAGCAGGACGAGCTCGAACAAAGGGATGGTCGATGGTCGGTCTTCAAATGCGATATTTGGCCTCGAACGTGGGATGTAGCGAAGGCTATACTGTAATTAGCCTTGCGGCGACCACCCACAAACGTGCATCATTCTTCCTACGTCCACCAATCGTCCTTGGTTGTGGTTAAAATACAACAACTGTATGGATGTTCTTACGTACTCATATTACCGTTTATTACAGATGCATGCACTCAGCCAGAGATCAGTAATCACCTATCGGAAAAGGCCTACTTTACGACGGATGAGCTTCTCGCAAAGGGTAGGGTATTGAAAATCGGTAAAGAGCGTGGCGGCCCATCGGTTGCAATTATCGGGGTTCGGGCACAAAAGTGGTGTTATTACAACACGAGCCGAGAACCTCTGATTCTTTCAACGATGTGCCAGTCGAGATGTTAGGATGCTGAGACGGAAAGGCTCAACTCTGAAATGTTGCATGGGAGCCGTCGACTGGGAGACGAACACCACGACAAGCGATTCTTTTTCTATTTCCTTGTACAGCGCGATTCTCTAGCTTCTACCATCCCCAGCCGCGGTTTCGTCAAAGCCAGGAATCTGAACGAGTACTGACACGCAGCATAATCAGATCCAAGACTCCCCCGAGGCAACAGACGTCGTGTGCTTAGCTGCGAAACACCGATCACTGGCACGACACCTTACGCTTCCCCACTGGTGGCATGTCCTTTCAAGATCACAGATGCGCTGCGGGCGAACGGAAAGCGGCTGTCACCAGCCAGCATCGCTCCGCCATGAGACCACTGGCACTCAGCGAGGCATCCGAGGTCTACAGAACAGCCACGTGGAGCAGTTCATCCTGTCTGTGGCCATATAACGTCTCAGTGTTTGCGCTCATGTAGACCCACGACGTGGGCCGCGACCACACCTCCCGATAGGTCGTGATGGAGCATCGCGGATAGAGTCATGGAGGGACGCCGATCGTCACCACGGATGGAATGCCAATGCTAAAAACGTCAGTCTCTGTGGGGTGATGAATCGCCAAGAGCGAGCCTGAGTGCGCCTACGGTATGGGACCGTCTTGGCAGAGCGGCAGGTTCTGCACGTGCAGGACGCTCTAATGACCGCAGGTCTCGAGGGGTCAGGAAGTTTTCTTGTCGTGTCGAGCGCCACGTTCGCAGGCCTTGAACGTTCTTGAAATGTGAAATTGGCCGAATCTGAAATTGGCAACTGTGAGGGTAGCTGAGCGCTAGGGTCACCGACCTCACCGGGACACCATTTACCCCCTGGCATGGCACGGAACTCAGGTAGTTGCGTAACGCCGACTCTGTGGGGGTCAGTAACGTTCCTCGGTCGGATTAACTGTCAGAACACACTCGTAGGTGGTGGGGTTAATGGATGACACATGCACCAAGCCCAGTGTCGGGCACGCCACCCCGACTGTCCCACCTAGTGCCGAACGGTGGATCACGCGGTGAGCAGGCGAATGCATGAATAATAGAGCAGGAAGATCAAAGCATAAGATTTGACACATGTCAACATTTCATTAATTTCGTTGGCATTTCGTGTGATGATCGATGATGGCGTGAACATGACCGTCCTCATGCATGAGAAATTTCAGGGATGGGGATCTCCTCGTCACCCGCAACAAATTCCGGGTTTCTTCATGCACATGGCCTACCCGGAGTAAGGCTTAGAAGGTAACTTATGAAGTGCATGTGGCAAGGCCGCAACACGCTCATGACAGGTGACCGCTATTCGAACATAACATACACACACAAACGGCACCTTCAAAGGGGGCACTCTCCCCGCGTGGAAGATTCAGGAAAGGAAGGTGCAAACAAATGCACCGTTATAAGGTTGCGGCACGCGTATCACCGAAAAGCACTGTTCTTTTGTTCTGAGGCCGAAGACGCTGAAATGTGGTTGGGCGTGGCGCCGCTGTCGTATATTAGTGGGACTCCAGTTAAAGCCATTGGTGGATGGCCTCCGGAAGGAGCTTAGAATTCTCCACCCATTCAGCGCACACGGGCTTTGCTGAGATACAGTACAGCGCTAGCGGCTGTGCACCGCACCGAAGAGCCCGATGCATAAACAGGAGTTTCAAGGTTGGTCCCGTGAGCAACACCATCAGTAATATTTGATGGGCGCCGGAAAAATCCGGCGGTGTTCTATTTCTGGTGGCCATGTGACTTTGAGGACCCACCTCTCCGACTTCGCATCGTTCATGAGTCGCCGACTCGCCGAGTGACCTTCGAATAACCCGGGACCGCTGGAACCGAGGTCAAAATAACTGACATTTGCAGGTTGTTCACGGACTTTAATTTTCCGCGACCCCCGGGACTCCATGTGGCTCGTGAGTCTGGCAAGAATTGATTCACGCGGCGCTGCCTTCAGGCTTCAGGTTTAGAATGACCTCAATGACTGTATGCGCTTGGAGATTGTGGCGCAGGAGATTGGCAGCGTTTTGGGTATGGTCTCTGTTTCTGTTCGGGTTTAGGACGTGCCCTGTGACCTTCTCCGGGCTTCATATCGTCTGCCCCTACTCGTGTTTTAGGCAGACCGGAACCATGAGGCTTTACATCAATCCCCGTGCTGTCTCAGGGATGACTGGTTCACAGAGCTGGTATCAGAGACACATCTGATGCTACTTAAAATTTACGACTCAGCTCAGCTTCCAGAAGAGCGTCGCATTCATGCATAGCTACCATCTGTCATGTATTCCCGGTCTAAAACCGCGCAGCATAACATCAAATGTTCGCTCTGTATACCCACCCTCGGCCAACACTTATATAAAAGACCAATTTGGTCAATTATCGGGGTGTATATCGGTTCGGACCATGTCGATGGGTGTATGGGTGTGTCTGTACCTTCGGATTCATGTGGCTAATAATTAGAGCTGGTATTGTATGGAATACTGGGCATACCTCCGGAATCTTTATGTGCTTGGGACTCCGTATAACCGAGCCAGTTGAAATTACTCTGTGACTACCCCCTACAACTGCTAGATTGTTCGAGAAGCCTACCTGACTGCGGCATGCGCAGAGTTTCGTCCATTCTGTTACGTCCAAGACGCTGCGTCACTATTCTTATCAATGACAATCCATAATTTCTTCTCTCTTCATCCTCGGATGTCGCTATCTTTGTACTCCCGCTCTGTCTCGTTCCTGGAACTCGAAGCGTTCTTCTTTCTATGGATAGGTACACGCCCCACTCTTTAGACACCAGAGTCAGTGAAATAAGCCGATTTTCGCAGGAACTACCAACAACCTTCGCAACGTCGTCAAAAACGGTGGGTTTCTCCGTCTTTGAATTTGTATTTCCTTCGCTTCGACCCAACTTTGACAATCTTCGACCGAGGTGTCCCGCAGCAAATCCCGATTATTTCGGGCACACTCAGGTGGTATTACGTACCACAACGTTCTTCGCATCAGCTACTTCCCTGCTCCTTGAGATCGATCAACTCCCAAAATGTCGGCGCGGCTACTCGTTGGATATATGGCGACATTCCCTCGCAGGCCCACGGTACCATACGGCTGAAGCTTGGGCGTCGTTCTTTACGCTACGAACCTGCTTTGCCAACTATTCACGACAAATGAGTGCCGGCATTTGGAGCCCTTTTTGGCGGGTTTCAACATTCCAGATTTGGGGACTTTCTCTCGTTCATATTTTTCTATTGGGGAAATGGCGATCCGCGGATGCGGATTCGGACCTAGTGGGGGACTCTAACTGGCGTCAAGTACAACGTACATTCTCAGGTCTCATGGAGTGGTTGGGTCTCCTTTCCGCGTGTTATGGTTCATAAAGGGTACAGAAGGTAGTAAAGGACTGTATTTTCCTTCGTCATCGCTGATTGACTCTGGTGGCCTCACAGGAAAGCCCATAAGGTCACCACCAATCTCCGGATCATCGACTAACGGAAGGGGTTGCATACTTGAATAAGAACTTGAGTCCCAGCAGCCATCTAGTAGGCGAATAAACATTTTGGATACAGGTTGGTGAGGATCTGCAATATCTAATCGGACAAACTATACTATAGCGGTGAAGATGAGGGCCCAATGGAGAAATTAAACGACGGCCGTCCTACTCCCCCTTCGGAAGAGCGAAGGGGGTGGGTAGGTGGGCAAAGGGGCGATGGACCGACTCAAAAGCCTGTTGTCAGACCTTCGATATTATTCCAGTCTATCTCCAGATGTGTCGAAGATGACCGACAAAGTGCAACAATCAATCGAGAAGGTTCCTAGGAACTTGGATAACCCAGGTCCGGCTCCTTTCGCATCAACCTCCCAACGGGGGTCTCCTTCTTTGGTATCATCGCCAATGTATAGGGACCAGGGTGCGCAGAACGTAACGCTCTAACCTCGATATAGCTAAACCCTTCCCTCTGTGACATTGGTTGAGACAAACCATCTATTTTGCTATGCGTCTCCAAAGCGACATTGATCGCAACAAAGAGACACGAGCCCCCGCGGTCCTCAGCATTTGTGAGCAATATCTTCACGGCCGGCCCATACCTTCTTCCACCAGGCAACTCCCTCTTAAGGCGTACCTCCCTAAGTGCATACTCTTCAATAACGCATAAAGCCCTCTCTATTGCCCCGTACTCTCTCAAACACATAGCTTTTGATATCCACCGAGGGATATGACTGGCTTACGAGGGAATCGACTGTATTAAGCACCGATCATCGTTGACCTTGTGGCGCTCCTCGGCCGTACCATCCCATTCCAGGAAAGACGCACCATGTCCGAGTCTCGGCATTGCCAATAGAACGCGATTCGCGAAAAAAGTCAAAAGTAGGCCCTATTTTGAATCCTTCCCCCCGCTGATTCGGACACCGCCTCCGCCGGGGCCAGTCGGACGTCTAGGAGCGCCGTGACTCGGATGGTGATGATTCATACAGAACTCAAAACTCTCGCTCTCGATCTGGCATCGATGGTCCATCGGCAGGCAAAAAGGTCTGGTGTCGATCCCATGGGCGCGGTCCAACAGAGTCACACGACACGGACGCTGGTGCTGAAGCACTGGCAGAAGCCCGGGGCTGCGCAGGAAGACTCCAGCATATCTATGTAGAAAGTAAAAGAGCGCCAGAGAATGGGAGTTCCGGGCATGCGTCGGCCTCTGAACGTGCGTGCACAGTCACTATAAACTCGAGACCTACTGAAATTCAGTAGTTTCACATACTGAACAGTGTGGAAACACCTTAATTTCAGTAGTTAGTATGTAAAAAAGTCGGAGTAGAACATGATCAAAGTACTGAATGGTGTGGAAACACCTTAGTTTCAAGTGATAAAACCCTGAATTTCAGGTGTTTTGCCTACTGAGATTCAGTAGCTGTTGCATTCATAGTGAGTAAACACAGGAACTGAGGACAAAAAAGTTGACTAACTACAGTATATAACAAGTGAATAAGGTTCTAGGGTACCAGTTTAAACGAGTGTGCTACTGTCTGTCAAAATGAGTGCTAACTATGTTCATGTGGAATGGTTCCAGGTAAGTCTTGTCGATCCGCTCCGCGCGCCGTTTGCTACGATCTATACATAGGTGTCGGCGCTCCACAGTGCGCGAGGCTGGGTAGGCACCTTAAACTGCAGGACTCGGGACTCGGACCCGCGCCGCACCAGAAGGGCGGGGACGTGTCGTTCAAAGTTGGGGTCAACCGAAACGGACTCGGAAGAACGTCTAGCGGGCACGTACATACGGTACATGGATCTCAAAGGATGTTCAGTCGTCAATCAAGATCTGAGTGCGACACAGTGGCACGGGCACGGACACGTGCGCTGGCGCTGGCAACGTTATTTGGTGGGTGCATGTATGTAGTATCATACAAGTCACAGTATGGACGGGTGCAGGTGGGACGAGCATGCCAGTAGCGTGGACGCCTGCTGTCACTCAGGCTGATCCGAGTTGGTGCGAACGCAAGCATGGTTAGGCTCTTACTATACTACGGCCACGCTAGTGGTGGTGATGGACGTGACGAACGAAGAACGAACAGAGGGAACGTCCTCGTTTTTGACAAGCCGATAAAGGCTCGCTCCCGCTTACTCGCGAAGCACGTCCGGCTTTCTGTGACACGCGGCTCTTTTTTTCCCAGCACCATAATCATCTCATATGATGCACGGTATCGGATTCCCACTCGCTTCTAGTGTGCGTGTTCAGGCCTTTTTTTGTTCGATTGTCCAAGCACTAGTGGCGTCCACCCGTGTCCTGCACGGCCGCACGCTAGATCGCGAACTCTTGAAGAGTGATGTATGGCGATGCTTGATCGGTTTTCTTTCCGAGTTAAATCGGCACTATGTGAACAGGAAAAGCCTTTGTAAGTTAGCCCTCTCCAAGATCGCCGGGATCCTGTCGAAGCAGGTGACACTTTGTATCAAAGTTCGAAAACTCGTGTCTATCATGGTAGATGTCCTCAAAGTTTTTGGCATGTAGGACCTTGTTTCGTGACACACAGTCCCTTTTGTGTCTAAATGGATGGGAGGATCCCATATCCTTCGGGAGCGTCCCGCAGCTACGGGCCCGGGACTTCAAGTTGGTAGCATGCCGCTACATGCGAGGCGGTCAAGATGCAGTCAAGACGCAAAGCGAGCAACACCTTTCGAAACATCGAGAAAGTGCGCCGAGGCATATAGGCCACATGCACGATATGAGGGATCGCTGAGCCGTGTATGACATGAGGATTCGATATCCGGTTTGCGAGGATGCTACGGGTCAGTGGGACTCGGAAGACTCGGAACCGCGGCGTACCTCGCTCAACTAACTGATCATGAATTTAGGCTGCTCTGCCTCTCCTCGCTTCCATTGACCGAAGGATGTTCGAGTAGCTCGGGTGCTGGTAGCGACTGTCTTGGTTACGCTTCATCGTGTTCGGCGATCATCATTGCTTTCCCTGGACGTGGGGACCTCATGTACCTATGCAACCTCTCAGCCTGCCAGACAACAAACATTCGCGTAAAAAACATTTAGTGCATGGAATGAACAGCTACTTCACAACATGGCCAAGAAATAAAAAGAGGAATCTGCTGTACGGATATCGTATGTATGTACGTATGTATGTGTGGTGACTGTGGTGACGGAGCAGTTGAGGATTATGATGGATGATGGGAATGACGATGATAGGTGCATGATGCTAAGTGCAACGCAATCCGGTAAGAGTGCAGTGTGGAGGCGAGACGAGACGGTATAGCATACGTGTCGTTGTAGTACGTGACTGCAGGTCCGGGTGGGATGTGGGTAGTTGGGAGGG